>Ga0208043_1000584_pt1 | contig 15790 bp, 11 predicted proteins | sample Sb_taG_12_FD_187710 | JGI IMG/M metagenome (GOLD analysis project Ga0208043, IMG submission 187710) | Peat soil microbial communities from Weissenstadt, Germany - Sb_50d_9_AC metaG (SPAdes) (version 2) | ecosystem: Environmental > Terrestrial > Soil > Wetlands > Peat | place: Germany... | reverse complement strand
TGTCGGCGCGATTCGCCGCTCTGCTCCAGAGCGAATCGAACGCGAGGCAAGATCTCATGGCACTGGAACGCGCCCTTGGCCTGAGCGGAGAAAATTCTAAATCGGTCTGACCCCGAAGAACCTCGGACCCCGAAGAACCTCGAAGAACCTAAATCGGTCTGACCCCGAAGAACCTAGACCCCGAAGAACCCTAATCGGTCTGACCCCGAAGAACCCTACGAAGAACCCTAAACCGGCCGTTCGGCCTCCAGGCTTGGGCGCCGTCCCCCGACGATGCTACTCAAAAAAGAAAGACCGCCTTGCGGCGGTCTCTCCGAAGGTCCAGGGGTCGATCGATCACGCGACAGATTGACCAACAAGGCGACGTTTCGACTTCCGATATCCCGCGAAACCAAGCCCCACTAAGCCTAAGCCGAGAATCGTCAGCGCCCAGGTCGAGGGCTCGGGAACAGTGGTGAAACCGGTCACGAGTCCCGAGTCGTTTGCGACGGGAATGGTCTGGCCCGAAAAGCCCCGGCTGAAGACGTCGCCGGAGGCGCCGTTGAACTCGAACCCCGGGCCTCCAGTGTATGGGGTCGACGCAAAAATGTCGATCAGCAGATTTTTGCCGCCGGCCGGATCGTAGGTGAACGGCGTCGACAGCGGGATGGTGAGGACGCCGTTCTGAACGGCGGGGAGCACCGCGTCGTAGACCGTCGTGTTGGGGGAACCGATGTTCTGCGAGAGGTTCGTGCTGAGCCCGTTGACGGGGGCCGAGGTGGCCGACAGCGAGATCGTGAAAGTGCCCGGGTTGGGGTTTCCCGTCCCGCTTCCGGGGACGGTGTAGAACTCGAGATCATAAATCGTGACCCTTCCCGGGAAGTCGCTCGACGCGTACACCTGCTGGTATTCCGGATACCCCGCAATGCTCCCGAACGGGATGTAGATTTGGCCGGTCGCCGGCGCGCCGACGACGATGTTAGCGGCGGACGCGGGCGTCCCGATCATGAAAGGCCCAAACGCCAGCGCCGCCAGGGCCAGGACGGCTTTCAGCTTCAGGTTCATGACAATCCCCCTAAAAAATTAACGATATCCGGCGCGCATTCCATCCGCGACACTGCATCGGCGGACCCTTTCTGCGACCGGACACGAACAAAACTATCGGCGCGCAGTGACGGTTTCGCGAACGTCGCATGAATTTTGGACAAAAGTTACGCGCCGGCGCGAGGGCGCTACGACAGGTGTCCGCTTCGCCGAAATCTTGGTCTCTGAAAAGCAAGAAATGGGTGCAGTAATTCGGACACTTCTCGCCCATCCCCACCGCTGTACAAGGTAGTGAATAGACCTGTACGGGTGCTTATCGGCGGGAGAAGACTTAGAGTTCCGGGGACACCATACATAATTCATAGGGACTGACGCCGGGAATTGCGTATGGTGTCCCCGGAACTTTTGAACTTCGGGTTTTCGGTACAAAACGCTTGGTGGGGATGCCTCAAATCGCGATTGTCTTGACTTCCCTAGGTTGCCGCTCGCATGATCGGAGTGGCGCCATCGAGGAGATTCCTCCCCGTCCCAGAGTGGCAGAATTGGCAAACGCGCCAGCTTGAGGGGCTGGTGAGCTAGCCATGCACGTGCAGGTTCAAGCCCCGTCTCCGGCATCGAAGGGACTTCGGCTTCACCGCATGAGGCAAGGACGAATGTTCGCTTCATCTTTTCCTACGGATGCTCATGTTGCCGATCAATTGGAAGAAATTCCTCCATCCCGCGGGAGTCTACCGGCTTGAGTACCCAGCCCACTGGGACCAGGCGCAAAGAGACGAGGCACGCTCCTGTGGATTCGGCCCTCATGACCGCGATGATGTCGGGCTGTGGATTTCCCTGATGCCGGTCAGCGTGGACAGCGACCGACTGGCCGAGGAACTCCCCAAGATCCTCAGCCAGGCACTCCCGCATATGGAGGGGGGCAACGTCCGCCGCGATCCGACCCTGCGCCACTACGGCGTCAAGGCCGATGTGCACAAGGAGGGCGAGGGAGGCCATTACTGGATGATCGCAGGCGGAGATGTGGTGCTCTTCGCCTCCAGCCAACTCCCGGCGGCGGAGCGCCACATCTGGAACCCGACCTTTGAGCACTTGCTAGCCACCCTGGAGATTACGCGCGACGAAGAACTGGCCCTGCGACAACTCACCAACGAGGTGCTGACGCTGTTGCGGCAACGACATCCCGAGCAAGACTTCCAACTCGACGAAAAAGGGATCCGCGGGCGCAACAGCGTCGTGTATCTGAACAACCTCCATCGGGAGGTTCGCGCGGCTCCTGCCCGTCGGGTCCAAATCATCCAGCATTTCGTGCAGAGCCTGGGTCAATCCACGGATCTGCCGCTGGGGCAGGAATCCTGGGAAGAAGCGCAAGCTCGCCTGCTCCCCCTTTTGAAGCCTCGCAGCTACCTCAATTCCGATTCCGCTCGGTATTCGCTCGCGAGTGAATGGCTCGCCGACGTGGTGATCTGTTACGCCCTCCGGAGCAAAGACATTTTCCGGTTCGTGACCGCCGCGGACGTGGACCGCTGGCAGACGGATGCTCAGGCCCTTCACCAGGAGGCCGTTGCAAACCTGTGCCGGCTTGCCTGGCCGACCAAGTTGGAAGGGGCTCGGCAGCGGGACGGTGGGCGCCTAATCGTGATCGCAACCGGCGACGGGTTGGCGTCGAGCCGACTCCTCCATCCCGACCTGCACCGGCTGTTCTGCGGCCCCCTCGGGAGCCCGTTCAGGGCCGGCATCCCGGATCGAGATACCCTCGTTGTCTATTCCGACAGGCGCCGCCTCAAGCAGCGGACCGAGCGCCAGTTGCGCAAGGATCATCGCACGTCGAGCTATCCCATTACCCCCCGGCCCTTTCTCGTGACGCCCGACGGCATTGCGCCGGCTCCCGCGTAACCCCCCGTACGCGGTCCCAGTTCCGGGGAGAGTGGTCGCGGCCCGGGATCACTGGCTCGACCGGGGGACGCCGAAAGAGCCAAGCATTCAATCCGGGCACCCGGGTTCGGATGAGGTCAATTCCTGAGCGAGCGCCGCTTGACTTCCGAAATTGGTCGCCTAAAATAGCATAATCCGGCGACGAGGCCGGGGTACGAACTGGGGCGGAGAGAGCCCCAAGGCACTACACCACCTCTGTTGCACCTCGAGGAGGAGCCGCCGATGTTCGCCGCGCTCGCCGAACCCATTGACGCCATCACGACGACCACCATTGGTCCGAGCACCGCACGGTCCGAGGCCAGCCGGGCCAACGGCCGGCTGTCGCGCGGGCCGACCTCGCTGGAAGGCAAGGCCCGCAGCAGGCGCAACGGCTGCAAGGACGGGCTCACCGGCGCCGGGATCGTCCTGCCGCCGGACGCGGTGGCGGAGGTCGAGCGCCGCGAGGCCGAATTTGGCCGCGACTTCCAGCCTCGAAACGCGGTCGAACGCGAGCTGGTCCGCCAGATGGCGCTGGGCTCCTGGAGGGGCGAAGTGCTGGCCATGCGGATCATCCAGCATGATGCCCGGATGAACGCCGCCCGATTCGCCAACTGGGAGCAGGATGAGCAGCTCGCGGCGGCCGAGTTCGGTCGTCGGCTGGGCGACGATCCCGAGGGCGCCGTCATCCGGCTCCAACGCAGCTCGGCCGGCTGCGACTGGCTGATCGGCCGCTGGAGGCTCCTGGGCAACGGCCTATCAACCGCCGACGAAGGTGGGCCGGGCTGCACCTGGACCGACGCCGATATGGCGCTGGCCCTGGACCTGCTCGGCCGGCCGGCGGAACTGCGCCACCTGGATGACCGGACAGCCCGGCTGGAGTCGCTCCGCGCGCAGGCCCGGTCGGGCTCGGACGAAGGTGTGACCGAATTGCGGGAGATCGTCGCGGAGGAGGTTGCCGAGCTGGAACGCCGGCGTGAGGAGGCGTGGGAAGGGGTCGAGCAGCCGCGGTTCCAGGACTGGTGCTCCGGACTGGAGATCGACCAGGGGCCCGACGGGACGCGGCTCCGCCGCTATGAAGTGGCGGCTGATCGGCTGTTCCGCTCGGCCTGGACCAAGCTGGAGCGTCTGCGGAAGGAGCGCGGTGAGCCTTTGATCCATCGTTGCGAAAGCGGGTTCGCTGCCGAGCATGCCGCGCGGCCCGACCCGCCTGCTGTGCCACTCTCCGAGCCAGTTCCTCCGGCTCCGGCGCCGGTGCGCCCTGAGTCCGCCGTCCCGGCCCCGGCGGGGCTGGACGATCCACCCCCAGTGCTCGACTTCTGGATCGGCGGCCCGCCCCGGCCCGGGATCAGCCCCGGCTGTCTTTTCCAGAACAAGACGAACCCGACGCCGAGCCGGCCCGCGAATGGAGGACGAGCCGCCAGGCGCAGAAACCTTCCGTAGCAACCCCGGGGGCCGGGATCGATGATGGAAGAAAAGGGTCCGGGAGTCGATTCAGGAGAAGAAAGGGGGGGGCAGTCGGTGTCGGATGCAACCTGTGTGTGTTCATTTTTCCTCAGGACAGGGGTCACGATCGAGGCTGATCGCGATGATCCAGGAACCCTTCAGTGATGATGTGATCGGAGCGCCATTGAAAGTGGACGGCCCCGCGTTGCCAGGTGCGCAGGAGTGGAATCGCGCTTCGCTCAAGGGGCGTGAGGGCGTCGCTTGTTCCAACGGCAGGCATTCGCTGGCTGACCATGACGGTCCTTGGCCTGGCCCAGGCGTAGAGCATCGCCGGATTCGCAGACTTACCGCCGTGGTGCGGGGCCAGCATCAGGTCAATCGGCACGGGCTGGGCCTGGGCGACCAGCTCGACAAGACCCAGTTGATCAAGGTCGCCGGTGAGCAGAAGGTGCCGGCCTCCATGCGCAACGTCAAGCACCAGGCTGCGGGCGTTATCCGGGGTCTCGGGGTGCCAGTCTGCTGGCGGATGGAGCACCGTGAACTGCGTCGAGCCCTGGTTCCAGGTTGCCGGGGCGGCGATCGTGCGCACCGGGATGCCGTGTGTCCGAACCTGGTCCAAGAGCAGCGAGGCCCCGGGGTTCTGCTCGTTCACGAATCCGGATGGGATCACAAGCTCGCCGATCTGGAACCGGTCCAGCAGATCCGGGAGTGCGTTGTAATGATCCTGGTCGGCGTGGCTAAGGTAAACCGAGTCGAGCCGGGTGAGGCCATGGGTCCAGAGCGCCGGGGCGATGATCCGGCGCCCCACGCGCGGGTCACCCATGCGGCCACAGTCGTAGAGAATCGCCCGGCCATCGGGCAACTGAAGCACGACCGCGAGGCCGTGCCCGATGGCTAGCAGATCGCCCTCTATCGTGTCGGAACTTCGGCCTGGCCCACCCAGCAACCAGCCGGGAAGTGTCGAGGTCAGCACGGCACACCAGAGCGCAACGCGCCAGCCTCGCCCTCGTGGGCCGACGGCTTTGGCCATGCCGGCGGAGCCCGCAACAGTGGCCAGCACCAGCAAGAAATAAAAGGCCGCGACGGTGCCCCAGGAGGGACCGGCCACGAATCGATGGCCCCAGGACTGAAGAGCGCCCCAACGGACAATCCACTCCGTCAGCCGCAAGAGCAGATCGGCGGCATGGATCGGCACCGCGGCGAGAGGACCCCAGACCATGCCGAGCCCCATTCCCGCCGCACCCAGCAAGAGAGCGAGGGAGGTCAGGGGGATCAGCGGAATGTTCAGCAGAATGCCGATCGGCGAGACCAGATGAAACCATAAGGCGACCAGGGGCACGGCCGCCAGCCAGACGACTGCCGAGATCAGCACACTCTCGGCGGTCCAGGCGCCGACTCGGTGCAGGCTGGTTCGCCACCACGGCTCGTACTGCTGCTTCAGCTTCTCAAGCGGCGACGTTGTGCCGCTCTTCACCGACTTGATCCACATGACCGGCGCGCACAGGCCTTGCTGAGCCGCGGGTACCAGCCAGATCAAAGCACCGATCGCCAGGAAGGAGAGCTGACAGCCGACATCAAAAAGAAAGAATGGGTTCCACGCCAGGGTGAACAGACCGGCCAAGGCCAGCGTGTTGGCCGGCCGGGTGGGACGGCTGACGACCGCGGCCACGCAGAAGGTCAACGTCATGACGGCCGAACGGACCACCGAGGGAGCAAGACCGACGAGTATCGCATAGCCGAGCGTAACCATCGCGACACCGCCATAAGCCAGGCGACGGGGTAAACCAATCGCCCGGAAGACCAGACCGAGAGAGAGCGCGAGGACCTGGATCTGCAGTCCCGAAATCGCCAGCAAGTGCGTGGTTCCCGTCCGTGCGAAGGCGTCGTTGACCTCGGGATCGATGTCCTCTCGCTGGCCCAGGATCAGGGCCGAGGCCAGGGGCGCTGTGCGGGGGTCAAGCTGATCGACCAACCGGGCCCGGCACCTTGCCCGAAGGTTTCCCAGCCAGCGAGTCCAGCGCCACTCACTGCCTTGACGATCGAGACTGATTCCGGCGGGGTTATCCACCACGATACGCAGGCGGACCCCCCGGGCTCGAAGGTACGCGCGGTGATCGAACTCGCCGGGATTGAGCGGCGCGGCGACCCGCGCCATCTGCCCCGCCAGTTCGACCGGCTGGCCGGCATACAGATCGTTGCGCTCACCCGCCACGATGACCAGGGCTCGACCTGATGCGCCTTGCCAAAGGCTGCCGTCGGAGATCCCGGTGATCTCCACGACCAGGCGAGTCACAACCCGCTCGGGATCGCCGGGGCCATATCCTGCACTGGTTCGGCTGCCCAGAAGCTCGATGATGACCCCGCGAGCCCATGCCGGCCGCGGCGTCTCGCTCGCTCCCCAGCTCAGGTCGTCGAGTGCCAGGTCGTTCCAGCGGTAATGATGCCAGCCACCGCCGATGGCCAGAATCGCCGTGAGCAAGGCCACACTTGATAGCAAGGCACGGCGCAGCCCCAGGCAAGCCACGGTGATCGAGGCGAGCACCAGGGTGATCCATGTGCCCGTCTCAAAAGGGTCGAGATAGCGATCGATCGCGATGCCCGCGCTCAGTGCAATCAATACCAGGGCCATGGGAGCGATGGGCAGGCTGGGGGCGCGGGAATTCCCGGCGGTCTGTGAGGAAGCCAGGTTGGGCGCGGCGCTGGGCACGTGGTTCCCTCGGTATGCTGGCATGAGACGGGGACCTACGCCTTGGGTCGTCAGCCGCAGCACATCGCCCTCGCCGGCGCTTTGGGCATGGGCAACTTTGATCAGACATCGTCGCCGCGCGGCCGCAGGTACCTGATCCAGCACAAAACGGTAACGCTGTGAACTGGATCGCGGTCCCCAGCGGACGCGCAGAGATTGTCGGCGTTTCTCGGTAAAGACGCCTCGCGATGAATCGATCGGGAGGCGTCGTTTGGTTCGATCACTTCTGCGGCAACACGAAGATTCGCACGCTGGACATCAACCACTGGTCGCCCTTCTTGACGCGAACCTGGTAGAAGGGAACCTTCGGCGAATCAGGCTTGAGGGTGTTGGTGTCGAAGGTTCCGGCGATCACCAGAACGTCGGGGGCGATCAGCTTGGCGTACTCGACGGTATTCTTCGACTTGATGGTTTCGGGCTTCTTGAACATGTCGGCATAGCCCTGCTCGATCTCGGCCCGACCCTTGTAGTACTTTGCCTTGAGTCCTCCCTCTTCCTTGCTCACCAGGGCGATCTCGCCGTCCTCGAGGTAATAGTCTGCCATGGCCTTGGCGTTGAAGGTGTCGAAGGTGGCAGCGCCCTGCTCGGTGAGCTTGACGGCCAGTGCCGTGGCCTCGTCGGGTTTGTCCTTCTCGGGGCCGGCGCCGCGGATCGAACCGACAGTCAACACCGCGATGGCAAGGGCAACGGTGAACGCGAGGGCAATGACGCGTTTCATGGGGCTTCTCCTTGAAAGTGGCCTGTCAATCTCCTCTGCCCGTCATTTCACCCCGTCGCGAAGGCCCATGCAATGCGTGGCCGTGCCCGCGCGTTTGCCGTCGCGATCGACGGTCGATTGATCAAGGCCCTTCCCGCCTGGAGGCCGCCGCGGTCGACTGAGCCGGTGCGGGGCCAGTTGAAGGGGAGCTGGCAATGGGGCTGCCCTTCGTCTCCGGTTTCGCCGGCTCGAGCTTCTTGATCATCCGCAGGAGCGCGCTGTCGGTGGTGAGGATCAGCCGGGTCTCTCCCTTGAGGGCTTCCTTGTAGGCTTCGAGTGTGCGAATGAATGTGTAGAAGTCACCGGTCTCACGGATGGCCTTGGCGTACGAGTCGATGATGTCGGCGTCGGCCTTGCCCTTCAGGATGTTGGCCTCCTGCTTGCCTTCGCCCTCGATCTTCTGCACCTCCGCCTGGGTCTTGTTGATGATCTCCTTCTTGCGTTGTTCGCCCTCGCTGGTGGTCTTGGTGGCGATCGCTTCCATCAGCGAGACGGCGCGTTCGAAGGCGGCTTCGCGAACCTGGGGAACGAACTCGATGTGGGACAAGCCGACGTCCACGAGCTCGATGCCGCGGCCCTTGTCCTTGCCGCTCTTGTTGCCGTCCTGGGCCAGGGCGCGCTGGGCTTCCTGCTTGATCTGGTCCATGATCTTGAGCCGGCCCAGGGCGACCGATTCCCTGGCTTCGGGAGGCACGACGAAGTCGGGGATGGCCTGTTCGAGCGCCTTCGCCGGGACATCCTGCCCCGTGGTCGCGGTGGCCGCGGCGATCATCTCGGGGGGAAGCCCCAGGGTGTAGGTCATCTTGCGGTTGGTGCTGCGGACAATCTCGGCAAGGTTGTGCGTGGTGATCGTATCGCGGGCCGTGCTGCGGACGAATTCCTTGACCCGCGACTCGGCGTTCTCCACGGACCGGAGCGTCTGCACGAACTGGGCGGGATCGGTGATCCGCCAGACGGCCCATACGGTCACTTCAACTTTCTTGCCGTCGGCGGTGGGAACATCGACCAGCTTCTCGGCCTGGCGCGTTCCGTGCCAGACCTGGAGTGTCTTGGGAAGCCGGAGGACTTCCTGGACGAAGGGCAGCTTCATGTAGAGTCCTGGCCTGGTCTGGCTGGCCACCGGCTGGCCGAATTGCAAGAGCACGGCCAGCTCCCGCTCGTTGACGGTATAGAAAAGAGTCCCGCTCAGGGGGATGATCAGGACCAGGAACACGCCAATCAGGATGGCGATCCATTGGTGGCGAGTCATGGGTTGAGCTCTCCCTTCGAGTCCAGGTTCAAGAGCGGCAGGAACTGCTTGAGATCGGCATCGATGATGGTCTTGTTCTTGACGCTCTGGAGCAGTTCCTGCATGGCCTCGATGTAGAGCCGCTGGCGGGTGATCTCGGGAGCACGCTGGTAGGCGTGGTACTTGGCCAGGAGCGCCTCGATCTCGCCCTGGGCCTCGGCCCGGCGGCGGGAGGAATAGCCTTCCGCCTCGCGGATGAGCTTGTCCCGGGCGGCCTTCGCTTCGGGGAGCAGCTTGTTCCGCTCCGACTCCGCCTCGTTCTCCAGCTTCTGTTTCTGCTGGATCGAGGCGTTGACCTTGTCGAACGCCGGCTTCACCCGATCAGGCGGGATCACCCGCTGCATTTGCAGGGCGGTGATCGTGATGCCGCAGGCGTAAGCGTCGAGGATGCGCTGGGTGTCATGGCGCGCCTCGTTGGCGATGTGGCTTCGCTTGGGCCCGATCACCTCGTCGAAAGAGTAATCGCCCACCAGGCGATTCATCACGGTGCGGGAAACGAAGGTGATGAGGTCAGCGGCGAACTCATCCTTGGCGTCCCGAGGGAAGCGGAAGAGGTATTGCTCGGGCTCGGTGACCTTCCATTGCACGGTCCATTCCACCGAGGCGGCGTTGAGGTCGCCGGTCAGCATCAGGGTCTCGTCTTCCTGGTGCCTCGAGGTCTCAAAAGTTTCCAGAGCGGCTTGAGATTCCGCACCATAGGGCAGGCGGAGGCCATGCTCCTCGACGCTGACCTTCATGACCTGGTCGATCATCGGCAGCTTGAAATGCAGCCCTGGCATGGTCGTGGCGTAGTTCTTGCCGAACCGCAAGACGACCGCCTGTTCATGAGGCTCGACAGTGTAGGAGGCGTCGAACAGCAACCCGAACAGGAGCAGCAAGCCAATTGCCCAGGGGATGAACGGGATGAGCCGTTGCCAGGGCTCGCCGGGCGGGGGCCGGCGAGGAACCCGGCGGGCGTATTCTTCATACGATTCCATGCGTCAATGCCTTCGGAACGAGGAGGGAGGACAAGGCCGCCTCGCCCTCCCGGAACATTTTGATTTCGGTCTGACCTGACTGGGTGCCCTTGCGGGCAAACCGGTCAGGTTCCGACTTACACGTCTTTTTGTCGCGTCGAGAGCCTCGCCTTACGTCCGCGAGGCAGAACGCCTCTCGATCTTGAAGTCGAGGCCCGCCGTCATTGTTGATGTGGGATGGCCGGGCAAGCAAGCTGGATTTCTCGCATGCGACCTCGGCCATCCACCACTTGTCCATGCGATGAGGACCGGCCCCTAGCCCTTCGCTACTCTGAAGGCGGAAGTAGGGTCCGCTCTGCAGACCGACTTATTTTTTGAATTATGTGAATCTTCTCACTCCGGCAGCGGCTGCCCGCGCGTCTCCGGCGCGAAGGGCAGGGCCAGTAGCCCCAGGAAGAAGACCGAGCACATGGCGACGCCGGCGTAGCGCATCGGTTCGTGGCAGCCGGCGAAGACCCGGCTGGTCAGCAGGCCCAGGACCGAGGGGCCGGCGGCGGCGACCAGCCGGCCCACGTTGTAGCAGAACGAGGTTCCCGTGCTCCGCAGCCTCGTCGGAAAGAGCTCGGGGAAGTAGATCGCGTAGCCGCCGAAGAGTGCGAGCTGGAAGAATCCCATGATCGGGATAAACACAAAAATCTGCCAGAACTCGTCGAGGAACCAGAACGTGAAGGCCGTGGCGACCGCGGCCAGCACGAACGCGATGGCGAAGGCCGGCTTGCGGCCGATCCGGTGAGTCAGTTGCGAGAACGCCTGGATGCCGAAGAACGAGCCGGCGTTCTGCACCAGCGAAGTGATCCCGGTCCAGAAGGTGAGCTTGCCCGCGATGGCCTGGGGATCAAGCCCCTGGGCCTCGAAGTGCTTGCGGAAGACGCCCCGGATCAGGTCGAAGCTGAAGAAGCCGATCCCCCACAGGCCGACGACACCGGCGAACGCCAGCACCATGCCGACGATCGTGTTCCGCCGCCAGCGCGGGTCGCCGAACAGCTCGGCGATCGAGCCCAGCTTGTGCGCGTGCTTCGGGTCGCCGGCAAGCTCCTGTTCTTCCTCCTGCACCGCGGCCTTCCACCGCTCGGGCTCCTTGAGCCGGACGAATATCGGTATGGCCAAGAGGGCAGGAGCCAGGCCGACCAGGAACATGAGTCGCCAGGCGCTGGCGATTGCTCCGGATTCTTCCAGCCTGCCCAGGCCAATGCTCACGCAGGCCGCCAGCATGTTGCCGACCGACGAGAGCGACTGCAGCCACCCCAGCGCGAACGGCCGGGCCCTGTCTGACATCACCTCGGCCACGAGGGCGACCCCGACGGCGAACTGGCCGCCGACGCCCAGCCCGGTCAGGAACCGGTAGAAGGCGAAATCCCAGATTCCCGTCGAGAGTGCGCTCCAGCCCGTGAAGGCTGAGTAGCAGAGCACGGTCATCAACATGGTCTTCGCCCGGCCCACCTTGTCGCCCAGGATGCCGAAGACAATTCCCCCGAGGGCCCAGCCGATCATGAAGACCGTCGTGGCGTAACCGCCGTACTCGTCGACCCGTCCGGTCGCTGCCGGATCACCGGGCACCACATCGAGCAGCCGCGTGACCGCCGGCTTGCGGGCCAGGTTGAAGAGCTGCTGGTCCATCGTGTCGAAGAGCCAGCCCAGCGAGGCCACGAGGAAGACAAACCACTGGTAGCGCGTGAGCTCTCGCCACCAGGAAGCGCCGGCGTGATCGTCCGGTTCGCGGGCCGGGGTGTCGAAATGCATGCGGGAGATCTCCGCAAGGCGAGAGCTCGGGATGACTCACGATCCGACCATGCCGTGAGCCTGCTGGCAACCGCCCGGGCTGGCCTTGCCGGCCAAACTCACTCGCACCACGGGGTTGCGGCGGCTAAGATCGTCGCCATGAGAAGGAAGATCTGGCTCATTCTGCTGGCTCAAGGTGTCCTTGTCATCCTGCTCGCGACGGCCATCGCCAGCAAGCGCATGCCGCTGGGCATCCCGGGCGAGTGGGAATGGCTGCGCGTTCATGCTCGGCCTTCGCTGGCCGGGGTAATTCTCTCCGCTCTGGCGGTCGCGGCCTACTGCGGGTTCGTCGGGCTGGGACTTCGCGCAGTCGCGTCGTCCCGGCTGGCTCTCCCGCGGGAGGCTGCGTGGCTGGCCGGGCTGCTGGGAGCGTCGATCGCGATCCAGGTCTTGATCCCGGCCGGAGCCGCCGACGAGTACGACCTGACCAAGTGGGCCTACGTGAACTACTTTGGCGCCTCGACGGGTTACTACCAGGTGGCCAGGAAGCAGGCAGTGGCTGATCCGTGGCGCTTCCTGATCGAGTACCCGGTCTGGATCCAGAGCCAGGACTCCCTGCACATCGGCACCCATCCGCCGGGCCTGATCGTGACCCAGTGCCTGCTGCTGCGGGCGATGGAACAAAACCCGGGCCTCGCGAACGCGCTGGTGCGGTCGATGCCCTTCTCGACAGCCGAAGGGTTCCGCCAGCTCGAGCGCATGGACCGGCGGCCGATTCCGCGCGCCGATCGCGCGGCACTCTACCTGAGCAGCCTGATCACGCTCCTGGCGTGTGCCGGGACAGTGATTCCGCTTTACATGCTGGCACGATCCGCTCTGCCGCCGCCCGCGGCCTGGGTTGCCGCGGCGCTCTGGCCGCTTGCTCCGGCGGCGAACCTGTTTCAACCCGACGCCGATGCGGCGTACCCCTTGGTCTCGACCCTGGCCTTGGCCCTGGCGGCCCTGGCGGCGCGGTGGGCGCAAGGGAATCGCGGGGTCGCCTCCACCCTGGCCCTGGCGCTCGCCTCCGGCCTGGTCATGGCGCTGGGCACCTTCTTCACGCTGGCTTTCTTGCCGGTCGGTCTCATCGTGGCGCTTGTGATCCTGCTGACCCCGGAGGTCGTCTCCAGGCGGAAGGCCGGCTTGATCCTGGCTGTCGGGGCCGGTTTCCTGATGATCACGGCGCTGGGGTGGGCCGTGACAGGAGCCGACCCGATCACGGTTTGGACGTGGAACTTGAAGAACCATGCACGGTTTTACGTGGAGTATCCCAGGACCTATCTTGCCTGGCTCGTCGTCAACCCACTCGAGCTGGCCATCGCGCTGGGGCTGCCGGCGACGGTCTGGTGCATCATCGGCCTGGGAAGCCCTCGTTCCGTGCGCCAGATCGCCTGGGCCACGATCGCGGTGCTGTTCCTTCTGAACGTCGCCGGCCGCAACATGGGCGAGGTCGCCCGGCTCTGGATGCTCTTCCTGCCTCCGCTCTTGCCTGCGGCCGGCGCCGGCTTCGCCAGGCTCGAAGCAGAGCCAACCGTCCTGGCCATCTCGGCCGGCCTGCTGGGATTCCAGACCCTGGCACTACAGGCGATGATCCAGGTGGTCTATCCTGTCTAGGAATCGCTCACAAAGCGCAAATCAGCCAAGCCGTAGGTCAGCCGGGCACTAAGTCCTGGACGTCCGCGCAACCTTAGCCGACTCGTCGTTCTCCTAGGTCACCCATTTCGCCCAAATTTCGTGCATGGCTTGTTCTTCTCTTCTGTTCTTCTCTTCTTGTTCTTCTCTTCTCGAAGACGATGCCTGGGGGCTGCCCCTCGAAGTGCTCTGGAAGAACGGCGAAGGAGGTCGTGATGATCCCCGGGGATGGCCTCCGTCATCGTCGGTATCGCCAAGCCGCCACTCAACTCGCCTGGACATCCGATGCCCTCCCAGGAATCCGTGGTCAACCGACAACACGTCTCGCTTAATCTCAGCGCAGCCACTGCGCGATCCGGATGCAGCGGCATCCTACGCCGCGGGCATTTCCGAAGACAACTTGCCCCGAATCTCGCTAAAATTCTTAGTCCGTAACGCCATATTTTCAAAGAAATTGCAATTGCAAGTTAATTGGGAGGGGACTGGTCTATTGATAGCCGGCAAGGCGGTTGCTACACTTAGGGCGTCCTCGGACGAGGGCTGCAACACGATCGCAACTGGATGGGCGCAGGGAGTCACCGTGGCCCGCGCCCTGAACGCAGGTCCCGATTCATCCACCGCCGCGATCACCCGACGGAGACCTGCTTGCGTGGCCGCATCCGGCAATGGTTCCCGACAGACCTTAGGTCGACGATCACGTGTCGCGACCCCCGGCCGAACCAGACACCCACGCGCCGCGGGCACGAAGTCCTCACCCCGCCGCTCGCTCCCTCCGCCCCAGGGACAAACGAAAACTTCTATGGAAGCCACATAACTTCTTATAATCTCAAGTGATTTATCTTGCACTCCCAAGTGATTTAATTTATCATAACACTTCAGTGATAGAACGGTTTTCGAGAGTCCCGGACGCACCCTTGGGTGCTAACACCTTTTGAGGCAACAAGAAAGATGAGAATTGCATTGCTATCTTGGGAGTCACTCCACTCGATTGCGGTGGGCGGCGTGGCTGTCCACGTCACGGAGTTGGCCGCCGCCCTCGACCGCCGCGGGCACGAGATCCACATTTTCACGCGGCAGGGCCAGTCGCAGCCAGGGTACGACTTCATCGACGGGGTCCACTACCACCGCTGCCCGTTCGCGCTGAGCACGAACTTCGTCGACGAAGTGAACAACATGTGCCGAGCCTTCGTCGACGCGGTCTTGGGCGTCGAGGACACGATCGGCAGCTTCGACATCGTGCACGCGCACGACTGGCTGGCGTCGAACGCGGCCGTCTGGGTCAAGGAGGGTCGGGGGCGGAAGGCCGTCCTCACCATGCATTCGACCGAGTACGGGCGGAACGGCAACCGGTTCCTGGGCGGGCAGGCCGCGCGGGTGCAGCAGCACGAGCGCCACGGCACCTACTGCGTTGACCGAGTCATCACGGTCTCGGACCAGCTCAAGGCCGAGACCCGGTGGCTGTACGAGGTGCCCGACTGGAAGGTCCGGACAATCTATAACGGCGTTAGTACACACCAGTTTGATTACGCGGTCGACGCGGGCGAGGTGAAGCGGCGGTACGCGATGGGCCCGCTCGACCCGATGATCCTGTTCGTCGGCCGGATGGTCGTCCAGAAGGGGCCGGACATCCTCGTGCGCACGATGCCCTCGATCCTGCGGCACTACCCCCACGCGAAGTTCGTCTTCGTGGGCGACGGCCACATGAAGGAAGACGTGTGCCGGATCGGGCACCAGCTCGGGGTGGCGCACGCGATGCGCGTCCTCGGCGTCGTCCGGGGCCTGGAGCTGACCAACCTGTTCAAGGCGTGCGACGTCGTGGCGGTGCCCAGCCGCAACGAGCCGTTCGGGATCGTCATCCTCGAGGGGTGGTCGGCCCACAAGCCCGTGGTGAGCACGAAGCGGGGCGGCCCCGCCGAGTTCGTCTGGCACGAGGTCAACGGGCTCCACGTCGATGACACGCCCGAATCGGTGGCCTGGGGCCTGGGGACCCTGATCGGCGACCACGACCGCTGCCGCTGGATGGGCCGGAACGGGCGGGCCACGGTCGACGCCGCGTTTAGTTGGGACACCATCGCCGAGCAGACAGAGACAGTCTACCGGAGCGTCGCTTGACCCCGCGCCGCGGGCGCCGGGACGGGGAGGTGGTTTCTCGGTTTCCTTGTCGGGCGGGAGCGTCGAGGGCGTGCCTCGAACGCAAGGACTCCGGGACTCGCCCC
>Ga0208043_1000583_pt1 | contig 15792 bp, 13 predicted proteins | sample Sb_taG_12_FD_187710 | JGI IMG/M metagenome (GOLD analysis project Ga0208043, IMG submission 187710) | Peat soil microbial communities from Weissenstadt, Germany - Sb_50d_9_AC metaG (SPAdes) (version 2) | ecosystem: Environmental > Terrestrial > Soil > Wetlands > Peat | place: Germany... | reverse complement strand
TCCAGGTCGCGCATGAGCGCCTGGCCGTTCGCTGTTTGATCACGGATACCTGTGCTGGCATCGTTTCAAAGTTTAGTGATTCGAGAACCTATCTAAGTGAACCCTAGGCCACACCGAAAGAGCAGGTAAGGCGCGTTGCTTTCGGAGTTCCGCGAATGCAACATCACGCTGTTCGGTGTCGCGCGGGATCGGGAAGTGCTCTTGGTGCGCACGGGGGGATCACGACACGGCTTTCTCGATCAAGCCAAAGCAGCGTGACGCGAGGCTGAGCCGGCAAGAACAGCTCGGGCTCTGGGGGCGCTTACTTGTTGATGGCGCTCAAGATCCTCTGCCAGTAGCTCTGCCGCTCGCGCTGGAGTTCCGTGATCCGCTGGGTGAGGTGAGAATGGAGCTCGGCGTGGCTGGCGGGTGTCGCTGGAGATCCCACCGCCTTTCTGGTGTGATCTGTGCTGGTCGTGATCGGGGTACCCGCTCCGGAACGGCGATTCGCGTCGGGCGGCTGAGCGGGCTGGCTCGGGCCGGGCTCTGCGTCGTTGGGCGGGTTGACGCCTTGAGCTCGAGTTGTGCCGTTGCGACCCGAGCGATCGGGCTTTCCGACATTTTGCTCCGGCCGCTGAGCGCCCTGGGAACGACTCTCCTCGGCCGGCCCCGCGGTCTGCGTCAGTTTCTTTTGCAGGACACCCAATTTTCTGGTGAGCTTCTGAACCCGGTCAAGCTCATCGCGAATCGCGACACGATGTTCCCGGTGCATCGCCACGAACATTTGCACCATGAGAATCATGTCCTGATGAAAAGACTCCATCATCTGCATCTGCTGTTGCCACATGGCAAACTGCTGAGGGGGTACCGCGATGCCCTGCTCCCATTGCGAAGGTCTTTCGGGAACGAGTAGATCGGGCATCAAGGCGGGGGATGATTTCGTGACACGAGCAGGGGTCGCCGGACGACTGGGGGCTCGAACCGCCAGCGACGTCCCGCCCTTGCCGGAATGAGTTGCCCCGCTCGAGACTGTCGGGCTCACCCCTGCTTCGAGCGGCACATCCTTGCGGCTTATCTGTTCGGGGACGGTCTCGCAGCGAAGAATGAACGAGAACTGTCCGATTCGCACCGTGTCGCCGTCCTCGAGCCAGGCCCACTTCACTCTCACTCCGTTGATCACAACCCCCTCGCGTGACTGTAAATCAACGATCCACACTCCCTTCGAGGTACGCAGCAACGAGGCGTGGAACCGCGAAACGCTTGCATCACGAAGCATGATCTGGCACGACTCGGAGCGACCGACCAGGGCGAGCCGGCTATCCATCCGCCAGAGCTGATCTCCCTCGCCGAGTCGGATTGGCAAATCCAGTCCCGCCCGGGGAAGCTGGTGCGCGTCCTTGGTGTCGCTCGCACGGAAGGCCAAAGGGTCCGGACATTGTGCGGCGTGGTTCTGGGTCAGATCAGTCCCCGCCTGGCGAATCCCGTGCGGACCAATCCAAACCGTGCCTCCGGGATCAAGCCAGCCGTGAGCTCGCCGTTCAGTTTCGCCCTCCCAGCGAAGCTGGGTCCGGCTGTTCAGATCGATGCAGAAGATTCGCCCCTCGACGACCTGGAAAAACGCATGGAGCCGGCTGACCTCTGCGCCGTGGAGAACCAAATCCGACCGGGGATCTCGGCCTATGATCGCAAATGGGTAGTCGAGTTGTTGGGTGTCAAACCCCTCGATCGTCCGGCTCGCGCCCTGGCATTCAAGGGCCAGAGGGGCCCGCAAGCCGCAAGCATCACGGAACAACTCGAGCGCGGACTGGGGCATGGTTGAGAGCGATCTTCGCAACAAAAGGAACAGATCGAGCCGGCGGCTCAAACTGCGGAAAGGACCCCGCCGTTCCAACCAGGATTCTCAAGACACAATTCGACCGCGCCGGCCCTGGTTTCGCAAGCCACACTCCGGCACTCATCGCGGTGATTTGACCGTCCCCTTTGACCCGGCACTTCCCGCGGAGTACCATCCCCTCAATAGGAACAAGCTCAGGGTTGGCGGGGAGCCGCCGCCCTGTTCTGACTCTGCCCGGCTTCTTGCGACGAAAGGGGTCTGTCAAATGCCTCTTTTTGAGGTTGAAACCACGTTCCATATCATGATCGCATGCGCGGATGATGCGGATGCCGCGCGATCGTTTGCGGTCACGAATTATCCGGCCGAGGAAATTCTCCACGTGACCCACCGTCCTCGTGACGCCTGGGTGATCTCGAAGAAGCTGCTGGGCATTCAGGTTGATTCCGACCCATGCCAGACAGCTCGCGATTGTCTGGCCCGGGCGGCTGGCGACAAATTGCATGCCGTGAGGTTGTACATGCAGGCGACCGGAACCGATCTTGACGGGGCCCGGAAGGCCGTCGAGTCGAACATGTCGCGCGGCTGGTGATTCCCCATCTCCGGACTGATCGGGACCGCGGTGCTCATCCCCGCCGCGGCCCCGGGCACGCCAGTTCAAGCCCTGGCTGTGTGCCCGGACGACTCGCCGAACTGGACACTGCGCGCATGCCGCTGCCGTCTTTCAAGGTCGCCGCGGCCGGGTCCGGCACGCTCTTCAGCGTCTTTGTCACTTCGTAAGAAACCGGCACGCCGCCATCATCTCGCCGTCGTCCTGCCGGTCGTGTACGATGAAATGAGACAAGTAGAGGCTGAGAACGTGCTGGTGGTTATCACCATCTCGGATCGATGGCCTTTCCCTACAAGACAAGCGAAGGAGAGGTTTCATGCCTCGGGTCGTCTCGCTGATCCTGGGCGGAGGGCGGGGCACACGTCTATTTCCGCTGACCAGGTCACGAAGCAAGCCAGCCGTGCCGATCGCCGGGAAATATCGACTCATCGATATTCCCGTATCCAACTGCATCCACTCCGGTCTGAACCGCATCTTCGTCCTCACGCAGTTCAACTCCGTGAGCCTGCACCGACATATTTACAATACGTACAAGTTTGATCCGTTCTCCGGGGGTTTCGTGGAGATCCTCGCCGCGCAGCAGACGATGCAGCACGAGTCGTGGTACCAGGGCACCGCCGACGCCGTGCGCCGCAACATCCCCTATTTCACAGAAAAAACTTATGATTATGCGTTGATTCTTTCTGGAGACCAGCTCTACCGGATGAATTTCCAGGACATGATCCGGACCCACGTCGAGAACAAGGCGGTTGTCACCATCGCCGCATTGCCCGTTGCCGAAGCCGAAGCGCGGTCTTGCGGTATCATGCGCATCCAGGCCGACGGCAGGGTGATCGACTTCGAGGAGAAGCCCAAGACCCAGGAGAAGCTCAACCGTGTCCGGACGGATACTGCCTGGCTGGAAAACCTGGGCCTGAAGGCCGGCGGCCGCCCGTACCTGGCCAGCATGGGCATCTACCTGTTCAACGCCAGGGCCCTGGTCGAGTTGCTCGAATCGAGCGACGCCACCGACTTCGGCCACGAGATCCTGCCGCAGACGATCACCAACCACCGGGTCCAGGCCCACCTTTTCGACGGCTACTGGGAGGACATCGGCACCGTGGGCGCCTTTCATCAGGCCAACATCGATCTGACCCGCGACGTCCCGTCGTTCGATTTCACCTTCGGTGAGCAACCGATCTTCACCCGGCCTCGTTATCTGCCGTGCTCCCGGCTGGGCGGCGCCACCGTGAAGAACAGTCTGATCTGCGACGGCTGCATCATCGGGCGCGGAGTCGTAATCGAGAACTCCGTCATCGGCGTCCGTTCGATCATCGGTGAGAACACAACCATCCGTGATTCTTACCTGATGGGCATCGACTACTACGAGCAGGCGCACCAGCTCGCCGAGAACCAGCGGCTGGGGCGGCCGCCCTCGGGCATTGGCGCCGGCTCGGTGATCGAGCGAGCCATCATCGACAAGAATGCTCGAATCGGCCGCAACGTCAGGGTGATCAACGACACCGGCATCGTTGACTCGGAGGAGACGAGCACTCACGTGATCCGTGACGGTGTGACCGTCACCCCCAAGGGGGCCGTCGTCCGCGACGGTATCGTGATCTGAATACCGGGTCAAAGAGAATTCGAGCCCAAAGGGAGAAACGCCTTCCATGAGCGATCAAGCCATTCGCGTCAAGGAATTGCGCAAGCAATACCCGGGCCGCGATGGCCCGGTCCACGCGGTCAACGGGATCGACCTGGAGATCTCGGTGGGCGAGTGCTTTGGCCTCCTCGGCCCCAACGGAGCGGGCAAGACCACGACCGTCGAGATCCTCGAAGGACTGAATCAGCCGACATCGGGAGAGGTCGAGGTCCTGGGGCTGCACTGGGCGACCGACGAGACCGCGATCCGGGAACGAATCGGCGTGACGCTCCAGGAGACCCGATTCCCGGACAAGGAGACGGTACGTGAGCTGCTCACCGTCTTTCGCAGCTTTTACCGCGGGGGCCTGCCGGTCGACGACGCCATCTCCCGGGTGTCCCTGGAGAGCAAGGCCAATTCCCTGATCGAGCAGCTTTCCGGCGGCCAGCAACAGCGGCTGGCCGTCGCCATCGCCCTGGTCGGCGATCCCGAGCTGCTCTTCCTGGACGAGCCCACGACAGGGCTCGACCCCCAGTCTCGCCGCCAGCTCTGGGAAGTCATCAGGGAGCTGCGGGACCGCGATCGAACCGTCCTGCTGACCACCCACTACATGGACGAGGCGGAGCGGCTATGCGACCGCGTCGCCGTCATCGACCAGGGCAAGATCATCGCGCTGGGCTCTCCGCGCGAGTTGATCGCCCGGTTGGGCGGCGACCACATTGTCGAGTTCGCGATCGACGGCGACGGCACGCCGCTGGAGCCCGCGGCTTTCTCCGGTCTGGACTCGGTACTGACGGCCCGGGCCGATAGCGAGGGATACGCGCTGACCGTCTCCGAGCCCCATCGGGCCATCCCCGCCCTGCTCGACGAGCTCGACAGCCTGAAGCGGCCGCTGGCCCGTTTGACGACCCGCCATGTCAGCCTTGAAGATGTCTTCGTGTCGCTGACTGGCCGGCATCTTCGCGACGATGGGGCCGAGGAGACGCGCGCCTTCAATCTGGGCGGCAGGAGGCGGAGGAACCGCGCTCGTCCATCGTCCTGAGCAGCCCGTTCGACAGACGGATCTCCTCGCCGGCAACGGTTCTTTCATCCCTACCACCTCGAGAACGCGTGATGCTTCGCAATTCTCCTTTCTTTCAGCTTTATCGTGCCCGCCTTCGCGAGTTCTGGCGGCAGCCGGCGCGCATCTTCTGGGTGTACGGATTCCCCACCGTGCTGGCCGTTGTGCTCGGCTATGCCTTCCAGAACCGTCCCCCCTCACCAATCCAGGTCGACCTGGTCGAGGGCCCCTTCTCCGCGCCCATCGAGGAGGCGATCAGGAATCATAACGACCGACTCGCGGCTGCCAAGGCCTCTCCGGGCGACCTCAAGAGCGTCATCCTGCCGCCGGTCTCCCTCGAGGTCGCACCGCAGGATAAGGCCGACAACCGGCTGAACACGGGCAAGACCGTCCTGGAGATCATGCCGATCGACCAGACGTCCTGGTCCTTCCGCTATGACCCCACTCGACCGGAAGCGACCGCCGCTCGACAGGTGATCGACGATGTCCTTCAGGAGGCCGCGGGCCGGGTCAACCCGCGCCAGCCCAATGACATTCAGATCACCGAGCCGGGAACACGGTACATCGATCGCCTGATCCCGGGCCTCATCGGGGTCAACGCCATGGGAGGTGGACTCTGGGGAATCGGCTTCTTCCTGGTCAATATGCGGATCGGCAAGCTGCTCAAGTGCTTCATCGCAACCCCCATGCCCAGGCGCGATTTCCTGGGAGCGATCCTCGCCTCACGCTTGACCTTCCTGATCCCCGACGTCTTCATCATGCTGTTGCTGGGAGCTCTCGCCTTCCACATGCCGATTCGCGGCAGCCTGCTGCTGTTCTTTCTGATCGACGTCATCGGCGCCCTGGCTTTCGCCGGCATCGGGCTGCTGGTCGCCAGCCGGGCGACGACTACCGAAACAGTCAGCGGGCTCATGAACCTGGTCATGCTGCCGATGTACTTGCTCTCCGGGGTTTTCTTCGCCACGGAGAACTTCGGCAAGAGCGCCCAGCCGTTCATCCAGGCTCTCCCCTTGACCCAGCTCGTCAGCGCTCTTCGCCTGGTCGTGCTCGAGGGCGCCGGACTGCTCCATCACGACATCCTCAAGGCGATCGCAATCCTGGCAGCCTGGGCCATCGGCACTTTTTTTCTGGCCCTCCGCATCTTCCGCTGGAACTGAGGCCGCAACCGCGGCGGATCGCCGGAATTCCGGGTGCCGCAGGACCGCGCCCAGATCTCTCCACCGACCTCTCCGCACAGCCCATCCTGCCAGCGGCGGCACGTCCACTTCGCTGAGCAGGTGGCCGAGGAACGTCGCCTTGGCCAGGACTTCGAGGTCGAGGAACGACGAGCCGGACTGAAGCGGAATCGCCGCGAGCTTCTCCATGCGGTGGAGCTGGCACGGTGAATGGACGTCAAGAACGGGAACCGCGAAGATCAGGCGCCGAGCCAGACAGCCGATCCCACGTGCTATCCGGCGCCAGGTCCCGGCAGGCCGTCTGCCGACAACATGATCGGACCGGTCGATGGCTTCGAGGAGGGGCTCGAGATGAGCCGGCGACCAGGGCTGGACGGCCGTCGTGATCAGCACGAGGGGATGCGAGAGATCGTCGAGGGCGGCCCGCACTGCATCATTCAGCCGTGCGGTGCGCCCGTCGAGGATGACAGTCCGAGCTGCGACGGGGCGCCCGGCGGCCTGTAACCAGGCGACGATGGGCGCAATAATCCGTTCGGCGGAATCAGACGACAGCTCGGTCAAGAAGATGATCCGTATTCCCGCGCCAGGAAGCGGGCTACGGCGCATGTGGGCGGCATAAGGATCGTCGTCGTCAAGCGTCTCTTCCGCGCTCATTCAGCCTCCCAGCACAGGCGCGGCCGCGGGACGAGCGAGAGTATCACCCGCCAGCCAGTCCTGGACGGCCGCTTCATAAGCCCGATGGAGCCGCAGCGCGACGGGCCCGGGTGTGCCTGTACCGATCGGCGCGCCATCGAGCTCGATCACGGGTACGACCTCGGTCGTGGTTGCCACCAGAATCAGCTCGTCGGCAGCCTTCAGCTCATTCAGGGTCACGTGCGCGCCCGCGAAGGGGATGTCCAGCGAGCCGATCAATCGGAGAACCAACTGGCGAGTCATTCCGGGCAAGATCTCGTGCCCTTCCGGAGTGCCCTCGAGACGTCCCTCCCGCACCCAGAGCAGCGAGGTGTGGGTCGCCTCGGTCACGAACCCATGCGCGTCGATCAAGACCGCTTCGTAGGCCCCGGAGCGGCGCGCGGTCTCGATGGCCAGTACGTTCGCCAGCAGATTCGTCGACTTGATGTCGCACCGCTTCCACCGCAGGTCGGGATGGCTGATCATCGGCACGCCACTCTCGCGGAGGCGGGCGGTCGGCCCATCATCGTAAGGCCGGACGATGATCACCTCGGTGGGCGGAACGGGCGGATGCGGGAACGGATGCGACCGGGGCGCCACTCCCCGGGTGATCTGGACATAGAGTGTTCCTTCCTTGATCCCGCTGACCCTGATCGTCTCGTAAGCCCGCTCCATCATCCGGCTCAGGTCGTGAGGCGCGAAATCCAGCTCGCCGAGACTTCGCTTGAGCCGCGCCAGGTGCTCCACCTCCAGCCAGCACCGGCCCTGGTACATCCGGAAGACCTCGTAGACCGAGTCGCCGAACACGAAACCCCGGTCCCAGACCGGGACCTTGGCCTCCTCCACCGGCATGATCTCTCCATTCAGACACGCCAGAACCTGCATCGCAGACGGTCCTTTCCAGGGTCGGGCCCAGATCACCTTGTTCGGCCGCGTAACGACAGGATAATCGGCTTGACAGCGGGGGGGCAATGCCGCCGAGGAACCGCGCGCGATGGATCAAGCGAAGCAGTCCTTGTGAAATCAGGCCAATCCAGCCTGTGCCGGCGAGGCCTGTCCATGAATTCCGCAATAAGGGAGACCACGAATCATGCCAACAGATTCCGAAAGAGTGACCGAGGCCCTCGGCGCGATCAATCAAGCGTGGCTCGAGGGTCGCCCCCAGGACATGGGGCGGCTCATCCATCCTGAGATCACCATTGTGTTTCCGGGTTTCGCGGGTCGAGCCACAGGCCGCGACGCGTTCATCGCCGGGTTCGTGGATTTCTGCCAGACCGCCCGGATCGTCTCGTACAACGAATTCGATCACCAGGTTGATTCGATCGCCGATCTGGCTGTGGCAAGCTTCGGATTCGAGATGATTTACGAGCGGGAGGGAGCGGGCTTCCGTGCGCGCGGCCGGGATCTCTGGGTCTTTGCCCGGCAGGCCGGGGGATGGCTGGCCTGCTGGAGGACGATGCTCGATCTCCACGAGGAGCCGGCCCCGGCCTGAGCCCTCGCAAGGCGCTGACAGGCAGGGGCCCGGCCGGAGCCTGACGATTGTGCGCATCAAGAATCCTGCTCTCCCAGCAAGCAGGAGAGCAGGATCCTTTTTCCTATCAAGTCGCTTGATCCCGATCAGCTTCCAGTGTTGATCGAGTTACTGATCGGGTTGATGTCCGATAGCGTTTGGATTCCCGAGTTCGTCGCGTCGTAGCCCTGGTCGGTGAAGATGACCGTGTAGGCTCCGTAGCCGGCCGAGGCACCTGTGCGTGTCAGCGTCAGGCTCCACGAGTTCTGAGTCAGTCCCGTGGATCCCGCCGAGACGGTTCCGATCGTGAAGTAGGCCGGGCTGGGAATCTGGATGTCGAGCTGGGTGAGGTCCGTGCTGTACTGCCCATACTGGGCGAGGTAGCGCTCCTGGGACGATCGGACGGCCGAGAGGTAGGAGAAAGATTCAGCGGCCTTCGACCGCTCGACCGACTTGAGGAAGCGAGGCACGCCGAAGGCGGCCAGAACGCCGATGATGACGATCACGACCGCAAGTTCAACGAGGGTGAAGCCCTTGCGGGTCTTCGATCTGGAGACGAACCGGTACATACTCTAGGCTCCCGACAAGACGAAATGTTGCGAATCCGGCGAATCGGCGCGAGACGGGCTTCCCTCGCTCTTCCTGGGACCGTCCATGTCGAGCGCTCAATCACGGTCGATCGTCGTGAACGACCTGGCCAGAGGATTCTTGACACATCCGTTGCTGCGAGTTCTAGAGTCGACGATCGGATGGAGCCTTTTCGCTCGCGGGGCAAGGCGCACGTGGAGGCGCACCCCTGACCTGGCTTCGATTGCGTCCCAGAGAGTTGCGAAAACCCAGTGCCGCCTCCTGCTCTCGAGGAAAGGCGTCGCCACCCCGGCGTACGGCTCGCCGGAGACAAAAGAACTCTAGGACAAGTTTGCAGGCGTAGGCGGAAATCCCCTCCGTCCCCTCGATTTCGTGACGAGCGGTGTGCCAGGTTCCACACCGTCTCGCCATCTGGGTGTCGTCAAGAAACACGGCGAAGACGGCCAAAACGCGGGCACGGCAGAGCAAAACCAAAAGCCGGAAGCCACTTCGCGGGGAAGCTGCCTCCGGCCAGATGGATTTCGTCATTATCGCGTTCGTGACGCGGACTCGGCTCGGCTCAGCGTTCGCCCAGAGCCACTCCCGGGCGCTTCTGGGACAGCAGCTTGTCGAGCTGGCGTTCCACTTCGGAAGCGGTTCGAAGGCTGCGATTGACCACCTTGCCCTGGCCGTCGATCAGGAACATCGTGGGCAGGGAGATGATGCCGTACTCGGTCGCCAGCCGGCTATCGATGCCGCCTGCCTCGAAGATCTGCGGCCAGGCCATCGGCTGCTCCTTGAGGTAGGCCTCCAGATCGCCTCGCTCGTTGTCCAGGCTGACCCCGACAATCTCCAGTCCCTTGCCCTGGTACTTGCCGTAGAGCTTCACCAGGTCGGGTAGCTCGCGGCGAACCGACTGACCACCCCACGAGGCCCAGAACACGACCAGAACGGACTTGCCGCGAGACTGCGACGTGTCCACCGTCTCGCCCTGCAAGCTCGTTCCCTTGATGCCGATCGTCTTGCCCACGAGGTCGAGCCGCCGCAGAGCGCCGGCGGCCTTCTTGCCGGCCGGAGTGTCCGGGAAGCTCTCGACGAGCTTGGTATAATCCTGCCGAGCCTTATCTTCCTCGGCGTTGAACTCGTTGGAGCTGCCAAGCTGCAACCAGACCTCCGGGGCCTCCTCCGACTTGCCGAACCTGGTGAGGAAGTCCTCGAGCTCGGCCATCCACTTCTTCTGGTTGCCCAGGAAGTTCGCGCCGGGCTCCTCGTTCCGCATCACGAAGTCAGCGCCAATGAGGCGGTAGGCCGCATAAGATGAGACCCTGGTGCCCTCTTCGATCATCCCTTCGAGCACCTGCCGGCCCTTCGGGAAGGCGCCGGTCTGGTAGGCCGCGACCAGGCTGTCCACAATTTGCTTCTTGTAGTTGACCTGGTCCTCGCCGTCCTTGGCCACCTTGACGATCGCGACGAGGAAAGGAACGCGGCCGACGTGGAACCGGGCGAGGTCTTTCTTGTCGCCGCTTGTCTGGAGCTTGGCGTTGGCGTTGTCGAAGTCGGCCAGGGCTTTGATGCTTTTTTCCATCGCCTCGTCGCGCTGGGGCCCGGGGCCCGCGACGTCGTAGATGGCAGAGCGGATGCCGCTGGTGGAGGCCACGACCGGCTTCTCGGGATCGACGGCGCGGGGCAGCTCGACGAATTTCCAGGTCTCGCCCAGCTTGATCATCTCGGGCACCTGGAGGAACGAGGTTTTGACCGAGCTGGCCTGTCCCGCTGGTCCGCCGGTGAAGATCACCGCGTTCTCGTAGAGCACGAGGTCCTTCTCCAGCCCGCCCGCCGGGTCAGCCGGGATCACATGGGGATAGGTGCCATCAAACCGGTTCCAGACGGTCTTGGCGGTCCAGCCGGTGAGTGACTTCTGAAGGGCCTCGACCGCCTCGCCGCGTTTGGCCGCCCCGGCGGTGACCTTGTCGACCACATCCTTGGGCACGCCTGCCGCCGCAAGCTCCTCGGGAGTGGCCATGAGTGATTCCAGCAGCCCGAGGTCGCTACCGACAAAAGCCTGCACCAGCACCTTGGACGCTTCCTCGGCCGAGAGCCGCTTCCAGCCGGCGATCTTGCCGCTCTTGATCACGGCGACCCGGGTCCCGCCGCCATTGAGCCAGCGGCATTCATCGAGCGTGCGATCGCCGTCCAGATCGTTCTCGCGATACACCTCGAAGCCGTCCTGGTAATAACTCCACTGGTTGAGGTACTTCCCGCCGTTGGTGATGACGAACCGGCGGAGGAGTTTTCCTTGACCGTCCCGCAGCGCATAGCCGACAGTCCGCTTCTGCGCGTCGGTCACCAGCTCGACCTTGCAGGCCTCGATGGCCGCCGCGTCGGTGGGCGTATCGTAGTCCACACCGGTCTGGGTCGGCCGGAACTTGAGCAAATCTTTCGGGCTGTAGTCCGCCGCCATGCTCCACGGCGCGGCCACAGCCATCAGTCCGAACACGGCCACGGAATACCGCAGACTCCGCATGAGCCTCTCCTTAATCACCAGCGCGGGCTACCCGGAAACCAACGTGACAACGCTCCACGCCTGACGCACTCGATCGGCCGGCAGTTCCGGCAGAACGAGCGCAATCCCTTCGATCGTTCTCATCCTCATCGGCATTCCGTCCGCCCGGCTCAAATCGTTCAGCCCCGAAGCTTTGTTCGCGGCCCGCCAAGTTGACAGCGAATCGGCCGCGAAGTCCATACCGAGTTAGAACTACACGCACGCCTGCACACACCACAGGTCACCGAGCCAGGCCGCCTCTCCGCCCACTTTAGTCCTTGACGACTTTCCTGTGATCGATGTCGGGCCTTGGCCAGCCGACCTATCCCTGCCACGGGAGGACATGCATGGTGACAACGGCCGCTGATCCCGTTTTTAGGGTGACAAGATTCCAATATTGGAATCTTGTCCCACAGCGAGCAAGAAAAGAGGCCTCTCCTTGACCGCGCCCACTGAAAACCGCTTCCCGACCATGAGACCGCTCAGCCGCCCCGCGGTGAAACGTGCTCGAGCCAGAACCCTGATCGCGCACCTCGTACTCCTGGCCTGGAGCGGGGGCTTTCCGCTGACGGGTGCGTTCGCGGCAGAGACTCCTCGCGACCCTGCGCCTCCCCCCTATCCCGACCACACCCGGCTGCTCGTGTTCGTGACGCCCAAGGCAATGAGCGGCCGGTCAAGACGGCGGCGGACTGGGAGATCCGGCGAGGGCATATTCTGGCGCACTTGCAAGAGGTCATGGGGCCGCTGCCGGGGAAAGAGCGACGGGTTGCGGTGGATGTTCGGGTCTCGGAGACTCACCAGGAACGGGGCTATACTCGCCAGAAGATCAGCTTCGCGAGCGAGCCCGGCGATCGGGTTCCGGCCTGGCTGCTCGTTCCCGATGGCGGGAATGGGGATGCAAAGAAAAGGCGTCCGGCGATGCTTTGTCTGCATCAAACGATCGCGATTGGCAAGGACGAGCCGGCGGGGCTGGGGACGAACCCGGACCTGGATTGTGCGCGCGAACTGGCCGAGCAAGGGTATGTCACCATCGCTCCCGATTACCCGAATTTCGGCGAATACCAGCGCGACGTTTATGCGATGGGATATGCAAGCGCCTCGATGAAAACCATCTGGAACAACATCCGGGCGGTCGATGTTGTGACCGAGCGACCGGACGTCGATGCTGGCCGGATCGGCGTGATCGGCCACTCGCTCGGCGGGCACAACGCCATCTTCACGGCGCTCTTCGAGCCGCGGATCAGGGCGATCGTCTCGTCGTGCGGCTTCAACGCCTTCCCCGACTACTTCCGGGGCGATATCGCCGGCTGGTCGCACAGCGGCACATGCCCCGGCTCCGCACGCAGTATGGTCTGGACCTGCACAACGTCCCTTTCGATTTTCCCGAGCTGATCGGGGCCCTGGCGCCTCGAGCGTTCTTCACGAAGTCACTATTGCATGATACCAATTTCGCGATCGAGGGCGTTCGCGTCTGCCTGGCCGCCGCGCAGCCGATCTATGCGCTCCTGGGCGAGCCCGACCAACTGCAAGGCGTCTTTCCCGATGCCGGACACGCGTTCCCGCCGTCCTCGCGCCAGGCCGCCTTCGCATTCCTGCACCGCGCTCTGAGCTCAAGCCATTGACAGCTCAGAAGATGGATTCACTCGACGAGAGCACACGCGAGGTTGGATCAGGGCAAAGAGCGCGATCCGGCTTGACAGCCAGAGAATTCTCCGTAGTCTATCACGATTGAGAGAATGGACTTCTGCGCAAGACACTTTGCCCCCCGGTCGAACTGGCGGTCGCACCCAATCGAAGTAGGACCCCAGGGTCGTGCCCACCCACCTCAACCTGGATGAGGGCGCCATGGATCGACGCATCCTCGTGGTGGATGACAGCGAGCTCATCGGGCAGCAGCTTTCGCAACTGCTGAATACTCCCGGTCGCGAGATCAGCGTGGCCCACGAGGGCACGACCGCGCTGGAGTGGCTGGTGGAGCGCCCGTATTCTTTGGTCCTGACGGACCTGCGGCTACCGGGCATCAGCGGCCTGGACCTGATCCGGGAGATCCGCGACCGCGACTTGCCCGTCACGGTCATTGTCATGACGGCCTATGCCACCGTGGAGGCGGCCGTCGATGCGATGAAGCTGGGCGCTTACGACTTCGTCCAGAAGCCGATCGACACCGTGCGGCTGGAGTTGCTGGTCCACAAGGCCCTGGAGGATCGCCGCCTGGTTGACGAGGTCGCCGACTTGCGGAACCGGCTGCGGCGGCGCAACGCCTACCATAACTTGCTGGGCCGCAGCCGCCGGATGATGGAGGTATTCGCCCGGGTTGAGCGGGTCGCCTCGTCGAAATGCACGGTTCTGGTCACCGGCGAGACCGGGACCGGCAAGGAGCTGGTCGCCCAGGCCATTCACTTCAGCGATGTCACGCGGAGCGGCAAGCTCGAGATCGTCAACTGCGCGGCGCTTCCCGAGCACCTGATGGAGAGCGAGCTGTTCGGGCACGAGCGGGGGGCGTTCACGGGTGCCGATCGGCAAAAAAAAGGCCGGTTCGAGCTCGCTGACGGCGGAACGCTCTTTCTCGACGAGATTGGCGACCTGCCTCTGGGCATGCAGGCCAAGCTCCTGCGGGTGCTCCAGGACCAACGCTTCGAGCGGGTCGGCGGTGGCGAGCCGATCAAGGCCGATTGCCGGGTGATCGCCGCCACCAACCTGAACCTCGCCCAGGCTGTCGCCGAGAACCGGTTCCGCGAGGACCTGTACTACCGGTTGAACGTCGTGTCGATCGACCTTCCGCCGCTCCGCGAGCGGCTTGAGGACGTCCCGCTCCTGGTGAACCACTTTCTCGACAAGCTGATGGAGCGCGGCTTGCCTGCCAAGAGTGTGGCCCGGGAAACACTGTCACGAATGCTCCGCTACGACTGGCCGGGAAATGTCCGCGAGCTCGAGCACATCATCGAGCAGGCGGTCGTCACGACCCCGGGGCCGGTGATCGAGCCGGACAACTTGCCTCCCCAGATCGTGCCGCTGCGCGAGGAGCCGTTCAGCCTCGACTTCGACCAGAACCGGCCTCTTCAGGACCTGACCGACGAGTTCATCCGGCGAATCGAGCGCGCGTACCTGATCCGGGTGCTGGAGAAATACCGCGGACGGATCGACCGCTGCGCCTTGCATTGCGGCCTTTCGCGCCGGAGCATCAGTGAGAAGCTCCGTCGTTATCAGATCGACAAGAGCGACTTCAAGCCGGCGATGCGCGGTCGTAAGCGATTTGCAATGGCCGCGGAATAAGGAACCATCGCAACACGGCAATCCTGACTCGAGGCGCAAGGGAGGGAAGCGCCGGCACCACAGAGAGAGGATCCCGGCCGCGATGCCTGCCTCGATCGTGAAGAAACACAGCGTCGGGTTGCTTCTCCTGCTGCTTCTCGTCTTCAGCCGCGAAGCCCTGGCCCAGCCAGGCGATCTCGACACGCAGCTCATGCTGGCCACCGTCAAGGTGTCCGACACCGACTCGACCGGGACAGCCTTCATCCTCAGCCGGCCGAAGCCCGGAGACCCGAAGGCCACGCAGTTCCTGCTGATCACGGCCGAACACACGCTGAGCCGGTCCAAGGCCAACGAGGTCACGGTCGTCTTCCGCAAGAAGTCGGCCGATGGCGGCCATGAGAAGGCGCCGGTGAAGATCACGGTACGTCAGGACGGCAAGGTTCTGTGGAAGAAGCATCCCACCGCCGACGTGGGCATCTTGCCGATCACCCCCCCGCCCGATGTCCTGGTGCCGGCGGTTTCCGTTGACCTGCTCGCCTCGGACGAGGACCTGGAGCGGCATGAGATTCATCCGGGCGACCCTGTCCGCTGCGTCGGCTTTCCCCACCCCAACCAGTTCGAGCCCAATGAGGCAGGCTTCGGCGTCGTCCGGTCGGGATGCATCGCCGGCTACCCGCTGCGACCAACCCGGAAGACCAAGACTCTCTTGCTCGATTTGAACACCTTCGAGGGCGACAGCGGAGCGCCTGTGTACCTCGTGGACGATCACCGGCTCGTCGCCGGCAAGACCGAACCCCGCCCGGTGCGGCTGATCCTGGGATTGATGGTCGGACAGCATTTCCTCGACGAGGAGTTCAAGATGATCTACCAGACCGGCAAGTTCCGCCATCGGATGGGATTTGGCATTGCGGTCCATGCCACGGCAATCAAGGAAACGATCGACCTGCTGGACGCCAAGCCGGGCCCCGGGTAA
>Ga0208043_1000577_pt1 | contig 15881 bp, 12 predicted proteins | sample Sb_taG_12_FD_187710 | JGI IMG/M metagenome (GOLD analysis project Ga0208043, IMG submission 187710) | Peat soil microbial communities from Weissenstadt, Germany - Sb_50d_9_AC metaG (SPAdes) (version 2) | ecosystem: Environmental > Terrestrial > Soil > Wetlands > Peat | place: Germany... | reverse complement strand
GCTTTGGGGATCGAGCCTCAACCCTGCGCCGGCGATCGTCTGGCTATCAGTGACCAGGTTGGTCAGATCCGAAACCGTGACGAGCGACTTGGCCGCCAGGGTCTGGTTCTCGGTCTGAAGCTTCTGAACATCGGTATTTAGCTGTGTGAGTAGCGAGTTCTGACTGGCGGCCGATGGCGCATAGGAGCCCTGGGTCCCCCCAGCTTGGGCCGGCAGGGTCGCAACGCCCGCGCTGGAGAGGCTCGTCGCCAGGTTGCTGGTGAGTGAGCCACTTCCCTCCAGGAGAGACTGATCTCCGCCGAACCCGCGGCCGCCACCGGGCAAGTTGTTCAGATCACTCTGGACGGCCGCCTGGTCAGCGGCGACGGCCGACAGATCGGCCGCGGTGATCTTGGAATCCTGGATCGTCTGGACGAGGTCGTTGAAGGTCTTGTCGATCGTTGACGGGGCAACGTTCGACCCGCTGAACAGGGCAGTGAAGTCGGTCTGGGCCTGAGTGGTGGCGGCAGCGCTAGCCACCGCAGTGACCAGCTCGCTCACGGACTTCTGCAGGTTCTGAGGATTGATCCAGAACCCGGCGCCCGCGATGCTCTGACCGTCGGTTGTCAGGTTGTTGACGTCGACAATGGTGATGCCGGACTTGGCCGCCAGGCTCTGTAATTCGGTCTGGAGTTTCTGGAGATCGCTGTTGAGCTGTGCGATTTGGGTATTCTGGCTGGCCCACGGCGAGTAGTAACTACTGGCCGGCCCACCGAAATCGCCGCCGGTGACGACTCCGACACTGGCAAGGCTCCCCAGAAAGTTGTTACCGCCGCCGCCCCAGGTCGACAAGACCACGCGCCCCTCGAGCGCTTCAAACGATGGACCATGCCTGCGCGGCGATCTATTCGCATGACCATGATGAAGGCTGATCGTATCGTCTCCGCCAAAGATCCAGCGGGCGGGAATCGACAGCCAGGATTTAGCTCTCGAAATCATCACATCCCCCTTTGCCGAAAGCAGTAAGAGATTATCGCCGCGCTCGATGATCATGCTCTCGGTGCCAGGGGATCTGATAGCGCGGCCCAAGGGAAAACGCAAGCCTTCCCAGCCAGCGCGCGCGAAATTTCGTGGATTGGTCTTGACAATGAGGGTCTGTGCTGATTGGCGCACGCCGAGGAGCGGTACCTGGGGGAAGACGACTTACCATTCCGAGTCGATTGAAGCTTGGGATCCAGGTCCGTACCCTGAAGAGTCGGGTGAGACGGATCCGCCCGAAGAGGGGCTGGCAAGCCTGGGCCGGCGAGCGGTTGGCGTGCAGTGGGGCGCGGTAGAGTTTGACCCGGCCAGGCCGGCTCTGGTCGGGACGGCGGGGGGAAGCAGCGATGTCTCGAGACCTCCTGGGGTTGCCTGATTAAGATCGACTGGTCGCGGTACGCCCTGGTCGGATTCACGACCACCTTTCAACAGACGATGGCATCGCTGGCGCTGGCGTCCCGGATCAAGCAGCATGACCCCCGGATCACGATCTGTCTGGGAGGCGCGAACTGCGAAGGCGTCATGGGGCGGACGCGATGGTGCTCACCTGAGCCTGGCACTTGTTTTAGACCGTTCTTGCCGGATCAGCCACGCGTCGCGCTGATGATCCTCTGGATCACGGGGGGCGTTGCCTTCTTGATTCTCTGCTTGAGGCGCTTCATGGGCGTCCACCTGGCAGTGACCCAGTACGGGACCAGGTGTCTCTGATCCAGAGGTATGGTTTCTATTATCATGTCCCTGAGATCACGCGTTGTCGCCGGCGTTGTATCCCAGTCGCCGGCGCAAGTCGTCGCCCAGTTGAGCAGATGCACGCGATTCGCAACGGAGATCCCCCCGACCGCGTCCTTGAACCGCTGCTCCCATCCTTCAGGAAGCTGGGGCAGGAAACCCTCAAAAAACCTGGCCAGCAATCGCCATTGCCTGCGGAGCTCGTCATTATCACGCTCCATGATCCGGCTGGCCTGCTTCTCATGCACAGAGTGGAAGGCAGAGATCCAGGGATCGATGGCCAACCTCCCTTCCCTCAGGACAGAAGCCATGACCATATTCTCGTTGAAAAAATCACAATCGGGCGGGATGTGGCGAACTGCCCGGCGGAGCACGTCGGTACGAAACGCCACCATGGGGAAGGTTGCGATGTTAGTGATGTGTAGCAGAGGTGCTACGGCGACGCCATCCAGGAAACGTACCTCTCCGCCCATCCAGTTCACGTCAAACATGGGGCCGATCACCGGTGCCCAGTGGATGGAGGTGGGAGAATGGTCGCACAGGGCGAATCCCGAGTAGAAGAGAATGTCTGCGGCCTTTGCGAAGGTTTCCAAGGCGCGACGAACAAAATCACAGTGAATCAGGTCATCATCCTGAAGCCAACTGAAATACTCACCCTCGGCCAGTTCCACCGCTTTGGCGAAATTGGGCCACATGCCGATGTTGGTCGCGTTGCGGTGATATCGAACGCGATCCCCGAACGATCGAACGACCTCGGGCGTTCGATCCGTCGAGGCATTATCGCAAACCAGGATCTCGGGGTCGGGACATGTTTGGCCGACAGCCGCCCGCAATGCATTGGCCAGGAGGTCACACCTGTTATGCGTTGGTATCCCGATCGTGAACCGAGGCATATCTTCAATTCCTTCAGGGTGGAGATCGAACGAGGATCGGTCGGGAACACTCCAGCGTGATCCGCCACTGGTCAGCGACGTGCTCAGAGCGACATTCCCGGATCAACGGCCGGTCGCCGGCCGGCATTACTGTTTTCGGGGCGTCCATCACGGCCGGCCCGATGGATGATCCACACTGCATTGGGGCAAGTCAGGACTGTACTGGGGTCCGAGACCCGGTAGAAATTCTCTTGACGAGTTGACACGATCACCCCTCGTGCTCACGGCGCCAGCCGTTCCAGTTCCTGGCCGATCGCGGTCATCAACGGGGCGATCAGTTCCTCGTCGAAGCCGAAGCGGGTACCCGCCGCGCCGAACAACTCCGGCAACTGGCGCGAGCCGCCCAGGGAGAGGGCGCGGCGGTAGTCGGCAACGGCCCCGGCACGGTCGGTCAGGCCCCGCCGCCAGAGCTGCAATGCGCCAAGCTGTGCAATGCCGTATTCAATGTAATAGAACGGATACAGGAAGATGTGGAGCTGGCGATGCCAGGAATGGTCGCGCGCTTCCTCGTATCCGGACCAGTCCACGATCCCGCCGAACCGGTCGATGAGCGACCGCCATGCCGCCCGGCGATCGTCCCGCGTGTGGCCGGGATGGGTGTAGATCCAGTGCTGGAACGCATCGACAGTGGCGATCCAGGGGAGGATGAGCACGATGCCTTCCAGCAGCTTGCGATTGGATCGGTCGGCCTCCGCCTGGTCGTAGAACGGATCGAGGTTGCGAGCCCCGAAGAGCTCCATGGTCATCGAGGCGACCTCGCAGAACTCGAGCGGGCTCTCTCGGTAGGCGGCCAGCGGCTCGCCGCGGCAGGCCAGCGTGTGGAAGGCGTGCCCTCCCTCGTGAAGCAGAGTCCTCACGTCGCCGTCGAGTCCAACGGCATTCATGAAGATGAACGGCAAGCGGTCGTCCTCAAATGTGGTCTGATAGCCTCCGGGCGCCTTGCCCTTGCGATTGGCCAGGTCGAGCAATCCCTGGGAACGAAGGAAGGCGAACTGCGCCCCGAGCTCCAGATCGACCCCGTGGAAGATCGTCTCGGCCCCCTCGGCTAGCCGGGAGACATCAACAAAGGGTTTCAGTGGGGGCCGGCCCAGCGGGTCGACGGCCGTGTCCCAGGGACGCAAGGCCGGCACGCCGAGTGCCGCGCTGTGCTCTTGCTGAATCTTCCGAGCCAGCGGTACGACGACGTGCTCCACGGCGGAGTGAAACTTGACGGCATCGTCGATGCCGTAATCGAAGCGCTCGCGCTGGCGGAACGCGAAATCGACGTAGCTGGTGAACCCGGCCTCGCGGGCGACCTCGATCCTCAAGGCCATCATCTGGTCAAACAGGTCGTCGAGCGCGTCTTTGTCCTGGAGCCGCCGGCTGGCCGCGAGTTCCCAGGCGGTCTGGCGGACGCTGCGATCGGTTTCTTCCAGAAACGGCGCCATCTGCGCCAGGGTTCGCTCCTGGCCCTGGAAGGTGACGGTCATGGCCCCCATCGTCTTCTGGTACTGCTGCTCCAGCTCGGCCAGACGGGTCTCACGGGGGATGTTCGCCTCGCGGTAGAGGGCACGGCGGTTTTCCAGGGCGCGGTTGAACACGGCATATCGGCTGGCGTCGAGCTGCGCTCGAAACGGGGAATCGAGGTAGCGGTTGCGAACCTCATTCTGAAGGGGCTTGAGCTGGGGCTCGATATCGCGGATGAAGCTGAGGTACGCCGCCTCCCGTTCGGGGTCGTCGGTCTGACAGGTCATGGCGACGTAGCGCTCGACTCCCTCCTGTCCCACCGCCGAGTTCAGCTCTCCGGCCGCGACCAGCCACCGCTCCAGGTCACCGGCCGAAGCGATGGGCATCGCCAGGAGCTGCCGGTACCAGGGCTCGATCTGCTCCCAGGTCTTGAGATCGACCTTTTCGGGCAGCCATTCATGAGGGAATTTCTGGGGAATGTAGTTCGAGATTGCCATCGCTTGCGCCTGTCATGAACCGGCAGAACGGGCGACCGCAAAGCTGTCGCCAGGCGGCCGGGCCTGCACGTCCAGGTTGTTGGGTCAGGGTAAGACAGCCTGGACCAGCCAGGCTCCGACAAATAGCCACATCGACATGATCGTGGTGGCGATGATCAGCACCAGTGTGGTCGCCGCCACGGCCTCTCCGTGCTCGAAAAGGCCCCGGGCCATGCCGATTGCGCCGATCGTCTGAAAGAGCGCCAGCACTGCCGTGGTACCCAGGACAACCTCGCCCAGTGCCGTGAAAAAAATAGTCAGTGCGATCCTGCCCACCGTATCCCGAACGATGGCCAGCACAAGAATGAAGATGACGAGATGCCAGAGCCGCATCAAAACACTACCCCGTAACCATGGTTCCACCGGCCGCTGCGACCTTGCCGCCACTTCCAAGCTGGACGCGAGTGCCCGCGCTTCTCTGGATCATCTCCCGACGCCGACTTTGCTGTCAACCGCGACTCCGCCTGGAGATACGATTGATCGGGCCGCGACCCGGAGGGTCATTGAGTCGCCGGCTCTGGTCAGTTAACAGTGGGGGAGACGACCGGGCCACGCCGCCGCGCACCCGTTCGCATCCGCATCCGACCCGGAGGTCAGCCAGCCCCGAAAACGGCCGCCGGAATGGTGACCGCGACGTCCAGCCAGCCCGTTCCAAGGAGGTCGACCGCCCATGAGACCGACCAGCCAAACCACTTACCGTTTCTCCTTCGGCCCGTGGAACATCAGCACGGGCGCCGACCCGTTCGGGCCAGCCGTCCGCCAGGAGATGGAATACGCCCGCAAGCTCAGGGCTTACAAGGAATTGGGTTTCGACGCCGTGCAGTTCCACGACGACGACATCGTGCCGGCGGACCTCGATTGGCCGAGTACCCAAAGAGGCGTGGCCGACGTCAAGAAGATGCTCGACGGCGAGGGCCTCTTTGTCGAGATCATCGCCCCCCGGCTCTGGGAAGATCCGCGAACGATCGACGGGGCGTTCACGTCGAATAGTCCCTCCGACCGGCAGTATGCCCTCGATCGGGCCCGGCGGTGCGTCGATATCGCACGCGAGGTCGGCTGCAAGAACTACGTCCTGTGGCTGGCTCGCGAGGGGTCGTACATCCGTGAGGCCAAGGACGCCAAGACGGCCGTTGCTCGCATCGTCGATGCCTGGAACACCATCCTCGAGCATGACAAAGACATCCGGGTCCTGGGTGAAGCAAAGCCCAACGAGCCGATGGATCAGGCCTACCTGCCAACCGTCGGCCACATGATGGCGATCACCTACAAGACCATCGACCCCGCACGCTCGGGCGTCCTGATCGAGAGCGCACATTCGATCCTGGCCGGCCTTGACCCGGCCGACGACATGGCCTTCGCTCTCTACCACGGCAAGCTCTGGAGCGTTCACCTGAACGACCAGAACGGCCTGAAATACGACCAGGACAAGGTCTTCGGCTCGGTGGACCTGCGCCGGGCGTTCAACCAGGTCTGGGCGCTCGAGAAGAACGGCTACGGCCAGAACGGCGAGTGCGTCGGCCTCGACGTCAAGGCCATGCGGACCACGGCCTTCGAGGAGTCGCTCTATCACCTGGCGCACTCGAAAACCATGTTCCTCCGCCTGCTCGACGTCGTTCGCTCGGTCGATGCCGCGAAAGTCGAGACCTTCCGTCAGAAACGCCAGTATGAACAGCTCGAGATGATGATCTTGAACGCGCTCCTGGGAAAGTCCACCTGAGGGTCTGTTTAATCGCCACGTAGGTCAGGACTCGTCCTGCCGAGGGAACCGGCAGCAGGAATCTTGCCCTACTTGTCTCTCGGTGTGAGGCACCAGTGGATTTGTTCCAGCTCGGAGAGGCCGGGGGGGATCGGCTCGGGGCCGATCCACGTGGAAACCAGGCGCTCATACATTCTGTGGAGCAGGCCATTCCTTACGGGGTCGAGCCGCGCGTCGCCGCTCAGGTCGATCGTCTCGTCCGGGTCGTGTTCGAGGTCGAACAGCCTCTGAAAGGGTCCCGACAGCGGACGTCCCGATTCCAGGTGATCTTTACGCTCGCGGCGGCCGGAACCGACGATCAGCTTGAACCGGTCGGCGCGGACCATTGCCTCCTCGCTCTCGTTGTACTCGCTGAAGACCACGTCGCGCCCTTTGGCCCCCGGCTTGCCTTGGATCAAGGGACTCAAGTCGATGCCTTGCAAGCCTGACGGCGCCGGAACGTTGAGCAAGCTGCAGACGGTCGGGAAGAGATCGACGAGCTCGACCATGTCGAGGATGTGCTTGCCTCGCGCCAGATGACCGGGCCACCGCATGATCAGCGGCACGCGGACTGCCGGTTCATAGAAGCAATTCTTCTCGACGCGCCCGTGCTGCCCCAGCATGTAGCCGTTGTCGCTCAGGAACACGACCAGGGTGTCTGAAGCCAGACCGCTGTCCTCGAGGGCCTGGATCAGGCGGCCGGTCTGGAAGTCCATGAACGAGAGCGACGTGTAGTAAGCGGCCTGGATCCCACGGAAGTCGTCGTCGGTCAGGTTGTGAAAGATCCTGGGCTGTTCCTCGCGATCACGCTCCGAAATCGGGGAGACGGAGAATTGCTGGGGCCGGTACCGTCCCCGCCACTCGCGCGGAAAGCGGAACGGGGCATGCGGGTCATAGAAGCTGACGATCATGGCAAAGGGGTGGCCGCGATTCTGGTTCATGTATTCGATGGCGCGGTCCACGAAGAAAGTCGATTCCATGGCCTGGGTGGGCAAACCATGATCCTCACACCGCGCATTGAGCCAGACGGTGGCCGGGTCGCTGAAGGGCCGCCATTCCTTGCGATGGTCGCCCCCCTCCGGCGGATGTTGCTGGAGGTGGGCCAGCCACTGGGCCACGTCGATGCGGATGTCGAACCCGTGCCGCGATGGGCCGTTGAAATGCATCTTGCCGATGGCGGCCGTCCGGTAACCCAGAATGCTCAGCCAACCGCCCAGCGTGAGGGCTTTCTCCGGAAGCCGGGTGTCCAGCCGGGTCACGCCCGAGGCATGGGGAAGCAGACCGGTGATGAATGACTGGCGGCTGGACGTGCAGAGCGGGGAATTGCAGAAGGTCCGGTCGAAGAGGACACCCTGCCGGGCCAGCGCGTCAAGGTGGGGGGTCGCACCCCGCTGGTCGCCCGCGGCACCGAGACAGAGGCCGGACTGGTCATCGGCGATGATGAGCAAGAGATTGGGGACAGTCCGTCCCGACGGTCTGGCATGGGCCTGGAGCATCCCGGGGAAATGACAGGTTCCCAGAATGAACAAGCCGCCCAGCAGCGCAACAGTCCCGATTCGCCCCGACCGGCTTTGTTTCCTCGGCCGGATGAGCCACGCTAGCCTCGGGTCCTCGATCGCTCCCTCCAGTAGAAGATCCGTAGAGGAGACTGACAGCAAGTTCGTTCTTCCGGATCATCGCTGCTCGTGATTCGATTCCTTCGAGAATTTTTATCATCCCGTCCTCAAGCCGGTCAAGCCAGCGCGCGGTTCACGCTTCAGCCGGTTTTCAGGGCAGACCGGGATCGTTGCTCCAGGTACTGGCCCGTCCGGCTCTCGGGAAACGATTTGAGCGTCTCGGGCGGACCCTTGGCGACAATGCGCCCACCGGCCTCGCCGCCATCGGGGCCAAGGTCGATCACCCAGTCGGCCGCGGCGATGACATCGAGGTTGTGTTCGATGACTACCACGGTGTTGCCCATGTCAACCAGGCGATCGAGGATGGTCAGCAGACGGTCGATATCGGCGAAATGAAGACCTGTCGTGGGCTCATCCAGAATATAGAGAGTGCGGCCGCCGGACACCCGGCCAAGCTGCGCCGCGAGCTTGATTCGCTGGGCCTCGCCTCCGGAAAGCGTGGTGCTGGACTGACCGAGCGTGAGATAGCCAAGGCCCACGTCGTGCAGGGCGTCAAGACCTGGAAGCACGCGAGGCTGGGCGTCGAAGAAGGCCCGCGCTTCATCGACGCGCAGCTCCAGCACCTCGCCGATCGACTTGCCCTTGAAGCGGATTTCCAGGGTCTGACGGTTGAACCGCTGGCCCTGACACTCCGCGCAGATCACATAAAGATCGGGCAGGAACTGCATGGGAACCCTGCGCCGGCCCTGTCCCTCGCACGCCTCGCACCGCCCTCCCCGGGCATTGAAGCTGAACCGCGCGGCTCCATAGCCGCGCACCTTTGCCTGGCGGGTGGCCGCGAAAACCTTGCGGATCACGTCGAAGACCCCGGTGAAAGTCGCCGGAGTGGACCGGGGGCTGCGGCCGATCGGGCTCTGATCGACCTCGACCAGCGATTCGATGGCGTCCAGGCCAGCGATGGCGGCCGTGCCCGCGCCGGGCGGACGAGTAGCCAGAGCGTGGCGACGGTATTCCCGGGCCAGCACATCATGGACCAGCGTGCTCTTGCCCGACCCGCTCACGCCCGAGACACAGGTCAACGTGCTCAGCGGGATACGCGCTTCGATCGCCTTGAGGTTGTGATCCGAAGCGTTCTGGATGACGATCCAGCCGGAGACGGTTTCCAGCCGATTCCTGGTGCGGAGTGGTTCCGGCCGATGCTGGCGCAGGTAGCGTCCAGTGACCGACCCGGCCACGTCGGCGAGCTGCTCGGGCCGGCACGTGGCGACGATCTGGCCGCCGTCGGGACCCGCGCCCGGGCCAAGATCCACGGCCCAGTCGGCGGCGCGGATCACGGCTTCGTCGTGCTCGACGACGATCACGCTATTGCCCTGGGCTTGAAGCCGGCGCAGGCTGGCGATGAGCTGGTCGGTATCGCGGGGGTGGAGGCCCGCCGTTGGCTCGTCGAGAACATAGCAGACGCCCACCAGTCCCGCGCCCAGTTGCGTGGCCAGCCGGGCGCGTTGCAGCTCGCCGCCGGAGAGCGTGTCGGCTCCGCGCGCCAGGGACAGGTAGCCCAGGCCGACCTCCTCGAGGAAGCTCAGCCGGCCAGTGATCTCGCGGATGAGGGGCCGGGCGACCGGTTCCTGGGCCGCGTCGAAATCCGTCTGCTCGAACTCCCGCCGCAGCGCATCGATCGCCATCGCGGAGACCTGGTCGATCGACCGGCCGGCGATGCGCACCGCCCGCGCCTCGGGTCGCAAGCGCGTGCCGTCGCACGCGGGGCAGGGGGTCTTCTCGTCTCCATTTTCAGCCGCGGCGATCACGCCGAGCCCCTCGCAGGTGGGGCAGGCTCCATAAGGGCTGTTGAAGCTGAATCCGCGGGGTTCCAGGGCGTGCAGCCCCGCCCCGCAGCCCGGACAGGACAGGTGGATGCTCAGCACGTGATCTTCCCAGCCCGTCCCGGTCTCCGCAACGATCACCACGACCCCCTCGGAGAGCTTGAGAGCCAGGTTGATGCTCTCGGCCAGGCGCGGTCGAATTCCCTCGCGGATCATGAGCCGGTCAATGACCGCCTCGATACGATGGATCTTGGTCCTGGCAAGCTTGGGAGGCTGTTCGGTCACCTCGACAATCTCGCCGTCCACCCGGGCCCGGATCAGCCCCGCGCGGCGGATCGCCTGGAAGACCTCGAGGTGCTGTCCTTTGCGTCCGCGCACCAGGGGCGCCAGGATCATGACCTTTCGTCCCTGGGGAAAGGCCAGCACGTGGGCGGCCATCTGCTCGGGCGTCTGCCGATGGATTGGCAATCCGCACCGCGGGCAGAAGGGCGTGCCCAGCCGGGCGTAGAGCAGCCGCAGGTAGTCGTGAATCTCGGTGATCGTCCCGACGGTGCTCCGGGGACTGGCCTGGCCCGCCTTCTGGTCAATGGCCACGGTCGGCGGCAGACCTTCGATCAGATCGACGTCCGGCCGCTGGAGCTGGTCCAGGAACTGCCGCGCGTAGCTGGAGAGGCACTCGATGTAACGCCGCTGCCCCTCGGCGAAGATAGTGTCGAAGGCCAGCGAGCTCTTTCCCGAACCGCTGACCCCTGTGAAGACGACGAGGCGATCGCGAGGCAGGTCGAGGTCGATGCCCTGGAGATTGTGCACCCGGGCGCCGCGGATGGTGATCGCGGCGGACGGGTCGAACACCCTCGGCGCCCTGGTCATCTCCGCGAATCTCCTCCGGCTGCCTCGTACTTGGGCGCGATCAGGCCCTGGCCATGCCCGGTCCATGATCCCGGGCCGGGCCTTCAGGACTTGTCGATGAGGACCTCGGTTGACTTGATGACCGCCTTGACATGATCCCCTGGCTGCAGCTTGAGCGCCTCGGCCGAGCCGCGGGTGATCACGGCAACGACCTCAGTACCGGCGACATCGACGACGACTTCGGCCATCACATTTCCGAGTTTGACCGACTTGACAACTGCGGCAAGCTGATTGCGGGCACTGAGCATTGCGATCTCCATGGGTCGACTGGCCATTCACGAGGTACAATTCCGAACCCATCATACAACGAATGATGTCGCAAGGGCAGTGTCAGGCCGAGAAACCGGCTGCTGCTGCGCTCCATGATTCGCCAACAAGGAAAACCGCGTCAACCCTGCGGGAGGATTGATGCGGTCTTGTGGTCTTCGCGATGAGATAACTGGGCCGTTACTTCCCTCGGACCTGGCTCTTTGATTTGCGAACGACGCAGGTTCCCACTGCGGTCAGTCCGAGTCCGAGCATCAGCCACGAGGCGGGCTCGGGAACGATGGGCGACGCGACATGGGCATCGAGCACCACATCGTTGGGGTACCCAGTCGGGCTGTACGTGACGGTGAAGGTGACGTTCCCGTCGTGGATAGTGTTGTCGGAGAAACTCCCACTCAGGCCTGACGAGGTCAGAATCTCGAATAGCTCGCCGTTGTAGGGCGTGAATCCATTGATCAGGCTGAGATCGAGCGTGCCGCCGAGCGCGGCCGTGCCGGAGATATTCAACTGGGAGAAGCCTCCTGTACCGGCGTTCGGGCCGCCGATCTGGATATCTAGGAAGGCTTGCGGGTCCGAGTAGTTACCGGTGACTGTCAAGATACCCGCCACGCCGGGGGTGCCGGGCATGATCGTTCCGCCGGTATTCGACAGGTTCCCCGTGATCGTCCCGAATCCCTGGAGCGTACCTCCATTGATGTCGACCGAATGGCCGGATGCAACCGCGAGGCCGCTGGTGGTGGCCGCCAAGGTCGAGGTGCCGCCGGTCTGAACGTAATCGTTAGACCCGCCCACGGTGAACGTGCTATTGGCCCCAATGTTCAACGTGCCCGCGTTGCTGAACCCGGTCGAGGCCGTGGTCAGGTTGGCGCCGTTCTGGATGGTGAAGCTGCCAGCGGCCGTGTTGGTCGTGAAGAAGCCCTGCAAGATGTTGTTGCCATTACGATCCGCGATCTTTGCCGAAGCGCCATCCAGCAGGATGGTTGCCGCGTTGGTCGTGATGACCACGCCTAACCCGGTGTTGGCTTGCGGAAGCTGGATGGTCCCGGAGTAGGCGTTGAAGGTCCCGCCGGTCAGGGTGTTGGTAGTGAAGTTGTAGTTCGTCAGGTTGCCCATCACATTGAGCAAGCTGCCGCTGTTGGCCTGGAACGTGCCGTTGTTCGTCACCGGGCCCCCGCTGACGATCGTCAGGGCGTTGCTCTGGTTGGCGAGGATGGTGCCCTGCGCCTGGTTGACCAGCGTCAGATTGGAGCCGTTCCCGATCACACCGGCGCCCTGGATCGTGTTGCTGGTGTCGTTGATCAGCGTGCCACTGCCGTAGATAATGTTGTAGGGCTGGTTGGACATCGTGATCGAGCCGCCGCCGGTGTTCGAGACGGTGCCGCTGAGAGCCAAGTAGGTGTTACTGCCGGTTGAGTCCAGGGTGATTGTGCCCGCGTTGTTGAGCACGCCGTTCCCGCCACCGCCCGCGATCGTAAGGGTCTCGCCGTTGGTGAGGGTCACGGAGTTTGAGGCGCCAACCGTAAGGTTGGCAATCGTCGGTGAGTCGTCGATGAGAACGGGGTTGTTCGTGGCATTGGTGACCGTGGCGGTCGCCGAGGTCGAGTTCGGCACCGTGTTGGGCGTCCAGTTGGCCGCGTTGCTCCAGAGATCGGAGGCGCTACCGTTCCAGGTCTGGGCCTCGACCACATGAGTCCGGACAGAAGCAACGCGGGGAAGATCGACGCGATCCTCCCAGAAGTTGCTCTCGCATGATCCACCGGCGATCGTCGCATTTTTGTCACTCCTGTTGCCGGAACGAAGGTGAAGAACCGGGAGGCTGTCGCTACGTCTCTGCTACTTCGACGACTTCGTCGTCAGGCGATCGAGCCACTGCTGGGCATCCTTGCGGTAGATGAAGAGCCCGGGGGCGGAAAGGGCCGTCTTGAGCAGCGCGGGGGCACTGTCTGGTTGACCATGGTCCGCCTTGACCAGGGCCAGGATGTACGCGGTGTCGGAGTTCGCCTTGCCGCTGTTATAGACGGCTTGCAGGACCTTCTCCGCGTCATCGAGTCGCTTGAGCCGATAGTAGACGGTGCCGAGTGTCACGAGAGCGTCGAGGGCGTTGGGGTTCTGGCGGACGCTCAGCTCGGCCAGTTCCAGGGCCCGCTTGCGCTTCACGTCATCGCCCTGCTCGGCAAGCACCAAGGCCAGTTCATTGCGCACCCAGGCGTCGCCGGGCGACTCGAGGGCCATGGCCTGGAAAATCGCCTCGGATTGGCCATATTCCTTGCGCTCGCGGGCCACCAGCCCGAGCAACCGCTGCACCTGGTTCGACTTGGACTCGAGCTTGGCGGCGGCCTCGGCGTGACTCTGGGCCTCGTCGGCGCGGCCTTGCTCCAGCAGCCAGGAGGTGATGGCCATCTGCACGGGCAAAGAATCGGGGCTCGTCTTGACCGCGTAGTTCATCCATTCCTCGGCCTTCTTGAGATTCCCGGCCCTGGTGAAGAGCCAGCCCATCATGACCTCCGCCGGCTCGAGCGCTTTGTCCTCCTGGGAGGCCTTCTGCAGCTCCTTGTAGGCCTCGTCCTGCTGGTCAAGGCTGAACAGGGCCTTACCCAGCCGCTGCCGCGCCCGCGCATTGGACGGTTCCAGCGCCAGCCAGGCCTCCAGCGCTGAGCGTGCGGCCTTCCAGTCGCCGCGGCTCTCGGCCAAGAGAGCATTGCCCTGATGACAGAATCGCTCGAACCGACGCCTCTGATCGGCCGTCCAGCGCTCCGCTGCCGCCAGCGCCTTGGCCTTCTCGAAATGCAATGCGGCGTCGGTCGCCCGGTTCTCGAGCAGGGCCAGGTTGCCAAAGAGGATGTAGATCTCGGGATGATCCGGGGCCTGAGCGACAGCCGTCTCCAGGGCGGGACGAACCAGCGCGATTTGATTGCTCATGAGTGCCAGCTTGGCGAGCAAGGCGTGGGCCGGCGGCAACTCAGGGTGCGCCTTGACGGCCTTGGCGAGTTGCTGGAGGCAAGTGTCGAGATCGCGCTTCTGGAAGCTCTTGATCGCCTCGTTGACTTCCACAATGCTCTTGGAGAGTTCGTCGACCTCGGCGGCGAAGGGTGATGAGACCCCATTCGAGGGCAACTGAGTAATCGTACCGGCACGCGCCGAGACGGCCGCCGCGAGCGTGATCGCCAAGGCCGCCCAGAACGTCAGGCTGCCGATTCGATTTCCGAGACCATTGCGCACCATCTTCATACCCGGCCCCCCACCTGTGGTTTCCTCAACCGAGCCTCTCACTGCTGCGAGATTTCGTGTGAGAACTGCACCCCGGCGACGTGGCCGGTCCGAACGAAGCTCTGAGCCGAACGGCTCCTTGTCATGGTGTTCAGTCGAAGTTGAGAGCGATCAAGAGGAGCGTGCCGCCAGTAACACGGAAAAAGACCCGATCGGGCTCGTGGCCGAGCGCCCCCCTGGCATCGGTCGCTTTCGGGACTGCGCGATACTCAGGCTCCTTCACCAGCTTCTGCGCCAACCATCCACGCATGAAACTCGCCTTTCGCCCAATGACAGGTGGCAATTCCTTATGACGGCGACGATGACCTCACTGACCCGGATGTCTTACCGTCCCAATGGCAAACCTTGCAAGAAAATTTACTAGACTGACTTTAGAAAATGTTCGTTTCTGGCAACATGGCGATGACCGGTAGCCTGTGGCATGGTGAGCAGAAACCTGGCCGCGGAACGGAGTTTCCGCGACTGGCTGGAGTCAGAACCAGGGAACCTCGAGTGCGGTGCTGGCAATGCATTTGATACCAGTTCGATGCAATATCGTTATACCGTACACGAATGGATGCTCAACCTGGCAGCCATTTCCTTGCCGACTGCACTGCGGGCAGCAGGAGGGCGATCAGCACGCCGATGATGGAGATGACCACCAGGAGCTTGATCAGCGTAAAGCCATTCCTGCTGGCACGGTGACGGATGGGACGTGGCATGATACGAGCCTCGACATGGGACCTTCGGCGACACAGCCGACGCTTGCTCGAACGGTTCGCGACCAATGTTCGGCGCGGGTCTCACGACCCCGCCGTCCGCCCGACCGCAGGTCCGGCCGAAAACCGGGCGTGGAGACCTGTCGGCCAAGTGGCAAGGTCGGGAGACCTTGCCACAACCAGGTTCTTCCTGTGTCATCAAAAGACGGGACGGAAAACCCGACAGATTTCGTAGGGTGGGTCAGCGCAACCCACCGAAGTTGTTCCCGGGTAGTGGGTTGCGCTGCGCTGATCCACCCTGCCACGACGAGACTCCCGGCCCTGGCTTGCTCGTGGCGTCCTGGCGCTGCATGACGCCGGCTCGGCCTGTCTGGTTGTCGAATCGTGTGCTACAAGTGGAGTCTCGCGAATCCTCGCTTCCGATCGTTCGTGTGACGGCGCTTCACCCGCGACGGATCATGGAAAGGAAGTTCGATGCCACTGACGCTCGCTCCCAGCAAGACGGCCTCGCCCATCTGGAGTCGGATCATGCGACCGGAGCGGGGAACGCTCGCGCCCGAGGTCGCTCGCGCTCTCCTGAAGCTGGACTTCGACCCCGAGGACCAACGGCGCGTCGAGGTGCTTTCGTCCAGGGCCTCTGATGGAACTCTCTCCACCGAAGAGAGGGCCGAGCTCGAGGAGTATGTCCGGGTCAATAACGAGCTCATGATTCTCCAGTCGAAAGCCCGCCTTTCCCTGCAAGAGCCGCGTCTCAGGGCCAAGCGATGACGGAAGTGGAGAAGCGAATACGTCGACGGGCTCGCCATCGCTGCGAATTTCCCCGGGTGGGTGGTAGGGACAGAACTCCCCTGGCCCTGGATCTTCTCGGGCGTCGCTTCGCTGCGGCGGATTTCCTTGCTGGCCGTGAGG
>Ga0208043_1000568_pt1 | contig 16086 bp, 16 predicted proteins | sample Sb_taG_12_FD_187710 | JGI IMG/M metagenome (GOLD analysis project Ga0208043, IMG submission 187710) | Peat soil microbial communities from Weissenstadt, Germany - Sb_50d_9_AC metaG (SPAdes) (version 2) | ecosystem: Environmental > Terrestrial > Soil > Wetlands > Peat | place: Germany... | reverse complement strand
CTGGAGCCCCGTTACGGAATCGAACCGTAGACCTTCTCCTTACCATGCATGCCAGTTACGTCTTACGCCGTCGCATCAAGTCTGATTACCGCAGTTCAGAAGGATCTCGGTGTCTAGGTACGTCGCGCTGTGTCGGCCGTTGCCTGGAGCCGTTGTCACTTGGTTTGTCACTGGCTCCAGGGTGCTCCTCCCCTCGAAATAGAGGATTGTTAGTCCTACCGAATCAAGGTGGCATGACCAAGGTGCCATGACTGGCGGTCTCGGTGCGGTAACCGAGATGCGGCCAGCCGGATCGGGCCCGGCGCACCCTGCGCGGCACCGGCGAGCAGGTCGCCAAGGCCGGGAAAGCCGTCGCCGGGAAGACCCCGGTCAAGCGCAACCGGTTCATCCAGCTGTCATATGCACCCGCAGCGTCAACCGGACCCGGCTCGGGGCCACGGTGGATCGATCAGACGATCGGGTATGACGTACGACGACCCTTCCGGCTTCTGACCGGGGCGTCGCCCCCATTCGAGGATCACCATGACGCGGAGCGCTCGATGAACACCTGCTGGGCACCCCGCCGGGCCTCGCCCGCGGCCGGGTGCCGGCGGATGTACTCGCCGTCGGGCTGCATGTCCCACGCCGAGCAGTTGTCCTGCTCGTACGTGCGCAGGATGGTCTCCAGCTCGGCCTTGATGACCGGGTCGCAGACGGGGGCGACAGCCTCCATCCGCCGGGAGAGGTTGCGTGTCATCAGGTCGGCCGAGCCGATGAAGAACTCGGGCGCGCCGCCGTTCTCGAAGCGGTAGATCCGGCTGTGCTCGAGGAATCTGCCGAGGGTGCTGTAGACCCGGATCGTGGGTGACAGCCCCGGGACCCCTGCCCGCAGGCAGCACAAGCCGCGGATGTTGAGGACGATGGGGACGCCGGCCAGGCTGGCCTGGTAGAGCTCCCGGATCATCTGGGGGTCCTGGAGCTGGTTCATCTTGGCCCGGATGCCGCAGGGGCGTCCTGCACGGGCGTGCCCGGCCTCGCGCCGGATCAGTGCGGTGAACCGCTCGCGCAGGTCGTGCGGCGCCACCAGGAGCTTGCCCGGGGTCGGGGCCGGGATGCCGGCGGTCAGCTCGTTGAAGACCGCCGCTGCGTGGGCGGCCAGCTCGGGATCCGCGCTGAGCAGTCCCAGGTCCTCGTACAGCCGGGCCGTCCCCTCGTGGTAGTTGCCCGTGCCGACGTGGACGTACCGGCGAATGCCGTCCGGCTCCTGGCGCACCACCAGCGCCAGCTTGACGTGCGTCTTGACCCGCTCCACGCCGTACGCGACGTGAGCTCCCGCCTGTTCGAGCTCCTTGCCCCAGCTGATGTTGGGTGCCTCGTCGAAGCGTGCGGTGATCTCGACCAGGACCGCCACCTGCTTGCCGCGGCGGGCCGCCTCCTTGAGCGCCTGGATGATCGGGGAGCGGCGGCCAGTGCGGTAGATGGTGAGCTTGACCGCGAGAACGGCGGGATCCACCGCGGCGCTCTGCAAGAACCGCAGGATCGAGGTGTCGAAGCTGTGGTACGGCAGGTGCACCAGGATGTCCCCGCGGCGGATCTCGCCGAACACCGCGGACGGGTCGGTGCGGTCCAGATTCCGCAGCCGCGGATGGGTCACCGGCTCGTGCGGAGGGTCACGCTGCCCGGCATGGCCCTCCACCGGCAGCTCCATGAGGTCCCCGAGGCTCAGCAGCCCGGGAGTCGCGATGACGTCGGCTGGGTCGGCGCCGAGCTGAGTCGCGAGCCAGCCCCGCAGGCCCGCGGGCATGCCGGCGCTGACCTCCAGGCGTACCACGCCGGCGTACTTCCGGGCGGTCAGCTCAGCCGTGACCATCCCGATGATCGCACCGGGCGAGAGGTCCCCGTCCTCGTCCCCGGCCTGGCCGGTCCACGGATCATCTTTCGCTCCCCTGGTGACCCGGAAGAAGGAGCAGGCCGACTCCACCGCCCGCGGGAACAGCGCGCTCAGGTTGCCAGCGATCACCTGCTCAAGGGGCACCCAGCCGGCATGGTCCGGCAGCGGCACCCATCGCGGCCGGCTGGCCGGCACCTTGATCCGCACGAAACGGGGGTTCCGGCGACCCGGTTCGGTGACCAGTACCGCCAGGTTGAGGCCGAGGTTGCTGATGAACGGGAACGGATGTGCGGCGTCCGCGGCAAGCGGGATGAGGATCGGTTCCACGGAGTCCGCGAAGTACCGGGCGAGGAAGTCCCGCTGGGACCGGTCGAGATCCCCGGCATCCAAGATCGGGATCCCCAGGTCGCCCAGAGCAGGGCGCAACTGCTCCTCCACCAGCCTGGCCACCAGCTCCTGCTGGGACCGCAGCTCCGCGCGGCAGGCCCCGAGCACCTCGGCCGGGGTCAGGCCCTCAGGGCCGCGCCTGCACTCACCCCTTCGGACCCGCCGCAACAGGCCGCCGATCCGCTTCATCGCGAACTCGTCATAGATCATGCCCATGATCCCGGCGAACTTGACCCGCTCCAGAAGAGGCTGCTCCGGGTCCTCGGCCAGGGCCAGCACCCGGCGGGCGAAGCTGAGCCAGCTCAACTCCCGGTTGATAAGAGCCGCCGGAGAGCCTGGCGTGACCGGTACAGGCTCTGACATATGTGCGCACCTCGACACGATCGCCCCAGCCTAGCCCTGGTGATTCACGAAGCCGCGTGCCGTGAAGCGTGGCAGGGCTTGCTCGATCGTGGCGGCCTGGCAGGCTTGGCGCTGGTACATCAGGCCGTAGGTGAAGGTCTCCTCCCCTGCCGTCCGGGCCCTTCCGGCGAGATCGAGCAGCACTGCCCGTGCGACGACGCTGTCGTGGTGGTCGCCGAGCAGCTGCTGCAGTTCCTTCGCCTGTGCGGCCTGGCGGCTGGCCGTGCTGCCGAGCGCGGGTGTTGCTGCTTCTGCGGCATACCGGGCCCGTTTGGTGGCCTTACGCGCCTCGTGGATCGCCGCGTCGCGGTCCCCGGCGGCGGGCACGGCGGCCAGGGCACGCTGCAGCCGCCGTGCTGCCCGCCGGACCGGCTTGGCGAGCACCTTGCCCGCCTTGCGTTCCGCCAGTGGCGTCAGCGGCGGATCAGCCAGCAGCGCGTCCAGGTCATCGAGCAGGCGCAGGTACCGCTGCCCGTCCAGCGCACGCAGCACGGTCTGGCCCGCCTGGGCGAGCTCGGCGGTGAAGTGGGCGGTGATGCGGGCCTCCACCGGCCCGGCGACCAGGGCAGGGGGGATGGCGGCGAGCTCGGCGGTGAGCCGGGCCAGCAGCACCTCGCCGTCGCGGGCCGGTCCGAGCGCGGCCGCGAGCCATTTCAGCTCCGCACACAGCGACCGGGTCGCCTCCCGCTCGATGATGCCGCCGAACGCCTGCAGCGCGCTGCGGGCCCGGCGGGCGGCGACCCGCATCTGGTGCACGGCGTCCGGCGCATCACGGCGGACCAGCGGGTCATACCGCCAGATCGCGGCCACCTGGTCGCGCACGTAGCCGAGCACTACCTCGCCCGCGGGGGAATGCTTGGTCAGCGGCGGTTGCTGCGCGGCCCCGGCGGCGGGCAGCCGGCCGGCGAGCGCCCGCTGCAGTTTCGTCGCGGTGGCGGCACGCCGGGCACCGGCCCGGCGGAGCTGCGCCTCGATCGCCGTTAGCAGTGCGGGGCCGCCGGTGACCAGCTCGGCCTCGATCTCGTCCCACGAGGTGACGGCGGATCCATCGGCCGGCTCGGCCGACACGTGGTCAGCGGCGATCTCGGCCAGTGCCTGGCCGGCGCCGTCGAGCAGCCGGAGCACGCGGCGGCTGGTCTGGATGCGCACCACCGGCGCCAGCGCCGCGCCCCGGGTGTAGGCCCGGACCAAAGCGGCGAGCTCCTCAGGTACCGCGCCGCCGGGCGCGGCCAGGGGCAGGCGTATCTCGTCCCGGGTGTCCGCGCCTGCGGGCAGTTTCAGGTGCCAGCCCGCATCCCCGCCGCCGGTGCGCCGCCGCAGCGTGATGCCGGCACCGATCAGCCGCAGATCCGCGGTGTCGTAGTAGACGGCGTCCAGGAGCTGCTCGTCTTGCTGGGAAACGGCGGCAATCCCCGCCGTCCCGGTCATGGTTTTCACCGCATCCAGCGCGGCCGTCCCACCTGCGGCAAGGTCGTATTTCCGCTCGATCTCACGCACGACGGTGGCCATGTCCTTTGCCCCTCACGGTCGCGCAACCGCCCGGCCCGGCGGGCTTCACGGCTGCACACAGCCCTCCTATCTGACAGGCTTCCATGTGAAGGTGAAACCCGTAAGGGCCGCACGGCCCCTCGTGGCGGGACATCAGCCCTTCTCAGGAGTTCCTCCCCCAGCCATCCCCAGGCACCGCGGGTAGACGCGCCGCCATACTGTCCTGCCCAGTCGGGCACGACAGCGCTATGAACTACCAGCTGCCGGCGTGATGAGCGGCTTTACTCAGGGTCGTGCCCTCAGCAGCTAGGCCGGGCACTGGCCCAGCCAGTGCGCGTAGGACTGGGAGTTTCCAAGCTGAATTGCACCTCAGGCGGCAGCGCCCGGGCGAATACCAGGCCGGCGGCGTGCTCAAGGGCGCCGCGCCGCAGGCGCACGGGGCCAGCCGCTTCGAACCCCACCGACCACCAAGCTTGTCTGTGTACCCGGATCTCGGTGAGTTCCGCCATGCACCCCGCCACGGCAGCTGGCGGCCGAACCTGCGCCAGATCCGGGCGGCTGGCCAGCGGGAACCAGCTGCCGCACCGGGTCTTGCCGACGACGACCCAGCCCGGCAGGTCAGCGCCGCCAGGGCCAGGCAAACCACTGGGAAATGACCACTTGCGCCACGACTCCAGGCGGCCACGGCCGCCGCCGGGCAGATCGAGGACTCCCGGGCTGCCGAGGTAAGACTTCACATCCAGGGCACTGCCGTCCCGCAGCTTCACTGACAGCCCCCGCAACCGCGGCTGGAGCAGGTAGGCGTCCTGCCGGGTTTCCGTCCCGGCCGGAAAACGTGCAAACCACTCGAGCATCGCCGACGGCAGCTGGCCGGGAACAATCCAGCGCACCTCCAGGCTGTCGACCGGCCCGGCGGTCGGATCCTCAGCCAGCGCGGCCATCATGGTCCCCCCTCATGCGGGCGCCACCGGCCGCCCATGTGGTGGCTCCGACCTACCACGGTAGGCCCGCGAGGTGACTCACCGACAACCCGGGCGAGGTCGCTGAGGCGGCGGGTCAACCGTTGGATACCGTCTCCCGAGGCTTCTCCTCGAGACGGGCGGCGCGGTCCCGTGCGGTGGCGACCTGGTCGGCTTACGGGAAGGGCGGCCGATGTCGTCGCGGGCATGGGCGACTTCCGTCGTTAGCTGGTCGATCTCGGATTGGGATCGTGACCTGGGGGATTCGAGGCCGCTGAGGCGGTTTCCAGGCGAATGATCAGCTTGCCGGGCTCGACGCTGCGGATCTCGGCGGAGGGTCATGCGGATGTCGGTGCCGGGAGCGCCGTCGAGGGCTGTGATGACGTTTATGGGCCAGGGCGATGGCGCGGAGCTGGACGTTGGTGCCGACGCCAATCGTCTCGGTGCTGCCGATCAGGACGGCGACGTCCACAGCGCGGCAGGCGGCGAACAGCTCCCCTTGGTCCCGGTCGGATTTGGCGTCGTGGACGAACCGGATGGACTCGCGTGGCAGGCCGCGGGCGGCTAGCTGGTCGCGGAGTTCGTCGTAGACGTTCCAGTCGTCGCCGGGGGTGCCGATGTCGCAGAAGACCATCTGGAGGCTGCCGCGGATGGGCGCGTCCTGCCCGCCGGGCGCTGGGTGGGTATCGTCGCAGTGGGCCTGCCGCAAATCCGCTACCCGTTCGGCTGCTGTTTCGATCTTGCCGGGATCGGTTATGGGCAGGCCGAGCAGGCGCAGGTCCAGGGCGGCCTTGCGGCCGTCGGTGCAGACCTTGAGCATGTTGTCTTCTTCCGGCAGCACCTTCCGGCTGCGGATCGCGTCGGCCCGCTCTCCCAGAGAAGCCATGATGCCGAGCTGGATGCCGGATGGCTGGGTGATGACGGTTTCGGGGGCGCGCGGGCCGCCGGGCCAGGGCGGGGACCGGGAGCTTGAGGTCCTCGCCGGTCTTGATGTCGGCGGAGACGTGCCAGCGGCGGAGCAGTTCGTCGGCCACCTCTGGCAGGCTCCGAGACGCTCACCCGTGTGACCTTCCCCACGCTCCAACGCCCCGCGCAACCGCCATCTTGGCCAGCCGGCCCGCGAGGACAGGCGTCTGGCCACGGCTGATCCCCCACCGTGGCCGGTTTATTGATACGCCAAGTCCGCGGGCGGGGTGGTGCTGTCTCCGGTTCAGGTGCGAGAGCATTTGATGATGGTGGCGGTGCCGTCGCTGGAGCGGCAGCAGGTTCTGGCCGGGCTCGGGAGCTCGGTTCGGGGGCTTTCGGCGGATGAGGCGGCGGCGCGGCGGGCGGAGGTGGGTGCTAACCAGCTGCCGGCGGCGCGCCGCCGGCCGGTGCTGGCCGAGTTCGGGGCGCAGTTCGCCAACATGTTCGCTGTTGTGCTGATCGTCGCCGCCGGAATCACTTTCCTCGCCTATGCCCTCAGCACTCCCAGAGACTCTGCCGACCTTGTGCTGGCGATCGGGATTTTGGGGGTGGTGCTGCTGAACGCAGTGATCGGTTTCGCGCAGGAGCATGCCGCAGAGCGGACGGCTGAGGCACTGCAGGCGCTGGTCCCGGCTACCGCGCGTGTCATCCGTGATGGTGAGCTGACGGAGATCCCTGCCGTGGACCTGGTTCCGGGTGACCTGGTGGTGCTGGATGCGGGGGATGCCATCTCGGCGGATTGCCGGCTTATTGATGCGCATGACCTGCTGGTGGAGATGGCGGCCCTGACCGGTGAGAGCCGCCCGACACCGCGGATCTCCGATGCGGTGCCGCAGACCCAGGCCGCCGACGCGCGCAATTGCGTGTTCATGGGCACGTCGGTGGTCAACGGCAGTGGCCGGGCTGTGGTGTTCGCGACCGGGCTGGCCACCGAGTTCGGCCGGATTTACCGCCTGACGGCTGAGATGCCGAGCGAGGACAGCCCGCTGCAGCGCGAAGTGACGGTGATGGCCCGGCGGGTTGCCGCAGTCGCGATCGCGGCGGGGATGGGCCTGTTCGCCATCCGTGCTCTCGCCAGCAACGACGTGGCCGGGTCGTTCGTGTTCGCCCTGGGGGTCATGGTCGCGCTTGTGCCCGAGGGGCTGCCGGCCACGATGTCGGTTTCGCTGGCGGTGGCGGTGCGGCGGATGGCCCGCCGCCACGCCCTGATCAAGCGGCTCACCGCGGTGGAGGCCCTGGGTTCAACGACCGTCATCTGCACCGACAAGACGGGCACGCTGACCAAGGCGGAGATGACGGTCCAGGCCGTGTGGGAGTCGGGCCGGGAGCATCGCGTGACCGGTGTGGGCTATGCCCCGGACGGGGAGGTTGAGGAAGCGGGCTACGCTGGCGATGTGCTGCGGGCCGGGGGCCTGTGCTGTGATGCCCGCCTCTTGCCGCCCGATCCTGCCCGGCGGCAGGGCTGGCGGGTGCTGGGCGATACGACCGAGGGAGCGATCCTGGTCGCCGCCGCAAAGGGCGGCGTGGACCTGGTGGCCGAGCAGGCCCGGGCGCCGCGCGTCGCGACCTTTCCCTTCGACGCCGACCGCAAGCTGATGAGCACGGTCCACCAGCTCGGTGACGGCTTGTACGAGGCATGCGTCAAGGGATCACCGCAGGCCGTGCTGGAACGCTGCGCCGCCGTCCGGTGGCTCGGGCAGGACGTGCCGCTGGACGAGACGCTGCGCAAGCGGGTAACCAGCGCCAACGATGCGATGGCAGCCGGCGGGCTCCGCGTGCTCGCGGTAGCCAGGCGGGACCTGGCGACCGGTCACCCATCAGGTGCCGAAGCCGAGCGCGAGCTGACGCTGCTCGGGCTGGTGGCCATGTCGGACCCGCCCCGGCCCGAGGTCGTGGATGCCGTCGCCGCGTGCCGCCGGGCAGGCATACGCATCTACATGATCACCGGTGACTACGGTCTCACCGCGGAGGCCATCGCCCGGCGAGTCGGCATCGTCGGCGGCGGCGCCGTGCGCATCGTCAACGGCCCTGATCTCGACGCGATGAGTGATGAGCAGCTCGCCGGCGTTGCGCTGGAGAGCGAGCAGCTACTGTTCGCCCGCGCGAAGCCAGAGCATAAGATGCGTGTTGTTGCCGCGCTGGAGGACCGCGGGGAAGTCGTCGCGGTGACCGGCGACGGCGTCAACGACGCCCCGGCACTGAAACGGGCCAGCATTGGCGTGTCGATGGGCGAGGGCGGCACCGATGTCGCCCGGGCCGCCTCCGTCATGATCTTGCTCGATGATTCGTTCGCCTCCATCGTGGCCGCGGTGGAGCTCGGCCGCACCGTCTACCAGAACATCCGCAAGTTCCTGATCTATCTGTTCAGCCACAACCTGGCCGAGCTCGCGCCGATCCTGGTGGCGGTGTTCGTCGGGTTCCCGCTGGTTCCCCTCAGCGCCCTGCAGGTTCTCGCGATCGACCTGGGCTCAGATGTCATGCCTGCCCTTGCCCTGGGCACCGAGCGCACCGAGCCGGGCACGATGTCCCGCCCGCCACGGCCGCCGGGCGAGCACTTGTTCAACTGGGCGGTGGTCCGGCGGTTCTGCTTTCTGGGGTCGATCCAGTCGGCAGGGGTCGTGGCCGCGTTCTTCTGGCGCATCGACAGCGCACACCTGCCGTTCAGCGCGTTCACCGCCGCCAACCCCATCTACCGGGAGGCGCTGACCATGACCCAGGCCGGGATTGTCGTCAGCCAGTTCTTCAACAGCTTCGCCGTGCGCACCGAGGAGCAGAGCATTCTGCGCGTCGGCGTCTTCTCCAATAAGCCGCTCGTGTTCGCCGGGCTGTTCGGGATCTTCTTCGTCGCGTGCATCAGCTACGTTCCTGCACTGCAGTCCGTCTTCAACACCGCGCCACTGAGCGTGATCGACTGGCTCGTGCTAATAGCTTTCGGCGCCCTGCTGCTGATCGCGGAGGAGACCCGCAAGGCGCTCCTCCGGTCCAGGCACCGGCGCAGCGCGCAGGCAGACCTGCCCGCGGCCAGACCTGCCCGCGAGCACTCGACTGCCCGCTAAGGAGGAGCCATGCAAGTCGTGATCACAGGCTGCGGGAGGACCGGCCGGGCGCTGGTAACCAGGCTCGACGCCGAAGGCGACAAGGTCACCGTCATCGAGCTGGACGACACGGTCAAACGCGGGCTGCCCGCGGGATTCCGCGGCCGGTTCGTGCTGGGGAACGGCATCAACCCGCGCGTGCTCGAGGCAGCCGGTATCGCGCATGCGGAAGCATTCGTTGCCCTCACGCCGAACGACAGCGCCAACATTGTCTCCGCCCGGGCGGCCCGTGACATCTACCGGGTGCCTCATGTCCTGGCGCGTCTGCACGATCCCGCTCATGCGCCGGTCTACACCGAGTTCGGCATAGCCACCGTCGGGTCCGTGCAGACTACCGTCAACCGGGTGATCCAGCTGCTGCACCATCGCATGCTCGAGCCACATCAGACCTTCGGCAACGGGGAGACGCTGCTCGTCCGGTCCAGGGTCCCTGCCTACCTGGCCGGGCGGCGGGTCGCCGAGTTCAACGTGCCCGGCGAGATCGGTGTGGTGGAGCTGAGCCGGGCGGGGCACTCCAAGATCCCCGAGCCGTCGACGCCGCTGGAGGACGGTGACGTCCTGTCCTTCATCGTCGCCGCGACCTCGCTTGGCCGGCTGCGGAGCTTTCTCGGGGGGAAGTGGTCCTGATGCGGATCATCGTGATCGGCGGGACGGGACTGGCCGAACAGGTCGCCGACGCACTCCACGGGGCCGGGGACGAGGTCACGGTCATCGACACCGAGCCCGGGCGCGAATCCGCGCTCGCCAAGGCCGGCCTGCGCGCCGTGCACGGGGACGCGCTGGTCCCGTCGACCCTCGAGGCCGCCGGGGCGCTCCGGGCGGATGTCCTCGTCGCCTGCACGCAATCCGATGAGGACAACCTCGTCATCTCGCTCCTCGCCAAAAAGCGCTTCAACGTCCCGCGGGTCGTCGCCCGCGTCAACGACCCGGCCAACGACGAGCTCTTCAACCATTCGTGGGGGGTCGACGCGCTGGTCTCACCGGCGACGGCGCTCGTCTCGATGATCAGGCAGGAAAGCTGACACTCCGCTGCCGTCCCGCCGGCGCCGCTGGCGCACCAGGCTGACTCGCCGTGCTGACGCAGCAGAGGGACGCACGGACATGGTCCCCGGGCGGATTGCCGGTCACGAGACTCGCATCCCGGTGCCTCCGGTACCCATCTCGCCGGGAGTCACGAAACCGGTCAGGCGTGCCCGCCCTGGGCCGAGCTGGGCCCAGGGTCCGCTGACCTCCAGAACGGCGATCGCGGCGGCGGGGAACCTGGCCCTCATGCGGTCCAGGACGTCCGGCGCCAGTGCGCCGCCCGGGGAACCACCGACCGCATCGGTGACAGTTCCTGCCAGCACGAGCGCGAGTACCCGGACGGCCGGGTCGTGCCCGACCACCACGACGGTCCCGGCCGCAGAAGGCGCGCCACGGATGATGCCGATCAGCCCAGCCGGGGACGCGCTATAAATGTCGTGATCAAATATCACAGGTACCGCTGCCCCGAGTGCGACCGCGGCGAGCTGCCATGTCTCACGAGCCCTGCGGGCTGTCGAGCACAAAACCTGGTCGGGAACGCAGTGTGCATCTCGGAGCCACCGCCCCACAGCGGGAGCATCCCGGCGACCTCGGCGGGCAAGCGGCCGGTCATGATCTGGCACCCCGGGCCCGGCCGCCTCGGCATGCCGGACCAGCACCAGCCTTCGACGTTGCCCAGATGTCATGGCCACAGTGTCCCAGGCCCGATACAGCAGGTGCCGGCCCTGGAGAAGGCGGTAACCGCGAGCGAGCGCCGGAAACCCGGCCCCTGTCGTGCGCCGGGGCCGGGAGCGGCGGCGGGCGGTCATCGTGGCCGCCAGCGCCAGCATCAGCAGGCCGAACCCAGCTAGCCGCACATGGGCAGGGACGGCGGCGCCCAGGCGTGACCCGGCGATCCCCAGCACGCCGAAGATGGCTCCTTCCGGGAGCCGGACCCGCCCGCCCGGGCGTGGATGATCGCGGCAACCGCTGCGGTGCCCGCCTCGAGGGCATCACTGATCTGGTCAGCCAGCACCGGCCGGACCAGTCCGCGGCCGGGATCGTGGTCACGGCGGCGGCGCTCGTGGTCATGCCGCTGCTCGCGCTCGTCAAGCGTCGCACCGGCCAGCTGCTGGGTAACCAGGCTCTGGTCGCGGACGCGGCCGAAAGCGCGTTCTGTGCCTTTACCTCCCCCGCCGCGCTGCTTGGCATCGGGCTCAACGCCTGGCTCGGATGGTGGTGGGCCGACCCGGCTGCAGCCCTTGTCATCGCCGGCCTGGCGGTCAGGGAAGGCATCGAGGCCTGGGCACAAGATGACGACTGACCGGCACCAGATTTGCCCGGAGATCAGGCCGGAGGTCATCCTGGCACGATGCACAAGACCCCGGGGCTGCGTGATCCCGCGCAGCGTTTCCCCTCCCGAGCGTCCGCGACGATGCCGGGGACCGGCGGGCAGCCAACCGGGCGGTCGCGGTCAGCGCGGTCGGCCTTGACGCCACCGGCCTGATCGAGCTGCTGCTGGCGGTGCCGCCCGGCCCGGCCGGGCTGCCGGGCGATGCGATTCATAACCTGTCCGATGTGTCGACCAGCGCGGTGGTCTTCGCCGGTTCCCGGCCGTCGCGGCGGCCTGCCACCGAGCGTTACCCCTACGGCCTGGAGCGCGCCGAGGACCTGGCCCGGACCGGGATCGCCGCGGTCATCTGGGCCAGCGCAGCCATTGCCGGATATGTGGGCGTCCCGGAGGCGCGACTCGCAGGCCGGACAGGTCTGGCCGGTGCAATCGGCGCAGATCTCGGCGCGGTCGCGCTTGTCATCGGCGGCTATGTCCAGGGCGGCCAGGACGGTCTTGACCTCGCCGGCCTCAATCAGGACTGTGTCCTGGCTGGCCGGCTCGGGCGGAGACGGCTCCGTCCGGGGCGGTATCTCGCCGATGTAGGGGCCGAACGGGTGGGCCGGGAGCCTTGGTAGATGTGCGCCAGGTCGCTGATGAGAACGATGGCCCGGGCGGTGTGCTCGTCGTCGCTGCGGGCGTAGCCGTGCCGGTCCAGCACGCTGAAGATGCCGGTGATGAGGTCCGGGTTCATCCGGTCGTCGGTCATGCGCCTTTCCTGCGGCAGCGGCGGACAGGCAGGCGGATGTCGGGGGCGATGCCGGTGCCGGTAGCCGGTGCGGGGCCGGTAGCCCGGGACGTCGAGCAGGTCGTCATCCAGGGCGGCGCCGGCGCACCAGTTCCCGGCGATGGCGCGGCCGCGGGCGGCGGTGGCCCCGGCACGTTCGGCGCGGGTGCGTCCGGGGGCACGCTTGTCCCACCACGCGTCGTACAGGCCGGTGATGGCGTCGCGCAGCTGCGGGCTGATGGTGCGGGCGTCACCGCGGACGAGCCGCTGGATGGTCTCCTCGCGCACGCTGAGGGCGCGGTCGATGCGGGCCGAGCCGTGGCCCATCACGTGCAGGGCACGCAGCCGCAGCCGGGTCCCGCCAGCATCCAGGCGGGCGAAGGCGAGGTGGCGGACTGTCGTTGCGTCGAGGCTAATCTCAGTTCACCGCCTCGGCCTGGTGAATACGGGCCTGGCTCATCTTGCGCTTGGAGTCGAGGGTGCAGGTAATCTCCGGTTCGTCGAGGCCGGCTTGACGGGCAGCGGCGGCCAGGGGGCTCAGGTCGACGGCGGGGTCGGCGTCCAGGGCGCGGTTGGCGGCCCAGTACAGGCCCGAATTGCGGTTCCCCTCGGGCTGGCTGGCGACCCACTGCGTGAGGTGGGTGAGGTCCAGGCTGGATACTGGGCGCTGCGGCTGCCGCCGGGGCTCCAGGAGGGCGGTGACCGCGGCCCAGTCCAGGCCACCGCAGCCGCCGGGTTTGGCGATGATCCGGTAGGGCTTGCCGTCTACCTGGGAGGGCGGGGCCAGAATGTAGCCGCCGGTGGAGCGGAAGTCCAGGTGGTGGCGGGGCAGGCGGCCGTTGTGCTGGCCGGTGCCGGTGAAGTAGGCGTGCATCCTGCCGGCCGGGGTCCGCACATAGGCGGCGGCGCCGCCCGGCCAGGCCGGCGCGACGGAGCCTGGCGAAGGCGGCGTAGCCGTTCCTGGCGGGGCCGTGCTGGTCGATGTCCAGGACGTCGGGGCCGGGGGCGCCGGTGGCGATGGCCAGGTTCCAGCCGAAGCCGCGACCGAACCAGCCGGTGATCTGCTGCTCATCGATGGTGGCGTCCCGGAAGCCGTGCGCGGTGGCGGGGATCTTCTCCCCTGGCAGGCAGGGAAACACCGGCCGGCCGTATCCCGGCCACGCCATTGGACATCACCGCCCGGATCGATCGCAGGCATGTCGTCGGCGGGCTGATAAGCGAATACCACAGAGCAACCTAATAAGCGCAAAGTGGCAGGTCAGAGACCATGAAGGAGTTTGGCGCGGCACACGCGGATTCCCCGGCGCTACCGTGACATCGGTGCTCGGCACGAGCGGCCAGCCAAGAACCGTCACTCAGAAGGTCCAGGTCTCTTTCGGCAGCCCCGCTCCTCTTGACAGCCGCTCGATAGAGCGTCGGCCAGGGAGCGCGCCCTTCCGAACGAGGTCTCCTACGGCGCCTCATCGTCGTGGGTGCTGTCGTTCACGACGCGCCACGACTGGTGTTATGAGGTCCACCGGGCGTTCTGCGGGTCCCACCTGCCGCGCGCCGTCCCGTCCAGGAGTGGATCGAGAAACGGCGTGACCGTGGCAATGGCCTCGTCCAGCGTTCGCGCCACTGGCAGGAGGGAGCGTCCCGCTTCGGCCGCGTAGCCGCGTTGCCAGAGTCCCCGGTCCGGGACGGCGAAGCGTCCAGGCAGCTGCAGGCCGCGCCGCTGGCCTTCGGAGCGAAGAGCGGTCAGCTGCGGCTCGGCCTCCACTGGCGCGGCGAGGACGATGGCCACGAGGTCGACGAGGTCCCTGTAGCGGGTCGACGGTGTCCCGGTGGGACCGTGCCGCTCGAGTATCGCGCAGGCCTTGTCCGCGACGTGATCGGCAAGCGGATAGGCCCGGTAGCCATGTTGCTGCACATCGGGCATGATCACGCGGGCCAGCGGCGGGACGTCCTCTGGGTCGCCGGTCATGCGGAGATCCGCTCCGACGAGGTCGACGTGGAAGGCGGCCCACTCCGTATTCCCTACGAGGGCCTTCACGGGGAGGCGGACACCGCCGGTATCCGCGAGCGGCCGTGGAGGGCCGATCTCGAAGCGGAACCAGTCGCCGATGTCCAGGGCGGCCGCCTGGCGCAGGTCCGCCTCGGCAATCTCCCGAGCCACCTCGCGGTAGAGGTCAATGTCGATGGTCCCCCGGACGCCGATGTCACGGGCGAGCAACGCGGTCGCGCCTTTGATGATCCAGCCCTCGTCGACGAGGTAGAGGCGCTCCAGCAGCCGGTCGTACGCCATCTGCCGCTGGAGCTGCTGGAGCGTCCAGCGGCTCCTGGCGGCGAGATCCCTGAGCTTGTCGGTGAGAGCCCGTCGGAAGGCGCCGGGGCTTCCGTATGAACGGCCGCCGGTCATCGACGCCGAGATCCGGCCTGGGGACGAGGTGGCAGCTCCCCGTCCTTTTCGGAAGAGCGTTCGGCCTGCACCCTTGCCTCCTCTATCCATGTGGGGATTTCCGGGTCGCCAGCCGTGTCGAGGAGCCAGCGAAAGAGCGCGAGGCCATCCCCTCGCCTGAGCCCGAAACTGGCGGCGTACGGCGCCAGGGCGTCCGCGAACGCGCCTGGGTAGTCATAGACAGGCCGGAGGGCATCGGCAATAACCTGTGCGACTGCCTCGGGGTCTTCCTTGTCGCCCAGCAGGTCGGCGGCGATGCGCGATGGCCTCGTGACCGGCATCCCGTGAAGAACGATCCACTCACCGGGCCGGACCGCCCGGTGATGAAGCCGGACGTCCGATCGGCGAGATTGCCGCCGCTCAGGCAGCGTGAACTCGTGCCGGTCCGCGGGCAGGTGGCCAAGACCGTACAACGCCGCGGCTGAACGGTGGGATACGACGCCCTGCTCCGGTGTCCGCTCCCACGCCGGAACCTCCGGGGCGAGCTGGAGCCACGACGCACGAAGGCCGAGGTAATCTGGCGGCGGCGCCCCAGTCAGCCGGTACACGCCGTGCGCCACCCGGTCAAGGATGCCCGTCTTGGCGAGCCGTTGCAGGGTCGCCTGAGAGACACCGGCACCTTCTGCCTGGCGGCGCGTGATGAGCCCCCACTGATCCTCAGCGATCCGCGCGATGCGGCCGAGAGTCGAGTACCGTGCCACTACTGCATTATAGCCCTTAATTGAGCTATTTGGCAGGTGGTCTTGCATTCACTACTGCGATCTAGCTCGTAGACGACCTGCTCTGCAGAGCCATCAACGGACAGAGGTCGTAGCCCGCGGCCTGTCACCGAAACCGGCTCAAGAGATCCTGGTTGAGCACGGGCACACAGAGCTGTCAGCGCGTACCTCGACCAGCGTGACACCGCCGCCCTTAACGCATCTCCTCCGAGACCAGTCCGGGATGGCCACCTCGATACTGCGGCCGGTCCGGCTGGGTCACCGCTCGTAGGTGACGGCCACGGGCCGCCTTGACTGCCATCAGGGCGCGCGAGCCTCATGGCCGACTTCCTGCGCAGCCAGGGAACCGACGCCGTTCTCCACGCAACGGAGACGGGCAGCGGCCGGATCCGGGCATACCCGGCCGTTCCCGGTGACTAGAGGTCTGACGCCGTCGAATCGAGTCTGGTTACCGCACACCAGAGGGGCACCGGTGTCTGGATACGCCGCGCTGCGCCTGCCGCCAGCTGGAGCCGCATCACTGACACGAAATTGGGTCCTTTGTGGGCGCGCGGCAGTTGACCCTGGCCGGTGACGTGGCGGGCCTGCGTGGTGCCCGGCTGGTGTCCGGGGTGGTTCCCGGCGGCGGCCGGCATGGTTATGAG
>Ga0208043_1000553_pt1 | contig 16304 bp, 11 predicted proteins | sample Sb_taG_12_FD_187710 | JGI IMG/M metagenome (GOLD analysis project Ga0208043, IMG submission 187710) | Peat soil microbial communities from Weissenstadt, Germany - Sb_50d_9_AC metaG (SPAdes) (version 2) | ecosystem: Environmental > Terrestrial > Soil > Wetlands > Peat | place: Germany... | reverse complement strand
AACCAGGTCCAAAGTAGTCATTAGTCAGTAGTCATTAGTCAGTAGTCAGTACGGCGATCTCGACTTCCAGGGTGGTGATCTGCTCGCCCGCTCTCTCGGCTCTGATCCTCCACTGCTCGCGGCTCCTGGTCAGGTCGGCAATGCGGTTCTTGTAGCCTTTGACGGTGGCCTTGAGGTCTTTGTACTTGCTCTTCCACCCATCTCGGCTCATGCGGAAGAAGCGGCTCAAAGCGCCGGGCCGGCTCGTGTAGTCCTTGCGAGTTTGAGCCGAAGGCGCTTCCACGGTGGCTTCCATGCCTATTTCCTCTTGCTGATTGGTGGGGACCACTCTCCCATCGCCTGAGCGCAACAAAACCGATAAGATCTCACGAGGCGGTTTGGCCATTTCAAGGCCAACCTTGCAGCGTGCCAGCTCCAGCCTGCCAGCGAAAAAAATGCGCTTGATGATCCAAATCCCTGCGTTCCTTGAGATCCTTATCTCTTGTTTTCTCAGATCGAATGAGGTAAAGTTCCAGCAGTGGGCAAGCCGGCCAGGTGGGGCTCCTAGAAACCGTAGCCCTTCTGGGTGGAGAACTGAAGGGAAGCTTGCCGGGCTGGTCGAGCGTATGCCGAATGTTTCGCCCACATGGTCTGCAGGGCGGACGGATTCCGCGAAGGGCCGAACTCAACGCCCGGGACTTCGGGCCGGATGAAGAGATGCTCCAGGCGCTGGTGCGCGGACTCTTGGGTGCCCGCGAGCAAACTCCCGAACCTCGAAACCCGGTGATCGTGGCTCTCATTTCTCAAGGCGTCCAGGTCTGCCTCCAGTCTTCCTTCGGCTGGTGACGGATCGATACGTCGCCGTAGCCCGCAAGGCCAAGCGTCAAGTATGGGAATGCCTCCCACGGTAGGTCCAACTGTCTTGACCCGGCATACCCAAAAAACGGCTTTCCGTTTCCCCCAGGGTGATCCTTGGGGGTTTTTCTTTTCCTGGGGCCGACTTCTCCATTCGGGCGAAAGGGTCCACCCAAGTTTCCCTGGTACCAGCAAGTGGACGGCCCCTTCCGTCTTCCCTTCCTAATCCTGATCCTGATCTTGATCATCATCCTTCTCTTGCTCGTCGGTGCATTGTCATGAGCCTTGTACAAATAGATTGGCAGAGGGTAAGAGGAAGATTACGATCAAGATCAAGATCAGGATCAAGATCAGGATTGTTGTGGACCGGAAGTTTGCTTGTCGGACTCGCCCTGGGGGCGCTGGGCGGTTTCCCGGGCAGGGAAATCCAGGCCCAAACTGGCACGCACCGACCAAGCGGGGACCCGATATTCCCTTTCTGCCAGCCGGTCCAGCCGCCTCGCCCGGTTCAGGTCATGGTTCACCGAGCTCTGGCGCGGCAGGCTCCCGAGAACACCAGGCCGGCGATCACGATGTGCATCGCCGATGAGCTGGAGTGGGTGAAGATCGTCGTGAGGCTGAGCAAGGATGGCATTCACGTCTTGGCCCACGACGATCAACTCGACGGAAAACGAACGGACGAGGACGGGTCAGCGACTCGACGGTTGAACAACTTCATGCGCTCGATGCGGGCTCCTGGTTTGCCCGGAGGTACGCAAACACCCGGCTCCTCACGCTCGCGCAGGCACTGGAGATCGCCAAGGGCCGCATCAACTTATATCTCGATTGCAAGCAGGCGGACCCGGAGAAACTCGTCGCCGATGTGCGTGCCGCCGACATGGAGCGTCAGGTGGTCGTTTACGGCAATATCGCCCTGATCGATCGGGTCCGCAAACTATCCGGGTCGCGGGTGGCTGTCATGACGAAAGGGTTTCCCGCACCGTGAATCCATCGCCAGTCCGACGCGCTGAGCCGGTAGAACCAGTGGGACAATCCCGCGAACACGACGGTTTTTCGTTGGGAGGGAGGTCGGCTCCGCGTGCTCAGGAGCCCGCCCGGACCGCAGCCAGCCGCGCGACGAAGGCCGAGTGCTCCGTCGTCGCCAGCCCGCGGTCGAGGATCTCGCGGAGCCGGCGTGTATCCCCCTCGATCAATGCCCGGGGATCCAGCCAGAGCCCGGGGAAGGATTCCGAACGGAATATGCCTTCGGAATCGGGCGGCAACTCGACGAGACGTCCCTCGCGCAGGAAAAACCAGAGAACTTCGTCGGGGTCAAGCGCACGGACAACGTACTCGAGAACGCCAGCGCGCTCATAATCGTCGAACTTGGGACCGAGATCGGTGAAACGGGTTGTATGAGAGACTTCGACGATCAGTTCGGGAACCCCGCGGACGAACCACCGGTCGGTCTGGGTACGCCCGCCGTACTCGGGCAAGATACGGAGTTGCACATCGGGCTGTGGCTCTCGCCTGACATCAAGCACGGTAGATGCGTTGTCCAGGACATCAACACCAGGGGTATTCTCTTGATAGTAGCTCAGCCACACGTGCGCCGGTATCGTGGCGCGCCCATGTTCAGGACCGACAGGGCTCGGCATGTGGACAACTCCGTTGATCAGTTCCGCACGAGTGCCGGCAGGCATCTGCTCGTAGCGCTCGTGGAACGTCGCCTGGTCGAGGCGTTGCCCTTCCACAAGTGGAGCAAGAGTCGCGGTACGCACGGATCGCTCTGTCGTGCTCATGGATGGCACCCTCCTCATGCAGGATATGGCCCTGCGGACAAACGGTCAACTCGAGCCCGGATGCCGCGCCAGCTCGTGTCGCTGAGCGGCCTTTTTTTTCGTAAAATGGGAGCTTACAGAACGGGCTCGGCTGCGGAGGCAGCCCGAAAATCGACCCGGCCAGACCGAGCTTCCTGCATTTTGGAGGTTGATACGGTTGATCGAGAGCCCTACTGCTGCGGCGAGGCGGCTGATCTTTCTGGGAACCGGAACGTCCACGGGCGTTCCGGTCCTGGGGTGCGATTGCTCGGTCTGCACCTCGCGCGATCCGCGAAACCAGCGGACCCGGCCCAGCGTGCTACTGGCTTTCCCGGCCGGTAATCTTCTCATCGACACGACGCCCGAGATGCGGATGCAACTGCTCCGCGAGCGGGTGCGGCGGGTGCACGCGATCGCCTTCACGCATCACCATGCCGATCATCTGTTCGGACTGGACGACGCTCGCTTGTTCCCGAAATGGATCGGTGGTCCGGTTCCGGTCTTCTGCGAGCAGGGGACCGAAGAGTGCATCAAGCGTGTCTTCTCGTACGCTTTCCGCGAAGGCACCGAGCACTGGCCGGCGGGCTTCGTGCCCCAAATCCAGTTCGTGAGAATTCAGCCTGGAGTGCCGTTCGATGTGCTTGACCAGCAGGTCATGCCGATCCGGCTCGATCATGGCCCGTTCACCGTGCTGGGCTTTCGCGTGGGCAACCTTGCCTACTGCACCGACGTCAACCGCATTCCCGACGAAAGCTGGAGCCTGCTGGAGGGGCTGGACACGCTGGTTCTGGACGCACTCAGGTTCCAGCCCCATCCCACGCATTTTTCGCTGCAAGAGGCACTTGCCGTGATCGAGAGGCTGAAACCGCGCCGAACGCTGTTCACTCATCTTTCCCACGATCTGGATCACGGCCCCACCGACGCCATGCTGCCGGCGAACGTGAGTCTGGCTCACGACGGGCTGGGCGTGGAATTCTAGGCTCGGGGTGGATAGAGTACACAGAGTTCATGGGTTTCGATCCAGTAGCCGAGGGTTATCTGGGACCGATGCCCGCCTGCCAGGCCATGCAACGCAAAGCAGGGCTGGCGTTTTGAGCCGTGAGGAGTAAGACGCCCCATGTCTCCCGACCCCAACCTGATCGAACGCTTGGAACGTTACGGGCAAGGACACTTGCTGGCGTGGTGGAGCGACTTGACCGATGCCCAGCGGGTCCGACTTCAGGCAGAGATCGCGGCGATCGATTTTGACCAACTGAGCGGCCTGATCGGCGATCTGATTCGAGGGGAATCCGCGGCGGCGGTCGAGCCCGAGCGCGTCCAGCCGATCGAGGTGATCCGGCAGCCGCAGACCGACGGCCAGCGCGTGGCTCGTCGCCGTGCCGTGGAGATCGGTGCCGAGACGCTGGCGGCCGGTGAGGTGGCGTTGATCCTGGTCGCCGGTGGAGCGGGCACCCGACTGGGCTTCGACGGCCCCAAGGGAACCTTCCCCATCGGCCCGGTCTCCTCGGCCAGCCTGTTTCAGATCCATGCCGAGAAGATCGTCGCCCTGGGACGCCGGCATGGCCGCCCGCTGCCGCTCTACGTCATGACGAGCCCCGAGAACCACGCGGCCACGATGTCGTTTTTCGAGGCCAACCACCGCTTTGGACTGGATCACGTGCGGTTCTTCACCCAGGGGCAGATGCCGGCTGTGGACAGAGTCACCGGCAAGGTCTTGCTGGCCGCCAAGGATCGTGTCGCCCTCAGCCCCGACGGCCATGGCGGCACGCTGGCTGCGCTGGCTGCCCCGGGCCCGGATGGCGCGCCCAGTTGCCTGGACGAGATGCGCGAGCGGGGCATCCAGACCCTCTACTATTTCCAGGTCGACAATCCCCTGGTCCAGATCGCCGATCCGGCCTTCCTGGGCCTGCACCGGCAGGCCGAGGCCGAGATGTCCTTCAAGGTCATCGAACGGCTTTCGCCCGACGAGAAACTGGGCGTGGTCGTGATTGTTGACGGCCGTCCCCAGGTGATCGAGTACTCCGACCTCCCGCCCGAGCTGGCTGGCCTGCGTGATCCGGACGGGCGGCTTTCACTCTGGGCGGGAAGTATCGCCATCCATGTTCTGGAGCGCCCATTCATCGAGCGAATCGTCGGCGAGCACCACCTGCCGTTCCATCGCGCAATCAAGAAAGTCCCCCATGTGGATGAGACGGGACGCACGATCGAGCCAGCGGAGCCCAACGGCGTGAAATTCGAGCAGTTCGTCTTCGACGCCTTGCCCCAGGCCAGACGGTGGACGATCGTCGAGACCGACCGGTCGAGCGAGTTCGAGCCGCTCAAGAACGCGGTCGGTCCTGACTCTCCAGCAACCGTGCACCAGCGCCTGAGCGACCTGTTTGGCAACTGGCTCGAGCAGGCCGGGGCGACAATCCCGCGCCGCGCGGACGGCTCGATTCCGTTCGCCATCGAGATCAGCCCGCTCTTCGCCCTCGACGCCCAGGAGCTGAAGTCCAGGCTCGAGCCAGGGCTCATCGTCGAGCGGCCAATCTATTTGCGTTGATGATGCGACCAGGATGAGCTCCAGAAACTCGCCTGGAACGACAAGGCCGGATCGGGCATGAAACCCGCCACACCGGCGAGAAAAACCAAAACCAGGACGTCTCATGCTGCACGCGATCATCATGGCGGGAGGAAGCGGCACGCGGTTCTGGCCCAAGAGCCGACGCGATCGACCCAAGCAGCTCCTCAGGCTCTTTGGCGACGCAACGATGCTCCAGCAAACCGTGGCCCGGATCGAGCCCCTGGTCCCCAGGGAGCGGGTCGTGATCGTTACCGGTGCCGACCAGGCGGAAGCCACCCGCGCCCAGCTTCCCGAGCTGCCCCCCGGAAATATCGTCGCCGAGCCCTGCCCGCGCGACACAGCCCCTTGCGTTGGCCTGGCCGCCTGGATCGTCCACAAGAAAGATCCCCATGGCACCATGATCGTCATGCCCGCCGACCACGTCATCGAGCCGGCCGCGGTCTTTCTGGCCACGGTTCGGGCCGCGACCTCGGTCATCGAGAACGATCCCACGGCCCTGATCACCTTCGGAATCAAGCCGACCCGACCCGAGACCGGTTATGGCTACATCGAGCGCGGCGAGCTGCTGGAGACCCGCGAGGGAATCGCCGTGAACCGCGTGGTCCAGTTCCGCGAAAAGCCCGACTGCGCGACCGCCGAGAGTTTCGTCGCCGCCGGCAACTTTGCCTGGAACTCGGGGATCTTCCTCTGGAAAGCCCGGACCATCCTGGAGGAACTGGAGCGCCACCGGCCCCAGCTCGCCGCCGCCCTGGCCCGGGTTGGCGATGCGCTCGGCACACCGGCGGAACGCGACGTGATCGCCTTGGAATATCCCCGGATGGAGCGCGCCCCGATCGACAAGGCCGTGATGGAAAAAGCCGCGAACGTCCGCGTACTCGAAGTCCGTTACGACTGGAACGACGTCGGCGACTGGCGATCCCTGGCCGGCTTGCTCCCCCAGGACCCGCAGGGCAACGCCCTCCAGGGCGACGTGCTCGCCCACGAGACCACGAACTCGATCATCATCTCCGACGACGGCGGCCTGATCGCCACGCTCGGCCTCGACGACATCGTCGTCGTCCACTCCGGCAAGGCGACCCTGGTCGCCCGCCGCAGCCAGCTCGACAAGCTGAAAGGGCTGGTCGAAGGCCTCGGCAACAAGGGATATGGGGAGTATCTTTGATCGCATGATGACCCAAAACCCCAATGCCGCGAGGGACAAGTTCACCAACTGACGATGTGCTCCGTCCGATGCGACGGTTCCAGACGAACTCACCGCGCAGGGTGCGAGGCGAAGAGATTCAGCCCGGAGGACGACCACGACCGGCTCTCAGAACGAGGTTGATCGATTCATACGACCCCTGGGCCACCAGTAGTTCGAGGTGAGGCAGATCGAAATCAGCAACGATTGCGAACCATTTACCACCGACAGAATCGCGAACGTCAGCAACGACGCTGTTGCATCCGCTCGGCCTGATCGATGGGCAGCCACCTGCGACGGGGTCTTCAGTGTGCAGCCGGTGCTTCCAGCGAGCGGCCCAGAATCGCGTCGGCGCGCTGGCTCGCCGCCTGTGCCCCCTCGATGAGACCACGAACAGCCGCGTTATCCCGAGGAATCGCCCGCGCCACGAAAGCCGCGGGAAACACCACGCCGTACGAGACCGCGTACGTGGTCTGGTAAACGACCCGAGAGAGAAACAGGCTGGTGTTTGACAGGGCCTTGGAGGCCGCCACGCGCGCGTCCGCCGCGCCATTTCTGGCGGCGTTAGCGACCAGGTCCAGCGTGCCCGAAACCGAGTTGTCCCCGAGCCTTGTAGTCCGCCTCGAAAACCTCCCTTTTTACCTACTTTACCTCGCTTCACGCCGTCCCGGCTGCCTCAGCGCGCAGGCTCACCGCACGCATCAAGTTATGAGCCAAAGCATACCACAACGCCACCGCCTTGACCTTCAGCAGGCCGCGTACTTGCAGTTGGTACAAGCCTCGATTTCGCGCCTGGGCGTTGACGCACTCGGCGGTCGCGGCTCGCTCCTTGTAGATCGTCTTGGCCTCCTCGGTCGCCATCCGCGCCCGCCATGCCGCCACCGCTGGACTGTCCGAAGGCTTGGCAGCATACCGGTCCACTTTCGGATCCTTTGGCGCTGGCACAGGCGCGTACACCGTGCAGCCTTTTTCAGGAGCCTCCAACGCCTCAATCCGATCGTGTTGAGCAAAGCCTCCGTCGATCAACACTTCGCCCGGAGTGGTCTTGTATCGCCCTCCACCTGCTCGACCATCGGGAGAGCCTGGCCTGCGTCGCTGCCGGTGGTCTCCACGTCCACTCCCACAATCACCTGGCTGTTCGTGGCCGTGGAGAACTGGAAGTTGTACGCCGGGCGGAAGCCGCCATCAGCCATCTTCATCACGGTCGCCGTCGGGTCTGTTGTCGAGCACCGCGCCTTGCCCCGGTCCTCGGGCTTCTTCTTGGCCTCCAACTCCGGCAACCGCTCCAGAGCCTCCTTGATCCGCTGGGCGCGCTCGCGCGCGGCTCGTTCACGGGCTTTCTTTTGCCGGCGGTTCTCGGCCCCTGGGTCCTCGTCCAACTCGTCCCGCAATGCCTCAACCTGCGCCTGGGCCTCTGCGTAAGCTTCCTCCAGGGTCGGACGACGGCGAAACGACGCAGCCCCGGCGCTGGCACGGACGCGCATCCCGTCTTGGGCCACTCGGTTCAAGTCGACCAATCCTTCGGCGATCAGCACTGCGACGTTGTCAGTCAGCAACTTGTCGAGCAACTCGACATGCCCGGTACGGAAGTCGGAGAGCGTGTGGTAGTTGGTGCTCACATCGCCGGCGATCCAGCGGAAAGCATCGTGTGTGCGGCACAGTTCGTCGAGCTGACGGGCGCTACCGATTCCTTCGAGGGTGGCGTAAAGCCAGAGCGCCACGAGGATCTTGGGGTCGATGGGGGCACGTCCCGGCGCCCTCTCGACGGCCTTGATGCGGTCGTACAAAGGGCTGAGGTCGAGCCCTTCGACATAGTCCCAGACTATCCGCGCGGGATGATCGAGAGGGATCAGTTCATCGAGGGACGCAGTGCGAAAGACGATCTGCTGGCGGTTAGCGGTCCTCAGCCGCGGGCATCCAGAGGAGGATGGAGCCTCGGATGGAGGGGCCTGGCCTGCCGGATCGGCAGGTGTCTCGAAGAGCGGGGGCTGTTCGAGGCGGGGCGATTGGGAATCGTCTGGGTTTTTCATGAAGAGATTATAGCGGTGGGTTAATCACTTGACAATACTTTTGGGATAATTGGAGATTCTTTCACAGGCTCTGAGACCAACTGCCGGAAGTGAACCCGAACGCTCGGGTTCCCGAAATCACCTCAGGGTGTACCAAGCTCTCCAAGAACCTGCTGGTAAGCGCTGACTTCCAGAGCGTGAAGTCCATCGGGCGTCAACCCTCGGGAACGTGCCTTGGCCCAAGACTCCGCAGCGGCCTGCTTGTTGCCGGCCTGAAGATAGGCCTGCGTCAGGTGGAAGTACTTCGGGCCCTTGGGGTCAAGGGTGGTTGCCTTGGTGAGGTCCTCGATGGCGCTCTTGCTTTTGCCCAGCTTCGTGTTGATGACTCCGCGAGTATCGAGTAGTTCAGGAATCGGTCCGCCGAGTTTGAGCGCGCGGTTGATCAGGTCGAGGGCCTTGTTCTCATCGCCCTTCCTCAGCGCCATCAGCCAGGCGAGGTTGTTCAGCACGGTCGCGTTATTCTGTCCTTGCTGAACGCCCTGCGCGTACACAGCCTCGGCATCCTGGAATCGTCCCTGGCGCTCGCGAATACCGGCCAGTCCGATCACAAGAAGGGGGGACTTGGGTTGTTTTTCCAGCCCTTTTTCCATCCACGAGGCAACACGGTCGAACTGCGTCTTATCGCGGTCGCCACCAGGAAAAGAAAGCACGTCCAGGGTGCCTTTAACGAGCTCTTCGGGGTTGGTCGTCGCGTTCCAGAGTTGCTCGCAATGGTCGAGTGCTTCCTTGACCCGGCCTTGGCGACCCAGGAAGACGGCCAGTGCCAGACGGTTCTGAGGACGGTCTGACTTCTCCACCAACTGTCGCAACAACTTCTCGGCGAGTTTGGTCTCGCCCAGTTGGTCGGCCAGCTTGGCCAGGAGCTGCCACACCGGGTCAGACAGGTCGGGACGCTTGGCGATCGCCTGGATTAGCTCGATCGCCTTGCCGATCTGATTTTGAGCCTTGAAGAGCCGAGCCTGCAATACCACGACGTTGAACGCGTCGGGGCGAAGAGCCTTCAGCTCCGCGATGAGATCCTGGGCTTCATTCAACAGCTCCTGCCTCTGGTCGCTCTGGTAACGCTTGAGCAACTCGTCAATGAATTGCGCGATGTAGTCAGGACGACGCTTGAGGACTTCAGGATTGCGTGGGTTCTCGGTCTGCTTCAGGAGTTTTCCGTACTGATCATAAGCTTTTGTCCACTCACCGTCTTTGCTGAACATCGAGGCCAGCCTGAAGCGATCGTCGGGTTCGGCCACGTCGGTGCCAACCATATTCTCCAGAGCATCGCGCGCCGTCTTGATCTGCCCGGAGCGGAAGAGGAAGTCGATGTACTGACGCCATACGAATAGGTCCTTGGGCTGGGCACTACGAGCCGATTTGTACCAGCGGCCTGCTCTCTCGAGCCATGCCTCGGATTTCTTGTCATCCTGGCCGGCAGTCTTGTAAGCTCGCGCCAGTACCTCGCAGCATCGGGCAGGTCCAAGAGGCTTTTCCTTGAGGGCTGACTCGGCTTCAAGGACCGCCTTCTCGGCATTCTCGAACTGCTTGGTTAAAGTGAAGAACTCAACCAGGGCGATCCTCCGGGCGGGATCCAACGGAGTCGCGTTGACAGCCTCGCGAAGTTCTTTCTCGGCCTCATCCTGACGCTGATTGGCAATCAGCATCTGGACCAGAAAGAGAGTCTCACGAAAATCGTCAGGGTTGGCCTCTTTCGCTCTCTGCGCCAGTTCGAGTGCTCCCTCGAGTGCTCCCTTATACTCACGGTTGCGGAACGCCTCGGCCGAGACCTGCCGGAGGAGATCGCTACCCGCGGTGCTCGCGTTGGGAGACTGAGTCCAGAACTTGATGACCTCGTCGTTGTGGTTCGTGACGTAGAGCAAATCGGTGGCTCGGCGTATGGTGTCCAGGTCTCTTTGCCCCAGCTCGATGGCCTGAAGATACAGTTTGGCTGCTTCATACTGCTTGCCCCTTTTTTCGCTGTCGCTGAGATCGGGCTGGGACAGGTCGGCCAGCGTCAGATCGGCCAGCATGCGAGGAACCTGCGGCCTAACCTGACGCCGCGACATCAGGTCGTTGAGCAGCAACTGAGCGGTGCTACGTAGCTTTGCCTGCTCCGACGGGTCCGTGGTGTTCGCGGCCTGCCAGATCGTGTACCGAGCTTCCTCGTATTTTCCGTTTGACCCATCGGCCCCCTCGATCAGCTTGATTTCATTGAGCCGATACTCGATGTCGGCCTTGTTCTTCCCTTGAAGAGCCAGATCGAAAAGGCGTAGTTGAGGCTCGAGGTCATTGGGAGCGAGCTTTGCCACTTGCGACCAGAGATCGGTGACCAGGGTGCGATCGTTCAAGAAAGTGGCTTCCTGGGCCAGCTCCTCGAGCAAGTGGCGGTGGTCAGCGGGCGAAAATGAGGCAGTGTTATCAGCCATCGCGCCGAGAGCCTTAGGAAGATCAGCGCCTCCTTGAACCATCAGTAGCCGCGATCGCTCGAGCCGCAGCGCGACGCTGTCGCCGAGCGCCTTCTGAGCTTGATCCAGCAACTTCCGGGCATCATCGAATTTTCGCTGCCGACGCAACATCTCGGCCGACTTGACCCACAACTCGACGTCCCGAGGAGTTTGCGAGCGAGCCTTCTCCAGCAGTTTTTGGGCTTTGTCAATCTTGTTTTGGGCCACGAGCGATTCGGTCTCGAGAATCACCAAACCGCTTGACTGAGGAGCGGATTTCTTGGCCATTTTGATCTGATCATCCACCTCCTTCCAGTTTTGCTGCCCCACCGACAATTGTTGGTTTCGCGCAATCAACAACTGGACCAGCCGACCGCGGATCGGGAGTAGCTCCGCCTCACGTTGCTCTTGCTGTAACTGATCCAAGAGCTGGAGATATACTTTGATCGCAGCGTCAAGATCACCCCGAGCCGCATAGCTCGTGGCCAGCCCCAACTGTGCCTGCAAATCCTTCGGGTTGGCCCGGATGGAACTCTTGTACGCTTCGAGCTCACGATCACGATCACCGAGCTGGCGGTAACACTGGGCCAGCAGATCCTGGACCTGCGCTTTTAAATCCTCCGTCGGTAACTGCTCCACGAGCTGCTGGAGTCTGGTCAGGGATAGAATTGCCTTTTTCCATTCCTTGCAATTGATCAGATACTTTGCTTCGAGAAAGCCGATCGAAACCGGCGAGCGGTTCAGTCGTTTCAGTTCCCCAATTTGCTTCAGGAGCTCGGAAGGATCTCCACCACGTTGTGCCAGAAATCCTGCCAGGTTCCCATGGAGCATTGGATCGTCGGGAAGGAGTTCCAAGCTGTGGCGCAGACTCGTGATCGCCTTGTCGATCGAGCCAGACGAGCCAGACATTTCCACATTGGCCCGCTCCAGGTGAAGCGTGGGATCGTTGGGTAAGACCTTGAGACCGTCTTCGATAACCCGGCGCGCTTCTTCAAAGTTCTTTGATGACCGCTCGAGCGCGGCCAGCTCCGTGTACACTTTGGGATCGTTGGGGGCCATCTTGAGCGCGCGCTGAAGATCGTCCTTGGCGGATTTCCGTTCCTCCGGGGAACCGAACTGGCGATAATAGCGTCCACGCTCCAGGTACACCTGGTAGTTTTCCTGGTTGGCTTTCACCATCTCTTCGATGAGCCCGTTCGCCTCATCAATAATGAGTTTTTCCGCCTCAGCCCTATCCGTCCCACCCTTAGACTCCTTGAGTTGGCTTCGAAGGACGGCTGCTAGCCGCCAAGAGGCTTCTGGCCGCTGTGGTCCGTCAGACTTGATGGCATCACGGTATGATTCCACCGCCCGAGCGGGTTCATTCAACGCCTCCTGGCATCGCCCGAGCATGAAGTGAAGGGCGCCATCCTTTGGCTCGAGTTTCAAGAGGATTTCAAGGTGTTGGCGAGCCTTGTCGTATCGGCCCGTCTCGACGTACAACTCCGCCAAACGGCGGCGAACATCTTTTTTCTCGGCCGGAAAACGATTGACGTACTGCTCATAGATCTGAGCGGCCTGCTGCCGACGAGCGTCATCCTTGGATCCCTTCAGAAGGACGTCGGCATATTTCAATTTCGCTTCCGGATCGTCGGTTGCGACCTCGAGATGCTCCTGATAAAACCGCGCTGCGTCCTCGAAGTTCCCGCCCTCCTCCGCCCGCTTGGCCTGAGCGAGCACCGACCGATCCATCCTGCTAACTTGATATCTCTGGATGAAGAAAATCGACAAGCCTGCAACGAGGATCGTCGCGACCAGAATCGCCAACCGCTTGACAATCTTCGCACCCATCCGGATTAGTCCTCAACGTAGGTTGCACATCAGGTGTCAGCTCTGGCCGCGGTGTCACGCGTCGCTGAACTCGACACCTCTAGAGCTTACGGTTCGTTCCCCGAAACATCAACCGGACGTGATGACCCGCCCGGTTCCGCGATGATTCAGAACCACGCACCGGCTTGGAGCAGGTCACGCTTTGAAGACGATCTTCCGGGCATGGCGCCAGTGGCTGCCGGGACAGTTTGTCGACTACCGTTTAACCGGACATAGATTGCCTCGGCTTCTCACTGTGTTGGCTGCTGCACCTACATGGACTTTACCAAAGCGCCCAGCCCACGATTCTTGCGCGAAACTCGATACCGATGAACTGGACATGGTTTATCCTGGGCCGGCCGATTCATGACTCCTAGCGCAGGCGTACATGACGATTAACCGGACGTACTTCCTCACAAGCTTTGCCGGGTTCCTGCTACTTATAGGGTGTATCCGTTCATACCGAAGTACCGGGCATAGTTTCCCTGCTTCTCAAGCAGGACCTGTGCGTCAGAGCATACCGATGCACCAGACATACTTTGCCTGGTTCCCAAAATAATGAGTTGGTCCTCGGTGCCGGCCACCTGGTGGCTCCTGGCCACGCTTTTGATTTCATGCAATCTAGCTGATCGGATAGGCATAACGATTAACCGGACATACCAGGATCCGTTCGCCTTGCAGCGTTGGTCCACTAGCGATACTTCAACCGTACGATACATGTGTTTACTAAGATAAACGGAGTTCGACCTGCTGCACCGCGGCAAGCGCCTCTGTGTGCTGCACAGTGGCTGCGTCAACATAGTCGGCTTTCTCTCGGGCGTCGTAAAGCGCGATAAACGTTGCCGCGATGGTCCGGACGTCTGGAGCGATGACTTGCGACGGAAAGCCTTGCCCCTCTTGAGTGATGTACTGCCCGGTTTTCCTGTCCGGTTTTTCCGGATTGTACTTGTCGCAAACGCTTCTCATAGGCCCATGCTGAAAGGCCCGACCTACCTTCGTTCGGAAGACGGGGTCCGAGACGAAGTTCGTCATTGCCTCCTTTATGAGGAGATGAAACAGGGCATAGTAAGCAGTAGATATGCCGCGGCGCAGGTCCGCTTCGACAGCACCGGGCGCTGGACCCACCAAGCGTTTTGCGAGGTCGAGAAGGTGCTTCGGATCGATCGGCATCTCACGGTCACCTCACCTGACCTTGTGTTCAAGCGCGGTCCTCAACCGGATATAAGGCCAACGGCGGATTTGATGGCTGTCCAAAGCCTGTCTCACCTTCGAGGTCAGCTCGGAGGCCGCCCGCCCGAGTTGTGCTTTGGGGACGGCTTGTTCGTCTGCAAATACGTTTACCCAGATCGCCGACGTCCCGTCCGAATCGCTGGCCAACTCGTAATCCCAGTTCACCACCCATGGCGGGAAGTCGACACTTCGGAGCGCCGCCTCCACCCGCTCAGCCTCGTCCGGCACCGGCAGGTAGGGTGCCAGGATTTCAAGTATTCTTGCGAAGGCTATGCGGGCGTTGCCAAACTGTTCCCTCGTGGCTGGTTTGCCGGCCGGCACCTGTGTTGCCACAGCGCGAAAGCTCTGCACGGCCGTTTGCAGTTCCGCCTGACGGACAGAGCCCAGCTCCGGAAAATCATCAGCGTTGAACCCGGCGACTGATCTGGGGGTAAGCCAGATTGCTGCGCGCACGAGGTTGTCCGCGATGGCGGCGGTGTCAACGCTCGCACTATCCGCCTCGACCCGTTGGGGGTGGACGAACAGGTTCCTAGCGACCCTGAGGTTGCCTAGAAAATCTCGTTTGGCCAGAGGGCTTTTCGCCTCGTCGAGCTGAATGACTCGCCCCTGATCAATCGCGACCTCATGCAACCTTTCGTCGCCGAAGTCCAAGAGGAAACGAATACCGTGGATCGGTGAATTGTCCGGGTGCCCCCAATCGCCGCCTCCCTCCATCTCCGCTCGTACGCACAGCCCGTTGCTGAACTGGAGTTTACCCGGGAACCGGCCGCCCCCTTTCATCGCAAACACAACGCTCTGCGTCCCGTCGCGATTACGGAAGCGTCCTTCCTCGTCAAACTTGGACTTGAAGTCATCGAGTTGGGACATGGCCCTGCCTCCCTCGCCTTTCGCCAGCCCTCCACCAGTCTGGCTCCCCATCGTTCGATTGTATCAGGCGAGACAGGAGCATTGGCATGCGGGTTCAGCGGCATCACCGCGCAAGACGGGACCCCGCTTCGTGACCGAGGTTACTCTCATCAGGGCAACACGCGTTTATTGCCAGAACGCCGCACCTTCGGTACGATCGAACCCAGGCGGCAAACGGGGCTCGTCCCAAGACTGCCGCACAGCCGAGATCCATCGCTGCAAATCGAGCGGATCGACCTGGCACAGAAATTAGTACAAGGCCGGTTGGTACAGAGAACGAGACGGAAACGGTTCACACAAACCCTGATTCAGCTTGGAGTTCCATCGATTCGGAGAGGTGACCGAGAGGCCGAAGGTGCGGCACTGGAAATGCCGTTCGTGGCGAAAGCTGCGACGTGGGTTCGAATCCCACCCTCTCCGCTTAAGCGCAAGAATAGCTGGGTGTTATGTCGCGAATCGTGCGGCTGATACCTGGCTTTTTTCTTGGCTTAATCGCCCTGGCTTAATCGCCTTGGCTTAATCCGGGGTGGCGGTCGGGTCGCCTCACCGCTTTGGATATGCGGCATCTTTGGCTCGGCGATGCCACGACGTCCCGGCCAAGCGAGCTCAGCGTGGCGCATATCATAATGATGGGTGTGATGAACGGAATTCGATCGGAGGACGTCATGCGCTGGGGAGATTTCGCCGGATGGGCACTAAGGCTGATTTCAGGCTCGTAGAAACGAGAAGAAGCCTTTTGGCTAGATAGTAGCCGCGAAGGTCGGTTGGTGCTCCCAGAGGCTCTGCAAATCGTTTTTCGGGGTATGGCGGGATGGGAGGTCTGGTTTGGCAACTTTCCTGAATGCAATTTCCCTTCCCTTCTCTCCGAAGGCTCGTCCTAAGTCACAATATGTCAACGATTAACACCACGAGCAATTGGCTTCGTTTTGGCGCTTTTCTATCACCGTCGTCTCTGCCTCTTCAATTTCACTGGCCACTGGCTACTGTTCTTGTGCCACTGACCACCACTCGCCATTCGCCACTCGCCACTTCCTTCAGATTCACTGGCCACTGTTCTCCCGCCGTCCGCCGGGCCCAGCGGGGTCAGGTCATGCGCAAACCCTCCCCCGCTGGCTACTGCCTTCCACCGACCGGCGAATTGGCAAAGACCGAACGGAGCCCGACCGCGACGATCGGCCTCTCTCTATTCAGTATGTCACCGAACCGGGCGATCCGTTCGGACAGATCAAACTTTTCCTCCCCACACGCCGCCGCTCAACCGTTGACCATTCTCTCGTAGCTAGAGGCGCTCAATGCCTGTAGCACCAGTCGTGCCTGACGGATGGCAGCGGAAGGGGCCACCTACTTTCTCGAGCAGCACGTCGACCCGCGCGGGCGCCGCCGCTTCGGCCAGGGCGGCTCGCAGATCGACCGCCTCGTCCGGCCCGAGCCTCCGGTCCTGGCGGA
>Ga0208043_1000528_pt1 | contig 16834 bp, 13 predicted proteins | sample Sb_taG_12_FD_187710 | JGI IMG/M metagenome (GOLD analysis project Ga0208043, IMG submission 187710) | Peat soil microbial communities from Weissenstadt, Germany - Sb_50d_9_AC metaG (SPAdes) (version 2) | ecosystem: Environmental > Terrestrial > Soil > Wetlands > Peat | place: Germany... | reverse complement strand
GCGCGCCGAAGCCGCTCCACGTCGGCCAGCAGCTCCGGGCCGGCGGAGTCGCGGATGATCTCGCCGAGGATGTCGCCGAGCAGCCGGACGTCGCGCCGCATCGGCTCCGGCAGCGCGGCGCGGTCCCTCTCTCTATCCCTGTTCACGGTCAGAGCTTAATTCCCCGGGCTAACCGGCCCATTAGCCTGATCCCTATGACGCTCTCGACAGACCAGGCCGCCGCCGAGTCGGCCAGCACCGCTGAGCCCGCCCCCGCCCCGCATACCACCGCGGGCAAGATTGCCGATCTGGAGCGGCGGCGGTACGAAGCCGTGCACGCCGGCTCGGAACAGGCGGTGGCCAAGCAGCACGAGCGGGGCAAGCTGACCGCCAGGGAACGGATCGAGCTGCTGCTCGATGAGGGCTCGTTCACCGAGTTCGACGAGCTGGCCAGGCACCGCGCCACCGACTTCGGAATCGCGGCCACCCGGCCCTACGGGGACGGCGTGGTCACCGGGTACGGCACCGTGGACGGGCGCCCGGTCTGCGTGTTCAGCCAGGATTTCACCGTGTTCGGCGGCTCGCTGGGCGAGGTCTACGGCGAGAAGATCGTCAAGATCATGGATCACGCGCTGAAGACCGGCTGCCCGATCATCGGGATCAACGACGGCGGCGGCGCCCGGATCCAGGAAGGTGTGGTGGCGCTCGGCCTGTTCGCCGAGATCTTCTACCGCAACGTGATGGCCTCCGGCGTCATCCCGCAGATCTCGCTGATCATGGGCCCGTGCGCGGGCGGGGCGGTCTACTCGCCGGCCATCACCGACTTCACCCTCATGGTGGAGGGGACTTCTCACATGTTCATCACCGGCCCGGACGTGATCAAGACGGTGACCGGCGAGGACGTGACCTTCGAGGAGCTCGGCGGCGCGCACGCGCACGGCGTCAAGTCCGGCGTCGCCCACTACCAGGCCAAAGACGAGCAGGACTGCATCGATTTCGCCCGCGACCTGCTGTCCTACCTGCCCTCGAACAACCTGGACGAGCTGCCCAGGCACGACGCCCCGGAAATAGACATCACCGAACCGGACGAGGTCGGCGCGGAACTCGACACGCTCATCCCCGACTCGCCGAACCAGCCGTACGACATGCACGCGGTCATCACCCACGTGCTCGACGACGGCGAGTTCCTGGAGATCCACGCCGGCTTCGCGCCGAACATGGTGGTCGGCTTCGGCCGGGTGGAAGGCTCGCCCGTCGGCGTGGTGGCCAACCAGCCGATGCACTACGCCGGCTGCCTGGACATCGACGCCGCGGAAAAGGCGGCCCGGTTCGTCCGGACCTGCGACGCGTTCAGCATCCCGATCCTGACCTTCGTCGACGTGCCGGGATTCCTGCCCGGAGTGAGCCAGGAGTGGGGCGGGATCATCCGCCGCGGCGCCAAGCTCATCTACGCCTACGCCGAGGCCACGGTGCCGAAGGTGACGGTGATCACCAGGAAGGCGTACGGCGGCGCCTACGACGTGATGGGCTCCAAGCACCTGGGCGGCGACGTCAACCTGGCCTGGCCGACCGCGCAGATCGCCGTCATGGGCGCGCAGGGAGCGGTGAACATCTTGTACCGCCGCGAACTGGTCGCAGCGCAGGACCCCGACGCGCTGCGCGCCCAGCGGATCACCGAATACGAGGACACCCTGGCCAACCCGTACATCGCGGCCGAACGAGGCTACGTGGACGCGGTCATCCGCCCGGCGGAGACCAGGCTCGCGGTCACCCGCGCGCTGCGCGCCCTGCGCACCAAGCGGCAGACCCTGCCGCCCAAGAAGCACGGCAACATACCCCTGTAGATGCAATTGCGTGAAGCAATTGCTTACCGAGCGTATTCAGAACAATCCAACCTGTCGGCAATAGTGGTACATCTGGCACACGCACTTACCTGCCTGCCCTAGAGTCGGAGATGATGACCGAATTCGCTGCCCCGCTTCCCATCCTGGCCCGCTACGCGGTCATGGTGGACGTCGGCTATATCTATGCCGCGGCCGGTGAACTGCTGTTCGGGTCGAGTACGCGCCGGGATTTCCGGGTCGACGCCGTCCCGCTGATCCAGGTGATCACCAAGCACGCCGACGAGCTGATCCGCGGCGAACTGCTCCGCGTCTACTGGTACGACGCCGCCCGTGACCGGGTGCCGACCATCGACCAGCGGGTCATCGCCCAGATGCCCTGGGTCAAGCTCCGGCTCGGCAACCTGAACGCACGTGGTCAGCAGAAGGGCGTGGACGCCCAGATCCGGGCGGACATGGAGGCCCTGGCCCGGCACCGCGCGATCACCGACGCGGTCCTGATCGCGGGTGACGAGGACATGGTGCCCGCGGTCGAGGCGGCCCAGGCGTTCGGGGTACGGGTCCACCTGTGGGGCATCGAGCCGCCCTACGGCACCAACCAGGCCGAGCGCCTGGTCTGGGAATCGGACACGGTGGACGTGCTCGACGGCGCGTTCCTGCGGCCCTACTTCACCAAGAACCCGACCACCGTCGAGCCGCCCAGGACCGACGCGGTGCTGGGAACTTCGGCGACGGCGCCGACACCGGCCCAGCTGTTCGGCGAGCGCCACGCCCGGGAGCGGCCAGCCTCGCGGACCGGCGGGTACCCGGTGCTGTCCGCCAACACCGGGGGCTTCCCGGCCATCAGGGACACCGGCCCGATGCCGCGGCTCGGACCCGACCGGACGCGGGTCGAGGAAGCGGGCGAGCACGTCGCGCAGAAGTGGATCCTGACCCGCGGCCGGGACAACATCAGGGACCTGCTGCCCGGCCCGATCCTGCCGCCGGTCATCGACAAGGAACTGCTCGTCGACGCCGAGAAGGAACTCGGCCTGTCGCTGCGCCCCTACCAGGAGGCCCGCGAGTGGCTGCGGGACGCGTTCTGGGAGCGGGTCCATAGGGAGTTCGGCATCAGCCTGGGCCGATCCCGTGGCTGACGATCTTTTGACCGAACGAGCGTGGTGACCCGCCCCGCTGACGACGATCAGCCTCCCAGCCGACCGCTCCTGCGCGTGGTCCGCGGCGATGCCACGCCGGAAGAGATCGCAGCCCTGGTCGCCGTGCTGATGGGGCGCTCAGCCGACGCCGAGGCCCCCGGCCCGCCTCGTTCGGTCCAAGGATTCTGGTCGGACCGGGCCGCTTACCTACGGCGCCCGCTGTCCCCCGGCCCCGGCGCCTGGCGCAGATCTTCTTTGCCGAGCTAGCTCGCCTCCGGGCGCCCTTTAGGCGCCTCCTTCCCTCCTCGCTCCTCCGTCGCTCGTCAGTCCAGTCGGCGCCGGCGCCCTTTGGCTCGCTAGCCGGCGACTAGCTGAGGCGCTGGAGGATCAGCTCGCGGACGCGGGCGGCGTCGGCTTTGCCACCAGTAGCCCTTCTGACGGCGCCTACCAGGACGCCGACCGCGGCTACCTTGCCGTCGCGGATCTTAGCTACCACGTCGGGGTTGGCCGCAATCGCCTCGTCGATGGCGGCTGACAGCGCGCCTTCGTCGCTGACCACGGCCAGGCCCCGGTTAGCCACCACCTCGTCGGGGCTGCCTTCGCCGACCAGCACGGCGTCGATCACCTGGCGCGCGAGCCGATCGTTGAGCGTGCCTGCCGAGACTAGTTCGGCGATTCGGGCGACCTGAGCTGGGGTGATGGCCAGGTCCGCCAGCTCGGTGCCGGTGTCGTTGGCCCGGCGGGAGAGCTCGCCGAGCCACCATTTGCGCGCGTCGGCCGGGGAGGCGCCGGCCGCGACCGTCTCGGCTACGAGGTCGAGCGCCCCGGCGTTCTGCAGTGCGGTCATGTCCGCCTCGGACAGGTCCCACTCGGCCTGCAGCCGGGCCCGGCGCCCGGAGGGCGTCTCGGGCAGCGCCGCCTTTATCTGCTCCACCCAGTCACGCGGCGGGGCGACCGGTACCAGGTCGGGCTCGGGGAAGTAGCGGTAGTCCTGGGCCTCTTCCTTGGACCGGCCGGGGGTCGTGGTCCCGGTTTCCTCGTGGAAGTGCCTGGTTTCCTGGATGACCCGGCCGGCGGAGTCGAGCACGGCGGCCTGCCGCTCGATCTCGAACCGGACCGCGCGCTCCACCGAACGCAGCGAGTTGACGTTCTTGGTCTCCGTGCGTGTCCCCCAGCGGCCGGACCCGCGCGGCGCGAGCGAGGTGTTCACGTCGCAGCGCAGCGAGCCCTCTTCCATCCGCACGTCGGAGACGCCCAGGGACCGGAGCAGGTCCCGCAGCTCGGTGACGTAGGCGCGGGCGGCGACCGGCGCGTCCGCGCCGGTTCCCTCGATCGGCTTGGTCACGATCTCCACCAGCGGGATGCCGGCCCGGTTGTAGTCGACGAGCGAGTACTCCGCGCCGTGGATCCGGCCGGTGGCCCCGCCCACGTGCAGCGACTTGCCGGTGTCCTCCTCCAGGTGCACCCGCTCGATCCCGACCCGGACTGTTCTTTTGCTACCGCCCTCCGCTCCGGTCCCGCCTGACTCTGACTCTCCGTGATCGATGGCGTCCAGCCGGACGTCCAGCCAGCCGTCCGTGCACAGCGGCTCGTCGTACTGGGAAATCTGGAAGTTCTTCGGCATGTCCGGGTAGAAGTAGTTCTTCCTGGCGAACCGGCACCAGGTCGCGATCGAGCAATTCAGGGCCAGGCCGATCCTGATCGTGTGCTCGATCGCCATCCGGTTCACCACCGGCAGCGAGCCGGGCAGGCCCAGGCAGACCGGGCAGACCTGGCTGTTCGGCTCGGCCCCGAACGTGGTCAGGCAGCCGCAGAACATCTTGGTCCTGGTGCCCAGTTCCACGTGGGTCTCCAGGCCGATCAGCGGCTCATAGCGCTGCACCGCCTCGGCGAACGGAACCAGCGTGTCGGTGCTTGTCGTCATGCTCCTAGCCCTTTCGCGCTTGCGAGCAGCGGCTGGCCCCAGCGGCCGGCGAAGGCCGCTTCCGCGGCGGCGGCGACCCGGTACAGCCGGTCGTCGGCCAGCGCGGGCGCCATCACCTGCAGCCCGACGGGCAGCCCGTCTTCGGCCGCCAGCCCGCACGGGACCGAGATCGCCGCGTTGCCGGCCAGGTCCGACGGGATCGTGCACAGGTCCGCCAGGTACATCGCCATCGGGTCGTCGGCCCGCTCCCCGAGCGGGAACGCCGTGGTCGGCGTGGCCGGCGACACCAGCACGTCGACCTGGCCGAAGGCCGCGTCGAAGTCCCTGATGATCAGCGTGCGCACCTGCTGCGCCTTGCCGTAGTAGGCGTCGTAGTAACCACTGGACAGCGCGTACGCGCCGAGGATGATGCGCCGCTTGACCTCGGCGCCGAACCCTGCCTCCCGGGTCAGCGCCATGACCTCTTCGGCGTCCCTGGTGCCGTCGTCGCCGACCCGCAGGCCGTACCGCATCGCGTCGAAGCGGGCCAGGTTGGACGAGCACTCGCTGGGCGCGATCAGGTAGTAGGCGGGCAGCGCGTACTTGAAGTGCGGGCAGGAGACTTCGGTCACCTTGGCGCCCAGCGACTCGAGCAACTCGACCGCCTCGGCGAACCGGGACAGCACGCCCGGCTGGTAGCCGTCGCCGCTCAGGTCGGTGACCACCCCGATCCGCATGCCGCTCACGTCCGCCTCGCGCGCCGCGGCCACCACCGGCGGCACCGGCGCGTCGATCGAGGTGGAATCCATCGGGTCGTGCCCGGAGATCGCCTCGTGCAGCAGGGCCGCGTCCAGCACCGTCCGGCCGAACGGTCCAGGGGTGTCCAGGGAGGACGCGAACGCGACCACCCCGTATCGTGACGAGCCGCCGTAGGTGGGCTTGGTGCCGACGATCCCGCAGACCGCGGCGGGCTGGCGGATCGAGCCGCCGGTGTCGGTGCCGATGGCCAGCGGCGCCTCGTAGGCGGCCACCGCGGCGGCGGAGCCGCCGGACGAGCCACCCGGGATCTTGTCCAGGTCCCACGGGTTGCGGCTGGGGCCGAACGCCGAGTTCTCGGTGGAGGAGCCCATGGCGAACTCGTCCATGTTGGTCTTGCCGAGGATGATCGCGCCGGCCTGCTTCAGCCGCCGCGTGATCGTCGCGTCGTACGGCGGGTGCCAGCCGTCCAGGATGCGCGAGCCGCAGGTGGTCGGCATGTTCTTGGTGGTGAAGACGTCCTTGACCGCGACCGGGACGCCGGCCAGCGGGGCTAGCTGTTCGCCTGTTGCGCGCCTTTGGTCGACGTCGGCGGCCTGGGCCAGGGCGCTGTCCGCCGCGATGTGCAGGAAGGCGTGCACGCGGTCGTCCACGGCGGCGATCCGGTCCAGGTGCGCCTGGGTGACTTCGGTCGCGGAGACCTCGCTTGTGGCCAGGGCGGCCGACAGCTCGGCCGCGGTCATCCGGGTGAGTTCCATCGAGCTCAGTCCTCCCCCAGGATCCGCGGCACCTTGAAGCGCTGCCGTTCCACCGCAGGCGCCTGGGCGAGGGCCTCTTCCGGGGTGAGGCACGGAACGGGCTCGTCGGCGCGGAACACGTTGGTCAGGCCGGTCGCGTGCGAGGTCGGCGGTATGCCCTCGGCGGCGACCTCCTGGACCTGGGCGACGGCCGTGATGATCTGATCCAGTTGGGGCGCCAGATGGTCCAGTTCGGCGTCGCTGAGCGCGATCCTGGACAGCCGCGCCAGGTGCGCGACCTCGTCACGTGTAATCGGCATGCACGCCATCCTAGGGTGGGCTCGGGGTAAAGCAGAGCGTTGCGGAGGCAGGCTGTAAGCAATAAGGGTCGTTACCGTGGTCCTTTGGCGGTCCTTTCCCGGCAGGCCCGTTCGTCGTTGCTGTGGAGGTGCGTGGTGAGCACTGACGTCAAGGCGGCCGTGGACGCCGCCTTCCGGGACGAGTGGGGCCGGGTCGTGGCGACGCTGATCCGGACCACCGGCGACTGGGACCTCGCCGAGGAATGCGCGCAGGACGCGTTCGCGATGGCCCTGCAGCGGTGGCCGAAAGACGGCATCCCCGGGCGGCCGGGCGCGTGGCTGACCACGGCCGCCCGTAACCGCGCCATCGACGTGCTGCGCAGGAAGGCGGTCGGAGCCGCCAAGCTCCGGGAGGTCGCCGCCATGTCTTTGCCGCCCGATTCTCCGGCCTACGAGGGCGAGACCGACCACAGCGGCGTGCCCGACGACCGGCTGCGGCTGATGTTCACCTGCTGCCACCCGGCGCTGTCGCCCGAGGCCCGGGTCGCGCTCACCCTGCGCACCCTGGCCGGGCTGACCACGGCGGAGATCGCCCGGGCGTTCCTGGCCAGCGAGCCGACGATGGCCAAGCGGCTGGTCCGGGCCAAGCAGAAGATCCAGCACGCGGGGATCCCGTACCGGGTCCCCCCTGCGCACCTGCTGCCGGAACGCACGCCGGGCGTGCTCGGGGTGCTCTACCTGCTGTTCAACGAGGGTTATTCGGCCACGGCAGGCGCGGACCTGGTCCGGCAAAATTTGAGCGCCGAGGCCATCAGGCTGGCCCGGGTACTGGCCCGGCTGATGCCGGATGAGCCGGAGGCCGCGGGCCTGCTGGCGCTGATGCTGCTGCACGACGCGCGGCGCGCGGCCCGGATAGACGCTGCTGGCGACCTGGTGACCCTGGAGGATCAGGACCGTTCGTTGTGGGACGCTGCCGAGATCGGCGAGGGCGTCGCTATCTTGGAGGCGGCGCTGCGCCGCAGGCGGCCGGGTCCGTATCAGATCCAGGCGGCCATCGCCGCCTGCCACGCGACCGCTGCGACGGCGGCTCAGACCGACTGGGCGCAGATCGCCGCCCTGTACGAGCGGCTCGTCTCGTTCCTGCCGACTCCGGTGGCGGAACTCAACCACGCGGTCGCGGTGGGGATGGCGTTCGGGCCTGCGGCCGGCCTGCCGCTGGTCGAGGCGCTGGAGGCGACGGGCCAGCTGGCCGGCTACCACCTGCTCCCGGCGACCAGGGCCGACTTCCTGCGCCGCCTCGGCCGCGCCCCGGAGGCGGCCGGTGCCTACCGCGAGGCGCTCGAGCTGGCGAGGACCGACGCCGAGCGCCGTTACCTCAGCCGGAGGCTGGCGGAAACCAGCGGTCAGAGCTGAGGGACCCAGCGGGGCTCAGGATGACGCGCCGGGCAGGTACGTCCAGGCGCGCGCCCTGGTGTTCTTGGTCTGGAACCTGACCGTCTGGAAGGTATCCGGGTGCACCAGGCTGGGATAACGGCAGACGAGGCTGCGATAGACGTAGTCGGAGACGACCAGGGCCAGTTCGGCGCCGGACGACTCGAGCAGGCGCTTGAGCGGCCGTGCTTCCAGCATGCGGAACAGGAAGTTGACGTCGGTGCCGACGAAGCCGTGACCGTCGTGATCCACCGGCCCGATGTGGGCCGCGGCCCGGAGCTGGATCGCTGCCGCCTCGCGAGAGACATGGTTGTGGCGGCGGATGAGGGTGCGCAGTTTTTCCGGGAGCGGGTCGATGATGCCCTTAGCGGAGATTCCGGGCGGCACCACGACGAGCGCGCCGTCGCCGCGGTCTTCGCGGCAGCAGTCCGCCCACGGGACGCCGGAGTCGTCGAACGCTGTCTGCAGGATCTCGTAAAGTTTCTCGTGCAGGTAGAGGCGGATGTCGTCATCGCGGTCCGGTCTGGTGAAGCCGACGATGTCGACGGCGAACACCGCGCACATCTGGCCGTCCGTCGGCGGCGCGGATCGGTGACGTTGGCGGCCGGCATCGTGGCTGTCCCTGACGGCGTACAGCGGCCGCCGGTCGGCGGTGAAATCCCGCCAGGCCTGCGCCGCGCCGGGCGTATCGTGCCAGGAGTCCTGGTTACGCAGGCGCTGCGCGGGATTGCCGCCCAGCGGGAGACCCTCGGTGAGGGCGGCCGTCACTAGAGCCGCCACGACCTGGCCGACAATCTCGGCGATGAGCGGGCTGTCCGCGCCGAAACCGGTGTAGGCGCCCACGGCGGAACGGAGATCGTCGAGGAGGTCGGGCTCGCGCGGCATGCCGGTAAGGCTGGCGAGGTCTGCCGCGGGGATGTCAGGGTTGAGGCCGGCGACCGGCGGGCTCACTCGCAGCATCGCAGATGATCCCGGGGACGAGGTATCACTTGCTCCGCGTCATGCAGGCAGCCGCGGCGCCGGCCCCGGCCCTGGTGGCGGCCTTCCTGGCCGTTACCGCCAGCCGGGAACGCCGGCCGGGCAAGGGCTATACGGCACAGCCGGCCGCGGTGCGGGGGGTTCGCGTTCATCGTGTTCTCACTTCCTGGCCATGGTGGGCCTGTCACGGGCAGCGGATCCTGCCGGATGGGAGCCTTCGGCCCCGCCTGACGGCGGGGCCGAAGGCGCATAGCTAGCTGTGTCCTGGCCGGGGCCTTAGCTGAATTGGACACGCTGGGTATCCCCCGTCCTGTGGTCAAGGACGATCAGGTCGCGGCCGACTCGCAGGTACGCGTCGAAGAACTCATAGGACGTGATCGCGCGGTTGGTGAGATCAGTCGTGGATAGCTTCGTGCGCTCCCGCAGCCGCCGGAGATCGTCGGCGACGGCCGGGATCAGGGGAACCGTGATAGACGTGACCGTGATGCGCTCCCCCCGGACCCGCGGCCTCGGCCAGGCGCGGGCAAGAACAACGGCCATAGTGTGTTACCTCCTTCGTGATGGCCCCGGACTGATACCTGACGGTTGATCATCTGATCTCGTGAATGCAGTCGCAGTATGCTCTGAAAACAGTCGAACTATGTAGTCCCTCCTCTCTGCAGACATCAACATATCCTACTTGAAGCAGTGATGCAACAGTCAACTTGCAGCTTTTTTATGCAATACAAATGCTGGCTCACCATGTGAGAACGTGCAGGCAGAAGGGGGCGCCCGTCGGGGCGGCCTCGCCCGTGCACGGTCTTCACCAGGTCAGCAGGTACCCAGGACGACGGGCCGCGACCACCAGCGGGCCAGCCCACGGATCGGCCGGGCTGCCACCGAGATCGGCCGGGCTGCCACCGAGATCGGCCGGCCTGCTAGGGAGATGCGGGGGAAACCGCCCCCGGACGGAACGTAGCGGCTCTGATGGCCGAAGGGGGCCGGGGCGCTGGTATCACGGGCAGCGGGGAACCCGGCCGGGACCGTCATGGTCATGACGCAGCAGACGGCCCTCCTGCCGCGTCACCGCGAAGGAGGGCCGGACCGCAACGAGATCCCGCGAAACCCAGGGATCACAGGAAGAAATGAACGAGCTGCGTTTCTTTCTTGACCGGATCCCTGATGAGCACTTCCTTGCCCTCACGGATCTGCGCGTCGATGAACTCATAAAGCGATATTGCACGGTTAGCCAGGTCGGTCTTGGACAACGCGCTCCGTTCCTGGAGGCGCTGAAGATCCGCGGCGGCCTTTGGTATAAGGGCAACGGTGATGCGCTCTGTTGACGATGACGGTGGTGTCGGCGGCCTCTGGTCGGCCTCGTCCTCCACCATGTTATTGCCCGGCTTTGCAGGCATCTCGCAAGATCCTCCTCTATGTGATTCTTCCCAAGAAGCAAGCAGGGGCACCTGAGTCACCTGGGGTCACCAGGCAGCCAGCCTCCTCTACTCCCCCCTCTCTTGCGAAGGACAAGCTCTCCTGTCGCACTCTCCTGTCGCACAACAGGACAGCTCTGTTACAGAGCAGGACTGCTTCGTTGCAGATCAGATGATGTCAGGTTAGCTTATAATCTGATGCGCCACAACCGACAGAACGCCAGCAACCCTCAGCATGGTACAGTTAGCTGTTTGCCGCCAGGTAGGCATCCGGAAGGATTCAGCCCACGTCTTCGGCCTGCGGAGGAAGACCTGGACTGCAGATGAGCGGGCGGCGCAGGATCTTCACCCGAGCTGGCTGACCTGCCCGTGACACGCCGGCTCCGCAACTGTCGTCATATTTCGCCCACCGCAGTCATGGCGGATGTTGGTCAGCACCCGGGAAATGTTCCGCTCGATCAGGAAATGCACGAGGCCTTGCGTGACGGGTATGAGTATCCCGATCAGCTTGCGGTCATGGGTGACCGCGAGGGTCTGGCCGTCCGCGCCGGCTTTCTCGATCTGGGCCGCCGACAGGTCACCGATGCGTATGGGACGCACAACTGACGGTTCAGCCAGGCTGCCTTCCTCCCCGGCTGATCGCGAGGGGCTCAATATCGCCCGCAACTGGCCGAGGATTTCCTCGCTTTCCGGGGTCTGGACCACGGTCTCGCCCAGCACAACCGCAGCGAGCGGCGCCACTGGCCTGGCCGCAATGCCAGGATCCTGTCTTTCCCCCGGGCCGGCCGAGCCGACGCTATGCGCCGCGTGGCCCGAGACCGGCACCGCCGCAGCCCCGGCGTGCTCGCCTTCGGCGATAGCCTGCTCGCCCTCGGTGATGCTCTGACGCACGCGCGACCAGTTGTTATAGACGAGGTGTTCCACCCAGGCCGATGACGCAGGGATGATGACGCCGATCAGCGCCCGGCGATTGGTGATCGCCAGCGGCTTGCCCGCACGGGCTCTTTGCTGAAGATCGGCTCCGCGCAGGTCGCGGATGCTGATTGTTTCCATGACTGTCCTGCTTCCCCTTCAAGGGTGCACCTGGGGCCAGCAGATGATGCTGGCCCCCCAGATACGCCCTAAAACTCCTTGATGGCCGCGGGCCTCGCGAGGGAGACGAACCGCGCGCCGGAGCCGCGCCCACGAAGCGGAGATCATTCCGCGCGTGCTGTCCCGGTTGTTCTCGCTGCCCCTCTCGGGCAGTACCACGATATGCAAGGCCGCTGCCCCGGTTGGCTCCTCAACCGGGGCGGATGCAACCGCTCCGCGCTCTTCTTCTTGCACTCTCACTCCCTAAAGTATCGGTCGATGGCCGGGGTGGTCCTAGCGCGGGCACGAGAGACTCGAGAAGCCGGGTCACATTGGTGTCCTTTCGTGCAGTTCCTGCCTTGTCTCATGATCACTTCCACGGCTGGCTACGTGTGTCGACGAACGTTGACAGTGAAGCTTACCCCTCCTGAACCAAGTCGGGCAAATACCCGCAGGAGGGCAGGTTCTGTCAATCAGTGTGAAAACTGAGACACCAGGGCAAACGGCTCGCCGTCATGCCCGGCGGCACGGCCGGCTGGGATCCTGACTGCACACCAACTGGCTTTACTGACATATTTCCGCAGGCCAGAGGCGTAATTCGCGAGAAATACGACATTAGCACAACACGTGCGGTGTATGCACACAGCTGTCTGCTGCATTTCCGCAATGAGATTAGCGTTGCCTGGGCAATATCACGATGTCAGGAACATCAACAATGCTGGCGGGAAAACCCCGTAATGGTCGCATGACCCAGGACGGCGCCCGCCCGGAGGGCTATCCGGCCTGGCGGATGGCGTCGGGCCCCTGGCTGAGAAGGAGGCGGAAGCCGGCCTCGTCGAGGATCGTCACGCCGAGCTCAACCGCCTTGTCGTACTTGGAGCCGGCGTTCTCGCCCGCCACCACGAAGTCGGTCTTCTTGGACACCGAGGACGTCACCTTGCCGCCGGCCTGCCGGACCGCCTCCCCGGCCTCGTCCCGGCTGAATCCCTCCAGCGTGCCGGTGATCACCACGGACACCCCGGCCAGCAGGCGGGCCGCCGCGCGGGTGGGGTCGAAGTCCTCGTCCTCGAGCCGGACTCCGGCATCACGCCATTTCGACACGATCGCCCGGTGCCAGTCGACGGCGAACCAGTCACGCAGCGAGGCCGCGATCGTCGGCCCGACCCCGTCCACCGCGGCCAGTGCGTCCACGTTCGCCGCCTCGATCGCGTCCAGCGAACCGAACTCGGCCGCCAGCGCCCGCGCCGCCGTCGGTCCGACGTGCCGGATGGACAGCGCCACCAGGATCCGCCACAGCGGCCTGGTCCGCGCCTCGGCCAGATTGGCCAGCAGCCGGGTGGCGTTGGCGCTCAGCGTGCCCTGCTTGACCACGAAGAACGGGCAGGTCCCGAGCCGTTCGGCGGTGAGCGCGAACACGTCGCCCTCGTCGGCGACCAGGCCGCAATCGAGCAGCGCGCCGACCGCCTCGTAGCCGAGCACCTCGATGTCGAAGGCCCCCCGGCCGGCCAGGTGGAAGAGCCGCTCGCGCAGCTGGGCCGGGCAGGACCGGGTGTTCGGGCAGCGCCAGTCGACCTCGTCTTCCTCGCGGGCCAGGGTGGTGCCGCAGGCCGGGCACACGGCGGGGAACTCGAACTCGCGCTCCGACCCGGTGCGCAGGTCGGCCACCGGCCCGAGCACCTCGGGGATGACATCGCCGGCCTTGCGCAGGATCACCATGTCGCCGATCAGCACGCCCTTGCGCTTGATCTCGTCCGCATTGTGCAAGGTAGCCCGGTCCACCGTCGACCCGCTGACCTTGACCGGCTCCATCACGGCGAACGGGGTGACCCGGCCGGTGCGCCCGACGTTCACCCGGATGTCGAGCAGCCGGGTGGTGACCTCCTCCGGCGGGTACTTGTAGGCGATGGCCCACCGGGGCGCCCGGCTGGTCGAGCCGAGCTCGCGCTGGAGCGCGATCTGATCCACCTTCACCACCACGCCGTCGATCTCGTACGGCGGGTCGTGCCGGTGCTCGGCGTAGTAGGCGATGTACTCGCGGACTCCGGCCATGTCGGGCACGACCTGGTACAGGCCGCTGACCGGCAGGCCCCAGCCGCGCAGCCGCTCGTACCAGCCCGACTGCGTGTCCGGGGCCCCTTCCAGGTGCCCTTCCTCGCCGGGAGCGGCGCTGCTGCCGCTGATCCCGGCTTCGCCGGCGGGGCCGCTGATGCCCGCGTCATCCGCCGAACCCTCGACCCGGCCGATGCCGTGGATGATGACGTCGAGGGCGCGGGACGCGGTTATCCGGGGGTCCTTCTGCCGCACCGAGCCGGCCGCGGAGTTCCGCGGGTTGGCGAAGGCGGCCTTGCCCGCGTCGAGCAGCGACTCGTTCAGCTTCCCGAACGCCTCGACCGGCATGAACACCTCGCCCCTGACCTCGAGCACCGCGGGATGCCCGGAGCCCGCCAGCCTCGCCGGCATGGAGGCGATGGTCCTGATGTTCGGCGTGACGTCCTCGCCGGTGCGCCCGTCACCCCGGGTGGCCGCCTTGACCAGCACCCCGTCCCGGTAGACGAGATCGATCGCGAGCCCGTCGATCTTCAGCTCGCACAGGTACGGCCCCGTGCCGCCGAGCCGCGTGACCCGGTCGGCCCAGCCGCCCAGGTCCTCATCGGAGAAGACGTTGTCCAGGCTGAGCAGCCGCTCCAGGTGCTCGACGGGGGTGAACAGCGTCGATATCGTCCCGTGCACGGTCTGGGTCGGAGAGTCGGGCGTGCGCAGGTCCGGGTACTCGTTCTCGAGCGCGCGCAGCTCGCGCATCTTGGTGTCGTAGTCGATGTCGGAGATCGTGGGCGAATCGAGGATGTAGTACCGGTGATCAGCCTCGGTGATCTCCAGGCTGAGGTCGGCGTGCCGCCGCCGCGCGTCCGCGGGCGCCGCCTCAGGCTCCCGCCCGCTCGTATCGTTCTCGCTCACTGTGTTTTCCCGCTCGTGTCCGGGGCCCCGCCCGCCTCCCCGTCCCTCCTCACTGGCGCCGCCTTCCCCCGTCGCTCGTTTCCTCGCTCCTCAGTCCGGGCAACGCCGCACCCCTTCGGCTCGCTCATCGGTACTCGCCCCCTGTCTCTTCGATCAGCTCGGGCACCATGCTGGCCGCCTCCTGGCACCGCGTCAATGCGGCGCGGGCCTGGTCCGGGGACAGGCCGGCCAGCCCGCAGGCCGGCGTGATCACGGCCTGCTCGGCGCAGGTCGCCAGCGGAAGTCCCAGCCGCCGCCACAGCCGGATAACCCGCTCCGCGCTCTCCCTCGGCCCGCCCGGCTGGCCGCCGGGCCCGCTGGCCCGGCTGGCGCCGCCGCCTTCGGCGGCCTGGCCCGGCGCCGCCGGGACCGCACCCGTCAGCAGCCCCAGGCCGGCTTCCGCGGCCTCGGCCACCCCGTCCTCTTCCCCCCGCCGTAGCTGGCTGAGGTCGAAGGACAGGGCATCGGCCCCCGCCGCTCTGATGATCCCGAACGGGACCGAGGCAGCGCAGCTGTGCACCACCGAGTAGCTATGGGTGGCCTCAATCACCTGCGCCAGCCGGTCCCGCAGCACATCAGTCTCGACGGCGGCGAGGCGCGACAGCCCGCTAGCCGTCGGCACCAGGCCCTCCGCCACGGCCGGGAGGGCCGGCTCGTCGAACTGGACGACGACGCGGGCGCCGGGAACGCGCTTGGCGACGTCGGCCACGTAGGCGGCCGCGCCCTCGGCCAGTGACGCGGTCAGGTCGGCTACCGCGCCGGGATCGGCGATCGCCACGTTCATCGTGCGCGGCAGCTCCAGCGTGGCGGCCAGCGTCCAGGGCCCGCACAGCTGGACCTTGACCGGGCCGCGGAAGCCGTCAAGCACCTCTTCCAGGACGTCCAGGTCGGTGGAGAGCATCGACCTGGCCCGCGCCAGGTCGCGGCCCGGGCGTTCGGCCAGGCGCCAGCCGCGCGGGGTGACCTCGACGGGGATGCCGACAAGCAACGCGGCGGTCCGGCCGGTCAGGTCCGCTCCCGGCCCGCGATCCGGCAGCTCGGGAAGGTACGGGAAACCCGGCAGTTCCCCGGCGATGACGCGCATCGCCTCGGCCGGGTTGGTGCCGGGCATCGAGCCGATCCCGGTAGCGCTGGCGGCCAGCCACGGGTAGCGCGGCCCGTCATGGTCATCACTCACATGTCGAGCTTAGAACCGCCTGATGACAAACCCGCGATCAACGCCAGCCCGGCCACCCCGCACCCCGGCCGGGGACGCGGATAGCTTCGCTCACGATGGCTACCACCGAGCCGTGCATCGCTACGCCCGGCCGCGCGGCTGGAAATGAGAGCCTGCGCCGCCGAAGCCGGTGAGCCTTCTCGCCCCCCGAGCCATCGCACCGGGTGCCGCGGCGGAGAGGGAGAACTGCCGGTCCTCCTTCCGCACGGCTACCGCGACCATCGCGACCATCGCGACCACCCCGAACGCGCACCCGCCGAAGAAGACCGCCATTACCAAGTACGCTACTGATGCTGCGCTGCCGCTCAAGACAGCCTCCCCACACAACTTGCCGGTGGTGCGGGCACCGCCGGGCGCTTCAGTTTCCTGCCCCGCAGAGTCCCGGGGCGCCATGCTTGAGGGGCCTCAACCGGCTCGCAAGCTGGGCAGATCATCCGCCCTACCAGGCTGAGGCGAATCATTGGTCCAGTAGGGGTGGTATGACATGTACTTCTATGACCAAGCAGTCGAATAGCTGGGCTACTACCAATCGTCCTGGCGATCCCAATGTTTGGTACATAGCTGCTGGATACCCCTCGCCGAAGGCGAGGAAACCACCTGAAACAGCTTTTATTCGGACAGCGAGGATGATTCCACTAGATGGAGTCAGCCCAGCGGCTGGGATGACTGGCATGGGCCAAGCGCTGTCGCCCGGCGGCGTGCTGGAGGTTCACCCACGATCTCCCCGAGCAAGAGAACGTGCCCTAGGTCCCCGCTGGACGGGGCTTGACATGAGCACGCTAGGCCGCCAGACGCTGAGTTGGTGCGTCAGACGACTCAGCGTCGCAGGCTTATCTGACACCAGATCAGGTCGGGCTGGGCCCGGTGAAGCCACGCCTTCATGGCTACTGTCAACCGACCGCTATCGGCCATGTGCACATTGCCCAGCTGCCCTGGTCCGCAGCGTAGGCGAGCGAACCCTTGGCCCGGCAGTGGCCCTCGCGGTTGCGGCGCGCAAGCCGGCAAAGCGGGTAAAAGTCCAGGTCAGCTGCTGGTAAGGCTAGTGAACCGCTTCGCGCACCCGGAAGAGTTCCGCGTCCAG
>Ga0208043_1000527_pt1 | contig 16863 bp, 17 predicted proteins | sample Sb_taG_12_FD_187710 | JGI IMG/M metagenome (GOLD analysis project Ga0208043, IMG submission 187710) | Peat soil microbial communities from Weissenstadt, Germany - Sb_50d_9_AC metaG (SPAdes) (version 2) | ecosystem: Environmental > Terrestrial > Soil > Wetlands > Peat | place: Germany... | reverse complement strand
GTACGGGGCAGAGGACCCAGTACTGCGCGAGCAGTACGACCGTCTCAGCCATACGTTTCAGGCCAGCGAGGGATTCCCGGGGTTCCACCATCTCGATGAGAAAACATTCCGAGCGTTCACAGCTAGCGTTGCACCTCTCTTCGAGGACGACAGCGAGAGCCCGCAGGGCGTGTAGCTGCGCTCGTCGCTACTCAGGTGCAGGCGCGCTCGGGGTAGACCCAGACCATCCAGTCACCCAGGTCCAACGGCGTCCAGGATGTTTGCCACTGCTCGGCGGGGAAGCCGGCGATGTCCGCGAGTGTCTCCTGGGTACGACGCCGCGCCTCGTCGTCGCGTGCGATGACGGCTACAAGCGGCTCGGGGCCGGCGCCGTTTCGATGCCAGGACGAGCGGAAAACGTAGGCGTCCTCGATCGAGGCGAGACGGTCGCGCACGAGTGCCTCGGCTCGGTTGCGACGACGCATGCTCGTGGTGGTTGTCGGTGGCGCGCTCGACTCTATCGTCGGGGTTCCTGAGGTCATCGAAGGAACCATACGACGAGATTCGGACGCCGTGCTTGCTCTGTCGAATCTCATTCCGCAATTTCCGAGCGCCCAGCCGTCTCCGCCAAGCTCTAGAGTCAGAACGCACCATGCACTCGGTCGAGTCCAGCCGGAGCACCGCAGATGTCCACGAGTTGACTTTGTCCGACGACCGCTACCCCGATCGCCTGCGCAACCTCTCGGACCCGCCGCCGCTGCTTTTCGTACGAGGCGACGTCGATCTGCTCGCTCGCGAGCAACTAATCGCAGTTGTCGGCACGCGCGAGCCCACGGTCTTCGGAACCTCGGCGGCGGAGGAGTTGACGGGCGCTCTTGCGGATGGCGGGTGGGGAATCGTCAGTGGTCTGGCAAAGGGCATTGACACGATCGCCCACCGAACGGCGCTCGAGCACGGCGCGCCCACGATCGCAGTGATGGGCGGTGGGTTGGACCGCATCTATCCGGCCGAGAACAAGGGCTTGGCCGCTCGGATAGTCGATCAAGGTGGGGCGTTGATCTCAGAGCAGCCCTTTGGCGAGCAGGCTCGCCCGCAGCACTTGGTCGCGCGCGACCGTTTGCAGAGCGGACTGTCGGTCGCCGTGATCGTCGCGCAGAGCGGTTTGAGGAGCGGCACGATGCACACCGTGCGTTTCGCGGCCACCCAGGGGCGCCCGCTGTTCTGCCCGGTTCCGCACAACGAGAACACCGCCAGCGAGGGCCTGCGCGTGTTGCTGGAGAGGCCCGCGCGTGAGCTGTGCTCGATCCTGCCGGCGTGGCGGAGTGCGAAGGCGCTGTGTGAGCGCCTGGGAGATCAGCCGCTGGCCCGTCCGGTAACCCGCGAGGGGCTGGAGGAGTTCGTGCAGGCGGTGGGGAGGAGAGGAGAGAGATAGAGCCAAAAAACGACTTCACCCTGCGGCCAGCACTACCGCAGCTGTGTCGGTCTCGTAGGAGGCGATCGCGTTTTTGCCTCGCGCTCGTGAGCTGAGGAGCTTTGGTGGGCGTTGGTGTGGGTGGACGTCGATCGCGAACTCGATGTCGAATGTCTGCGCCAGGCGCGCGAGGGTGTCGATCGTGGGATTGTGCTCGCCAGCCTCCAGGCGCGCGACTTGTGGCTGGGTCATTCCCAGCTGCTTCGCTAGGCCTCGTTGGGAGAGGCTGTGCTCGATGCGATAGGCGAGCACCTTGAGTGCGACGGCCCGTGCGATCGCAGTTCGGTCCCACTCGCGCTTGAAGTCGGGGTCGCGCAGCTCCTCGGCTAGTACCTGCTTGCTTGTCTTGAGATCAGTGAGCTTCACGGTGTTCCCTTCGATCTCACCGGGATAATAGCACGCTTGTTATCGCCTGTGTGGTCCGGGGTTGGCTCGAGCCCTTCGAAGCGCCGCCGAGCGTTCATCATCTTCTGATCGAAGCCGCGATTGTCGATCTGTGCCTCGGGTGCGATGGCGAGAATCACGAATGTGCGGGGTTGGACTCGCCGGTAGATCGGCCGCCAGCGGCTTCGTCCCGCACGTGGGCGCCTACGCAGGTCTTGGACGATTCGCCAGCAGGCGCGACTTCGCGCGCTGATTCTGCCGGCGAACATCCAAGCCTGCTTTGCTGATTATTAGGACAAAGTCGCAAGCCTGCTTTGCTGGGTTATTACTAAAAGGGATTCCTCCCCGCCGTCCGGTGATTAAGTCCCTCAGCCGGGAGGGTCGGCAGCCGGTTCGGCACGGGACCGTGCACGCCCGGTTCTGGGCGGAGTTCGACTCATGCCAACCACCGTACGCCGAGCTTGGGATGGCACTCTCCCCCACCCAGTGAGCCGCGACGATCTCGAGGAGCTCGTGCACGCCATCGAACAGGCGCGTGAGGGAAAACGAACGGAGCCCCAGGGGGATCACCGCCGAAGCGGGAGGGCCTTACCTGGGGCATTCGTTCGTCAATGTAGCATGAGTCTGGTACGGGTACCGTGCGTTGTGTGACGAGAGCCGGCCCCGGCTCCAGCCCGGAACGCGGTCCTCGAGCGCGACAAACGGTCCACTCGCTCTTGGCGGAGTTCTGGTGTCGGATTCGTTCGCTAGGGTTCCCGGTATTCGGCCACGCCAGCAGACAGACAAATGCCTCCAAGCAACTTGACGTTTGAGGATATCTTCGATCCGGGCCTCTATCTCGAAATAAATGCTCTGATAGAGGTGCTGCCTTGGCGTCAAAGAAGAATCTGCTCATTGCGGTTTGGCTTCGACGGTGAGAGTCCACACACTCTCGAGGAGGTAGCAAACGAATTTGCTGTGACTCGTGAGCGCATACGTCAGATTATTGATAGCTCGATTCGACGCCTCCGGTCAGCCGCTGCTAGTAATTCTTCGTTGCTCGCCCTAGACCGAGTACTCGGGCAGGATCCGGCGCAATGGCCAGCCCGTGCTTGGCTCCAGACCGCGCATCGTGAACGCCATATACATAGACAGGCCGAGGCTCAGCTTCTCCTTGCGGTGAAGGGTCTGAGTTGGCGAGATGCCCGGCGAACGATCGGTAGCTATCTACGTGAACAGACCGGGAGAGTCGAAGCCGCGCGAGAAGGCCATCGTTCGGAGGAGGGCAGAGCGAAGGCGGCAGTTCGCGCTACGGCGCTGGTTGATCGGTTCGTCGCTCATGTACTCTGGCCGTCGACCACAAAGCCGCTGCCGGATTTGAGCGCCTTTTCGCGTCAACGCCACCTTCCGGCTCAAACCCTCGGCAAGGCTGGTTACTTCGATAGCGGCAAGCTCAAACGGCCTGTCCAGTACGAGTCCTTGCTCGAGCTCAGCATCTTTGAGGCTTTCGAGATGGCGTCTACGGTCATCTCCTATCAGGAGCAACCGCTACAGGTTGATGTAACAATCGACGGCCTCAGTTTTCGATATACACCCGACGTGGTTATACATCTAGACGACGGGCGAGCCGTCGTCATCGAGCTCAAGCCTCCACACATGCTCGGCCTCTTTGATGGATGGCTTCGCTGGGCTTCCTTGGCGCGCTGGTGTGGAGAGGCGGGCTTGGGGTTGCTGGTCGGTAGCCCACGCTTCACCGTGATCGATCTTCTGCACACGCCGTGCAATCCGCGGCTCAGGGCAGAAGTTCTGCGAGCGATCGACGCTGCACCAGTTTCATGGGGGGACTATAGGCAGTTGGCCGTCGCGTGCAATGCCCAAATGACAGGGCTTGCCTCAGTAGCAGTACGTGAGACGCTCGACTGGCGACTTGTCCCATTCCGTCTCTGCGTCCCCGCGCCAGATCAGCGACGAGAGGCATCTGCATGGTGGAGGCTGGTTGCGCGGTGTGCCTACGAGGCGTGACCTGCTGGGGGTATATTCGTCGATGACTGGAGCTCCAGCTTAGCTCAAGCTCACAGCACAAAGATTGAGTTATTCTGTGGTGGCATTCCACAAAGCACCCGCTCGGCGTTGACGGCCCCTGACGCGCTTGCGCTCGGCATCGAGGTCCCGAGCCCACGCGTCCAGGTCGATCTGAGTGTCGGTGGCTGTGGTCATGGGTTGATCTCCTCCATGCGACCTATCTTCCCACCTGGTTGGGACGGGAACGTTTGAGGATGGGGATCAGGGGGTGCTTTTTATGGGAGACAACAACACAAGTCGCCCGAAACAAGGTGAGTGTCGCCGGTCACAGAGGTGGGAGGCTCGAGCCTGCGCAGGTCCCGACCCTTCGTCCGAACGGGCCGACTTCGCGGCCCGATTCGTTCGGCCGAAGGTCGGGCCTGCTTTGCTGGGTATTAGGAAAGGTGGGGCGGATGTCCACGCCTGCTTTGCTGGGTATTAGGAAAGGTGGGGCGGATGTCCACGCCTGCTTTGCTGGGTTGTTACAAGAGAAGACTTCGCGCGCTGATTCCGCCGGCGAACATCCAAGCCTGCTCTGAGTTATTACAAAAAAGAGAGTGCGCGATGATTCTGCCGGCCGAAGGTCGGGCCAGCTGGTTATTAGGAAAGGACGGCCGAGTTCGGCGCCGCCGGTGGCGCTCGCTGGCCGGATAGTCCTCGGCTAGGCTCGTCCGGGCTAGCGCGCGGCGGGTGTGTCTGTGCGCCGGAAGAGCTTGCGAACGAACTTGGCCACCGACGGGGGGAAGGGGAAGTCCGGTCCGACGAGGCTGGGCAGAGTCGTCGGTTTGAAGTTGCGGTCACCGTAGGCCTTTTCGGTCCTGCTGGGCTCGGTGGCATCCGCGCTTACGGTCTCGGAGGTGGCTGGCTGGTTAGCTGTGGATGACTCCATAGCGCTCATCGTACTACCCGTCCCGCCAGCTCCACAAGGATCGCGAGCATCAGGAGCGTCAGAGCCCGGTCGAACAACGGTCGCTTGTGGGCCAGGGCCTGTTCGTTGATCTCGACGTCTCGCGCAAGGTCTTCGAGCACCAACTCTTCCAGCTCGTGCTCGTCTTTGCCCTCGCGAGCCTCGCACAGGTCAGCGACAGACGGGCCGGTCTGCTCCGCGCCTGGCAGGCGCAGAGTCCGCACGGCCACGCCGAGGGACACGACAAGCACGACCAGCGCGACGATCCAAAGGTCGTATGCCCCTCCGGTGCCGATAACGATCGCGGCTACACCTGCGTTGACGGCTATCACGCCGAGCGCGCCACCGTCGAGCGCCGCGAAGCGCGCTGTCTGCATCTGCAGTTGGCTTTCGGCCAGCCAGCAGAGCCGGTCGGCGAGCCGGGGTTTGGTCACTTTCGTGGTCATGCCGAGAAAGCTACGCACGACCTGCGATGGAACGCTCGATCCACCACCCCCACGACCCTGTCGTGTGGGTCAGCCGTCCAGCTCTTTGTTCCAGAACCCGACGAAGTCGAACAGGCGCTCACCCTCGCGCAGGGTGGCCGGAGCGCCTGTGAACCGCTGCGCTCCGACGGCGAGGAGCGCGGATTGATCGAGAGCCGCTTGTCGCCTTCATGGAGGAGGTGGCGATCGCAGCCTCGAGGAGGGACATGCACGGTGATGTGGAGTGGAAACGTCGAGGGGTCGGATGGGATGAGATGGGTGGAATTTATGGGAGACAAGAAGGCGAGTAGACCGAAACACAGGTGAGTGTCGCCGGTCACAGAGGTGGGAGGGTCGAGCCCGAGGATCAGGGACCGACCCGAGAGTCCGCTGAGATCGTTGGTGGGCACCAAAGTCTGTCTATCGCACTGCACGAGGACCGGCGTTTATGGTCATCAGCACAGGCTCGATGAGCTGTGCGAGCTCGCTCAACGTGCTCTCGGGTGACGGGCTGAGGTCTGTGGGGATTCCGGCGAATGCCAGGTCGGAGCGGATGGTTTCGAGTAGGTCGCGGGCGCTGCTCGCGCGCAGGTAGTCCGACATGGTTTCGAGCTCGGGTTGTTCTGACCAGCGCAGGATGCGTCTGAGGGCGGCGAGCAGTTGGGGCCAGTCGCGGTGGATTGGGAGCTCGTTGGGTTGGCAGCCGAGCAGGGCTGCCCATGCTGGGCGGTCCGCGGTGTAGCGCTGTTCGGCACCGACGGTGAATGTGGATAACACCCTGGCTGTGCTCAGGCCTGCGAGGGTGTCGTGGACGTTGCGCTTGGCGTAGCCCGTGGAGCGGGCCAGTGTCTGGGCATTGACCCACGGAGCCTCGGTGGTCAGGAGGATGCGAACAGCCTCGGCGCGGATGCCCACGCCGAGGATCTGGCGCAGCCGGAAGGCGAGGTTGATGGGTGCCAGAGGGTCAGGCTGGCGGGACTTGTGTGACGGGAAGAGAGGCGGACGCAGGAAGCCGGCGGCGGCGAAGTCTTCGTCGGTCTCGTTCACGGGTCCCTCGGAGCGGAACAGCGGCTGCAGCGTTGCAAGGGCTGCTGTCATCCCGTGATTGCTCAGTCGTGCTCGGGGGCGCTGGCGGGCGAGCCATCCCAGCGCGGCTGCCGTGAGCGCGCGGTCGGTCTCGTCGATGCACATCGCGCGCAGGCGCCGGACGCTGAGAAGCGACTCGTTGACGAGCGCCCAGTCCATGAGCTCGTCGAACAGGCGTGGCTCGGCGCGCGCGACCTCGAGGGTGAAGACGATCAGCGCCTCGGGGTCCTGTGCCCACGGGCTGCGCCGCTGCGGCGTGGCGAAGAGTCCCATCTGCGCCCACTCATCCCAAGCGAACGCAACGAGCCGGTCGCTGAACCGGCGGCTAAGGGTCGAGACGTTCATCGTCAACTCCGAAGTGGGCGAGGACGCGTGCCAGCACGCTGCGGTAGCCCTCTGAGGGATCGTGAGTCCTACTCCAGTGAGCGGCGTCGATCAGCTCCTGCTCGGTGGGCTGCAGTGCTTCCAAGTCGTCGAGGTGCTTGCCAGCGCCCTGATCGACGGTCGCGTAGAGCTTTAGGTGGATCTGGTCGACACGGGAGGCGAACAGGATCTCCAGGCCGGGGCCGTAGACTCGGTGCTGCGCACGCTCATAGAAGCCGTCGGGCAGTCCGAGGTCGAGCAGCGAGGTGGGTCCTGGGTTCAGCCAGTCATCGGACAGCCCGAAGTCGCGGGCCACGATGTGAGCGGCGTCGAGCAGGGCCGCGGGGAGCGGTTGCGCCGATACGAGCTCCCGATCCTCGACGATCGCGAGGACATCGACATCCCTCGTACCGCGGGACACGAGCCCAAGCGCCAGCAGTGCCGAACCGCCGACTATGGCAAGCGTGTAGCGCTCGCCATGCGCTGCGAGCTGATCGCCAAGCGCGCGGAGGAGATCCTCGGCCGCCAGGGCACTATCGATCCGGTCGTCAAACATCTCGATTCGGGATGTTATACATCACAATAGGGTAAGTCAACGGTGATGACGGTCAGTTCACCATCTGACGCAGCGCATCGACTCCGCCGCCGTCGCCAAGTCTCCGATCGCTCAGCGATTCCAGTGGCGGTACGCCTCGATCCACTCCGCGCCCTTGGGCGGCGGGGTTGGCAGAGGCAGATCGACGAGCGGGATCGACTGTCGCCGCTCCTCGCGCGAGCAGATCGCCACGATCTGGTCGTTGTCGTTCAGCGTTACGTGCTCGACGGTGACGTTCACACCCAACACCTGAGTATCGAAGGGAACGGTCAGTTCGTCTTCGATCACGGTAAACAGGCCAGTGATCTGCTCGCTCTCGTTGTAGCAGTCGACGGTGGCCTCCTCGACCATCGCCTCGAGTTGAGCCTTGCTCATCGAAGCCAGATTCTCATCGCTCATGGGCTGCTTGTACCGTGTCGATCGGATGTAACTGAGATGCCCTCCACCGTGGGCGCCGGGCCATCCCGGCCGGGTGGGACCGGCTCGCGTCGAAGGTGCCTGTCGGCGAGCCGCGGCGTGATCGCTTTCGTGGACATGCCGAGAACGCTACTCAGCAGCTGCGACGGTACGCGATCCACCACCACCCTACTCGCCCGGTCAGTCTCATCCGGTGGGTAGGCCCTAATCCTCGCGAGACCAAGACCCAGCAATTCGCAGAACGGCCGGCGAGGCCACCAAGCGCAGGCCATGCGATTCCCGAGGGGCCGTAGCAAATTAGTAGTTATTTCCTGTTGGATATATCCGGCCGCGCGCGGACCGTGTCTCGATGAACACCGAGCGCCGCGGCCAACGCGCTCTGCGAAGCGAAGAAGCGCTCGAGCCGCTGGAAGTTCGGCGGCCTACCAACTGCGGTGCTGGCGCGATCGGTGCCCGCGGGCTTGCGCGCTCACATATTGGGTTGGGATAGGGTGAGGAGAAGAGACACATAGAACCAAAAAACGACCGGTCGATCGGGTCACCCAAACAAAAACGGTCTTCGCACCCGGCTGTGATGAGAACGTTGAGGGATGGGATGAGATGGGTGGAAGTTATGGGAGACAAGAACGCGAGTAGACCGAAACACAGGTGAGTGTCGCCGGTCACAGAGCTGGGATGGTCGAGCCACAGGAAGTAAGAACTAGGAAGTTATGAGCTAGGAAGACTTCCTAGTCGCCTTTTTGGGCTTCCTAGTGGCGACGGGCAGTGTCCACCGCCGCTGGGGACTATTGAGCGGATGATCGGTGGCGGTCACTTCGTCGTTTGCTTGGAGGCGGTGAAGCCAGTCTCTGGTGGCGCGAGTGGTCAGTCCGATGTGCTCCGCGATCTCGGCCGTGCTCGCCTCACCCTGGCGCGAGAGGAGCTCCAGGATCGCCTTGCGGCGATCAGATGCCTTACGGCTGCGTTGCTGGGCGCCCTGGACACGTTTGTCTGAGCCTGCGGCGTAGTGGGGGTGGACCGGCAGGACGACCTTGACCGATCCGCCGATCTCCTGCCAGGTCGGCTCCGGATATCCCTGGGCGAAGGAGCGCCGGATGCGGCTGTAGCCGCTGCCCCAGGTCTCCATGATGTCGAGGTGGTGCAGGACGTCGGCGATGGCGCGGTTGCGGATCTTGCTCATGCCTTCCTTGAAGCTCTGGACGGTCGTGCCGGGCGGGAAGCGACCGGGACTGATGACCTCAAGGCGGTCAGCGAACAGTTGGATCGAGATCGGTGTTCCCGTCGAGGCGTAGTTGGCGTGCGCGATCGCGTTGACGATCAGCTCGCGCAGCGCTTCGCGGTGGTACTCGTCGATGTTTTGACGGCGAAGCCCGTCACCGAACGCCGCGCCGGAGCGCAGATTGCGCCGCAGGAAGACGTCGAGGGCCTCGAGGGCCTCGAGCACGGTTAGCCCATCGAACTCTGGAGCGCGATCGATGAACTCGCTCTTGTCGATCCCGCGGAAGGCCGCGCATCGCATTCGGGCGTCGCGGGCGTGCTCGCGACGCTGCTCGTCTGTGCCGAACAGGATGACGCCCGCGCGCGTGGCGACGTGGCGCCCGCTGTATTGACAGGCGATGCCAAGCGTTCGTAGCTTGCTGGATGACAGGGCGCCGGAGAACGCCGCTTTCAAGCGAGTGTGGTCCAGATCGCCGCTACTGACGGTGGGAAGCGCTTCGAGGTCGAAAGATTGAGAAGCCGCCTGGCGACGGAGCTCCGCGATCGTCGAGGGGTCAGCATGGGTGTTCGTGGAGCCCTCCCGGACGTAGACCCCACGCTCGGGACCCTCTTTGCGGAGGTAATAGGGCCGTGGAGTGAAAGGTACGTCGACGACGAGCACCGATTGCTCGCCACGACTGGCATGCTGGATATTGACGAGCAGCAGCGGCTCGATCGAGTCCGCGATCGCCCGTGCCAGGCGTTCCTCGTCCTTCAGCGAGTCCTTCAGGCCGAGCACGGTCTTGTCGTCCGCGACACCGACGATGACCGTGCCGTTGGCGGTGTTGGCGATCGCCGCGATGGTCTTGACGACCTTCGCGAGCGAGGACAAATCACGCTTGAAGTCCAGCGTGTTGCCCTCCGGTTGCGCGATGAGCTGAGCGAGGTTCATGAGCACGGATCATCCACCCGTGCGGCGTTCATCTCGGCGATCCGCTTGTTTCCCCGCTCGAGGTCTTTCGCCCAGGCGAATAGGTCGCTCTGGGTGTCGATCGTGGCGGTCATGGGTTGATTTGCTCCATGCGATCCATCTTCTCACTCGCTTGGGACGGGAACGTTTGAGGATGGGGATCAGGGGTGGTTTTGGATGGGAGACAACAACACAAGCCGCCCGAAACGAAGGTGGGTGTCGCCGGTCAAAGAGGTGGGAGGCTCGAGCCACAGGATGAGGGACGGGAGCCAGGAGTCCGCTGAGATCGCCTCAGGATCAGGCCCCGACCGAATGTGATGACAGCGATGCCTGCTGGCATTGCTGTCCTTTCTCAGCAACAGCACTCAATCGAGTCACGGCTAGTGAGTTGCCAGCCGCTATCTGTCGCCACGAAGTCCAGTGCGGGTGGTCCTACCGTCGTTGCATGATTCTCGTGGCATCCAATCGCGGCTACCGCTGGCATGTTTGCGTAGAGGGAATGAACAGACCGTCCGCTTGTGCTCAACGACGCACGTAGGTCCTGTACACGGCGACCTGGCGTTTTGGTGGCGCCCTCAGCAGCGGACGTGTACAGGAACTGAGGTTCGTGTCGATCCAGGGCACCCGGCGAGGGTGATGCAGCGTGCGCCGCCGCGACAGCGGGGCCGAAGTTCCCCCAGTGGCCGCCATGGTGCGACACGTCAATAAGGCTACAGGCCGCAATCACGCTGTGGGACTGTTCAGGCAGTCGGTCAAAGCCGGAATCCCCGGTGATCAGGACCGCAGGTCCGTGATCATTGGCACGCAAAGCGAATGCGTAGGAGAGTTGATTGGCCGGTGTTGGCGATGGTGCCTTCAGGGAGCACTCTAAGAGCGTGGCTCGCGGAATTAGCTTCATGTGTTGCCGGACGAGACCACTAACGGGCTCGAGTTGACACAGCTGTGGCGTGCCTGTGAGCCACTTAGCACGTGAGGGCGCAAGCGTTACGTCCCAGTCAATCCGCCGGTGGTTCAGTGTCCGGATGAGTGTGTCAAGCCATCGCGCTGTGATCGCCTTAGCAGCTTGGGACTTGATAGCGCCAGCGATTTGAGCGTCTTGGCCTGACATAGCCAGCGCAGCTTGCCACGCGCCTGCCGCGTCGGCGGGCCCGCCCGACCCTGATCGAACAATGGTGAGAGCCGCGAATGCCACCCTCGCGAGGTTCGACAACCCTTCCGCTGCCATGACGTGATGAACGTCGTACAGCAGATCCTCTCGCTCCGCATCAGCATCGGGCGTCTGGGTGAACTCAACCGATGTTTGGCGCGTTGGACGAGGTGCGTCCCGTGGCCGATCGTCTGAAGGACCAACACGATCCCGCGCGAAGCTGTTCGCGAATTCCACAGCAGCTGAGCCGAGCATCTCCGCCCGCCGATCGAGGTCTCTCAGCGCTCCCGCGAGGCCGTGCTCATGGAGCGCGTAGGCGAGAAACGGCCCATCGGCGGCGAGAGATGTGGACCAGCGGCATCGGGACGAGCGTCGAAGATGGCGAGCACCAAGGCCAGGCCCGATGACTCCCGCCGGATGAATCACCGGCGGCACAAGCGCGAATCGCACTCGTCCTTCGAAATGCTCGATGATCTTGCTCAGCCCGCAGAGGTGGTCACCGTCGTAATGGGAGCCAACCAACAGGTCAAGGCCGCACGTGCGGTCACTGATCTGACTCAAACGTACACTAGTCATCGCGATCGCACGGCCGCCATCAAAGAGCAACGCACAGCCTCCGCAGCGCACCAGTGTGCAGTCGCCCTGCCCCACGTTGACGAACGTGACCCGCAGAGCATCACATTCTTGATCATCGCCGCAGACCGGTAGGCAATGTCTAGGGAGCCCACGCTTCGTGCCGAACACTGCAGCGAAATGTTCCTCGGAGTTCATGCAAGTCCGATCGTTAGAAGAGAAGGGCCATGCGAATCTTACAGGAGTATAGAGCCGCTCCGGCTTCGCGCGAGATCCGATGCCTGCCACCGGTCTCCCCAGACGTTTTGCCTCGGGCGACAAGCAGCTCAACCACCAGCCCCGTCCCTCACCAGCCCCCGACCCACAACCTTCTCGCGAGCGCGCGCGAGCCTCCGTCATCGACTGAGGCGAACCAGTGGGGGTGGGCAGGACATATTGTGGTGGGGTGGAGAGGGTGGGATTGGTGGGAGACAAGATCGCGAGTCGCCCGAAAGACAGGTCAGTGTCGCCGGTCACAGAGGTGGATCGTCGAGCCCGAGGGCCAGGGACCGACCTAGTAGGCGGCCGAGCTCCCCGATGGGCCATTGACGCGCGCGAGAAGAACCCGCAAGATGTGGAGCTCAATCCATGCAGACAAAAGTAGCCAGCCCCTACGACGGTTCAGTCGATCGCAAGCTCGAGCACACGCCCCCGACCGGCTGAACCCCAATCGATGCCTCGGGCGACGGGAATCAATGAAATTGTCCTAGTCGGCTCTCCAGAATTATGGGATACTCTTGCTGTGTATCGCTCTTCGTCTAACTTACTCGCCCGTCGTAGCGAAGCTTTGGGGGTACCGCGGGTGCATGCGCACATGGTCAGCGGACTGCCGCGATGTCTAGTGGGCGCTCAGGGCGCCCCGTTCCGCTTGCGTTGGATGCGTCATAAGCGCGAACCGTGCCGGAAGACTTCGATCTAAGCTTGGCTTATGCGTGCGACCCGGCTAACTGTCAGCAACTTCCGCAACCTTGGCTCAGTTTCGCTTCCCTTGACGGCGGGGACGGTAATTGTCGGGGAGAATGGCGTCGGCAAGAGCAACCTGATCCACGCGCTGCGTTTGGTGCTTGATCCAACGCTCTCGTGGGCTCAGCGGACGTTAGGTCGGGAGGACTTCTGGGATGGATTGAGCGACGGATCGCCGGATTGGGACCCATTTGCCGAGGGATGCGTGATCGAGATCAGCGTCGATCTCGACGACATCGAAAACGAGCCTGCTGTGCTGGCGGCACTCGGACTGGGCGTATCCGATACGGAGCCGCTCGCGGCACGGCTTACTTATCGATTCGCGCCGCGCGATGACATTGACCAGCCGGAGGAGGGCGCAAAGCGTTACGACTGGGGCATCTATGGCGGCGACGGCGACGAACGCATTGGCAACGATTTGCGTCGCTTTCTGGCTCATGTACATCTGGGCGCATTGCGCGATGTCGAGGGAGACTTGGCGAATTGGCGGAGATCGCCGCTGCGCTCGCTGATAGAGCAGGCGGCGGAGCAGGCCGATGGCGAGGAACTCAACGCGGTGGGCAAGGCCCTCAATGAGGCGAACGAGACGCTTGCGGGACTAAATCCCGTGAAAGAGCTCGCGCGTGAGATTGCCGAGGAGACCGAGCGGTTCGTCGGACCGCATCATGGTCTCGACACGTCCCTCGGCCTTACGCCTGTCGAGCCTCTCCGGATCTTACGTGGGCTGCGGCTCTTCCTCGATGGCACTAGCAGGAGACGATTGTCGGCGGCGAGCCTCGGTGCCCTGAACGTCCTCTATCTCGCGCTGCTTGAGCTGCGCGTCAACAGACAGCTGGAAAATGGTGAGATTGCCCACGCGGTCCTGAGCATCGAGGAGCCCGAGGCGCATCTTCATCCTCATACCCAACGTAAGGTCTTCTCGCGGCTGCTGCGCGAGAATGCCTCACGTACCAGTTTAGTTACGACACACTCTCCGCATATTGTTTCTGTGACGCCGCCTCAGCAACTCGTAGTTCTCCGCGCAGTGGCCGATGGTGTGACCTCTGCGTCCGCCGCAATGGAGGCAGACTTAAATGAGGAGGAGTGGAATGACGTCGGTCGCTATCTCGACGCGACGCGCAGTGAGATGGTGTTCGCCCGCAAGGTTCTGCTCGTGGAGGGGTTTGCCGAGCAGGCACTCATACCCGAGCTTGCCGCTTCGCTACGGATCGACCTGGACTCGGAGGGAATTAGCGTTTGTGCGATTCACGGGACACATTTTGACGTCTATGCGCGCCTGCTCACTGTTCTCGATGTGCCTTGGGCGATCATCACTGATGGCGATCCTAAGCAAAGTGATCCAGCCGTGCTTCAGGGCGCAACTCGTGCCAAGCGCATCTTGGCTGCGTTGCAGCGCGGGGATGAGGACCCCAACGGTCTTGGCGTCTTCGTCGGCGACGTGACCTTCGAGCACGATCTCTACTCGGTAGACGACGCAAACGCTAAAGCCTGCTGTGCCGCGCTCGCCGAACTCGTCAGCACGGTCACCGAGGATGATAATCTTGACGCGGACGCTTTCCTAAATAAGGTGAGGCGGCGTAAGGGCCGCTTCGCGCAGCGTCTCGCAGCTAGTGAGTACGAGCTAACGGCACCAGATTACGTAGTCCACGCGCTTGAATATCTGGGTCAGGCGTGAGTGAGCTTCACCAGGCGATCGAGGATCTTCGTACGAACGAGCGTCAGTGGCGCGCGTTCAACTCGCCAAGTCCCTGCGTGGTTCTAGCACCCCCCGGGAGCGGCAAGACCAAGCTCCTAACCACGCGCCTCGCGTATGATTTGATCACCCGCATCCCGGAGCCGCACGGCGCGGCGTGCATCACGATGACAAATGCTGCTGCAGATCAGCTGAGCGACCGCCTTGCGCTCCTTGGCGTGAAGCCGCGCTCGAATCTCTTCGTCGGGACGGTTCACCGTTTTGCGCTGCGTTGCATTGTCCTTCCGTATGCGCGTCTCGGCGGCCTTCCCGCCGTTGCGGAAGCTTCTCTGGCGGACGAGAACGCCCGAAAGACTGCCCGCGCCCAGGCAGTCCTAGAGGTGCTCGGGTCGCACGAGAATCCAGAGGCACTCGATGTAACAACAACTCTGAACCAGCGCCGAAATCTCTTGAACTACGAGGCGACCGAAATCGCGCTCGGGGGTGAGCGCTTCGTGCGCCTCGCCCGCCGCTACGAGGAGCTTCTCCTCGCCTCAGGTCACTATGACTTTCAGGATCTCGTTCGCTTCGCGGTCGGGCTCGTCGAGGGCAACGAGTGGATTCAGCGGGTTCTGGCAGCTCGCTTCCCGCATCTCTACGTCGATGAGTATCAGGACTTCGCGCCCGGACTTGACCGTTTGGTCCAAGCGCTCTGCTTCGACCAGCGCGCGGACGCCGAGCTGTTCGCCGTGGGCGATCCCGATCAGGCAATCTTCGCCTTCTCGGGCACCAGGCCCCAGCTTCTGCGGGAGCTCGCTGATCGCACGACCGTCAATGACATCAGCCTGGAATGGAACTACCGGAGCCCTCAGAAGCTCATCGATGCGGCGATTCAACACCTGGGGGAGGAGCGGATAGTTCGCGGCCGCCCGGATGGCGGCAGTATTGAGGCGATCGAATGCTCCGGGGGTTTCGATCACCAGCTAACGAAGGCTCAGCAGCTAATCGCAGCCGAACGCGCTCGCGGTACTCCGCTCGACGAGATCGCGGTGATACTACGATTTAACAAGTCGCTCGACCGTGCGGTATCGACGCTTGAGGCACATTTGCCGGTCTTTGCTCGCCGTGATCGCGGCTACCGTCAGACGCCCGCCACATCGCTCCTTGAGGCGATGGCGGCCTGGTCGGTACAACCCCGTGACGGGCGCGGCGTCCGGTTCGCAGATGTGATCCGCCGTTCACGATCAGTCACGCGGGCGGATCAGAAGACGCTAACTGTATGGATCGAGATCATGCTGCGCTATCGCTCGACTCCCGATGCCCCAGCCATCGATTTCGTCGAGGCGATCGCTGCGGCTACCTTTGCATCGAAACTCCATCGCAGCCGTGGTGAAGACGATGTCTTGGAGTTCGCCAGGATGAGGAAGGCGCTTAGGGACGGCGGCGCGCTCGAGGGGACGACGCTCGAAGATCTCGGCCTGCGGGCAAGGGCTCGGGACCGTCTGCTCATCTCAACCGTTCACGGTGCGAAGGGCCTCGAGTTCGACGTCGTCATGATCTTGGAGGTCGAGGAGGGCGTCATGCCATTCTTTATCGCGAAAACGCCAGTCCAGCTTGAAGAGGAGCGAAGGATGTTCTATGTCGCGATGACGCGCGCTCGGGACCGCGTCTACTGCCTTTGGAGTCCATGGCGCCAGACCAACTTTGGCCGTCGACACGATGGTCCGAGCCCCTACCTTCGGACTCTTGGCCTCGTGAGTTGAGGCGATTGTAACCTGCAATACATAAGCAACCTGGTGGGTTTTGCCGCGTCCTAAACCCGGCAGGACCATCGCAACCGGCCGGCGTCGTCACGCAGCCACACGACCATCGATCCTGTTTGCAGGCCTTGCCAGTGAGCGCTGCTTGACCGCCGCCCTCTCCATATCGGCAACCCTGCGCCCGCGATAAGCCGGCGCCAAGAAGTGGACCGGAGCCGATAAACGTCAGGAGCCGTATCGCCTTAGGTCGATCCGGTCAAGCGGGTGCGCGAACTCAAGCAGTACTCGCCATACTGTGTCATCAATCTCGAACGATAGTGCGTGGAAGTTGGCCTCAAGTGCAGCCCAGCTGGCCAAACGTGGCTCGGCTCGCAGGTCTGGGAGCAGAAGCGGATGGCGGAGAGTGTGCATGAGCGTCGCATGACACCACCACGCCTTGCGATTCGCGTCGAGCGGGTGCTCACCCTCCACGGGCTTATCGCTGTCGACCCGAAAGAGGTGTGCGATATCCTTCGCCATGTCGGCGCGATAGAGCAGCGCCACATCACCGTGCCTGGCCTTCTTGTCGCACGTCCATTCGATCTTCAGGCCATGTTCGAGCCGGCCGCCTTGTAGCTGCGCCCAGAAATCCGGCTGAGTCACCCATAGCCAGCGCTGCACGATTGCCAGAGGATACGCTCCGGTTGCGCTCTGCGACCTCCGTCTATCTGTGGCCGTGCTCCCGGCGCACCGGTAGAGCGCACAGGCTGTCGTCTTTATTAGGTTGCCCAGATCGCCCATCGGCCGCCGGATCGCATGAGCCCGAAGGGCCGCGCAGCAAAGGCCTCCAATACGCT
>Ga0208043_1000495_pt1 | contig 17624 bp, 16 predicted proteins | sample Sb_taG_12_FD_187710 | JGI IMG/M metagenome (GOLD analysis project Ga0208043, IMG submission 187710) | Peat soil microbial communities from Weissenstadt, Germany - Sb_50d_9_AC metaG (SPAdes) (version 2) | ecosystem: Environmental > Terrestrial > Soil > Wetlands > Peat | place: Germany... | reverse complement strand
GGCAGCGATCAGGGTCCAGGGCTGGAGCGCGGGGGCTAGGCCCATGGCGAACCACGGCGACATGTTGTCCACGTGCTGCTGCCACTTCGGCGGCTTCTTCGGTTTCTTCGGCCCCCGCATCCGCCGGCGCTGCCGGATCGCGATCACGACCAGGAAGGTTCCGATGGCGATCTTCACCGCCAGCGACGCCAGCGAGGGGACCGTGTTCGGCTTGGGCGGGTTATTGCCGGTCGCGAGCACCGTGACCGCGACGACGATGGCCAGGGAAACGAGCCAGCCGAACAGGTAGGCCGCGCCCTTTCGCACGCCGCCCTTTGAGGGGAGCACGACGACGAATGACGTCAGCGGCAGCGGGTCGAGCGCTATCGCCAGGCCAATCAACAGAAGATCAAGAACCACGGCCGTCCTCCCATCTGACCTTGACCGAAGACGTCCGGCCCTGAGGTCACCCAGGGCCGGGTGAAGTCCTGGAGCTGCGCCCGTTTGTGCGACGGCTTCGCTGAGGCTTGCGGGGATGCGCCGCCCGTGGGACGGCCTGCCAGGGCCGTCCCACGGGTAGATCCCCTGTTCGCGTCCATCCTGCTGCTGGTCATCGGGTTCTTCAACATGCTGTACGGCATCGCCGCGATCGCCAACTCGCACGTGTTCGTCGCCGGCGCGCACTACGTAATCGGCGACCTGCGCGCCTGGGGGTGGGTCACGCTCATCCTGTCCGTCCTGCAGCTGGTCGCTGCAGGCGGCGTCTTGATGGGCAACCAGCTGGCGCGCTGGTTCGCGGTGGCCGTAGTCGGGATCAACGCCATCGAGATGATGTTCTTCATCCCGGCCTACCCGTTCTGGGCGCTGGTCATCATCGCCGCGGACGTAGTGGCGCTGTGGGGGCTGTGCGCTTACGGCAGCCGCGAGAACCTCGAAGCCGTCTAGCACCGCAGTGCCCGGACCGGTCTTGACCTGGGACAGGCTCTGCCTTGAGGGAGGAGGCGGGAAGTCCGGTACCGGCCCGGTGAGCAGTGATGGAATGTATTCCATCCTTCGCCGGGCCCGCACCGCCGAGCATAGTTCTCACGAGCGGGAGCCGGGCGATGACCACGTTGTACTCGCCGACCATCACCCCTGCCTGGGTGAGGTACCGGAGCAGTCAGCATGTGACGATCTCGGCATGGACAAGATCGTGGTCCCCGTCGGATTGCTCTACCCGTACAACCAGAAAGCGCCCCCACGTTGTCTGCGCAAGCGACGGACACGTTTCTGTTGTCTATGTGCCACATGAGCATCCCGTTCCGGCCGTCTCGCCGGGGACAGGCTCGTGTAGGGAGGGCGCTCACGCATGGCGTTACCGGCGAGCAACGCAAGCCCTCGCGCGCAGTTCACCTGCCTGTCGCCCATAAACCTCACGATCGGCCTCGGCCCATTTCTGGACGTCCAATGTCCTGCCAACGCGGTCTGAGTTGCGGGCTGTTGCTGGACGGCAGCAGTCTGCGCTGGTGGCAGCGATGACACCGGACTCGAGCCCTCAGGGCACGCCCGCGCAGCGTTGGCTCGCGCGTCTTAGTTTCCTGCTCGTGGGCGTGGCGATCGTGATCCTGGCGGTTTTCGCCGGGCTGAAGAGCCTGACGATGCTCGCCGTGGGCCTGGCCGCCGCGGCGGTGAGCCTGGCCGCCGCGTTCTTGTTCCTTTCCCAGCGGGGCATCCGGCGCTGGTTGTCGCTGGTGGTCTTCGTCCTTGCGCCGGTTGCCGTGATCGTCGTTTTCGCGTTCAGGGACCTGCTGTGGGTGGCGGTCGCGTCGGCCGTAGCCTGGCTGCTTGCCACCGTGACCGCGCGCTGGGCGCTGGCCGGGGACCCAGCGGACTGGCGGATGCCCGAACATACGGCGGAGCCGCCTGCCCGGCACCCGTACCTGATCATGAATCCGAAGTCCGGCGGCGGGAAAGTCGAGAAGTTCGACCTGAAACGCAAGGCCGAAGACCTCGGCGCGGAGGTATTTCTGATTGGCGGGCCCGAGCCCGTCGACGTCGCCCATGTGGCCCGTGAGGCCGTGGCACAGGGTGCCGACCTGCTGGGCGTCGCCGGAGGCGACGGCACGCAGGCCCTGGTAGCCGGCGTCGCCGCCGAGCACGGCCTCCCGTTCGTGGTGATTACCGCGGGTACACGCAATCATTTCGCCCTCGATCTCGGGCTGGACCGGGAGGACCCGCCGGCCTGCCTGGGTGCTTTGTCCGATGGTGTCGAGCTGCGGGTCGACCTCGGGATGATCAACGGCCAGGTCTTCGTCAACAACGCGTCGTTCGGCGCGTACGCCGAGGTCGTCGAGACCCCGGCCTACCGGGGCGACAAGCTGAAGACGACGCTGGACCTGCTCCCGGACCTGCTGCAAGGGCACCGCGGAGCACGGCTATCCGCGCGGGCGGACGGCACGGAGATCAGGTCGCCGCAGGCGCTGCTGGTGGCCAACAATCCGTACGGAACCGGGGACATCGCCGGCCTGAGCCGCCGCGCCCGGCTGGATCGCGGCGTACTCGGCGTGGTCGGCGTCAAGGTCCGCAGTGCCCGGCAGGCCGTCGACCTGGTCCGCGGCCGACATGCCACCGGACTGAGCGTGCTGGCCACGAAGGAAATCGAGATCAGCGCCGACGCGGCCCGGATCCCGGTCGGCATCGACGGCGAGGCGGTATCGGTGTCGACGCCGGTGACCTGCACGATCTCCCCCTCCGCGCTCCGCGTCTGGGTACCCAGGGAGCGGCCGGGCGTCCCCGCGCCGAAGCCCCCCGTGAACTGGGCCAGGCTCCGGCACCTCGCAGGGCCGCAGATACACGGCTCGCGAAACGCATCTGGTGAGGATCTGCCCCCTCGGCGATGATGGCGGACGCCCTGCCCGAGATCGGTCCGCAGGGTCACCAGCCATCAATAACGGGCACCGGGCTTCGTACGCCCCGCGCCGTCGCGGCGCGCACCAGGTGCCCGGAGCGCGCACCGCGCTCGGCCACGCCTACGGCGGCGACTCGCAGTTTTTCTCCATGTGGGTGGTGGCCAGCACGCCGCGCTAGGGCGCGACCGGGCGGTCAGTTCATGGGCGCCCTGGGCGTGGGCTGCTTCATGCCGGTGCCGCGCCAGTCCGGCCCGCAGCCGGGTAGCGGCGGCGGCGGGCCAGGCCCTGAGCCGACGCCGGATCCTCCTGATGGCGGCCGGCGGGCCGAGGCGGGAGCAGATGCGGACCGGGTCCTGGTCCCGGTCTGATCCCGGCCCGCCGCGCTAGCGCAGCTGACCGGCAGGGACGCGTCAGCCGGTGTAGCTGACCGGGAGGCGCTTGATGCCGTTGATCCAGCCGGAGCGCAGGCGGACCGGATCGCCGGCCTTGGCGATGTCCGGCATGGCGTCGGCGATCGCGTTGAAGATCAGCTGGATCTCCAGCTTGGCCAGGTTGGCGCCCAGGCAGTAGTGGGTGCCCAGGCCGCCGTAGCCGAGGTGCGGGTTCGGGTTGCGCAGGACGTCGAAGCGCCCGGGCTCGTCGAAGACCTCCTCGTCGAAGTTGGCCGAACGGTAGAACAGCCCGACGCGCTGCCCCGCCTTGATCTCCTGCCCGCCGAGGACCGTGTCCCGGGTCGTGGTGCGCTGGAACACGGTGATCGGGGTGGCCCAGCGGACGATCTCGTCGGCCGCGGTCTCCGGGCGGGACGCCTTGAACAGCTCCCACTGGTCCGGGTGGTCGAGGAAGGCGAGCATGCCGTGCGCGATGGCGTTGCGGGTGGTCTCGTTGCCGGCTACCGCCAGCATCAGCACGAAGAACCCGAACTCGTCGTCGGACAGCCCCTGCCCGTCGATCTCGGCGTTGATCAGCTTGGTGACGATGTCGTCCCGGGGGCACCCGCGCCGCTCCTCGGCCATGGCCATGCTGTAGCCGAGGATCTCGGCGGCGGCGATCTCGCCGATGTTCTCCTCCCCCGGCGGCTGGTCGTCGTAGCCGATCATCTGGTTGGACCAGGAGAAGATCTTGCCCCGGTCCTCCTGCGGGACGCCGATCAGCTCGCTGATCGCCTGCAGCGGCAGCTCGGAGGCCACGTCCGTGACGAAGTCGCCGGTGCCGGACTCCAGCGCGGTCGCCACGATGCGCTCGGCGCGCTCGGTGAGGACCTGGCGCAGGTTGCCGATGGCGCGCGGGGCGAAGCCGCGGGAGACGATGCCGCGCAGCTTGGTGTGCTGGGGCGGGTCCATGTTGAGCAGGATGATCCGCTGCATCTCGATGGACTCGCGGGGCATGCCCTCCTTGAACCGGATCAGCGCGGTGTTCTCCTCCGACGAGTAGACGTCCGGCGTCTTGGAGATCGCCAGGATGTCGGCGTGCCGGGTGACCGCCCAGTACCCCTCGTCGTCGAACCCGGCCGAACCCCGCCGCTGCGGCACCCACCAGACCGGGGCCGCCCGGCGCAGCTCAGCGAACTCCTCGGCGGGCACCCTGGTGGTGTAGATCTCCGGGTCGGTGAAGTCGAAGCCAGGCGGGATGTCCGGTACGGCCACGGCTACCTCCCTTGGCCATTGGTGGAACGTGTTCTAGTTTTGATTAGACCACGGATTGCGGAGGTGAGCCATGGGCTCTGCGGTGATCGTCGAGGCGGCACGGACCCCGGTCGGCAAGCGGGGCGGTGCGCTTTCTGGCCTGCACGCCGCCGAGCTTCTGGGCGGCATCCAGGTGGCCCTGATCGACCGCGCCGGGATCGCGCCGGACGCCGTCGAGCAGGTGGCCGGCGGCTGCGTGACCCAGGCGGGCGAGCAGTCCAACAACGTCACCCGGACCGCCTGGCTCCATGCCGGGCTACCGTATCAGGCCGGCTGCCTGACGCTCGACGCCCAGTGCGGTTCGGCGCAGCAGGCCGCGCACCTGGTGGCCGGGCTCATCGCGGCGGACGCGATCGGCGTCGGGATCGCCTGCGGGGTGGAGGCGATGAGCCGGGTGCCGCTGCGGGCCGCGGTCGGGACAGACTTCGGCTCGCCCCGGCCTGACTCCTGGGACATCGACCTGCCGAACCAGTTCGTCGGGGCCGAGCGCATCGCGCGGCGGCGCGGGCTGTCCCGCGCGGACGTCGACGCCTTCGGCCTGCGGTCCCAGACCCTGGCGCAGGCCGCCTGGGCGCAGGGGCGGTTCGACCGGGAGGTCGTGCCGGTCAAGGCGCCTGGCGAAGCGGGGACCCGGGTCGTCGACCGCGACGAGGGACTGCGGGAGACGAGCATGGCGGCGCTGGCCCGGCTCAAGCCCGTGGTCTCCGACGGCCTGCACACGGCCGGCACGTCGTCGCAGATCTCCGACGGCGCGGCCGCGGTGCTGCTGGCCGAGGAAGGCCGGGCGCGGGAACTCGGGCTGCGGCCCCGGGCGCGGATCGTCGCGCAGTGCCTGATCGGCGCCGAACCGTACTTCCACCTGGACGGCCCCGTCCAGGCGACCGAGCGGGTGCTCGCCCGCAGCGGCATGACCATGGGCGACATCGACCTGTTCGAGGTCAACGAGGCGTTCGCGTCGGTGGTGCTGTCCTGGCTGGCCGTACACGGGGCCGAGGAGGACCGGGTCAACGTCAACGGCGGCGCGATCGCCCTCGGCCACCCGGTGGGCAGCTCCGGCGCCCGGCTGCTCACCACCGCGCTGCACGAACTCGAGCGGCGCGGCGCGGGCACGGCGCTGATCACCATGTGCGCCGGCGGCGCGATGGCCACCGCCACCATCATCGAGCGCCTATGAAGCGAGCACTGTGATGCCTTCGCGGGCGCCTCAGGGGTGCTGGCTGCTCACCGCGATGACCTCGCCGGTGAGGTAGGAGGCGTAGTCGCTGGCCAGGAAGACCATGACGTTGGCGACCTCCCAGGGCTGCGCGGCGCGGCCGAACGCTTCGCGGCCGGCTAGTTCGGCGAGCAGGTCCTCGCTGGTCACCTTGGCCAGGAACGGGTGGATGGCCAGGCTCGGCGCCACCGCGTTGACCCGGATGCCGTGCCCGGCGACGTCCAGCGCGGCGCACCGGGTGAAGGCCATCACGCCTGCCTTGGCCGCCGCGTAGTGCGCCTGGCCCGGCTGCGCGCGCCAGCCGAGCACCGAGGCGTTGTTGACGACCGCTCCCCCGTGCCCCTGGGCGACCATCTGGCGCAGCGCCGCCCGGGTGCAGCGGAAGGTCCCGTTGAGCGTGACGTCGAGCACCCGCAGCCACTGCTCGTCGGTCATCTCGAGCACCGAGCTGGTGCCGCCAAGCCCGGCGTTGTTGATCATCACGTCGATCCGGCCGAAATGGCCGGCCGCGCCCTCGATCAGGGCGGCGACCTGCTCCTCGTCGGTCACATCACAAGATTGGGCCCAAACGAGGCCGGCATAAGCCTCAGCCAGCTCATCCCGGGTCGCGGCCAGCCGCCGCTCGTGCTGGTCGCTGATCGCCACCCGGGCCCCCTCTTCCAGGCAGCGCCGGGCGGCGGCGCCGCCGATGCCGGTGCCGGCCGCCGCGGTGACGACGACCACCTTGCCCTCGAGCAGGCCGTGCCCCTTCACCGGGGCAGGCCGAGGGCGCGGCTGGCGATGATGTTCCGCTGGATCTCGTCGGACCCGCCGTAAATCGTGTCGGCCCGGCTGAACAGGAAAAGCCGCTGCCATTCGTCCAGGTCGCAGGTTTCGCCCCCGGCTACCGCGGAGGGGGCGCCCTGCACGTCCATGGCCAGCTCGCCGAGCTGCTGATGCCAGCGGGACCAGAGGATCTTGAGCACGGACGCCTGGGTGTCGTCGGTCCCGCCCAGGGTATCGAGGGCGTACGCGCGGATGACCTCCAGGCCGATCCAGGCCCGGGCGAGCCTGTCGCGCAGCAGCGGGTCGGCGCCCGCCTCGGTATGCCGGGCCATGTGCAGCAGGTTCTCAAGTTCGCGGCGGAATCCCACCTGCTGGCCGAGCATGGCCGCGCCGCGCTCGACGGCCAGCGTGGCCTTGGCGATCCGCCAGCCGTCGCCCGGCTCGCCGACCACGTTGGCTGCCGCGGTGCGCGCGCCGTCGAAGAAGACCTCGTTGAACTCCGAGGTGCCGGTCAGCTGCAGGATCGGGCGGACCGTGACCCCCGGCTGGCGCATCGGCACCAGCAGGTAGGACAGGCCCTGGCTTCGTTTCGAGCCGGGTTCGGTCCGGGCCAGCACGAAGCACCAGTCGGCCAGGTGGGCCCCTGACGTCCACATCTTCTGGCCGGTGATCACCCAGTGGTCTTTGTCGCGCTCGGCCCGGGTGGCCACGGCGGCCAGGTCGGAGCCGGCGCCTGGTTCGGAGTAGCCCTGGCACCACAGCTCGGTGACGGCCTTGACCGGGGGGAGGAAGCGCTCTTTCTGCTCCGGCGTGCCGAAGTCGATCAGGGTGGGCCCGAGCAGTTCCTCGCCCACGATCGAGACCCTGGCGGGCGCGCCGGCCTGGGCGTACTCCTCGTGGAAGATGACCTGCTGGGCGAGGGTGGCGCCGCGGCCGCCGTGTTCGGCGGGCCAGCCCAGGCAGGTCCAGCCGGCGGCGGCCAGGTGCCGGTGCCAGGCGAGCCGTTCGGCGTACAGCTCGTGCTCGCTTCCCGGGCCGCCCGCCCCGCGCAGCCCAGCGAACGGGCCGGTCAGGTTGGCTTTCAGCCACTCGCGCACCTCGGCGCGGAACTCCTCGTCCTGCGGCGTGAACCGCACCCGGGCCTCCTCCGGGGGCTGGCTGGCACGGCCCCTGGTGCGTAGGCTAAACCTACCAAGCACTTGCTTGCTAGGAGGGTCCGTGGAGCTGACGATCCCGGGCGCCGTGGCGAGCGCCGCTCGGGAGTTCGGCGACGCGACGGCATTGGCCGACCCTGGGCTGGCCTACCCTGGGCTGGCCGACCCTTTGGCGGGGCCGGATGGCCTCCGGCTCAGCTACCGCGAGCTGGGCGAGCGGGTGACCGCGGTCGCCGCCGCGCTCGTCGCCGAGGGCGTGGCGCCTTCGGACCGGGTGGCCATCTGGGCGCCCAACGACTGTTATTGGGTGCTGGCCGCGCTGGGCGCGCTCAGCGCGGGCGGTGTCTTGGTCCCGGTCAGCACGCGGTTCACCGGGCCCGAGGCGCTGGACGTGATCAGCCGCAGCGGCGCCCGCGCCCTGTTCGTGGCAGGCGACTTCCTCGGCGCCGACCGGCTGGCGGCGCTGCGGGCCGCGGCGGCCGAGGCGGACGGCGCAGATGGCGGCGCGGACGGCGGCGCCCTGGACCGGCTCGGCCTTGTGGTGCGGGTGCCTGAGGACTGGGCGGCGTTCGAGCGGCGCGGGGCGTCGGTTCCGGCCGCTGTGGTGGGTGAGCGGGCCGAAGGGATACGGCCCGGGGACGTCAGCGACATCATGTTCACCTCCGGGACGACCGGGCGGAGCAAGGGCGCGATGACCTCGCACGAGCGGTCGCTGGGCGTCGCCCGGGCCTGGGCGGACTGCGCCCAGCTGACCCGCGCGGACCGCTACCTGGTGGTGAACCCGCTCTTCCACACCTTCGGCCTCAAGGCGGGCCTGCTCGCCTGCCTGGTCAGCGGGGCGACGCTGGTGCCGCAGGCGGTCTTCGACGCCGGGCAGGCGATGCGGCTGATCGAGGCCGAGCAGATCACCGTGTTCCCCGGCCCGCCGACGATCTACGCCACGATCCTAGACCACCCCGAACGCGGCGCCCGTGACCTGTCCAGCCTGCGCCTCGCGGTCACCGGCGCGGCCGACGTCCCAGTCGCGCTGGTCGAGCGGATGCGGCGCGACCTGGGCTTCGAGGTCGTGCTCACCGCCTACGGGCTGACCGAGGCCGTGGTGGCGACGATGTGCCGCCCCGGGGACCCGGCGGAGACGGTGGCCCGCACCTCGGGACGGGCGGCGGCCGGCTTCGAGGTGCGGATCGCCGACGGCAGCGAGATCCTGCTCCGCGGGCCGAACCTGATGCTCGGCTACCTGGACGACCCGGACGCCACGAAGGCCGCCGTCGACGCGGACGGATGGCTGCACACTGGTGACGCCGGCCGCCTGGACGCCGCCGGGTACCTGACCATCACCGGCCGGATCAAGGACATGTACATCTGCGGCGGCTTCAACGTGTACCCCGCCGAGGTCGAGCAGGTGCTGGCCCGGCTCGACGGGGTCGCGGAGTCGGCCGTCGTGGGCGTGCCCGACCCGCGGCTCGGCGAGGTCGGCCAGGCGTTCATCGTCCGCCGGCCCGGTCATGCGCTGGACGCGGCGGACGTGCTGGCGTTCTGCCGGGAGCGGCTGGCCAACTACAAGGTGCCCCGGCGGGTGGAGTTCCTGGACACCCTGCCCCGCAACCCGTCGGGCAAGGTGCTCAAGCGACTGTTGAGAGAGGAACCGTGATGGCGGACGAGGTCCGTTATGACCAGCGCGGCCGCATCGCCCTGATCACGCTGAACCGGCCGGAGTACGCCAACGCGCAGAACTCCGCGATGACCTACGCCCTGGACGCGGCCTTCACCCGGGCGGTGAACGACGACCAGGTCGCGGTGCTCGTGCTGGCCGGCGCGGGCAAGCACTTCTGCGCCGGCCACGACATCGGCACCCCGGAGCGGGACGCGGACAAGTCCTTCGACCGCCAGGCGGTGCTGTGGTGGGACCACGTGGGCCGGGCCGGCGCCGACGGCAGGTACGCCCGCGAGATGGAGGTCTACCTCGGCATGTGCCGGCGCTGGCGGGAGATCCCCAAGCCCGCCATCGCGATGGTGCACGGCGCGTGCATCGCCGGCGGCCTGATGCTCGCCTGGGTGTGCGACCTGATCGTGGCCGCCGAGGACGCGTTCTTCGCCGACCCGGTGGTGCGGATGGGGATACCCGGCGTGGAGTACTTCGCGCACCCGTGGGTGCTCGGGCCGCGCTTCGCCAAGGAGGTCCTGTTCACCGGCGGCCGGTTCACCGCCGAGCGCGCCTACCAGCTCGGCATGGTGAACCGGGTGGTACCGCGCGGGGAGCTGGAAACGGCGGCCTTCGCGCTCGCCGAGCAGGTCGCCGAGATGCCCCCGTTCGGCCTCGCGCTGGCCAAACGGGCGGTCAACCAGTGTGAGGACCTGATGGGGATGCGGCCGGGGATGGATTCGGTGTTCGGCCTGCACCACATGGCACACGCGCACAACGCCGAGGTGTCAGGCGACTCGCTGGCCGGGCTCGACGGGCGCAGCATGAAGAAGGCCGCCGAGTGAGCGGGGGGGACAGGGGGGGTCGTCCCCCCAGGTCAGCACTGAGCAGGGAGGACAGCGGGGGTCGTCCCTCCGGGCCAGCACTGACCGGCGCGTTCCGGGCCGAGGTGCGGGACTGGCTGGCCGCGCACGCCCCGGCCGAACCGCTGCCGTCGCTGGATACCGCCGAGGGGTTCGCGCGGCACCGGGAGTGGGAACGCGAGCTGGCGGCGGCCCGGCTGTCGGTGGTCTCCTGGCCGGCGCGGTACGGCGGCCGGGACGCGACGCTGGCCGAGTGGCTGGTCTTCGAGGAGGAGTACTACGCGGCCGGCGCGCCGGCCCGGGTGGGACAGAACGGGCTGTCGCTGCTCGCCCCGACGCTGTTCGCGCACGGCACCGCGGACCAGCGGGACCGGTTCCTCCCCCCGATGGCCACCGCCGAGGAGGTGTGGGCGCAGGCCTGGTCCGAACCCGAGGCGGGCAGCGACCTGGCCGCGATCCGGTCCCGGGCGGTGCGCTGCGAGGGAGGCTGGCTGCTGTCGGGCACCAAGACGTGGTGCTCGCGGGCGGCGTTCGCGGACCGGGCGTTCGGGCTGTTCCGCACTGATCCCGCCGCGGAACGCCACCACGGGCTGACCTACCTGCTCTTCGGGCTGCGCGCGCCGGGGGTGACCGTGCGGCCGATCCGCCAGCTCGGCGGGCGGACCGGGTTCGCGGAGATCTCCCTGGACGACGTGTTCGTCCCGGACGCCGACGTCGTGGGCGCGCCGGGCGACGGCTGGCGGATCGCGATGTCCACCGCGAGCCACGAGCGCGGGCTGTCGCTGCGCAGCCCCGGGCGGTTCGTCGCGGCGGCCACCCGGCTGGCCGAACTGTGGCGGCGGGCCGGCGACCCGGACGACACCGCCCTGCGGGACCGGGTGGCCGACGCCTGGATCGGCGCCCGCGCCTACCAGCTGCACACGCAGGCGACCGCCGGCCGGCTGGCGGCCGGCGGCACGCCCGGGGACCTTGGGGTTCGCTCCAGCCTGGGCAAGGTGTTCTGGTCCGAGCTCGACGTGGCGCTGCACGAGACGGCACTTGACCTGCTAGGTCCGCACGCCGAGGTCCGCGAAGGACCGGACGGGCGCTGGCTGGAGGACTACCTGTTCGCGCTGGCGGGCCCGATCTACGCGGGTACCAACGAGATCCAGCGCACGCTGATCGCCGAGCGGGTGCTGGGGCTCCCCCGTTGAGCACGGCCCCGGTGAGCGCGGCCGCGATGGGCGGGTCCGAGCGGGACCAGTTTGCCGCGGCGGTGCACGACTTGCTAAGCGGGGCCGACGTGCCGGCCGCCGCACGGCGGTGGGCCGACGGCGACCTGGCGCCCGGGCTCGCCCTGTGGCGGCGGCTGGCCGGGCTCGGCGTCAGCGCGCTCGCGGTGCCGGAGAAATGGGGCGGCCTCGGCGCGAGCCCGCTGGACCTGGTGGTGGCCTGCGAGGAACTCGGTCACCACGCGCTGCCCGGACCTGTGGCCGAGTCGCTGGCCGCCGTGCCCGCGTTGCTGGCGGTGCTGGCCGACACCGGGCTGGCCGACACCGGGCTGGCCGACACCGGGCTGGCCGACACCGGGCTGGCCGACACCGGGCTGGCCGACACCGGGCTGGCCGACACCGGGCTGGCGCCGGGTGCCTGCGGCGAGCGGGGACTGGGCGGCGAGTGGCTGGCCGGGCTGGCCGCCGGGGACCTTATCGCCACGCTGGCCATGCCGCCGCGGCTGCCGTTCGCCGCCGACGCCGGGGCCGCCAGGCTGGTGCTGCTGGCCGAGGACGGCGCGGTGTATCGCGCCCGCCTGGGCGCCATGCACCGGTCGGTAGATCCGGCCCGGTCGCTGTCCGAGGCACGCGGCGGGGAGGTGCTGGCCCGGGACGCGGCCGAGGCCGCGGCCCGGGCGCTCGACCTCGGGGCGCTGGCCTGCTCGGCGCAGCTGCTCGGCGCGGGCCGTGCGCTGCTCGAGGCGTCGGTGCGGCACGCGAGCGTGCGGGCGCAGTTCGGGCGGCCGGTCGGCGCGTTCCAGGCGGTCAAGCACAAGCTCGCGGACGTGGCGATCGGGCTGGAGTTCGCCCGGCCGCTGCTCGACGCGGCCGCCACCGCGCTGGGGGACGACGCGGCGACCGCGGGCCGGGACGTTTCCGCCGCGAAGGTCGCCTGCGCCGACGCCGCCTACCGGGCGGCGCGGGCCGCGCTGCAGGTCCATGGCGCGATCGGCTACACCGCCGAGCTCGACCTCAGCCTCTGGCTGGCCAAGGTCCGCGCGCTCGTCCCCGCATGGGGCAGCCAGGCCGAACACCGCACCCGGGTCATGCGGGAGCTCAGCGGCCAGGGCGGGCCCCGGTGAGCCTGACCGCGGAGCAGCGGGACCTCCGGGACGTGGTACGCGGCCTGCTCGCGAGAGAAGGGCTGACGGGAGGCGGGCCGACGGGAGACGGGCGGTCGCTGTGGCGGCGGCTGTGCGGTGAGGTCGGCGTGGCCGGGCTCGCGATTCCCGAACGGTACGGCGGCGCCGGGGCCGGGCCCGCCGAGACCGGCGTCGTCATGGAAGAACTCGGCCGGGACCTGACCTGCTCCCCCATGCTCGGCTCGGCGGTCCTGGCCGCACACGCCGTGCTCGCCTCCGGCGACGACGCGGCCTGCGGCCGGCTGCTGCCCGCGATCGCCGCCGGGTCCGCCACCGCGGCCCTGGCCTGGACCACCCGGGCCGGCCACTGGGACAGCGACGAGGTGGCCTGCCAGGCCCGTCAGGCCCACGGCGGCTGGGAACTCGACGGCGAGGCGCACTACGTGCTGGACGGCGACACCGCCGACGTGCTGCTGGTCGCCGCCCGCGGCCCGGCGGGCATCGGGCTGTTCGACGTGGACCCGCGCCAGGACGGCGTGTGCCGTGCCGCCGTCCCCACCATGGACGCCACCCGCAGGCTGGCCGTCGTGCGGCTGACCCGGGCGCGCGGCCGGCGCGTGGGCGGCGACGCGTCCGGCGCGCTGAGCCGGGCCAGGGACCTCGCGTGCCTCGCGCTCGGCGCCGAGCAGGTGGGCGCGGCCCGGCGGGCCCTGGACCTGACCGTCGGCTACGCGCTGACCAGGGAGCAGTTCGGCCAGGTGATCGGCGGTTTCCAGGCGCTGCGGCACCGGATGGCCGACCTGCATGTGCTGGTGGAGTCGGCGCGGTCGCTGGCCCGCGCGGCGGCCGCCGGGGACACGCCGGATGATGCACCGGCGCTCGGGCTGCGGGCCGCCGCGGTCAAGGTCTACTGCTCCGACGCGCTGACCCGGACGGCCGGGGAGATGATCCAGCTGCACGGCGCCATCGGCATCACCTGGGAGCATCCGGCACACCGCTACCTCAAGCGGGCGCACGGCGCCAGGCACCTGTTCGGCAGCCCGGCCCGGCACGCGGCCGCCATCGCGGCGAGCCTGCTCGATCAGGCGTAGTTCAGGTCGCGGGCCAGCGCTATCGCGGCGGCGTTCCCGGCGAGGGGCCCAGCGGGGGACACAGCATCAGCCGCCGAGCTGCCTGGTCCCGCTGCCCAGGTCCAGCCGGTAGCGGGGGCGCCGCCGGCCAGCACTCGGCTGGCCGGCGGCCTCCGCCCAATGTTAACGCTCACAACTGACTGCGCCGGAAACCTTGACGTAACTTCGCGCCGGAGACATAGTGATGCCACCGCGCTATTTATGCGCCCCAACCCACCCGGAGGCCTTTATACGCTCCGTTTGACCGGCACGATTGTTAGCGCTCACATTGCTGTTGCCCGGCTGGCCGTCAGCTGGCTCGGCGACGTGCGGGCCCGTGTGTCAATGGCCCGCGCCAATTTTCCGGCTTTACCTTCCCGATCCATGTCCGGGGTTTTTCATGCCTTCGGGCCACGTCATCCGGAAACGGAAAGAGGTGCACGGTGATTATCCGGTCACGACTATGGCGGCGGGGGAAACTGCTGCTGTCCGCGGCGGCGATAAGCGTGCTGGCGGGCGGCCTCCTGGCGGGACCGGCGAGCCCGGCGGGACCGGCGCGGGCCGCGACGATGCTCCCGTGCGACATCTACGCCGCGGCCGGCACGCCCTGCGTCGACGCGGTCAGCACTGTACGGGCCCTCTTCGCCGCCTACAACGGCTCGCTCTACCAAGTCAAGCGCGCGTCGGACAGCAGGACCGCGAACATCGGCGCGCTGGCCGCCGGCGGCTACGCCAACGCGGCCGCGCAAAATAGCTTCTGCGCTGGCACGACGTGCACCATCACGGAGATATTCGACCAGACGTCCCGGCACAACAACCTCACCATCGAAGGACCAGGCGGGAACGGCGGGCAGGATCACGGCGCGAACGCGAGCGCGCTGCCACTGACCGTGGGCGGCCATCAGGTGTACGGGCTCGACGTGACGGCCGGGGTCGGCTACCGGGACGACCACACCAGCGGCGTCGCGACCGGCGGCCAGCCGCAGGATGAGTACATGGTGGTCAGCGGGACGCACGTGAACAACAGGTGCTGCTTCGACTACGGGAACGCCGAGACGAACAACGACGATAACGGCAACGGCCACATGGACGCGATCAACTTCGGCACGGAATGCTGGTTCGCCCCCTGCTCAGGATCCGGTCCCTGGGTCCAGGCCGACCTGGAAAACGGCCTCTTCGCCGGGGGAAATGGCTCCGATACGAATAACCATGGCAACTCCAGCGCGTTCGTCACGGCCCTGGTCAAGAACAACGGGCAGACCACGTATGCGATCAAGGGCGGTAACGCGCAATCGGGCTCCCTGACCACCTGGTACAACGGCCCGCTGCCCAATATCGGCGGATATGCGCCCATGCATCAGGAAGGCGCCATTGTCCTGGGCACCGGCGGTGACAACAGCAACGGCTCGGTCGGATCGTTCTTCGAGGGGGTGATGACGGCCGGCTATCCGTCCGACGCGACCGACAACGCGGTCCAGGCCAGCATCGTCGCAGCGGGCTACTGAGCGGGCTGGCCGGCCCGGACCAGGTGGGCGCCGCCCGAACGGGCTTGGTGCACGCCCTTAGTCCGGTTCCGCGCGGGCCTGACCGAATAATGTGTCCGGGTTTAGAAGAAAGCAGGGTTACCGACCAGAAGTGTCGTGGCGGCTACTAGACGCTCAGACACAAGTGTCCTACGGTGCTGTCATGACAGCTCGAGGGGGTCGAGCGCCCCGGACGGGCCGCGATCGGTGAGCGGACCGGAGCGGTCTGCCACCGACGGCCAGCCCAGCGACGGCCAGCCCAGCGACGGCCAGCCCAGCGACGGCGAACGGACCCGCCGCCTGTTCGAGCTGCGGAACGCGCCCACGGATGACCTGGCCGGTCAGGCGGACGCGGTGGCCGCGGCGTGTCACGCCATGGCCGTGCGGTTCCACCGGGGCGGCAAGCTCGTGGTGTTCGGCACCGGCGGCGCCAGCACGGACGCGCAGCACGTCGCGGTCGAGTTCGTCCACCCGGTCATCGTCGGCAAGCGCGCGCTGCCGGCCATCTCGCTCACCTCCGACGTGGCCACCGTCACCGGGATAGCCGAGCGGGACGGCGTAGCCGCGATCTTCGCCCACCAGATCCGCTTCCTCGCCGATCCCGCCGATATCGCCCTCGGCATCTCCGCCGACGGCAACTGCGCCAGCGTGCTGGGCGGGCTCGAGGCGGCCAGCGAACTGGGCCTGCTGACGATCGCCCTGGCGGGCGGGGACGGCGGCCAGATCGCGGCCAGCAAGGCGGTCGATCACCTCCTGGTCGCGGCCTCGGCCGATCCGCGGGTGGTCAAGGAGCTGCACGTGACCGCGTACCACGTACTCTGGGAGCTCGTGCACGTGTTCTTCGAACAGCCAGGAGTGCTCGCTCCGGGGGTGGTCGCATGATGGGCGAGGAATACTGCAGCGGCGATACCTGCATCACCTGTTCGGATACCGCCGTGCAGGTCACGGTGGTGCGGCTGCTGGCCGACGAGATGGCCGTGGTCGAGGGTGGCGCGGGCGAGGAGACCGTCAGCGTGGCCCTGGTGGACGCGAGCGCGGGCGACACGATCCTGGTCCACGCCGGCGAGGCCATCGCGGTGATAGGGAGCTGACCTGGTCATGCCGCAGGAAAACGCGGGAGCCATCTCTGGGGACTTTGGGATGGAATCGCTCTACCCGTTCCTGTACTCCGGCCGCACGGACCTGTCCGCCGTGCTCGAGCAGGTCCGCGCCTCGACGGTGGCCAAGGCCCGGGAGATCATCGAGCTGCGCCGCGCCGTCGGCGTGCGCGACGGGGCCCGGATCGCCGAGGCCGCGCGGCAGGCCGCGGGCAGGTTCGCCGCGGGCGGCCGCCTGTTCGCCTTCGGCAACGGCGGCAGCGCCACCGACGCCGCCCAGCTCGCCACCTTGTTCCTGAACCCGGGCGGGGACGCTCGCCCGCTGCCCGCGTTCGGGCTGGCCAACGATACCTCCGTGATCACCGCGCTGGGCAACGACGTCGGCGTGGACGTGGTGTTCGCCCGGCAGCTCGCCGCCTTCGGCGGCCGGGACGACATCGCGGTCGGCCTGTCGACCAGCGGGAACTCCGGCAACCTGCTGCGGGCCTTCGACGAGGCGAGCCGGCGGGGCATGCTCACCATCGGCCTGGCCGGCTACGACGGCGGGAAGATGGCCGAGCTGGACAGCATCGACTACCTGTTCGTGGTGCCGTCGTCGTCCGTGCACCGGATCCAGGAGGCACAGACCACGATCTACCAGGTGCTGTGGGAGCTGACCGTCGAGGCTCTGGCCGCGGCGGCTGCGGCGGGCCCGTTAGATAACCCAGAGAAAAGAGTGTCAGATGTGCCTCGGCATACCCGGTGAGGTCATCGAGCTTCACCCGGAGCAACCCGATCTGGCCAAGGTGGACGTGAGCGGGGTACGGCGGATGATCAACATCGGCCTGCTCACCGACGATCCGCCCGTGCCGGGCGAATGGGTGCTGATCCACGTCGGCTTCGCCTTGTCGAAGATCGACGAACGCGAGGCCGCGGCGGCCATGGAGTTCCTCGAGAGCATCGGGCAGGCCTACGAGGACGAGATCGCGGCGCTGCGGGAATCCCTGATCGAATAATCGAATAGGAGCGCGGACAATGCGGTTCGTCGATGAATTCCGTGATGCCGACAAGGCCCACGCGCTGGCCGCGAAGATCGCGGCGCTGTGTGAGCCCGGCCGTCAGTACAAGCTGATGGAGGTGTGCGGCGGGCACACCCACACGATCTACAAGCACGGCCTCGAGGACTACCTGCCCGAGTCGATCACCCTGGTGCACGGCCCCGGCTGCCCGGTCTGCGTGATCCCGATGGGGCGGGTGGACGACGCGATCCACCTGGCCTCGCAGCCGGACGTGATCATGACGTCGTTCGGCGACATGATGCGGGTGCCGGGCAGCGGCGGATCGTTCTTCGACGCCAACGCCGAGGGCACCAGCATTCGGATGGTGTACTCA
>Ga0208043_1000484_pt1 | contig 17857 bp, 13 predicted proteins | sample Sb_taG_12_FD_187710 | JGI IMG/M metagenome (GOLD analysis project Ga0208043, IMG submission 187710) | Peat soil microbial communities from Weissenstadt, Germany - Sb_50d_9_AC metaG (SPAdes) (version 2) | ecosystem: Environmental > Terrestrial > Soil > Wetlands > Peat | place: Germany... | reverse complement strand
CTTCATTCGCAGGTGATCCTCATGGTCAGGATCGGCGAGCGCCTCAAGAAACTCCTCGTATCCTGATGTACCGCCAACGTCTTCGGGCGGCGCGCTGGATTCGCCGTCGACACAGACCGGGTAGACAATGTCTGCGTCGGGCAGCAATTCGTCTTCAAGTTGCAGCACGAGCCTCCAGTTGTCACCGAAGTCATAGATTTACGCGACTCGGTCTCCGATTGATAGGCCGATATCCTGTAGTCTGACGCCCCGCTCATCAAGAACTTCGCGTTCCTCCTCCGAATCCGGAGCGCCGTAGGTACGGTCGGCAACACTGAACTCGTGCAGGTGGCAGTCCTGCCAATCCATTATTGCCTGGATGACTCGGTGAAGACGCGCGATCGCAAAATCAGCCGGCACCTGGATACGGCGCCAGACCAAGGGCCGCACGTCCTCAAGGAAAACACGAAACTGATAGATTGGCGGCGCCGGCGTCACAGGGTTTATCGGCTTTTGGATTCGACGCACGGAAGCGAAGCTACCACACAATCATGACATTGGTGTCATCCACGAGGCTGCCGTCTCACGATCTATGTGTTCGCGAGACATTTGGAAACTCGAGGACCCCGAATCTTTCCGTTCTCAGGAGATGCCGCCGTCTTTGACTCGGTTGCCCGGTAGCTATTCTGAATAATAAACCCGTAGAGATTTTTACGTTTCTCGCTGAGGATTCAAAGGTGCAGGCGAGGAAGCATCGGGGGCGTATCCGACGCTTTCGCGATGTGTTCCCCGTCGGGAACTCGCGCAATCGGCGTCCGGCGAGTAGGCCCACCTGCCGGCGAGGGGCGACGCGGGCACAGCACGGGCTCGGAGCGTTAGCAGCGACCAGAGGTGGTCATGCTGGTATTTCTAATCCATGTTCGCGACCCGCAATTTTACGCCGTGCCGGCGGCCGGCCGCGCGAAAAACGGCAACCTGCGCATTATGGGGTTCCCACCGATCGGAATCATGTCGCTTTCCGCGGTGCTCAAGCGCGCCGGCCACGAATGCGTGATGTTCGACCAGGCCAACAGCGAGACTCCAAACCAGGTCATCATCGAGCAGATTCGCATGCAGCGGCCCCAACTGGTCGGGTTGAGTTTTCTGAGCACCACCAGTTATCCCTACGCCAAGATTCTCGCCCGCCAGATCCGCGCCGTCGATTCCAAGGTCAAAGTCGCCATCGGTGGCGCCTTCGCGACGCTAAACGCGCCCCTGGTGAAACTGCAATGCAGCGAAGTGGATTTTGTCTGCCGCGGTGACGGTGAGCAGTTGATTCTCGACCTGGTTGAGCAACTCGACAATCCGGCGGCTGTCGCCGGGCTGACCTGGGCGCGAGACGGCCAGGTGGTAAACAATCCGGACCGCGCTGTGGAGCGCGATCTCGACCAGTGGCCTTTTCCAGACCGCGAAAGCCTCGCGCTGGACTTCATCGAGTCGATGCCGCTGGATGTGCCCGCGGTTCTGTCAATGGACCGCTTCACCACGATGCAAGCGTCGCGCGGATGCCCGCAGCACTGCGTTTTCTGCGACATTCCGAGCTTCAACCAGGGCAAATGGCGCTCCCGCAGCCACCAGCACGTGCTCGCGGAATTCAATCATCTGAAGCAACACGGCTACGGTGCGGTGTACTTTGTCGACGATCATTTTCTGTTGCAACCCAAGCGGATCGAAGCCATCTGCAAAGGGTTAATCGACAGCGGTCCGACCATCCACTGGGGTTGCGAGGGCAGAGTCGATTCGGTCGCCGAGCATCTGTATCCGTTGATGGCAAAGGCCAATTGCCGCACTGTGATGTTCGGGATCGAGAGCGGCAGCCAGAAGGTCCTCGACCGGCTCGGGAAGGAGCAGACCCTTAACCAGGTTGAGACCGCGGTCACTAACGCCAAGCGGGCGGAAATCGAAATCGTGCACGGTTTCTTCGTGGTCGGCAGCCCCGACGAGACCGTGGCCGACCTGAGGGCGACTTTTGATTTTGCCGCACGGCTCCCGCTCGACACGTTCAACTTCAACCGCCTATGCGTCTATCGCGGCACCCCGTTATGGCAGGAATATATCCGCCGCAACTTGGTCGACGAGGGCCGAGACTGGTTCAAGTTTTTCAAGTGCTCCGAGATCGATCCGACCTGCCTCTCGGGCGAGGTGATCAACCGCGAGCGCAGCGCGGGTTTCCGCCGAATATTCCTTTACAAGCTGCTTCATAGTCCGCTGCAAACCGTGCGGCTCCTGCGCCGCTTCACGCGCTTCATGCCGATGCGCGACGTGGTTTACCTGATTCTCAAGCCCTTCCTCGGCCAGGGTCGCGGACCCACGCCGGCTGAGACTTTTTCGCGCGCCGTCGAGGATGCCGAGCTTAAGGACTCGGGCGCGGCCCTCACCCAAGTCACCGACGCGATGCTCGAGCAGGCGCCGGCCGTTTTCCAGGCCGAACGGTCCCTAACTCAGCCTCGATCATGAAGTCCGCAGAAATCGCGGGCGCGCGAGCGGCCCGATGACCGTCCTGGTTTTGGGCGCGCTGATCCCCTTATAATAATCTGATTATTCGGCCGAATGGCGGTTTTATGCTCCATCAGGTGAGTGGTGCAGGCGGATTGGGCGTGGTGGAACTGGTGCTGGGCACGGGCCCGGTGGTGGCAGCCGTGTTGTGGCTGCTGGTGGCGTTTTCGGTCGGCAGTTGGGGCATCATTCTTTACAAACTGATTCAGATTTCGCGCGCGCGGCGCCAGTCCGAACGCTTCATCGCAATCTTCTGGGAATCGAAAAACCTCGCCGCGATTCACACCGCGAGCGTCGGCCTCAAGCGCAGCCCGGTCGCGCAGGTTTTCCGCGCCGGCTACCAGGAGCTCCTGCAACTCACCCGCGCCAAGCGCCAGGCGGTCGGAGCGGAAAGCGGCTTCTCGACCGATCTCGGCGGAATCGCCAACGTGATGCGCGCGATGAAGCGCCAGGAAAACGTCGAGCTGACCAAGCTCGAGTCCGGCATCACCTTCCTCGCCACGACCGGTTCGACGTGCCCTTTTATCGGACTGTTCGGCACGGTGTGGGGAATAATGACGGCGTTCCTGGGCCTGTCGGCGTCGCATACGTCGAGCATCCAGGCGGTCGCGCCCGGAATCGCCGAGGCGCTGATCACGACTGCGGTCGGCCTGGTCGCGGCGATCCCGGCGCAGATGTTCTACAACTACTTCATCGCGCGGGTGCGAGTGCTGGCGACCGAGATGGATAATTTCACCTCCGAATTTTTGAACATCGCCGAGCGTCATTTCCTTTCGTAGGCGGCATCGCAATGGCATTCGATTCAGGACAGCGCGGGCAGATGGTTTCCCAGATCAACGTCACGCCGCTGGTGGACGTGATGCTGGTGCTGCTGGTCATCTTCATGGTGACGGCGCCGATTATTCAGCAGGGCGTCGAGGTCACGCTGCCCAGCGTCAAGGCCGAGGCGCTGCCCGGCAAGGAAGAGCAGTTCGTCGTGTCGATCACGCGCGACAGCCAGATTTATCTCAATGACGCGAAACTCTCGGCGGATGACTTGACCGGCAAGCTGAAGGCGATTGCGCAGGAGCGTCCCGACCGCCAGGTTTTCATCCGCGCCGACGACCAGGTGCCGTATGGCGAAGTGATCCGCACGATGGCGGCGATTAAGGCTGCGGGAATCGAAAACGTCGGGATGGTGACTGAGATGCCGGCGGCGAACGGGCCCGACGCGGGCCCGAAGTGAGCGCTGAGCGTGGCATCGCGGGACCATAACGGTGACGAGCAGCCGTCGCGAATCGGATATTTCGCGGCGATCTTCGTCTCCGCGCTCGGCCACGCTGCGCTGTTCGCGGCGGTGTTCTTCATCGCACCGCGCTTTTTGCATCCCGAAGAAGCCGCGCCGCCCGCATACACGGTGAAAATCGTCGATAACATTCCAGCCGGCGACCTCGGAACGCATCTGCCGCGCATCAATCGGCACCCGGCGGATGAAGCGAAGGAGGCGGCGCCCAAGCCCGAAGAATCGAAGGTCAAGACCGAGCCGCCCAAAACAGAACTCGCGCTTAACGACGACAAGAACGCGCTCAAGATAAATGCGAAGCCGACCGACGCTCCAACCGCGACTCCCACGCCCGAGCCCACGCCAGCGCCAACTATCGAGCCGACTATCGCACCAACAATAGAAGCCACCGCATCACCGACGCCCGAGCCAACGCCAGAGCCTACGCAAGCGCCGACGAAACACCCGACGCCAAAGCCCACGCCCGACAAGACGTCGCGCAATGCGCCCAAGTCTGAATCGACGGCGGCAAAGGCGAAGATCGCGGCGACGCCGAGCGTCGAGCAGCGGTTCGCGATGCTTAAACGCCGGTTGCTCGCCGAGCACGTCAAGGAGCTGGCGAAGAACCCGCCTGAAGATGAAGATGACGACGATTCCAACGCGCCCGACAATGCTCCGAGCGGTCCTGCAGGCGGAGGACCCGTCGTCGCAAGTAAAGCGACTGAAGGAGCGGGCTACGGAGTCGGCGCCGGCAAGGGCAGCGTCGGGATTCTACAGGACCCGGAATTTATCCTGTACTATAAGACCGTGCAGGAACAGATTAAAAAGTCGTGGACGTTTACCGGCGGATCGAATGATCTGACCGCGACCGTCAATTTCGCGATCGGTCCCGACGGTGCGCTGACAGCCGTGAAGATTGGCACGAGTTCGAACGACTCGGCGTTCGACGATTCCGTGATTCGCGCGATTCGCCGGGCAGCGCCGTTTCCCGCGCCGCCGGAAAAGTTTCGCGGCCAGTTTTCTTCCGGGATCAAAGCCTTGTTTCAGCTCGGTGAACTCAAGTCCTGAGGTTGTGATGCGGCAGGAGGTGCGGATGAACTTTTTCAGTGTTTGTTTTTTCAGTGTTAAAATATGAAGCGGGCTATTCAAGCTTGCGCGATCGCGTGCGCGATTGTTTTGGCGTCGATGACGGGCGGGGCCGTCTTGCAGCCCGCGGGTGGAGGGACCGGCGAGGCTAACTTGCAGCCCGCGGGTGGAGGTCCGATCACCATCACGATCGCGGGGCCCGGCTCGCAGCTCTCGACGATCGCGGTGTCGGGGCTTAAAAACCTCGGCGGCGACGACGACCATAGCGTCGGCAGCGCGTTTGTCGGCACGCTTCGGCGCGACCTCGAGCTTTCGGGCTATTTCAGAATTATCGATCCGCACGCGTACATCGAGGACCCGCAATCGTCGGGCTTCGAGCTTGGCCAGTTCAATTTCGCCGACTGGCGATCGATCAACGCCGACTTTGTCGTCAAGGGTTCGGTCTCTGCCAGCGACGCGGGCGTGAAACTGACGGCTTTTCTCTACGACGTCGCGCAGCAGCGGCGCATGATGGGCAAGAATTACAGCGGCGACTTGGGCGACGTGGCCCGGATGGCGCGCCGCTTCGCCGACGCGATCCTTGAAGCTGCGACCGGGCAGCGCGGTCCGTTCGATTCCAAGCTCGCACTCGTCTCGACGCGCGGCGGCCGCTTCAAGGAAATCTATACGCAGTCGATTGACGGCAAGGACCTGTTCAAGCTGACCGGCAATCCGACGATCAACCTGTTCCCGAGTTTCGATCGCAGCGCGCGCTACGTGCTGTATCTCTCGTACAAGAGCATGGCGCCCGCGCTTTATCTGGCCGATCTCAAGGAGCAGCGCGAAGCCAAGCTTGACAGCCCGCACGGCCGCGTGATCGGCGGAACGATCTCGCCCGACGGCGAGCGCATCGTCGCCGCGATCGAGCGCGACGGCGTCACCAATCTGTATCTGATCACGCGCGAGGGCGCGGAAATTCGCCAGCTCACCGACACCAACGGCATCAACGTCAGTCCCGCGATTTCACCCGACGGCGCCACGCTCGCATTCACGTCGGATCGCTCGGGCACGCCGCAAATTTACCTGATGAGTCTGGCGGGCGGTGCGCCGAAACGATTGACCTACAGCGGCGATTACAACACCACGCCCGCGTTTTCGCCCAAGGGCGACAAGCTCGCGTATCAGAGCCGCAACAACGGTCGTTTCGACATCTGGACGATTCCAGTCGGCGGCGGCGAACCTGTGCAAGTGACAGATGGCAATGGCTCCAACGAGTATCCGAGCTGGTCGCCCGACGGACGCTATCTGGCGTTCAGCTCGACGCGCGGCCACAATTCGCAAATCTATATTATGATGGTCGGCAACCGGAAGATAATTTCCGCTTTGACGGAGGGTAATGGTAATGATTCCTGTCCAGCGTGGTCGGGGTGGTTGGGTGAGTAGCCGTTCGACATTGGCCAAGGCGATGGCGATTGTGAGTGTTGCGGTGATGCTGGCGGTGGCCGCATGCTCGTCGAAGAAGCCGGCCCCGATAGGCGGCGAAAACAATCCGGGCGGAAGTCAACTGGGTGAAAATGGGGTTGGCAAGGGCGGCGGCAACTCGCTCGAGGACTGGAAGAACGGAAAGTTCGGCGCGCAAGGTCCGCTCAGCGACATTCACTTCGCGTACAACGAGTACACGATTCAAGAGCAGGACGGCTCCGTGCTGAAATCCAATGCCAGCTGGCTGCAAGCGCATCCGCAGACGCGGGTCCAGGCCGAGGGTCATTGCGATGAGCGCGGTTCCGAGGAATACAATATCGCGCTGGGCGCCAAGCGCGCGCAGGCCGCCAAGGATTACCTGGTGACACTCGGAATCAGCGGCAGCCGCATCTCGACAATCAGCTACGGCAAGGAGCTTCCGCTTTGCACCGAGCACGACGAAAGCTGCTGGTCCCAGAACCGGCGCGATCACTTTGCGGTAAGTGAAAGCAAGGAATAAGAGCGTGCGAAAAACGAACTGGCTGATCGGCGGTGCCGCCGTCTTTGCCGCGGCATTCGCGCTGGCGGGATGCGGCGAGCAAGGCGACCTGGACCAGCTCAATCAAAACGAGTTCACGCTGCGCGGGATGATCGCGAGCGACCGCCAGCAAATCAGCTCGCTTAAACAGCAGATTCAACGTGAGAACGATCAGATCGAGGAGCTACAGCACAGCGCCGCCGGCGCGGGCGCCGCGGCCGCGGATGGCGGCACGCTGTCGATGAACGATCGAGTCGCGAGCCTCGAGGCCGAAGTGAAAGCATTGCAGGCCGGGATGGCGGCGACGCCCGGCGCGATTCCTCCTCCCGGCGCGCCGGCAGACTCCGCCGGCGCGGCGCCCGCACCGGGAATGGCGCCGCCGGGGGGTCCGGCGCCGCCCCCCGCGCCCGCCGCGGTCCCTGCAACCTGGCCGACCGAACTCGATCAGGAGATTGCGGACGCCCAGACTTCGAACGAGCCGGGCGTGAAGATCTATCGGGAAGGCCTCGACGCGATGAAGGCCGCCAAGTATCCGCTCGCGGTTGCCAGGTTCACCAAGCTGCAGCATGCCTATCCGAAATCCGCGCTGAGCGAGCCCGCCGAATACTTCGCCGCCAACGCATTGTTTGAAACCGGCGGTTACGACCAGGCGATTTTGCAATTCAACGATCTCGTGATGCGCTTTCCCAAGGGCAAATACGCCGGCGCTGCCTTGCTGCGCGAGGCGCAGGCATTTGTGAAGCTCAACGATCGCATCGACGCGCGCCTGACACTGCAGAAGCTGGTCGCTGATCACGCGGGAACTCCCGAAGCGGAGGCCGCGAACACGATGATGAAAGACCTCGCGAGCGATTGAGGCAGCGCCTTCGCGCACGATTGAATGGAAATAATCCGCGACTTGGAAGCGCTCGCGCGCCATCCCTACCCGGTCACCGCGATCGGTAATTTCGACGGCGTTCACCTCGGACATCGCGCGATCCTGCAGGCCGCGATCGATCGCGCTCGCGCGGCCGGCGGCACCGCGTTCGCGCTCACCTTCGATCCGCTGCCCGCCAAACTGCTCGCTCCGGACCGCGCTCCGCCGTTGATTCTGGCCCCCGATGACAAACTGGAACTGCTGCGGCTGTCGGGCATCGACGGCGCGATCGTGCTCAACTTCACGCTCGCGCTGAGCCTGCTCTCGCCGCGCGATTTCGTGCGCGACTACCTGCGCGGAAAGATCGGCGTGCGCGAAGTGGTCGTCGGGCACAGCGGACGATTCGGCCACAATCGCGCCGGCAACGCGGCCATGATGGTCGAACTCGGCCGCGAATTCGGTTTCGAGACGGACGTGGTCGGGCCGGTCATAATCGGCGGCATCGAAGTCAGTTCAACCAAGGTGCGCGAGTTGATCGGAGCCGGCGACCTGCGCGGCGCCGCCAGGCTGTTAGGCCGTTATCACTTTCTAAGCGGCTCGGTCGTGCGCGGCCGCGAGCGTGGACGGACGATCGGATACCCGACTGCGAATCTCGACAGCGAAACGGAATGCATTCCGCCCGACGGTGTTTACGCCGCCCGCGTCATCCTCGGCGATGGCGCCTACCCGTCGCTCGTCAACATAGGGATGCGTCCGACATTTTCGGAGACCGCGCGATCGATCGAGGCGCATATCCTCGATTTCGCGCGCGACATCTATGGGACGCAAATCAAGCTCGAGCCGATCGAACGAATCCGCCCCGAGCGCAAGTTCGACAACGCCGATGCGCTCAAGGCGCAGATCACTCTCGACCTGGGCAAGGCCCGCGAGATCCTTTCCACGGCCTAGGCGCTAGCGGATTTTTGCGGCCGCCGCGATTGCCGGCGTTTTCGTGAACTTGAGCATGAAGCGATCCGTCTGACCGCGATGCTTGAACACAATCCAGGTGCGATCGTCTTCAGGGTGGCGCAGCGCGCTCGACGCTCCGGACAGCCTGAAGCCCGCCTTCTCCACATCCTTGACTAGAAAATTCTCGTCGATTCGGTGGAGCGTGGTTGTCACCGTATCGTTGGCGCCCGGCTGCGCGCCGTGATCGACGATCCCGTAAATCCCGCCCGGCTTGAGCGCCTTGAACACCGCCGCGTTCACATTCTCGCGATTGAGCTTGAAGCCGACCATGTCGTGGTAGTTGAGATGTATGATCACTGCGTCGAGCGACTCCGGCGCCACCGGCAGCAGGTCGGGCGCATCGAAGGGTTTGCTGACCTTGACCACGCTCTTGAGCGCCGGCTCTTTCAGCCGTTCGTTCCATGTATATTCGATTTTCTTGAACTGCTCAGGGAAGGGACCGTTCTGCGAATAAACCTTGCCTGTCGATCCGACGATTCGCGCATACAGCTCGGTCATGTACCCGCCGCCCGCGAAGATATCGGCAATCTTCATCCCGGGCTTGATTCCGTAAAACGCCATGATCTGATCGGGCCTGCGTCCTGCGTCGAGCGCCTTGTCCGCGGCCGGCCGATCGGGCGAGTTGATCGCGTCGGTAATTTCCTTGGGAATCTGCGCGGCGGGAATTGGTGCGCTTTCAGCCACGCTCGCCGCAACCGCCGCCAGCGGATTCTGCGCGCGCGCCGGCGGTGAGATCCACGCGCCTGCGGCGAATGCGACTATCGTTGACAGGACCAACCGCCACGTTCCAATACGCATTCTTATAGCCATCTCGATTCTCCGCGTGACGTTTGATTCCTCTCCCACCAGCGACAGCTAACACACCGATCGCAAAACGGGCAATCCGGTTTCTCCAGTCCGTCCTGCGCTCGGCAAACCGTAAAGGAACGGCGCGGGGGAGTGGACGTGGCTATCGTGCGCGCGGCAAGATTAAAGCTACGGCCCTTCGTTGCTCGGCATGAACCCGGAGACCCAACCCAATTCCTGCGACACCCCCAGCTTCAGATGAACCCAGAGACCCAATCCAATCTCTCAGACATCACGCCCGCCTTCGGTGGACTTCGCGTCGTCGCGTTCGAGAGCCGCATGGCGGCGGAAGTAGCGACGATGATCGAGCGGCGCGGCGGCGTCGCGATAATCGCGCCGGCGATGCGCGAGGTGGCGCTCGAGGACAATCACGCGGCGCTGGATTTCGCCGATCGCCTGCTGGCCGGCGAATTCGAGGTGGTCATTTTTATGACCGGCGTCGGCACCCGCGCGCTGTTCCAAGCGATGGAAACGCGCCATCGGCGGGCGTCGATAGTGGCGGCGCTGGCCGCAATCACAACCGTGGCGCGCGGCCCCAAACCGATTCGCGCGATGCGTGAGCTTGGCGTCGAACCCTCGATCGTCGTGCCGGAGCCGAATACCTGGCGCGAAGTGCTGAGCGCGCTTTCGTCGCGGATCGAGCTCAAGGGCAAGCGCGTCGCGATCCAGGAATACGGAGTTTCCAATCACGAGCTGACCGCCGGGCTCGAGGCGCGTGGCGCCCGGGTCACGATTGTTCCGGTCTATAAATGGACGTTGCCGGCCGACCGCGCGCCGCTGCGGGCGGCGTTGAACGCGATCGCGGCGGGCGCGGCGGACGTGGCCATTTTCACCAGCTCGAACCAGGTCACGAACGTCATTCAGCTCGCGGAGGCCGAGGGAATCGGCGACGGCGTCAAGCTCGGCTTCGCGCGCATGGCGGTTGGCTCTATCGGGCCGGTATGTTCGGCCCAGATTCGCGCCTACGGGCTCCGCGTGGACTTCGAGCCGGAGCATTCGAAGCTCGGCCAGCTGGTTAAAGCGGCGGCGGCGCAAGCGGCTTCAATTCTGATCGCGAACCGCGCGGACACGCATCGGATTGAACCGGGTGCGGCGCCAACTCCGCGGCGGCTGGCGATTTCCGACGCGCCGCGATCTCCGCTTGCCGGCCATCCGATGCTCAAGGCGTGCCGGCGCGAAGCTGCCCCCTACACTCCTATCTGGCTGATGCGCCAGGCGGGCCGCTACATGCCGGAGTATCGGCGCGTTCGCGAGCGTCATGGTTTTCTCGAGATGTGCAAGCGGCCCGAATTGGCCGCCGAAGTCACCATCACGGCGGTCGAGCGGCTCAAGGTGGATGCGGCGATCATTTTCGCCGATATCCTGCTGCCTCTGATCCCGATGGAAGTCGGGCTGCATTTCGAAAAAGGCGACGGGCCGGTGATCGATCGCCCGATTCGCACCGAGGCCGACCTCGAACGGATTCCCGCCGTCGATGTGGCGGCGCTCGGCTTCGTTGGCGACGCGATCAAGCTGGTCCATCGCGCGATCGGCGCGACCACTCCGCTGATCGGATTTGCCGGCGCGCCGTTCACGCTCGCGTCGTACCTGATCGAAGGCGGCTCGTCGCGGCAATACCAGGCGACCAAAACTTTCATGTACATGCAGCCCGAAACGTGGCATCGCCTGATGGAGCGGCTGGCGCGCACGACGGCGGATTATCTGAAGATGCAAATCGCGGCGGGCGCCGACATCGTCCAGATTTTCGACAGCTGGGTCGGCAGCCTCGGCCCGGACGACTATCGGCGCTTCGTGCTGCCGCACACCGCGTCGGTGATCGCAGCAATTCCCGCCGACGTGCCCGTAATCCATTTCGGGACCGTGACGGGAAACCTGCTCGAGCTGATGCGCGAGGCGGGCGGCGACGTTTTGGGGCTCGATTGGCGCGTCAATCTCGCCGACGCGTGGGCGCGGCTCAATTACAGCGTGGCGGTACAGGGCAATCTCGATCCGATCGCGCTGTTCGCGGACGTTTCCGAAATCCGCACACGCGCCCGCGCGATTCTCGATCAGGCGGGCGGACGCCCCGGACATATCTTCAATCTCGGCCACGGAATACTTCCGGATACGCCGGTCGATCACGTAATCGCGCTCGTCGATGCGGTTCACGAGATGAGCGCGCGCTGACGTTATGACCGCGAAGGCCACGTGCGACGCGGTGTTGATGATTGGATTCGGCGGACCGACGCGCGCCGATCAGGTGCGGCCGTTTCTCGATGACTTGCTGCGTGGGCGGCCAATCCCGCGCGAGCGCTACGAGGAGGTGGTCCATCATTACGATCTTCTCGGCGGGCGCTCGCCGTACAACGATCTCACGATGCGGCAGGCGGCGGCGCTGCGCGAGCGGCTTGCAAAAGAAGGCACGCAGCTGCCGGTCGCGGTCGGGATGCGCAACTGGGAGCCGTATGTTGCCGACTCGATCCGCGCGCTCGCTGACGGTGGAGCGCGGCGCGTGCTCGGCTTCATCATGGCGGCGCATCGCAGCGAAGCCAGCTTCGAGCGATACCAGGCAGCGGTCAACGACGCGTGCGCTGCGTTGGGCGAAGCGGCGCCCCAGCTCGTGTATCCCCAGCCGTGGCACGACCATCCGCTGTTCATCGCGGCGGTGGCCTCGCGCACGCGCGAGGCGTACGCGCGGCTGGACGAGCAAGCGCGGTCGCGCGCGCGGCTGATCTTCACCGCGCACAGTATTCCGCTCGCGATGGCACAGGCCGGGCCGTACGTCGAGCAGCTTACGCAGTCGGCGCGGATGGTCGCCGCAGCGCTTGGAATCGGCACGTGGCAATTCGCGTATCAAAGCCGCAGCGGCAGTCCGCGCGAGCCGTGGCTCGAACCTGATATCAAGCAAACGCTGCGGAGCCTGGGCGCGAAGGCAGCGGTGGTCGTGCCGATCGGGTTTTTGTGCGATCACGTCGAAGTGCTGTACGATCTCGATATCGAGGCGGCGCAAATCGCACGCGAGGCGGGAATCAGAATGGAGCGCGCGCCGACAGTCGGGGACCATCCGTTGTTTATCGAGATGATGGCTTCGATAGTCGCGCCGTACGCGCACGGCTGACAGATAATGAAGGCATCTTGGGGGAAAGTGCGGATCGGCGTGATTGCGATCTTTTGTGCGGCTGCGTTGGCGATTGTCGGCCTTCATCGTTCTTCAGGCCGCGCCTATAGCGCGGACCCCACCCCGACGCTCTTCGTTACGGACTCTTGCACCAACGCCGTGACGGCTTATCCCGCCGCGAGCAACGGCGATGTCGCCCCGCTGGCCCCGGCGCCTACCGGCCTTTCCGAGCCCGGACCTGTGGCCATTGACGCGAGTGGGAACATTTACGCCGCCAATACCTGCAACTACACCGTCACCATTTACGCCAAGGGGAGCAAAGGCGACTCCCCTCCCACCGCCATCATCGGCGGCCCCAACACCGGCTTGAGCCCCCTATACGGCATCGCGGTGGATTCGAGCGGCAAAATCTATGTGACGAACTGCCCTGCCTGTTACAACCAAAGCGGCGCCTCCAGCGTGACGGTCTATCCGCCGCTGGGGAAAAGCACCGGGCTGCTCAACGAGGTCCCCATCGCCACCATCAGCGGGAGCAACACTGGCCTGGAAAGCCCATCGGGCATCGCGCTGGATTCCAGCGGCAACATCTATGTGGGGGCCTTCGCGGCCTCCAGCGTGTCTGTCTATCCGCCGCTGGGAAAAAGCACCGGGCTGCTCAACGAGTCTCCCATCGCGACCATCAGCGGGAGCGACACCGGCCTGGTCTCGCCGGCCGGCATCGCGCTGGATTCCGGCCGCAACATCTATGTGGATGACTTCGGCGCCACGAGCCTGTTTATCTATCCTCCCTTGGGAAGCAGCACCGGGCCGCTCAACGAGGCTCCCACCGCCAGCATCAGTGGAGCCGACACCCTCCTGGAGGCCCCATATGGCATCGCGGTGGATTCCAGCGGCAGCATTTATGTGACGGACAGCGGCGCCACGAGCGTGTTTGTCTATCCTCCCCTGGGCAGCAGCACCGGGCCGCTCGACGAGGCGCCCAGCGCCACCATCAGCGGGAGCAATACCGGCCTGGTGTATCCACAAGGCATCGCGCTGAATTCCAGCGGCAACATCTATGTTGGGGACTGGTACGCCGCCAGCGTGTTTGTCTATCCGGCGAAGACCAACGGCAATGTCGCTCCCAGCTCCGCCAGCATCAGCACGACTATGACCACCGGCCTTGGCTCCCCGGAAGGCATCGCGCTGGATTCCAGCGGCAACATCTATGCGGCGAACTGCCCTGCCTGTTACGGCTACAGCGGCATCCCCAGTGTGTTTGTGTATTCGGCGGGGAGCAACGGCAACGCCGCCCCCACCGCCTCCATCAGCGGGAGCAACACCGGCCTGAACTACCCGTACGGCATCGCGGTGGATTCCAGCGGCAACGTCTATTTGGCGGACGAAGGCACCATTGGGCAAGACGGCGGCTCCATCCCCCCCAGCGTGTTCGTCTATCCGGCCGGGAGCCACGGCAATGTCGCCCCCACCGCCTCCATCAGCGGGACCAGCACCGGCTTGGACACCCCCTACGGCATCGCGGTGGATTCCAGCGGCAACATCTATGTAGCGGACGACGGCGATCAATCTTGCGATGACACCGAGAGCGTGTATGTCTATCCGGCGAATACCAGCGGCAACGTCGCTCCAATCGCCACCATCGGCGGGACCAGCACCGACCTGTGCTTCCCGACCGGCATCGCGGTGGATTCCAGCGGCAAAATTTATGTGGCGGACAATGGTGCCACGAGCGTGTTTGTCTATCCCCCCTTGGGAAGCAGCACCGGCCCGCTCAACGAGGCCCCACTCGCCACCATCAGCGGGAGCAGCACCGGGCTGTTCGAACCAATCGGTATCTCGGTGAATTCCAGCGGCAACATCTATGTGGCGGACAACGGCGAAATCTTCGTCCCCGGCGACGTGCTTGTCTATTCGGCCGGGAGCCACGGCAATGTCGCCCCCACCGCCACCATCAGCGGTCCACTCACAGAACTGGCTGCGCCTCTGTTCATCGCCTTCCAGCCTGCCACCACGACCTCGACCACCACGCTGAGCGCGGCACCTTCGACGATCGACTTCGGCAACGTCGATGCGACCGCGACCACCAAGGCCAAGAAGATGATGCTCACCAACAAGGGCACGACCGCAGCGCTGATCGAAACGGTGACCGCGCTGCCGCCATTCACAATTTCCAGCGGCGCGGACACCTGCTCGGGTAAAAGCATCGCGGCGAAGAAGAAGTGCGAATTCGAGGTCGAGTTCTCGCCGGCCACTCCCGGTATCGTGAGCGATCAAACGATCAACGTGACCTACAACGGCACCAGTCCCAAGGTGAGCCTCAGCGGCACTGGAATTGCCGTGACGCTGAAGGCGCCGTCCCAGGAGAAGTTCTCGTCGGTGGCGGCAGGCGGGACAGGTAAGCCAAAGGCGATCAAGATCTCGAATCCTGCGACGGTGAGCGTAAGCCTGGGTACCACCAGCATCAGCGGCAACGATCCCGGCGCGTTCACCAAAATGGCCAACAGCTGTACGGGCACGCTGGCGGCCAAACCCGGCAACTGCACGATCACGATGGAGTTCACGCCGAAGAGCGGCGCGACCGGTGCGCAGTCGGCGACGGTGGGCTTCAGCTATACCTACGGCGCGAACACCGGAAGCGTGTCGGTCTCGATTTCGGGTACTGTCAAGTAGATCGCGGCCGGCGGCGCGTAATTCGCTGCGGTCTCGGCGCCTCGCCAGCGCGAAAGTGTCTTACCTGCTCGCGAATCGCCTGAAAGTACCTTCAGCTAAAATTTCATACCTAAAGTCATTTTTCTCTTTCAGAGAGCTGTTTGACTTTGGTTTGGTGCAACCGTTACTAATGGCCCACAATCTGCGACTAATTCTTCCTCGGGTCGCATCTGAACAGTATGAAAGGTGATAGCGAGAGTAACGTTTCCGAAGCGGCCGGAGCTGCTCCGAACGCCCGGAGTGACCGGCAGGTTCACGGGGGGAAGCAAATGACCAGGCACGCCGGAAAAGCGCGGATCGGCGCGATCGCGATCCTGGGTGCGGCCGCGTTGGCGATTCTCAGCCTTCATCGTTTTTCAGGCCCTGCCTATAGCGCGGGACCCACCTCAACCGGACAGTTCGTATATACCAACGACGACGACGATCTTGTGAACACAGTTTCGGGATTTTCCGTCGCCGAAAACGGGACACTCACCCCGTTGGCCAATTCCCCGTTTCAAACCGGGGGCGCCGGCGCAGGCGGCGGGTTTTACGCCGCGAACCGGATCGTGATTTCCGGAAACCTGCTCTTCGCGAGTGATGCCGGAACCCAGGATGTCGCCGTTTTCACCATCGATCCGGGTAGCGGAACTCTCACGGCGGTGCCGGGCTCGCCGTTCGCGACCGGCGAGGTGGGCGGCGCGAGTTCAATCTCCCTTGCGCATGTGGACGTGCGAGTCCCGACTGAACTCGAATTTCTGTACGCCGGCGACAGTGACACCGGCGCCGTCACCGGTTTCAGCGTCGCTGCCAACGGAGTATTAACCCCTGTCGGCTCGCTCGGCAGCGGCGGCGCACCGGACGGAATGAAGGGCCTAAGCCTTTTTTCAACTTCGTATCTGGCGGTGGACTTGGGCGAATCGAATCAGATCCTGATGTACAGCGTGGGCGGAGACGGCACGCTGACCGAAAGCGCCGGTTCGCCCTTTGACGGCTCTCCAATTCCCACCGGTTGCGATGACTGCATCGGGGACACAGGAATCGATTTCGACCAGGCAGGAGCGTTTCTCTTTGCCGGCCCCGCCAGCGGGTCGCTGAACGAGGTCGATGAGTTTAAATTCACCTCCTCGGATGGATCGCTGTCGTTGTGGCCGGGGTCGCCGTTCAGCGCCACGTCGGGGATGAATTCCAATTGTGTACTCTCCAGCCGCGACAACCGATTCCTGTTCGTGAGCAATCAGGACAGCAGTACGGTTACCACCTGGCAATTCGGCAGCGGCGTCTTGCAGAACCCCGCAGTCGTCAGCACTACATCCTTATCTGGATTGACGGGACTTGGACCGGCGGGAATGGGCACGGACGACACAACCAACACGCTCTATGTAGCAAACGGCGACAACACGATAAGCGTGTTCACGATTGTCGGTACCGGATCTCTGGCCGCGGTTTCGGGATCACCCTTCGCCACCGGCCAGAGTGGATTTTTGCAATCGCTCGCGGCATACTCCGCGTCGACTGAGCCGACTGCGACGCCGACCGCCACCGCAACGGCCACCGCGACGGCTACAGAAACGGCGACGGCCACCGCGACTGAGACTGCCACTGCCACGCCGACTGCAACTGAGACTGCCACTGCAACCCCGACGGCAACTCTGACCGCGACGGCGACGGCTACTGCGACTGAGACTGCCACCGCAACCGCGACAGCCACCGAGACCGAGACCGAGACTGAAACGCCGACCCCGACGGCGACGGCGACGTCGACCGGCGTCGAGGTGAGCGCGACGCCAACCGCAACGGCTACTAAAACAGCCACTTCTACCCCAACACGGACTATCGCTTCTACCCAAACACCGACCCCAACACGGACTGCCACGGCAACCGCAACTGCGACCGGCGGCACCCCGACGGTGACTGCAACCGCAACCGCAACGGCGACCAAGACCGCAACGCCCACAGCCACCGCGACCGCGACGAATACGCCGACCGTGACGCCGACAGCTACTGCAACGCGAACCGCAACTCCGACGGCCACGCCTACCGTGACCGCAACTACGCTGACCGCGGCGCCGAAGACGATCGACTTCGGCAGCGTCGATGCGACCGCGACCAGCAAGCCCAAGAAGGTGACGCTCACCAACAAGGGCACGACCGCAGCGCTGATCGAAACGGTGACCGCACCGCCGCCATTCGCGATCGCCGGCGGCAAGGACACCTGCTCTCGTCAAATCATCGCGCCGGCAACGAAGTGCTCATTCTACGTCGAATTCGAGCCGGCCATTCCCGGCGTGGTGAGTGATCAAACGATCAACGTGACCTACAACGGCACCAGTCCCAAGGTGAGCCTCAGCGGCACTGGAATTGCCGTGACGCTGAAGGCGCCGTCCAAGGAGAAATTCTCGCCGGTGGCGGCAGGCGGGACAGGTAAGCCAAAGGCGATCAAGATCTCGAATCCCGCGACGGTGAGCGTAAGCCTGGGTACCACCACAATCGGCGGCACCGATCCAACCGCGTTCACCAAAA
>Ga0208043_1000476_pt1 | contig 18037 bp, 19 predicted proteins | sample Sb_taG_12_FD_187710 | JGI IMG/M metagenome (GOLD analysis project Ga0208043, IMG submission 187710) | Peat soil microbial communities from Weissenstadt, Germany - Sb_50d_9_AC metaG (SPAdes) (version 2) | ecosystem: Environmental > Terrestrial > Soil > Wetlands > Peat | place: Germany... | reverse complement strand
AAGGCCAAGATGGCCTTCGAGTTTTTCGAGAAGCTGGGAGCCCCGTTTTACGCGTTCCACGACCGGGACATCGCGCCTGAGGGCTCGACGCTCAAGGAAAGCCATGCCAACCTCGACGAAGTGGTCAAGGTGCTCAAGGACGAGCAGGCGCGGACCGGTGTCAAGCTGCTCTGGGGCACGGCCAACCTGTTTACCAATCCTCGCTACATGCACGGCGCCGCGACCAGCTCGAATTTCGACGTCTTTGCCTTCGCCGCCGCGCAGGTCAAGAAGGCCATGGAGATCACCCACGAACTGGGAGGCGCGGGGTACACCTTCTGGGGGGGTCGTGAAGGATATTCCACCCTGCTGAACACCGATATGAAGCGGGAGCTCGATCACCTCGGCCAGTTCCTTCACATGGCGGTCAACTACAAGAAACAAATCGGTTTCCCCGGCACCTTTTACATCGAGCCCAAGCCCAGGGAGCCGACCAAGCACCAGTACGACTCCGACGCCGCCGCCTGCCTGAATTTTCTGCGGACCTACAACCTGCTGCCGCACTTCAAGCTCAACCTCGAGACCAACCACGCGACGCTCGCCGGCCACGAGATGATGCACGAGATGGAAGTGGCCATCGGCGCGGGCGCATTGGGCTCGATTGACGCCAACACGGGTGACTGCCTCCTGGGCTGGGACACCGACCAGTTCCCCACCGACATCTACCTGACCACGCAGTGCATGCTCTGCATCCTCAATATGGGCGGGTTCACGACCGGAGGCGTCAACTTCGACGCCAAGGTCCGGCGCGAGAGTTTTGAGCCGATCGACCTCTTCTACGCCCACATCGGCGGCATGGACGCCTTCGCCCGCGGCCTGAAAACGGCCCGGGCGATCATCACCGACGGCCGCCTGGCCGATTTCGTCAAGAGCCGCTATCAAAGCTGGGATTGCGAGCTTGGCCGACGCGTCGAATCCGGCCACTGCAACCTGGGCGATCTTGAGGCCTATATCGTGCCCAAGGGCGACGCCGCCAGGAATGTCAGCGGCCGGCAGGAAATGCTCGAGAACCTGTTCAACGACTTCATCTGATGAATCGCTCTCTCGTCAGGCTCTCCTGACGAGAGAGGTTTTTCCAGGCCGTTGCGAAGACGCGATTCGCTCAGGAAGCTTCCACCAGTGCCGCGAAAATGCCCTGCATGAACGCGGGCAGATCGTCGGGAGTCCGGCTGGTCACGAGGTTGCCGTCGCGAACGCACGCGGCGTCTTGCCAGATGCCGCCGGCGTTCACCACATCATCCCGGATGGCGAAGAAGCCCGTGACCTTTCGCCCTCTGAGGCAGTGGGCCGAGCAGAGCATCCACGGGCCGTGACAGATGGCCGCCAGCACCTTGCCCATCTGGCCGGCCTGGGTCACGAGATCGACCATCGCAGGATGGCGCCTCATGTGGTCGGGAGAATAGCCCCCGGGAATGATCACGGCGTCGAGATCCTGGGCCTTGACCTCGTCGGCCGCGGCGTCGGAGCGGGCGGGGTAGCCGTGCTTGGACAGGTAGGTCTCTCCGGCCCTTGGTCCGACGATCGTGACATCGGCCCCGGCCTCGCGCAGGCGCAGGACCGGGTACCAGAGCTCGAGGTCCTCATAAAACTTCTCGACCAGCACGGCCACGCGCTTGCCCTTCAGGTTGCTCATCACGTTGCTCCTCTCTGGTGACGGGTTTTCGACACATTCTTGGAGGGCGAATCCGGCGGGAATCAGGTTGGCGACCCGGCGCGAGCAGGGTTTTCCGGATGCGCGCGGGGTCGGTGCTCGGCCATGGCACGCTCGATCGCCTCGTCGAAGCTGTAAGGTGGTTGATAGCCCAGAATCCTCCGCGCCTTGTCGATCGAGTAGTCGAGGTGCAGTCCCAGGAACTTGAATCGGGCCTTGTTGATGATCGGGGCATTCCTGGCTCCGCGCAGCTTCGCGCCCCCCTCGACCACGGTGGCCAGCAACCGCGCCAGTCCGAGCGGAATATGTCGCGTGGGAGGCCGAAGGCCGGCCAGCTCGGCCACGCGGCTGACGAACCGGATCTTGCTCACGGGCTCGCCGTCGGTCAGATTGAAGAACTCGCCAAGGGCGGCCGGGTTCTCCGCGGCCAGAAAAATGCCGTGGACCAGGTTCTTGACGTAAATGCAATTGAGGGCCTGTTCCCCGGAGCCGAAGTAGGCAAACGTCCCCCGCCGCAGGTTCATCAGCAGCTTGGGCAGGACGGTGCGATCGCGCTCGCCATAGATGAAGCCCGGGCGGACGATGGCCGCGGGGAGCGAGCGTTCTTGGTGGTATTTCAGGACCAGGGCCTCGGCCTCGGTCTTGGAGCGGGTGTAAGCGTCCAGAGAGCTGGCCGCAGGCGGGACGGTTTCGTCGGTGCCGTGATGGTCGCGACCCTCGTAAACGCCCAGCGAGCTGACGTGCACCAACCGCTCGACATGAGCGTCGCAGGCCGCGTCGAGAAGCAGCCGGAGGGCGTCGACGTTGAGGCGGCGGAATTCTGCGAGCGTGCCCCAGTCGCCCACCTTGGCCGCACAGTTGAAGACCCAGTCGGCCCCGGCGACTCCCCGCCGCAGCGATTCGGCGTCCTCCAGGTCTCCCGGGATCTTTTCGACCCCCAACTGGTCGAGCCAGCGGGTGTCGCTGCTGGCCCGGACGAGCGCCTTGACGCGGTACCCTCGCCGCGATGCCTCCTCGGCAGCGTGGCCTCCGACCAGCCCGGTTGCTCCCGTGATGAAAATGGTCCTCGGCTTGGCGGTGTCCATGAGACTCAGTTCTCGAGCAATCTGGGGTGATCCGCGCGGGGTGACACAGCGGTCCTGGGCGCGCGAGTAACGACCTCGCACTTCCCCTGCCCGGCCGCGGCCGGCGGTGAAGGCTGCGAAAAAGCGGCGTCAAGGGCGGTGAGAGCCCGATCTGGAATCCTACCCGATCGAGCAAGGATGGGGGAATGGAACTCCTCCTCGAGTGGCTTTTCGACCAGCCTCGCGGCGAAATGTGAATGGGGGCTGGTTTTCCACTCGCTGCCCGGTGTAGGCTGGATTTATGAGTGATCCATGAACCCGCGGGGGGCCCCGCGCTTCTGCTCCCTCTGGTCAGTTACTGTTCGGATTGACGTATTGAGGGAGAGGGTCTAGGATTTCTCGTCCCTGTCCCTGGCCCACGCGAGGTGTCGTCGAGGGATTAGAAGGGTTGGGTCGACATGTCCGGTATCCTGAAACACGACGAATTCGAGTTCTTTCGCCTGGCTCTCTTGAGTCTCAAGGCCAGGCTCCGGGGTGACCTGGACCAGATGACCGATGAAGCACTCCGGCTGAATCTGGTCAACGGCTCGGGCAACCTGTCGAACGTCCCACTTCACATGGCGGATGTGGGCACAGAAAATTATGATCAGGAATTCACCCTGGAACTGATCGAGAACGAGCAAGGCACGCTCGAGCTGGTCAACGAGGCTCTGCATCGCCTTGAAATAGGGAAGTTCGGGTTATGCGTGGAGTGCGAGGAACCGATCTCCAAGCCCCGGCTGCAGGCGATTCCGTACACGCGGCACTGTATCGCTTGCGCCCGGCTCGTGGAGAACGGGGGATGACGCCACGAGTCGGGCTGGGCCGATGGTTACTGTTCTGGGCCATCGCTCTGGGTGGCGCGGCCTTCGACCTGACCACCAAGTCGCTGATCTTCGCCAGGATCGGCGAGCCCCCGGCTCCCTCGGCCTCGATCATCCGCGGGATCCTCGAGCTCCAGACCAGTCTCAACCCCGGCGCCTTGTGGGGTTTTGGCCGCACGCTCCCCTACAGCAGTCAGATCTTCGCGGGTCTCTCGATCGTGGCCGGGATCGCGATCTGCTACTGGCTTTTCGTCCGCGGTGCCGCGGCCAGCCTGGCACTGACGATCGCCCTGGCTCTGATCATGGCGGGCGCCCTGGGCAATTGTTACGATCGCCTGGTCTACGGGCACGTCCGCGACTTCGTGCATTTCCATGTCGAATCCATCGGCTTCGACTGTGCGATCTTCAACTTCGCTGACAACATGCTGGTCCTCGGTGCAGTGATCCTGGTCCTCTTCGCCTTGCGTCCCGAGGCACCGGCTGTTGCCGATCCCACCGAAATCCCACCGGATCAAGCTTCCTCAGCACTGACGCCTGAATCCGTCGAGTCCATTCGACCCGCCTGAGCCGGCCGCTGCGCCCGTGCCTGGACGTGCGCACTGCCGGATGCGGCAGGAAACGGAGCCATTGCGCTCACACGTCGTAGTAAAGCGAGAATTCATAGGGGTGGGGGCGAACGCGGAGGGCTTCGATCTCGTAGGTTTGCTTGTACCAGATCCAGGTGTCGATCACGTCGGAGGTGAAGACGTCGCCGCGCAGGAGGAAGTCATGGTCAGCGCGGAGGGCGTCAAGCGAGGCGTCGAGTGAGTGTGGGGTGGTTGGCACCTTCTCCAGCTCCTCGGGCTGAAGGTCGTAGATATCCTTGTCGAGCGGGTCGCCGGGGCGAATCTTGTTCTGGATGCCGTCGAGCACGGCCATCAGCATGGCGGAGAACAGAAGATACGGATTGGCCGCGCTGTCAGGACAGCGATACTCGATTCTCCGGCTTCTGGGGCTGGCACCGCTGACGGGAATCCGGATGATGGCGGCGCGGTTGCGGCGGCTGTATGAGAACTTGGTGGGGGCCTCGAAGCCCTCGATCAGGCGCTTGTAGCTGTTGGTCGTGGGGTTGGCGAAGGCGCAGAGTGCCGGAGCATGCTTGAGCAGACCGCCGATGGCGTGCAGGCCGAGGTCGCTCATGCCGCCATAGCTGTGGCCGGCCAGCAGCGGTTCGTCGCCTTTCCAGATCGTCAGGTGGGTGTGCATGCCCGAGCCGTTGTCACCGAAGAGCGGTTTGGGCATGAATGTGGCCGTCTTGCCGCTGTTGCGAGCCACGTTGCGGATGATGTATCGCGCCAGCATGACCTGGTCTGCACTTTCCACCAGATCCTGGGGATTGAGGTCGATCTCGCACTGGCCGCCGGTGGCGACCTCGTGGAAGTGGGCGGCCGTCTTGATGCCGCATTCGGCCATTCGCTGGGCCATCTCGGACCGGAGGTTCACCAGGCTGTCGGTGGGCGGGCAGGGGAAGTAGCCCAGTCCGGAGCCCGCCTTGTAACCCAGGTTGGGACTCTCGGACCGGCCGCGGTTCCAGGCCCCTTCGGTGGAATCGACATGGTAGAATGCCTCGTGTTCCCGCTGCTCGAACCGCACGTCGTCGAAGATGAAAAACTCGAGCTCCGGGGCCAGCAGGCACCTTTCGGCCAGCCCGGTGCTGCGCATGTAGCTGACGGCCTTGCGGGCGATGTTTCTGGGGTCTCGAGTATAATCCTGGTGGGTGATCGGATCGTGGATATTGCAGATCATCGTCAACGTCGGCTGGGCCATGAACGGGTCAACGAGTGCGGTCTCGGGCTGGGGAACGACCAGCAGATCGGCCTCGTTGATGGCACGCCAGCCCACCACGCTGGAGCCGTCGAACGCGATGCCCTCCTCGAAGGTCTCCTCGGTCAGGGCGTCGGCAGGTATCGAAAAATGTTGCCAGACCCCGGGAAAATCCATGAACCTCAGATCGACCGTGGTGACCTCTCGCTGCCTGATCTGAGCCAGTACTTCTTTGGGAGTCACGCGGGATCACTCCTTGGTCTTTAGTACCTGCAAAACGCGTCCTGAGTTACCCTGGTCTTTCACATAAGTTTACGATGAATGCGGGATTGGGTCGAGGCATAGGGCCATGGCGAGGCCGTGGAGAGGTCGATTCGTCGTGCTCGAGCACGACTGGAATGGGGTCCACTGGGACTTCATGCTCGAGGCCGGCGCTGGCCTGAAAACGTGGGCCGTCGATGCACCCATCGTGCCGGGTGTCGAGCTGGCGGCCCGTTTGTTACCCGACCACCGCCGGATCTATCTCACCTTTGAGGGTCCGATCTCGGGTGACCGGGGGAACGTGCGTCGAGTCGCCGAGGGAGTGTTCCAGACCATCGAATGGCGTGTCGACCATGTTCGCGTGCAGCTTTCGGGCGCTCAGCTCGTGGGCGAAGTTGACCTGAACCGATCGCCTTCGGGCACGGATTCGAAGGGTGGCTCGACCACCTGGACGTTCCTCCTCGGGAAGGTGGACTGAAGGACTTTGCGGGAAGGTAACCTGGGGGGCTCGAACGCCCCCTTGGTCCGATCGGAATGGCCCGCCAGACGGATCTGACCGTTGCGAATATCCAGTTCTTCCAGTTGCACATCCTCGCGACTGAGGTTCGGCGTGTAGCGCAGGACCACGACGGGATACCCATCACACCTCCGCCACTGGACATCAACCCCATGACGTCGTGCATGGTCGATGATTCGATCGAGGACATTGTCGGCCGGCACGGGAAGGATTCCTGCCCGGATCTTCTCGAGGGTCAGTTCGACGGTGTTTCCCTCCGGGACCCGGGGGCGGGCCACCACGGAGATCACGGACTGGATTCCGCCTTTGTCGAGTTGAAAGGCCAGGATGACCCGGTTCATCTCGAAGAGGACGCGGGGATCATGGATCTCGGGCGGCAACTGATCGGCAAAATGGGTGACCAGATCCTCGGCCAGCCAGGCGTTGACCTCTTGATCGGAGAAGACCGCCTCCCACGAGGGCTCGTTGCGGATATCGTTGCGCAGTTGCAAGCTCTGGGCGAGAAAATGCTTGGCCTTGATCTCGCGCTGCTCGTGGGGAAGGCTGACCATCGCGCGATAATAGGAGGGCTGGTACGTCAACGAGAACCAGATCGCCGACGGGACCGAAACGCAGACTCCGAGGAAGGTTCCCGTCCGGATGAGCCGCTTGGTCAACATCTTGAGCATCGAAGAACCCATCTAGTCTGGAAGGGACAGAGTGATGGGAAACGACCCGCTCACGGTGAAGAGGAATCAGGGTGCCGATTGAGAGGATCTGACGTGCACGCGTGGTCGAACCGTTTTGCAGCATACGGACCGGCGAAAAAACGGTCAACCCGGACTTCTTGCCGGCGCAGCTCTGGCTTTGGTCTGATGCAGAAGCTTCTGACCGGGGAAGCACGCGTAAAGCTCCTCAAGGAGCGTGCTTGATGGCAAGGCAGAAGAAGAAGGATGTCGCGCTGACGCCTTTCGGGCTGCCCGCCGACTACGCGGAATTCTTGGAGTCGCTCAAGAGCCGCGTTCAGCAAGCTCAGACGAAAGCGATGCTGTCGGTGAACCGCGAGTTGATCCGACTTTACTGGGACATCGGTCGCTTGATCTTCGAACGGCAAGAAGAGGCTGGGGGCAGAGGGTACTGGAACGTCTGGCGGATGACTTGCAAAGGGCCCTGCCTGGTGTTGGGGGCTTCTCCCGAAGCAACGTCTTCCGAATGAACCTGAATTTTGCGGGCGAGTGCGGGCGAGAGTATAATGGTTTCGAAGGGCCAACCGGATGGCGTGGGAACACGATAGGGTCTCCTTAACAGGCGGAGGGTGTCGCACTCGGTCCCTGTGACGCCCTGGACCGACGCGTCCTCGGCCATCCTGGTCGATGTGTCCTCAGGAGGTAAACCGCCGTGACCCCGGTCCGACACCGCGAAGTCAGTCCCGAGGTTGCCTCGGGCTCGTACGCCTCGCCTCTGACCGCTGATGAGTTGGCCCAGCGCAATAGGGAGCTGATCGAGTTGCTCAACTCGTGGGAGTCCGAGGGCGACGAACAAGAGCAGCGTGAGACGCTGACGGTTCTCCGTGAGGCCCTGGGCAGGCGGCGAGTGGCGTCCTCGCGGGCGCAGTTCCCGTGAGCCTGGTCGTTCTGCTCGATGCCGGCCCACTGAGCCTTGCGACTAATCCCAAGGGCTCGGACGAGTCGCGACGTTGCAAGGCGTGGCTGGCCGAACTGGTTGCTGCCGGCGTACAGATCATGGTGCCCGAGGGGGCCGATTACGAAGTGCGCCGAGAGCTGATCCGGGCGGGACGACGTGGCGGACTCGATCGGCTGGACAACCTTGCCCGCAAGGCCGGTTTTCTTCCGGTTACGACGGCGGTTTGGCGCCGCGCCGCCGAATTGTGGGCGCAGGCCCAGAATGAGGGCTATGCGACGGCCGATGACTCGGCGCTGGACTGCGACGTGATCCTCGCGGCGCAGGCGTTGCTTGTCGCCGAGGACGGCTTCGAGGTGATCGTCGCAACGAGGAACGTTGGCCACCTGGGTCGGTTCGTCGACGCCCGCGAGTGGGAGACGATCACCACCGATCGGCCGGGTGGGATGCCGTTGCCATGAATCGAATGCGAGTCGGTTGTGGCGACAAACCGATGTCAATCAAGTCGTTCCGACCCCTTTTGCCTTCTCGTCGGGTGGCTGTGGTGGAGCGCAGCGACACCACGGGAGAGTCTCCGACCCGTCCAAGGCCCGCGTCCCTGGAGCATTCTGCCCCAGCCACCGGCTTCCCCCGAAAACGTCTCCCGTCCCCTTATCCTCCTCCGTCTGCCAATCGACGATTTCAGTTCGATTTGAGGAAGGATTCGATAGCGGTGCGCTCCCATGACCGGTAGGTCGGCGAAGCCGTCTCGAATTTCTGCCACGCCAGGTTGCACAATTGAACTGGCGTGAAGGTCGCCGACTCTACAACCGTGACATCCTCCGGCCGATGCACGTAAGGTTGTGACTCCTCGATCATATCGTCGAGCATTTGCCGGAGAGGCAGAAAAAAATCCTCTGCCCATGTCCCCTCGTAATCCTCTTGGACCCCGAGCACCTGGGCGGTTTTTGCCCAAGCTTCCTGCACTCCGTCGGCCAGGGTATGCATACCATGCTTGCGGGCGCGATCGGCCAGCATCCTGATCCGCAGCCAAGTCACCGGGTGGCGACCTTGTAGCTGCTGATCCCTCGGAACGTAATACTGGTCATTTGAGCGGGTGCGGAAGAAGTGGGAGAACGCCTTGAGGAAACATGGTCCGCCAATCGTCATCCCCACCGAGTCGCAGTAGAACTCTTGCGCCCAGCCGTACCACGCGGTCACCACCTGCCGGCGGAACGACGACGACCGGCTTGCCCCGGCCCGGCTGCGTACCGACTTTGGCGCCAGCGTCGCCGCCACCACCGTCTGGAAGTCTTTGACGAGTTCGTCTAACTCGGTCCTGTGACGGGCGTAAAGCAGGTGGCCGAACTCGTGGAATAGCAGCGGCAGGTAAAGGAGCGTCGTCTGCCGCGACGTTGGCACCAAGTAGATCGGCGGGATCTTATCGGTCGGATAGATCGCAAAACTCCCGTCGGACAACCCGAACGGCAGACTGGCCGTTTTGGGATGGGAGTCGTGAAGGAACCGAAGGACGAGTAGCCCGAGCCGGTCTTCTGGCCTCGCGCGAACCACCGGCGCCGCGAGCCGCGTGTTCACCACCTCGAAGAAGTTGGTGACCGACTGGGTCGCGGCCAGGATGTCGTTCAGCGTGTCATCGAGCCCGTAACCGAGGTCCGTGAGGTTACGCTGAGCTTGACGGCGCAACTCCTCACAAATCTGGATTATCTGGCCGACATAGGGCGTCAGCTCGCCGCAGACACTTGTCTTGCCTAGCAGTTCCTGGACTACCGCGATCTGGTAGAGCAGGTCCTGGTTAGATTCTTCAAGGTATGCCCGCATTAACGATCCTCGAAGATCACGGCCGCGTCGGTCTGCTGGTGCTGTTCGATCACCCGGCGAAGCTCCGCCAGACTCTCCAATAGCTGTGCACGCGACTCCGTGGACTTCGCGTCCAGCAGGGGCAAGGCGTCCACGGCGCCCCCCTTCATTAGAACGGACTGATAGCGATTGCCGTCCTGCCGGGCCGAGGCGATCGCGTCCGTCAAGCTCTGGAACCTGGCGTCCACGCCGAGCAGAAGTTCCTTGCTGTCGGCGGACTCGACTTCACCGAGGCGGCCGAGGAATCGCTTCAGAAGCTTCCGCGCATCTTTGGCCCGGCGCTCCCGTTCAGCATCATGGACGCCAGCCGCCTCCTGCTTGATCGCGATGGAGAGGTCGTTGATCGCCCCCAACAGTCCGTGGTCTGTGAAAAAACTCTGGATGTTCAGCCACTCTTGACTCATGATCGCCTCCGGGGAATGGGTCTCACTTGACTCCTCTCATGTCCTCCGCCATCCTCTGTTGCAGCCGGGAGTCCGTCTCCCGGATGGGATGCGCGTATCGTTGAGCCTTGCTCGGGCTCGAATAGTTCAGTTGAGACAGGGCGAAGAAGGCCCGCGCCGCACGGCGAACGTCCTGGCCTTGCCGGAGCACCAACAGGCACGGGTCAGCCGTGGCTAACTTGGACAAGGTCGCGGACCCAGTACAGCTCAGCAACGCGGCCTCCCCATCCAAGTAGATGGCCTGGCCCTCCAGTACGTTCACGTGGCTCCGCCCCTGTGGCAGCCACATCCGCAGGTTCTTCATCGTCTTTTTGTGGACTTCCACGAGATCTGCTGTCCCGTCCTGGGCCAGCCGGTCTTTCTGCTTAAGCCGGTCGATCGCTTCTTGGATCGCCCCCTCCTCTTCGCCGCACAGCATCCCGTCGCGCAAGATCAGGAGTGAACGCAGTGGCGTGAAACCTGGGTCCCCGTAGGCGTCGAAAAGTTGCACGATTTTGTCGCGCAGAATCACCGGGTTGATCGTTTCGCGCTGATGATCGCCCTTCGGCCAGGATTCCGATATCCGGGCGAACGATGGCTTCCGGTCATCCCCCCGGCAGATGAGCAACGACATCGCGAAATGTCGGCGCCCTTCGCCGACATCGATCGCCAGGCACGCCTCGTACGGCCAATCGGCGATTCGCCAAGGGATCGCCTCCATCTGGTCGAGCGTGTCTAGCACGGACAAGGTTACCAGGTCCAACCAGCGTCGGTCAGCTTTCTTCCGATCCTCGGCGCTGCGACCGGACTGGCGAGCGTCCCATTTGCGGACCACTTGCCCCCGCGTGAGCCGCTTGAGATGCCATCCCTTCAAACCGTGCGACAGCAAGTAGTAAGAAGCTCCATTGGCCAAGCGGTCGTCGAAAACGATCACGGTCGTTCCTGCTGCCCCCTGTCCGTCGGCAATCTTGTCGAGCGCCTCCACCACCTTCTCGGGATCGTCTTCCCTCACCTGCATCAGGGAGAACCGCGAGCCGGTGATGTCCTGGATGACCTTGCCGAAATCGGCGACAAAAGCAGCCTGCAATTTGTCAGTCCAGCCGTTGCCTGATTTCGGAGTGACCACGAAGAGTTTGCGTTCGACCGCTGCCGCGTAGTGATATAGGCCACCACCCTTCAGTTTCTCAAGCCGCTCGCGGTAGTACCGGCCGTACTCCCCAGTTGTTGCTTCTCTAGGCGCGGCAACAACGCGGCCTCCACCGAACTGCAAATCCGGGCACGGCAGCAGCTCGCAGCGTTCCTCGGGTGGAGTCCACAGATCCGCCTCCGCCTCACAACCCATCAGCCGTTCGACGACGGCCCGACATCGCTCCCACCCGCGGACGGCTGCCTCCCGGCGCTGCTCGGGAGGAAGAGTCTTGTATTGGCCAAGGCCACGGTACGACTGTTCCTCATCGGCCATCACCCTCAGCCGGAGCCACTTCGCGGGGACCGGGACAGGGTGCGGCAACCCAGGGAATGAGACGTAAGCCACCAGGTCGTGCGGGTCAAGAGGGAGCTTCGGATACCGCTCCTGGCAGTAGTCATAGAGCGAATCTTGCTGGACAACCGGGCCGGTTGTGCCGCAGGTGACACCATCTGCGAAACGCTCGAAGTAACAGACCGGAACGACCTGCTCCCCAGTCGTGTAAAGCAGCGTGCCTTTCCGACGCTCGGCTCGATTGCGGAAGCGGTCAAATTCGCGCCTGCGCCTTTTGCGTTCGCCCGGACTGAGGGTAGGGTCGAAGAACTCCGCGACGGTCCACTCGGTGCGATTGAGGTAACCGGTATCGAAGGCGATGCCGATCCCAGGATCGCCGAGCCGGACCGTGGAAAACGATACGCGAGGGATTACCTCGACCCCATCGACCCTGGCGATGGGCTGATCGGTGTACCAGTTCCGGAGGGGACGCGACAACCGCCAGTAGCCGGAGGATTGCTCGAATGCAACCACAAGGCATCGTTCCAGCAGATCGGCAAATACCTGCTGGTCATCATCCGATTCCGTCCGTAACCTCAAGTTCTTGCCGACATCGTGAAGGTCAGCCCTCCATGATTTGTCGCGAACCTGATCGACGGGGAGTTTCTTCTCTCCAAGCACCAGAATCTCGGACGACGCGAAGGGTGATGGCACCGCGACGACACCGTACCGATGCCGCAGCTTACTGCACACCGACGCGCGCAGCTCGGCGGGGCGAACCGCGCACTGGATGTCCACACGCCGGCACGTCACACCGGCGATGGCAGAACCGTCAATGACGCGAATGTTTGTCTCGGGACCAGCCCTGAGCGGCTGTCCGGGCAGATGCCCTGATACTTGCACTGACGGCAGACGTTCTCGCGATGACATGAAGAAAAAGCCTCCTCGATCCCAGTCCGGCCGTAGGGGTCCAATTCCTTCATCAACTCGATGTCCTGGAGCATCCGGGCCTTGCCGACCACCATCATTCCGCGGTCGAGTGGACGCTCGGGCTCCACGGTGCCATCACCCAGGAATACTCGGCGGGCGCTCACCTGCGTCGGGTCAACCTGGAATTTCTTCTCGGCCCACAGTCCGTAGATAAGCATCTGAAGGCTGTCGTGGCTTCCGCCGTTGATGCCCAGCTTCCAATCAACAACCCGGACGCCATCGGTGTCGCGACCCACGAGGTCGATCTGGCCTTCGATCCCGAACTCATCGAACTTGGGAAGACCGCCGACGCGCTGCTCGACGTAATGCTCGCCAGCCGTGATTTCGCTCCACAGCTTTTTCACCGGCTCATGCTCTAAGAACCGCCGGACTCCGCGGCACAGCGCTTCGCGTGCCTTCGCTGCCAACTCCTCAGCCGTGGGGTCGCCGTAGTAAAACTCCAACAGCATCGGCGGCGGGTAAGCGGCTTTCCGCAGGCCCGCGTTGGCTTCGGGGTCGCGGGAGTAGCGGACCGCGAGGTCGAACCCGGCCACGCAGGTGCGCTCAGCCCAAGCCCGGCTGGTCTCCCCCTTCTTGAGGAATTGCTCGATGAACCAGTGCAGTTTCTCACCGGCGAGCAAATAGACCCCGGTGAACTCCTTCATCTCCTGCACCAGGGGCTTGCGCACCGGGTCGAAGGGGAGCTTCTTGGAGGCGGCGTAATACTCATAGAAGAACTGCCGGAGGCACGTGTCCAACAGTTCACGCTTCGAGTACGAGTGAGACCTTCGCATCAGTTCTCCCTCCGCTCGTCACCCCCGCGCAGGCCGTGGAGCTCGCCGAGCATCTGCTCCCACTCCTTCTGTGACAGCTGCAACCGCGACGCCTCCTGCAGGAAGCGAATCGCCGCGGGCTCTCCCACCAGCGATTCGCCGAGTTCGGTCGGGAGCTTTTTCGCAGCCGTGAAAAACTCCTCGGCCGGGCATTCGAGGATCGTGCAGATCCGAACCACGGTATCGTCTGCCGCAGCCGGAAGACGGCCGTTTTCGAGCTTGCTGATGTAAGAGAAATCGACGCCAGCTCGGTCGGCGAGTTGCCGCTGGCTGAGGCCGGCCGCACGACGCTTTTCACGCAACAGTTCGCCGAATGTGGTAGCCATGTTGACAATCTACTCAACGTTGAGCACCTTGTCAACACCCTTTGGCGAAAAGTGCCTCGGCTCTTCACGCGGGGGCCAGGGGGTTAGACTTTGTTCTTGGTTTCTCGACGGGGATGAAAAACCAAAAACAAAGTCTGACCCCGTCGCCCCGTTGTGGCGGACTCGGGAAGTCTCGGGATATCGGCTCGGGCGCTCATTCGGCTCGGATGCAATCCTCGGTCACCAGGCGGGCCGGGTCGGGATAGCCGGGCGGAATGCCGGGGGCGTTGACGGATTCGCCGGCCGCTTCCCGCCGGGCTTCAGATGATCGAAAGTATCTACATACTGCTGTGACTCAAGTACATTCATCTGTTGAAAATCAATTATCCATCTGCTTGGGCGGCCTGATGTTAGCAAGTCATTGCCTATTATGCAGGGAAAGAGCACATCGAGATTCTTTTTCCTCTTTGCTAACATCCCAGCGGCCTGTTCCTTCGTCAGCCAGAATCCTCCATGTCGAGGATACTGGCCCGTGTAGGATAGTCCGCCATTGGTAGCGAGCGCAACGGCGCCAGAGACGCTGATTTCATCCGACAATGCTAAGTTGATATGAGCGCACTCTCGAACGTCGAACTCATACTCTTTTAGAGCCAATCCTTGCCCCTTCTTCCGATTCGCCTTTGCCTTGGATTCCAACTTGAACCAGAGTCGCCGCTTGCTGGGAACCAGGGCGGGATCTTGGGTCTTAATCCAGTTCGCGATGGACACGTGGACATTCGCCTCCCCAGACCAGGGCTGATTCTCGACGGCCTCTACGATCGTGCCGGATTGGACAACGTAGTCGAGTCCCCCAACCCGCGATTGATTGTTGCGGATGTTCTGGGTCCCGACCAAACCCACCCGTCCAGCCACTGGGTCCTCGGTCGTGCAAGACCGCAGATGGTCATGGGCCTTGCGAAACCAGTAGACGCAATAGTCGGCCATTCCCGGAACTTCGGGGTAAGCCCGACGAACCGCGTTGACATAGTCGGGTCCACGCTCGGGCTTGAGGAGCTTCGCTCCAGCGAACGGAGGATTTCCGATGATGACATCGGCGGCGGGCCACTGAGCAGGATTTCCGAGTTCGTCGATGAGGGCATCCGCTGCCGTGAAGTTTTCGTCCAGATTGTCAAGCGGGAGGGCTTTCTCCGTGATGTGCAACTCATCGATCGCCAGCTTTCGCGCAATCATCATCGTGACCTTGGCCAGCTCCACGGCGAACGGGTTGATGTCGATGCCGAAAAACTGGCGAGCGGTCACGAACCCGAACATCATTTGGGCGGGGTCCAGGCGTCCCGATTTCTCAGCCATCCGCTCAAAGAGTCGGGCCTCGAGACGTTTCAACTCGCGATAGGCGATGTAGAGGAAATTCCCCGAGCCGCAAGCCGGGTCGAGCACAATGAAGTCGTGCATGCGCTGCCATAGCTGGTTCAATCGCTTCAGCGTGTCAGCTTCCTCGATAAGCTTTCGCCACGGCTCAACGATCGTCGGTCCCACGATCTTCATGATGTCGGTCGGATGCGTGAAATGTTGGCCAAAGGCGCGACGTTGAACTTTCCCGAGGGAGTGCTGGAATAAAGTGCCGAAGATCTCGGGCTGGACCTTGGACCAGTCTTCATGAGAGGCGGCCTTGAGAAGACCCACTTCATCCAATCGCAGTTCCACGCGGGCTGGTTCGGCGAACAGACCGCCGTTGAAGTAATCCACTCCCTGATAGCGATCATCGGCGGTCTTCTCCCGGGTGTTCATCGCCTCGAACAGACCACCGATCAGGTCGCGACTGTCTTGCTTGGTCTTGCAGCCCTCCAGCAAGTGGTCCACGAGGTAGCGGGGCAACATGCCGATGTCTTCGGCGAACAGGGCAACCAGCATCTGGAGAATGAAGCGCTGAGCCAAGGGCTGATCGACGGCGCCTCCCGGCCGGTTCGGATGCACCATCAGGTTGAAACAATCCGCCAGTTGATCCGCAGCCTTTCTCGTGACCGCAACATGATCGTTGCCAAAGATCGGCACCAGCGGTTTCGGGAAGAGAAACCCCAGCGCTCCCCATCGAGTCTCCAACTCGGCAACCTTGACCCGATCGACGGGGGCATCCATCTGGGTATCGAAGTCGTAAACCCAGAACTCATCGAAGTTGCAGAGCATGACGTATCGCGGGCGGCCGGGAACCAGCCGGGTCCAGTAATCGAAAGCCTGCCGATAGTGCCTGGTCAGGTCTTCCCCTCGCTTCTTCATCTCGATGAGAACGACCGGCTTCCAGACGAGATCCGCAAACGAGGTCCCCTTCCTATCCGCCTTCTTGATCCGCTCTTCCAGCGTCGCGCCAGCCTCTTTCAACCCGGCATGCCCGAAAGCCTGGAAGAACCGGTCCAGGAAGACTTGGGCCTCCCCCTTCTCGTCCCCCTTGATGTTCGCCCCAACCCAGGAGACGAAATTCGCAAGCCGCTTCGCTCGCTCGGTTTCCATCGCCGGCTCCGTTTGCCAGAACGTCCGGATTTCATTGCAGCCTGCATCAACCTTACGGCCACCGGAGAGTGGATGCAACTGGTCAGAAAGACCTGAAGCAAAACGCTTTGGTTCGCACGCAAAAGTGAGGATCTTTCCGAGCCGTCGGCCTCTTCTATTCGGGTGCACCCACTTGACACGGGACTTTTTTCAAGTTCAAGATGACCTAAGATTGACTAGACGGCTTAGCATGCTGTATTATTATTGTTGGGGAAGTATCGACCCCGCTAGTCACTCGAAAGTGTTGTGAAGGTCTAATGTCGCACCGCAACTTCTTAGACCTTCATTCTGCGTGAATTCAGCCTCTTGGTCCAGATGATTGGCCTGGAAGGTCAAGGCATCGGCGATCGGGGTTCGACTTTACATCGTGGATGTTGGTCGTCATGAAAGGACTGACCACATGGCGTACAAGGCATTGAGAGATGCACAGCGGATGGCGGCATACTACGGGGAAGAGTTTACGAGCAACCTCGAGTCGTGGAAATCCGATCACTACGTGGCAATGAGATGTCGCGACTTCGAGGAGAGGCTAGCTGTCTTCAACGGCCTCTTACTGCTTCCCCTCAAGTTCAAGGAAAGCTACGACTCAATTACCGTGGAAGATCCGTTCGATTTCGAGGCGGAGACGGAGGACATCGACCGACGAATTGAGGAAGCATTCCTACGGTTGTCGGGTCTGTCCAGACGTATAGAACATGGCATCAAGCAGCTTGAGAGTCAGGGCTACGAAGTCGAAAATTCGATTGAATTCCGAAGGCTTTGCCATCAGATCGATGAAATCTTAAGAGAGGCAAGAAGGATCGAGAAGATAGAGGGCCCAATGGGATTTCGAGGCGTAGAGGTTTCTCCCTCCGCTTCGGCGACATTTCGAGCCCTACTTGGTGGGAGTGCCGCTCCCCCTTCGACCTTGCAGCCAAAATAAAGGAAGGCGTTCACGACGTCTATTGACTTCGACACAGTCCCCCATCCAAATAGATGGGGGATTTTTATTTATAGGAGCCATAAGATGTCCGGAAAAATCTCACCTAAAATATTCGATAAGACCTGCTCGAACGAGGTAAACGAACTCAATTGCGGGAGTTCTCCTTGGGCGGCCACGATAAACGACTGGATAAGGAGCGAAGACGCACTCCAAAGAGTACGAAAGAAGAGCACGAAGATTTGGCTGTACTACAATGATTCCGCGCAGTTGATCGGGTACGGCTCGTTAGGTATCACAAAATGGCCTATTTTCTCCGAGGAACCCAGGAGACCTGTACTCGTACTGCCCAATCTAGGAGTTCAGAGGAAATACCAGCGGCAGGGGTTTGGCAAGCTCATCTGCTCCCACCTGGTCGACGAGGCACAAAAGCTGTATCTCGAAAGTCGTTCACGTGGCAAGGCGTTGCTTTCATTGCTCGGGCTATTGGTTCATCCTGAAAACGCTGAGGCGATTGGCCTCTACAAGTCCGCCGGGTTTTCTACGTACGAGTACTACTTTCAGGAAGAAAGCGTCCGTTACTTGGGCATGGCAAGACTCCTAAACCATGCGTAAACGCATTCGGCGAAACCTCGTCGCTCGACCCTTCCCCCATTCGTTCCCTCTTATCGCCTTCGCCATCGCCAGGATGCCGGCCTTCAGGGCGTCGGGCAGGTGGGGCCATGCTTCGACCACGGCGGCCAACTCGGGGTCAGTTTGACAGGTGTCGTTCGGCAAATGTCGGCAACCCGGCATGGTTCAAAAACACCTGTTTTCGGGTAACACACGGGATCTCAGCGCGGACCCTGATCGGTCCCGCGTTGGAGCGGGTTTACGCGAGTCCCTGGCTGCCGTGCTGGGGCTTCAGTTCC
>Ga0208043_1000468_pt1 | contig 18266 bp, 14 predicted proteins | sample Sb_taG_12_FD_187710 | JGI IMG/M metagenome (GOLD analysis project Ga0208043, IMG submission 187710) | Peat soil microbial communities from Weissenstadt, Germany - Sb_50d_9_AC metaG (SPAdes) (version 2) | ecosystem: Environmental > Terrestrial > Soil > Wetlands > Peat | place: Germany... | reverse complement strand
CGCGTAGCCAGCCTCCGTTCGGACAAAAGACCTGCGTTCTTGAGTACGGTCAGATGCTGGCTCACGGCGGTCCTGGTTACGTCGAAACAGCCGGCGATCTCGCCCGCGGAGAGCTCCGAGTGGGCCACGAGCTGCAAGATGGCGCGGCGACGGGGCTCGGCGAGCGCGCGGAGCGCCTCGTCCATCGCCTCGTCTCGCGGGCCCACTGGGCCCGCGGGCCGGTCACGGCCCATGGCTCCGCGTCCTTTCCGGCCTCCTGCCCGGCCGCCAGTGTTCGTCAAGGCTAACGTTAGTGGCGACTGGCGCTCAAGTTCAAGCGCCGACGGGCAGGAGGCGGCCGGCGCTCAGCGCCGGCCGACCCGGCGGTGGGTATTGACCTCGCTTTCCCGCGCGATCTGGAAGAACGAGGAGCGCAGGACAAAGCGCGCGGACAGCATCAGGATCAGTCCGGCGACGACGATGCCGATAAGCGACCAGCGCTGGGTCCACGGCGCGTTGCCAAGGGACTTGACGAAGATCCAGCCCAGGAAGACGGACGCGCCGAGCGGGAGGACGCCGACGGTCACGAAGTCCCAGGCGCTGCTGGTGATGCGGCGCCGGTAGTAGGTCATGGCCGCGAGCGCGGTGAGGATGTAGAAGATCGAGAACAGCAGCCCGGTCACGTCGATCACGTCGTAGAACGCGTTCTGGACCGAGGTGGCGAGGTAATAGACCACGCTGAGCCCGACGATGAGCAGGCCGACGACGATGCTGGAGGCGACCGGGGTGGAATACCGACGGGACACGCTGCCGAGGAACTCGGGCAGGACCCGGTAGCTCGCCATCCCGTAGACGATCCGGGCGCTGAGCACGATGCCGGTGCCGGTCGTGGCGATGACGGAAAGCGCAATCGACAGTGCCATCGCCTTGGCCCAGAATCCGCCGCCCAGGGCCTGGGCCACAGCGACCAGCGCGGTCCCGTTGGCCGAGGCGGCCTGGAGCTTGGCGGGCGAGATCACGCCCTGGAAGCCGACTTGGGACAGCGTGTAGATGATGGCCAGCAGGGCGACGGCGAGGATCGCGGCACGGCCGGGGTTTACCCGGCGGTGCTTGACTTCCTCGTTGACGTACAGGGTGCCATCCCAGCCGCCGTAGACGAACACCGCGACCAGGAACCCGGCCACGGCGTCGCCCTTGCCGTCGATGCCGCTGACGCTGAACCAGCCCCGGGTGATGGGCACCGAGCCAGGGTGGTGACCCAGCACCCAGACCAGGCCGGCAATCGCCAGCCCGATCAGGATCAGGTACTCCACCAGGGCCATGCTGACCTGGACGCGGGCCGTGAGCTTGATGCCGACGACCGCGATCACGAGCATGATGAGGCCCATCGCGACGCCGATGCCGATGAAGGCCCATTTGTTCGTGGAACTCGAGCCGAAAACAGCGAGCACCGACGGCCCGAGTATGAGGACCTCGGCGACGGTCCCGATGATGTAGGCGGCGATCATCAGCCAGCCGGTCAGGAAGCCGAGGTAGGGATTGATCGCCCGGCCCACCCACTCGAACGACGCGCCGCAGTTCGCGTTCCAGAGATTACACCGGCGGTACGCGTTGGCGATGATGAGCATCGGGATCGCGGTGAGGAGCAGGATCGGGCCGCTGCCGTAGGCCGTGGCCACCGCCAGGGCGGCCAGCGACAGCCCGACCGTGGCGGCCGGAGCCGACGAGGCCATGCCGATAATCGTGTCCTGGGCCGCGCCGATTGCATCGGGCTCGAGTTTCGCCCCCGGAGCCGGAGTGATTCCAGCGACAGTAGCGGCGGAATGGTCCGTCATGTGTTCTCCTGTACGTCCTGCCCAACACGTGCTGTGCGCAGCCTATGACGGGGCCAGGTCAAACGCCCCCCAAGATGCTCACTTCGGGGATCATAGCGGACCATTTTTCCGATTCCGGGTGTTACGGGGGAAAATATTCGTTTTCCCGTGAGCGTATGGCTATGGCGCGCGTTTAATGATGATCTTGATCGGGCGCGGAGTTAGCATTCACCTATTAATCCGGCGAGCCCCGCCGCCCCCGCGGTGTCCCAGGGCTATTCGGGCTGGTCCGCAGGCCACTATCCGGGCTGGTCCGCAGGCCAGCCGAGCGGTGCCGGTCAGGTTTCCGCGATGTTCGCCAGGCTCTGCTGAATGGCCTGGATCAGCGGGTCCCCGTACGGCAGGACGCGCTCGGAGCGCGTGGCGGCGTCGCGGAGCAGGGTCACCGCGTCACCCACCCGGCCCACGGCGTAGTACAGGTGCGCCAGGTTCGCCATGCGGGCCAGCGTGTCCGCGTGGTCGGCGCCGAGGAGCCGTTCGGAATCCGCGCGGCACTGCTCGGCGAGCTGCATCGCGGCCGGCATCCGGCCGGCCGCCTGGTACGCGGCAGCGAGGTTCGCGGTGGTCGTGAGGGTGTCCGGGTGGCCGCGCCCGAGGACCTTCTCGCGGTCGGACAGGGCCCGCTTGTAGTGCGAGATCGCGTCCTTGACCTTGCCGTCGGCCAGGCAGGCCGCGGCGAGCCGGTCCCGGGTGGCCATGGTCTCCGCGTCGCGCGGGCCCTGCAGCCGCTCGCGGTCGGTCAGGTTCCGGCTCAGCAGCCTGCTGGCCGCCGCCACGTCGCCGGCGGCCTGGTGGGCGGCGGCGAGATCGTCTCGCGCGCCGAGGGTGTCCGGGTGACCGGGGCCGCGGAACTGCTCGCATTCGCTGACGGCCCGCTGCAAGACCGCCACCGCGTCGGCGGGCTCGGCGGCCAGGACGAGGGCCTTGGCCAGGTTGATCCGGGCCGCGATGATGGCCGGGTGGCCGGGGGCGAGTTCCCGGCCGCGTTCGGCCAGCACCCGCTGGTACCAGTGCACGGCTTCCCCCGCGTACCCGGCGGCCAGGTACGCGGCGGCCAGGTGGGCGGCCACCACGAGGGCGTCCGGGTGACCGGGCATCAGCTTGGTGTCGCAGCGGGCGGACAGGTCCCGCCAGTACTCCACGGCCGGCCCGACCAGGCGCGCATCGTCGAGGCTCCGGCCGGCCCGCAGCAGCACCGGGTGACAGCCGTCGGCCCAGAGCACGTCCGGGGCCGAGTTTTGCAGGCTGGCCGCGTTCACCCGCAGGCTGGCCGCCGACCACGGCTGCGGCTCGTCGCCAGGCCAGGCTTCGAGCAGCGCGCTGGCGGCGGCCCGGGCCGCGGGATCTTGCACGTTCGCGGGCGCCGCCAGCCTGATCGCCGCCTGGAGCACCGAGTTCATGCCGATGGTCGGCGGCGAGACGGCCCGGTTGACGCTGATCAGGCCGGCCCGCTCGATGGCGAGCAGCGCGTCCCAGGCCGGCTTGGGGTCGACCGCCGAAGAAAACGGGGTCATGGCTCCGCCCAGGTACGCGGCCACCGCCGGGGTGCTGAAGATGGCGCCGGGGATGCCGTGACCGTCGAGCAGCGCGACGAGCACCAGCATGAGCCGGACCGACGCGCCCGGCAGCAGCGACTCGGCCTGCCCGAGGGACAGCGTCCAGGTGACCGCGGCCGCCGAGGGCACCTCACCCGCCGCGACCCCGATCTGCTGCCGCCTGCGGGCGAAGTAGTCCCGGTAGTCCCGGCAGGCCAGGGTGGAATTCGCGACCACCGAGGCGGCCTGGGCGAGGGCCAGCGGCTCACGGCCGAGCGCCTCGATCAGGTCAATGGCGCCCTGGCGCTGGGCCGGGTTCACGCTGAGCCGCTCGGTCAGGCAGTTGAGGGCCTCGCGGACGCTGAAGAAGCCGACCGGGATGACCTGCGTCCCGCGCCGTCCCGTGGCGAGCGAGGACTGCGTGCCGGTGATCAGCACCCGGCCGACCGGCCCCTCCGGCCAGAGCCCTTCCAGGTCTGTCGGGTCCTGCAGGTCGTCCAGGACGACCAGCCAGGGCTGGTCGGTCGCGCTCAGCCAGGACAGGAGGCGCGCCGCGACCGATTCGGCCGTGCCCGCGGGATCGATGCCGAACGCCGCCGCGGACGCCTGCATGTACCCGGAGAGCACGGACGCCCGGTTGCTGGCGGAGATCCAGATCAGCGCGTCGATGCCACCGGACCGCCACAGCGACTCGGCGATGATCACGGCGATCTGGGTCTTGCCGCAGGCGCCCAGCCAGTTCGACGGGCCCTCGGCGAAGGCCGAGCCCGGCACCAGCGCCAGGCTGACTCCCGGGACAAGCGCGTCCACGATGCCGCGAGCGGTGTCGGGGCGGTCGGTGTATCCCTCAGCAAGCGGAGGCACCTCGCCCACCCGGAATCGCTGAGCCGCCTGCTCAGCCGACATTCCTCCTGAGGGCACCACAGCCCGCTACCCCTAACTAATCATCTGGTGTCGAAAACCTCCTCGGAATACTCCATCAATAACACGGGGAGGCGCCGACACGGGGAGCTTTATCCATATCGGGATCTTCACTAACACACCATTATGCACGTGCACCCGGCTTTCCATAGCCGTCTGCCGGAGGTCGGGTGAAGGTGCTACGGCCCTGAGCATTGAGGCTACTGAGGGTAGGGGGCGTGTGCTACTGGAGTTGGTCTAGATGTTATTGGGAATTGAGATTACTGAGGGTCGGCCACCGAGGCCAGCAAGCCCGCCCTGGCCTGGGCCAGGGCCGCCAGCATCGCGCCGCGCAGCACCGGCTCGCCCGGCACTCCGGTCGGCACCACACGCGGGCGGGACGGCCAGATGCTGGCCACCGCGGCGGCGACCCGGTCCGCCAGGGCGGTGCCGCCGGCCCGGCCCACCTCTCCGCCCAGCACCACCAGCCCCGGGTCGAGCACGACGCAGACGGACGCGACCCCGACCGCCACCCGGTGCGCGAGTTCGTTGAGGAACGCTTCGGCCCCGCCGGTCTCTTCGGCCCCGCCGGTCTCTTCGGCCCCGCCGGTCTCTTCGGCCCCGCCGACGCCGCCGGCCCGGTTGGCGCCGGCCCGGTTGGCGCCGGCCAGGGCGGCCTGGACCGCCTCGGCCGGCGTCTGCGCGGCGAATCCGTACCTGGCCGCGAGCTCGCGCACCGCGCTGCCGCCGGCCAGCGACTGGAAGCCGCCACTGGCCGGATGCCGGATGTCGGTGTGCAGCGGGGCACCGTGCACGGGCAGGTAGCCGATCTCGCCCGCCGCCCCGGCCGTGCCCCGGTGTAGCTGACCGCCCAGGATGGTGGCCAGGCCGAGACCGACGCCCAGCCAGACGAGGACGAAATCGTCGGCGCCCGCGGCCGCGCCGTCGGCACGTTCGGCCATCGCGGCCAGGTTCACGTCGTTCTCGATCACGACCGGCTTGTGCCAGGCGCTCTTGAGCGCGTCAAGCGCGCCCTCGTGCCACGCGGGCAGGTTCACCGCCAGCCTCGGGTCACCGGTCCGGGGGTCGACCACGCCAGGGCTGCCGATCACCAGCGCGCTCAGCCGCCTGACCTCGATCCCGGCGCTCGCGCAGGCTCGCTCGACGGTGCCGCGGACCAGCTCCACCGGGTCGTCGGCCCCGTTCGGGTTACCGCTCACCTCGGCCACCCGGCGGCCGGTGACGTCGGCCACCGCGGCGCTGACCAGGTCGGACTCAACGTAAAGGCCGGCCACGTAGGCGCTGGACGGCACGACCGAGTACAACGCGGCGTTCGGGCCGCGGCCCCCGGCCTGCTCACCCGCGATCGCCACCAGGCCGCGCTCCTCCAGCCTGGTCAGCATCTGCGACACCGTGACCTTGGACACCCCGGTGTACTCGCTGATCTGGGACCTGGTGAGCATCTCGCCGCCGAGCAGGAGATCGAGCGCGGCCCGGTCGTTCAGCTCACGCAACAGGCTGGGCGTGCCCGGGCGGACCCGTATTCCCCGGCTTGCGCTTTGCGCCCGGGGCTCCAGGTGAGCCTGCGCATCCGGGTGAACCCGTGTCCCCTCCCGGTGAGGCTGCATCGCGGTCCCTTCAAGTCAACGGCCCTGTAAGGTCTCGATCCGGCAACAGGGGCTATCTTATAGGAAAGTTTCCGGTTAGTTTCTCTGTACGGTACTTCGTAAGTTTTTCAGCACCGAGTTCACCACCCGGAAAGGAGTGCCAGCAGTGGGACTCAGGAAAACACCAGCGGCGCTCGCCGCGCTCGGCGCGGCGGCGGCACTCGCGATCGCGGGCTGCAGCTCGAGCGGCTCGTCAACGACCGGGACAACCTCCTCTTCTTCGGCGCCCGCGCAGCTCACAGTATGGCGGATGGGAGCGTCCGTGCCGTCGGAGGTGACCTGGATGAACGGCGTGGTCGCGCAGTTCCACAAGGACTACCCGGCCTACGCCAAGACCCAGGTCACCGTCAAGTGGATCCCGTGGACCAACGCGACCGCCGACTGGACCAATGCCCTGGCCAGCGGCAAGAACGCGCCCGACATCACCGAACTCGGCAACACCGAGACGCCCACCGAGGCTTCGCTCGGCGCGCTCGCCAACATCTCCAGCTTCGTGAACGCCTGGTCGGCCAAGTCTGACGTGGTATCCGGCATGCTCGCCAACGACACCCAGAACGGAGCGTCTACGGGGTCCCGTGGTTCGGCGGGGTGCGCGGCATCTGGTATCGCACCGACCAGTTCAAGGCGGCAGGCATCACCAGCCCGCCGGCCACCTGGCCCCAGCTCGTCACCGACGCGCAGAAGCTGATGGCCAAGAACCCGGGCACCTACGGCATCGGCGCGCCGAGCAACGACACGGACGCCATCGCCAGCTTCATCTGGGGCGCCGGAGGCCAGATCGCCACCGAAAGCAACGGGAAGTGGACCGCCACGCTGACCTCGCCCGCGGCCGAGGCCGGCATCAAGTTCTACGTCGACCTCTACAACACCTATCACCTCTCCCCCGCCAAGTACGTCGGCCAGACCGAGCTCGGCAACATCGGGGCGACCTCGGGCGGCGCCAACGAGGACTTCGCGCTCGGCAAGCTCGACATGTACATCGACGGCCCGTGGGCCTCGGCCAACTTCCCCGCCAACGCGGTGGGCAAGTCGCAATGGGCCTCGTTCCCCATCCCGAGCGAGAACGGCCCGAACCCGGCTCCGGCCTTCGCCGGCGGCTCCGACCTGGGCATCTGGGCGACCAGCAAGTACAAGACGGCGGCCTGGGACCTGATCCAGGTCATGGACAGCACCTCTAACGCCACGTCGTTCGCCAACCTGCAGGGCTTCTTCCCGCCCTACACCTCCGCGCTGACCGGCGGCGCCTACTCCAGCAGCCAGCTCATGTCCGGCTTCGCGAAGGCGGCCTCGGACACCCAGATCTCACCGCTGAACGCCAAGAACTGGGCCACCGCGGACTCGACCGACTACGTTATCCCGACCATGATCAAGTCCTTGATGAACGGTGCCCCGTTTGCCGCAACGGTCAGCAAGGCCAACACCCAGCTGCAGAACGTCCTCAACACCGGCAGCGAGAGCTAGCGGGCTAATCTCCCGATGGTGAAAACCGTTCCCGGCCAGCCGGGGGGATCCCCGGCTGGCCTCCGGGCAGGCCGTCGTCTCGCGGGCCGTCATCTACCCGGCAGGCCGGGGCCCGGCAGGCAGTACACCGCGCGGGAGCGCGCCGCCGCGCTGATCCGCCGCCGCCACCTGGCGCCCTACGTCCTGGTGCTGCCATCGGTGGTCGCGATCGGCGCACTGGTGCTCTGGCCCGCCATCCAGATCGGGCTCTTCTCGTTTCAGAACTACGGACTGCCCCAGGTGACGGGCGCCGCGGGTACCGACTGGATCGGCGCGGGCAACTACACGGCGATCTTGTCCGACCCCGAGTTCTGGCTATCGCTGCGGATCAGCCTGATCTTCGCCGCGGTGGTGGTCCCGCTGACGCTTCTGACCGGGACGCTGGTCGGGTTGCTGCTCAACCGGCTCGGCCGCCGGATGGCGACCTTCGTATCCGGTGCCGCGCTGCTGGCCTGGGCCACGCCCGCGGTGTCGGCCAGCGTCATCTTCGTCTGGCTGGCCGACCCCGACGGCGGGGTGGTGGACTGGACGCTGAGCAGGCTGCCGCACTGGCTGGGCGGCGGCGCGCACTGGGCCAGCTTCAGCTGGACCAACTCCGCGCTGCCCGCTTACACGCTGCTCACCGTGCTCCTGCTGTGGCAGGGTTTCCCGTTCATCGCCGTCACCGTGCTGGCCGGGCTCAAGACCGTGCCCGCCGAGCTGTACGAGTCCGCCCTCGTCGACGGCGCCGGCCCGTGGCGGATCTTCTGGCGGGTCACCTACCCGCTGCTCAAGCCGATCTTCCTGGTGCTGCTGCTGCTCTCGGTCATCTGGGACTTCGGCGTGTTCACGCAGGTGTACATCGTCATCGGCGAGCTCGGCAACCGGGACGAGTACAACCTGGGCATCTACGCCTACGACCGGGCTTTCTCGCTGCCGCCCAGCTACGGCGCGGCGTCCGCGCTCGCGTTCATTCTCACGGTGGTCCTGCTCATCATCACCGTCGGCTACGTCCGGGCATCCGTCAAACAGGGGGCGATCAATTGACCAGCATGCCATGGGCCAGGGCTAGGGGGATCAGGTCCCGGCGGATGCGCCGCGCCGGGCTGAACGGCCTCGGGCTGCTGGTCGCGCTGGTGACCCTGTTCCCGATCTTCTGGATGGTGTCCACGGCGTTCAAGCCGGCCACCGAGATCTACTCGCTGACCCCGCACCCGCTGCCCGCCCATCCCACCCTGGCAAACTTCCGCACGGTCATCGACGGCAGCGTCATCGGCATCCCGTACTGGAACTTCCTGAGGAACAGCCTGTTCGTCACCGTGGTCGCGGTCGCGGTCGCGTCGGTGATCGCCATGCTGGCCGCGATCGCGCTGGCCAGGTTCCGGTTCAGGTTCCGCACCTCGTACCTGATCATGCTGCTGATCGTGCAGATGCTGCCGCAGCAGGCGCTGGTGATCGCGCTGTTCCTCGACTTCCGCCGGCTCAACCTGCTGGACAGCCTGGTCGGGCTGATACTGGTGTACACCGCGTTCGCGCTGCCGGTCACGATCTGGATGCTGCGCAACTTCGTGGCGACGGTGCCGCGCGAGATGGAAGAGGCCGCCGCCATCGACGGCGCCGGGCCGCTGCGGGTCTTCTGGCGGATCCTGCTGCCGCTGACCGCGCCGGGACTGGTGGCGACCAGCGTGTTCGCGTTCATCTTCGCCTGGAACGAGTTCGTCTTCGCGCTGACCTTCCTGGGCACCGACACGGCCAAGTACACGCTGCCCATTTACGTCCAGTACTTCTACGGCCGGGGATCGGTGGACTGGGGCGGCATCATGGCCGCCTCCACCCTGTTCACCATCCCGGTGATGGTCTTCTTCCTCATCGTCCAGCGCCGGATGGTCAACGGCCTGGTCGCCGGGGCGGTGAAGGGGTGAGCCAGGACACGACGGTCAGGGCCGCCGACCCCGCGCTGACCCGGCTGGCCGACGCCATCCTCATCCCGCCGTTCCCCGGCGCCTCGGCCCCGCGCTGGATCCTCGACGCGCTCGGCCGTGGCATGGCCGGCGTCACGCTCTTCGGCCAGAACATCTCGGCTCCGGACCAGGTGCATGCGCTGACCGCGGGGCTGCGCGCGGCGTCGGCCGGCGCCGACCCGGTGATCGCGATCGACGAGGAGGGCGGCGACGTCACCCGGGTTGCGTACTCCGACGGCAGCCCCTACCCGGGCAACGCCGCGCTCGGCGCGGTCGACGACACCGGCCTGACCAGGTCGGTGTACCAGGCGATCGGCGCCGACCTGGCCGCCCTGGGGATCAACTTCGACCTCGCGCCCTGCGCCGACGTGCTCGGCTCGGCGGACAGCCCCGCCGTCGGCACCCGGTCCTTCGGCGCGGACACCGGCCTGGTATCCCGGCACACCGCCGCCGCGGTGGCCGGCCTGCAGGGCGCGGGCGTGGCCGCGTGCACCAAGCACTTCCCCGGGCACGGCCGCACCGGCACCGACACCCACGAGGCCATCGCCACCATCGAAGGTGGCCTGGACGACCTGCGGCTGCGCGACCTGCCTCCGTTCGAGGCCGCGATCAGGGCCGGCACCCTCGCCATCATGCCCAGCCACCTGCGGGTGCCCGAACTCACCGGCGACCTGCCCGCCACCGTGTCCGGCGCCGCGCTCACCGGGCTGCTGCGCGGCGAACTCGGCTTCACCGGGGTGATCGTCTCCGACGCGCTGGAAATGCGGGCGACCAGGGACATGTTCGGCATTCCCCGGGCGGCGGTGCTGGCCGTGGCGGCAGGCACCGACCTGCTGTGCCTGGGCCGGGACGGCACCGAGGACGAATACCTCGCGGTCCGGCAGGCGCTGGTCGCCGCGGTGCGCGACGGTGCGCTCGACGGGGCACGGCTGGAAGAGGCCGCCGACCGGGTCGCGCGCTTGCGCGGGGGCCTGGCGCGCACCCGGCGGGACCCGGACGGCGACGGCGTCCCGGATGACGGCGCGGTCCGCGGGCCCGCGGACCGGGCCAGGATCGGGCTGGCCGCGGCCCGGCGCGCGGCGCGCGTCTCGGGGCCGCAGCGGACGCTCCGCCACCCGGTGATCATCGAGGTCGAGCCGCGGGAGAACATCGCCGCGGGACGGTTCGGGTGGGGGCTGGGCCCGTGGGCACCGCCCGGAAGCGTCCGCCGGGTCCACGTCCTAGGTAACGGGGAGGTGCCCAAGGACGCCCCGGCGATCCTGGCGGCCGCGGCCGGGCGCTCGCTGGTGGCGGTGGTGCGCGACGCGCACCGGGACCAGAACACGCGGTCCCTGGTCAAGGCCCTGCTGGTGGCGCGCCCCGATCTGGTCCTGGTGGAGATGGGCCTGCCCCTCTGGCGTCCGCCGGCAGGGACCTCCTACCTGGCCACCTACGGCGCGTCCCGGGCCAGCGCCCAGGCCGCCGCCGAGCTCCTCGGCCTCGCCTGACGGCTTGCTGGCATGGAACCTGGCGCCCAGCATCCGGCCTGCGAGCACGGCGCCGGTCCCGGCGGCGACATCAGCGCCGGTCCCGGTGTCGGTCTCGGTGTCGGCCACGGCGACGGCCGAGGCGGCTGACTCGTCTTTTCTTTTTCTGGCGTGGACATGCTCCCCCAGGCCCGCTCATTAACGTCGCTAGCGAGGCTAACAGAGCCTGGCCACCGCGGGCGGGCCGCCCGCCAATGCTAGAAAGGCGGTAGGGAACGTGCATAATGGCGTGATGCGACTGTCAGCCCGGGCCGACTACGCGCTGCGCGCCGCGATCGAGCTCGCCGCGGCCAGCAGTGGACACGTCACGGCCGATCAGCTTGCCCGTGCGCAGCAGATACCGGGCAAATTCCTCGAGACGATCCTGACCCAGCTCAGGCGGGCCGGGCTCGTCCGCAGCCAGCGCGGACCCGACGGCGGCTTCTGGCTGGCGCGGCCGGCGGCGGAGATCTCGCTGGCCGACATCATCAGGGCCATCGACGGCCAGTTGCTCGGCGTCCGGGGCGAGCGCCCGGAGAACGTCACCTACCCGGGCGTGGCCGAACCCCTGCAGCAGGTGTGGATCGCGCTGCGGGCCAACGAGCGGGCCGTGCTCGAGCAGGTCACGCTGGCCGACATCGTGTCAAGGAACCTGCCCGACATGGTCCGGCATCTGACGGAGAACCCGAGCGCCTGGGTCTAGCGCGCGAGCGTAGCAGCGCGGACGGGCTCCCTCAGACCGACACCATGTCGGTGACGTCGTGCACGTGCCCGGAAGGCGGACCGAAGCCAGGCTGGTCGTCCGCGAACTCCAGCGAGGTTTCTTCATCCGGAGCCAGGGTGCTGATCGGGACGAAGCCATGCTCGCCGGTCAGGGCGGTGCCGTTCCGGCCGGCGCTGGCCTCCGCGGGGACCCGCAGGCCGGGCTCCCTGGGAATGCCGAGGATCGGCTCGTTCTGCAGCTCAGCCAAGGCGAAGTTGTCGGATACCTCGCGGAACACCTGGGAAAGCGGCGTGTTGAGCGCGCCGCAGATGGCGGCGAGCAGTTCGGACGAGGCTTCCTTTTGCCCGCGCTCGACCTCTGACAGGTAACCGAGGGAAACGCGCGCCGAGGCCGAGACCTCGCGCAGGGTGCGACCCTGACGCAGGCGCAGCCGACGTAGGACGTCACCTAGCAGCTGACGAAGCAGAACCATAGCCGCACTCCCTTCCCGAGCTTCCCGAAGTCGTAACCGCCACACCTCCACCGTACCTGCACTCACCGTAAGTCCGCGAGATCATGCCTGTGCGTGTTCGCTCCTAACGTAACGCTGTAATCACTAACTCTCTTCCCGCAGCCTGCCGAGCAGGAGTCCGAGGGCGTGCTCCACGGTCAGTCTACGTATCTCGTGCCTGTCCCCGGTCAGCGCGATCGTGCGGACCACGGTGTCGTCGGCGACGCTCACCGCAATGTGCGCGGTGCCCACCGGCTGACCGTCAGAGGGCTCAGGCCCGGCGACGCCCGTCGTCGCCACCCCGTAGGTCGCGCCCAGCCGGGCCCGGACGCCCCGCGCCATCGCCGCGGCGACCGGCGGGTAGACCGCGCCGTGCCGGCGGAGCATCAGCTCGTCGACGCCGAGCAGTTGGGCCTTCAGTTCGGTGGCGTAGGCGATTATCCCGCCGCGAAAGGCCGCGGACGACCCGGGCACGTCGGTGAGCGCAGCGGCGACGAGCCCGCCGGTCAGCGACTCCGCCACGGCGACGGTCTGGCCGCCGGCCCGCAGCCGGTCCAGGACCTGGCTCGCCAGATCGCGCGCCGCCTCGCCCGCCGATGACCCCGGTGACTCCGGTGACTCCGACCCCAAGACCACCTTCATGCCTCCCCTACCCCTTATCGGCCGGCCGCCGGTTCTGAACGATGGAGCCGCATCGCCTGAAGCACATAGTCGATGCCGGTCACCAACGTAACCACAACCGCCGCCGCCATGAAGAGGGCACGCACGATCCCCGGCGGACTCAGCGTGGCCGGCAGCACGTACAGGCAGATCGCGACGACCTGCAGGAGGGTCTTCGCCTTACCGCCGCGGCTGGCCGCGATCACGCCCCGGCGGATCACCCAGAACCGCAGCACGGTCACCCCGATCTCCCGGAACATGATCACGCCAGTGACCCACCAGGGCAGTTCACCGAGCGCGGACAGGCAGATCAGCGCCGCCCCGGTCAGCGCCTTGTCGGCCACCGGGTCGGCGATCTTGCCGAAATCGGTCACCAGACCGCGGCTGCGAGCCAGCCGCCCGTCCAGCAGGTCGGTCAGCGACGCGACGCAGAACGTGGCGAGCGCAGCGAGCCGCCAGGCCGTTCCGCCCGCGAGCAGGCAGCCGACGAACACCGGGATGAGGATGATGCGAACCATCGTGAGGACGTTCGCCACATTCACCAGCCCGGCCTCGCCGGTCACTGCGGCTGCACGTCCGCGATCAGGTCGACTCCCTCACAGCCGGTCACCACGGCGCGGACCATGTCTCCGGGCGCGAGCTGACGGGCCGGGACCGGAGTCCTGACCGTCGTCACCCCGTCGACCTCGGGAGCCTGATGGGCGGCCCGGCCCAGGAAAGCCCCGGGCGGGCCGTCGTCGGCCTCTTCCTCGATCAGCACGTCCAGGGTTTCGCCGAGCCTGCTCTCGGCCCGCTGGGTCATCAGCTCGTCGGCCAGGCTGGCGAACTCCTCGACCCGGCGGGCGATCTCCGCCTCGTCCAGGTGACCGGGCAGCGACGCCGCCTCGGTGCCGTCCTCGTCGGAGTAGCCGAAGATACCGATCGCGTCGAGGCCGACGTGGCTTAGGAAGAGCTCAAGTTCTCGCAGGTCGTCGGGGGTCTCACCGGGGAAGCCCACGATGAAGTTGGACCGGATCCCAGCCTGCGGGCTCTGCTCCCTGATCTGGTCAACCAGGGCACCGAACCGCTCCCGGTCGCCGAACCGCCGCATGGCCCGCAGCACCCGGCCGCTGGCGTGCTGGAACGACAGGTCGAAATAGGGAGCCATACCCGGCGTGGACGCGATCACTTCGATAAGCCCCGGCCGCAGCTCGGCGGGCTGCAGGTAGCTGATCCTGACCCGCTCGATCCCCTCGGTGGCGGCCAGGTCGGGCAGCACCTCCTCGAGCAGCCGCAGGTTGCCCAGGTCCTTGCCGTAGGAGGTGGAGTTCTCACTGACCAGCACCAGCTCGCGGACACCCTGGCCGGCCAGCCAGCGAGCCTCGGCCAGGATCTCGGGCGGCCGGCGCGAGACGAACGCGCCACGGAAGGACGGGATCGCGCAGAACGAGCACCGCCGGTCGCAGCCAGACGCGATCTTCAGCGGGGCGACTACGCCACCGGACAGCCGGCGCCGGAACACGCCCCCGCCGGGACCAGTCCAGGGCGCGGCCGGGTTTGATAGGTCGACTACGGTCGACGATGATACTGCAGGCTGTGAGGTCTCTGCGGGCGCGGACTGGCGGTCGGCGGGGGTGATGGGGAGCAGCGTGCGGCGGTCCCTGGCCGTGTGCGCGGGGCGCTTGCGGCCGGCCAGCACGTCGTCCAGCCGGGCGCCGATCTCAGCGTAGTCGTCGAAGCCGAGCACCTGCGCCTCGGGCAGTTCGTCGGCCAGTTCGGCGCCGTAGCGCTCGGCCAGGCAGCCGACGGCGGCGACCTTGGCGCCCGACTCGGCGGCCGAGAGCAGTTCGCCGATAGACTCCTGCTTGGCCGCCTGGATGAAGCCGCAGGTGTTCACCAGGACGACGCTGGCGTCGCCGTCTGAGGTCAGCTCCCAGCCCGCCGCGGTCAGCCGCGCCGCGAGCTCTTCTGAATCAACCTCGTTGCGCGCGCAGCCGAGCGTGACCAGGCTGACCGTGCGAGGTACTGGCTTAGCAGGGACGGAGGAGGAACGTGAAGGCACACCGAGAGCCTACCCAGGGGATTGTGTGGTAGTTCCCGGACTGAAGGTCAGCGTCACCGGGTTGGTGCTGTTGGGATTCTGGCGCTTGCCGTTCACGGTGAGGACGACTCCGCCCGGGTTGCCCAAGCGGACGTTCACCGCCTGCTTCTCGGTCCACGTCATCGAGGAACCCGCCGGGACCACGCCCATGTAGATCTGCGACCCGCTGCTGCCGCTGGTCAGCAGCACCCAGCAGTCCTCGTTGGCGGTGAGCTGGATCACCACGTCGGAGGCCGTCCGCTTAGGCGAGGGCGTGGGGTGCACAGTGGGTGTCGCGCGGGCCGTGGGCCGGTGAGTCGGGGCGGTGGCGGCCGCGTTGGTCCTGCCGTGATGTGACACCAGCCGGTACGCGCCGAACCCGATGATGGCGAGCAGCACCACACCCACGATCATGCTGAGGCTGGGCGAGCGCCGCTCGCGGATCTTGATCGGGGTGGACGGCTCGAAGACGTCGGCGGCCCTGATCGCCCCGAGCGGCCCGTGCTCGCGGTCGTACTCGCTGATCAGCGGGACCGGGTCGGTGCCGACGACGCCCGCGATGCTGCGGATGTGCCCGCGCGCGTAGAAGTCGCCGCCGCACGCGGAGAAGTCGCCCTGCTCGATGTCCCGGATGATCGATTCCCTGATCCGGGTTTCCCGGCTGACCTGGGTGATGGTGAGACCGGCCTGACGGCGCGCGTCCGCCAAGGTTTCGCCGATGCTCACGACGCCTCCACCGAGTGTGAGTCGCGTTTAGAGTACTCCCCGAGTGCGGGGGTCATCACCAAGTGTAGACAGCGCCGGGCGCGGGTCCGGTACCACCAAGGTGGCCGGGCTTTATCCGCCGCGCAGCGACGTGATCGTCTCTTCCAGGTCGTCCGGCCGGACCAGCACGTCGCGCGCCTTGGAGCCCTCGCTCGGGCCGACGATGTTCCGGCTCTCGAGCAGATCCATCAGCCGGCCGGCCTTGGCGAAGCCGACCCGCAGCTTGCGCTGCAGCATGGACGTCGACCCGAACTGCGTGGAGATCACCAGCTCCGCCGCCTGGACGAGCAGGTCCAGGTCATCGCCGATGTCGGAGTCGACCTCCCGGGAGCGTTCCGGCGCGGCCGCGACGTCCTCCCGGTAGGTCGGCTCGGCCTGCTTCTTGCAGTGCGCGACGATGTCGCGGATCTCCTTCTCCGACACGAACGCGTTCTGCAGCCGGATCGGCTTGGACGCGCCCATCGGCAGGAACAGCGCGTCGCCCTGCCCGACCAGCTTCTCCGCGCCCGGCTGGTCCAGGATGACCCGGGAGTCCATCAGGGACGAGGTGGCGAACGCCAGCCGGGACGGGACGTTGGCCTTGATCAGGCCGGTCACCACATCCACGCTCGGCCGCTGGGTGGCCAGCACCAGGTGGATGCCGGCCGCCCGGGCCAGCTGGGTGATGCGGACCACGGCGTCCTCGACGTCGCGGGGGGCCACCATCATCAGGTCGGCCAGCTCGTCCACGATGACCAGCAGGTACGGATAGGGCAGGTACACCCGCTCGCTGCCCGGCGGCGGCTTGAGCTGGCCGGCCCGGACCGCCTTGTTGAAGTCGTCCACGTGCCGGAACCCGCTGGCGGCCAGGTCGTCGTAGCGGCGCTCCATCTCGCCGACCACCCAGTCAAGCGCCTCGGCGGCCTTCTTCGGGCTGGTGATGATCGGCGTGATCAGGTGCGGGATGCCGTCGTAGATGGTCAGCTCGACCCGCTTGGGGTCGATCAGGATCATCCGCACCTCGTCCGGCGTGGCCCGGGTCAGGATCGAGGTGATCAGCCCGTTCAGGCACACCGACTTGCCCGCCCCGGTGGCGCCCGCGATCAGCACGTGCGGCATCTTGGCCAGGTTCGCGACCTTCACGTTGCCCTCGACGTCCTTGCCCAGGCCGACCACCATCGGGTGGTGGTCGCCGAGGGCGACCTGCGACTTGAGCACGTCGCCCAGGCTGACGACTTCCTTGTCCACGTTAGGGATCTCCACCCCGATCGCGGACTTGCCCGGGATCGGGGAGATGATCCGCACGTCGGCGCTCTTGACCGCGTAGGAGATGTTCTTGCTCAGCGCGGTGACCCGCTCCACCTTGACCGCCGGGCCGAGCTCGATCTCATACCTGGTCACCGTCGGGCCCCGGCTGAACCCGGTGACCTGCGCGTCCACCTGGAACTGCTCGAGCACCTCGGACAGCGCCGCCACCACGATATCGTTCGCCCTGGTCCGCGCCTTCGGCGCCGTCCCGGGCCGGAGCAGCGCCGTGGGCGGCAGCGTGTAGGCGGTCGCGTCGCCGGTCAGCATGAGCTGCTCCGGGCTGCGCAGCGGCGCCGAGGGCCTCGGCACGGCCACAGGCTCGTTCGCGGGGGTGTCGTGCGGGGCGGCCGTGGGCGACGGGCCGGAATCCTCATGCGTGCCGAAGCCAAGCGCCTCGATCAGGCCGTCGCCGCCGTCCGGGCGGGCCGAGGAGTGGCTGGGCTTGGCCGCGCGCTTTTTATCCTGCTCGATCAGCGGCGTGTCGTAGGGCTTGGTGTGCACGCCCGCCTCGATGGCCGGGCGGAGCCTGATCTGCCTGGCGAGCTGGCCGCGCGCCCGGCCGACCGTGCTGCCGGTGCCTGCCTGGTAGCCCTCGTCGATCTCCAGGTCGTCGCCGTCCGGCCTGTCTTGCGGCCTGCCGTACCCGAACATCACGCGCAGTTCGGCGAAGCGCTCCGGTATCCGGTGTATCGGGGTCCCGGAGATAAGCAGGAGGCCATACACCGCCAGCAGCGCCAGCAGCGGCGCCGCCGCCCATGGCGTGACGGCGGTGGCGAGCGGGCCGGACATCAGGTAGCCCACGAAGCCGCCGGCCTCATGCATCGCGTGCGCGCCGTCGGACGGGCGCGGCGTGCCCTTGGCCATGTGGATCAGGCCGACCGCGCCGAGCAGCAGCGCGGTCCAGCCGATGGACGCGCGGACCGTCTCGGTGTTGCGGTCCGGGTGCCGCAGGAACCGCCAGGCCAGCAGCACCGCGAGCACCGGTATCACCCAGGCGAGGGAGCCGAACGCGTCGACCGCCGCGGTACGGATGGCCTGCCCGACCGTGTTGCTCATCCGGCCCCACAGCGAGGCCGCGAGCACGATGGCCACGCCCAGGGTGAGCAGCCCCACGCCGTCCCGGCGGTGGTGCGGGTCTAGGTCGCGCGCGCCGCGGCCGACCGCCCGGGCCGCGAACCCGACCGCGCCGGCCGCCACCATCCAGGCGGCCGCTATCGTGCGGCCGGTCCACCCGATCAGGATCACGACCGGATCGCGAGGGGCCGCGCCCGAGGCGGGACGGCCCTTCGCCGCACGGCCCTTCGCCGAGCCTGACTTCCCGGCCGTACCTTTTTTCTTTTGGCCCGAACGAGGCTGGGTACCCCGCCTTTTCTTTTGGCCC
>Ga0208043_1000462_pt1 | contig 18352 bp, 20 predicted proteins | sample Sb_taG_12_FD_187710 | JGI IMG/M metagenome (GOLD analysis project Ga0208043, IMG submission 187710) | Peat soil microbial communities from Weissenstadt, Germany - Sb_50d_9_AC metaG (SPAdes) (version 2) | ecosystem: Environmental > Terrestrial > Soil > Wetlands > Peat | place: Germany... | reverse complement strand
CATCGTATTCGGCAATAACCTCGTCGGTAATTCCGGCGATAATGGATGGCTCGCCGGCGCCGCGCATTTGATGCTCGCGATGAAACCAGTTCCAGCACAACGACGGATTTGCGACCTTCGACTGGCTCGGATAGACGACGATCAATCCATGCTCCTCAGCTAGAACGTTCATGCGCGTCCCCGCTGCGAAGTCATCGGCATCTTGCGTGCCGCCGTGGAGCATGATTAGCAATGCGCGTTTGCCGACCTGATCGCGATTCGGAACATAGAGCTTGTAGCTACGGCATCCGGCAGCACAGGCAAAGGACCGGCTCAAGAACTGAGCCCCTTCCGGGATCTTGAGTGCCTTGGCCTAACACCCTCCAGTGCATCAAGACTGAAGCTCGAAAGGGACTGACGGAGCGTCGCGGCGGCCTCGCCCAGCGGCCAATTCGCCGGCGCTGCGGTCCCATGGTAACGACGCGGTCCTTCGGATCGCGTGTCCGCCGGTCCCTGGAGCGCCGATCTCACCTCCTGAGACGTCTGGAGTGAGATCGATGATGAATTTCTCGACGGCTCGACCCGCAACGGCCAGTTCGGCCGGATCCTCCGACGGGACCTGGTTTCGGCCTAACAGCAGAGCGCTTTGAATGACGCGCGTGGCTTCCATGAGCTTCTGAGCGCGCGTCAATTCCGTTGCCGCACGCATGGCGGCCGCAAAATCCATGGTCATGTCTTGGTTCCTAGGGTGAGGCCGAAGAATGGGCGAGGTCAGCTGATGCGATCGGCCAGCGCGCTCTTGATTTCCTTAGTCGCGTGAAGGGCACCCAGTACGGTGATCGATTCGATGGTTGCCAAAGCCAGTGCGGGCGACACATCCGGGGCAATACTGGCGAGCCCAAGCACCTTGATGTGAAGCGTTTCACCGGCCGCTCTGACCGCTTCCAAATCCGCGCGGGTATAGTGGCGAAGACCGAGCTCCAGCGTATGCCGCACAATCGATTTCCTGACCTCCTCACCATGGCTCGAAAGCTGGTTGCGGATCGCCGTCCGGATGAAGTCGGTACGGTTGGAATAAAAGCCTTCCTGCACCAGCAAATCGATATGGCCGAGGTCAACGTAACCGAGGTTGATCGTGATCTTTTCCGTTTCGCCCGCTTTGTCGCGGAGCCGATGAATCTCGCCGGCCAAAGCATTCCTCCATCATCATCTGTGTGGATGGTATATGGATGGTGACTGGAGGATGTCAAGGGCGGGGCTCACCGCGCGGATCTGGGAAAGGGAAGGCGCCCCTAAGTCAGCGACGCGGTCGGACTGGAAGCCCTAGCGCCCCAGGATGCCCGACCGCTTCAACAGCCAAAAGACGATAACGGACGCCAGCGCGAGGATCACCATGGTCCACAGGAATCCGCTGGTGTCTTGAGCCAGCGGCAGCCCCCCGACATTCATGCCGAAGATTCCGGTGATCAAGGTCGCCGGCAGGAGGATGGTTGTCACAACGGCGAGCACATGGAGATTGCGATGGGTTTGCTCGGCGGTCTTGATCGCGACCTCCTCCTGAAGCAGGTGAGCCCTGTCGCGCAAGGAGACGATTTCAGTGTCGAGCCAATCCAGGCGCTGACTCAATCTTGCCGTTGCCAGACGGAGCGGAAGCTTCGAGGCGTGACCGCGGTCCAGCTCAAACCGCTCATGAGCGAGCGCAGAATGGAGAGTTGCCGATGCAGCCGCACGATGATGCGCCGGATGCGTCCTAGGAGCTGCCGGCCTTCGCTCATATCATCGGCGAGGATCCTCTCCTCGATGTGGTCGAGCTTGCCGGCGAGATCCTCGGCGTGACGATCGACGGCGTCGGCTACATGCTCGAGTATCGCATCGAGAAGGCCAGGGACGGTTGCGATCTTGCGGCCCTTCTGCAGCTCTTTCCGGGTGGTTTCGACGGCGCTCAGCATGTGACGGCGACCGCTGACGAGCAGCGTCTCGGTCATGGCGAAATGGAGAAAGCCGATCTCCTCGGTAGCCCCGTCGAGCCCGCAAACGAGATCGGCGAAGATGCCGTAGAGGCAGTCCTCATTCGCCTGGAGCTGTTGGTGCTCGTCGGCCGACACGAGCAGCTCCCGGACGGGCAGCGGAAAATAGGCGGCCGACCTCAAGAACTGGCAAGCGCGCCCGTCGGCCAGGTTGAAATGCAACCATAGCCAGCCATCATCTCGGTCGGCGATCGGCTGGTCGACAGGAAGCTCCTCCACGACGCCGTCCGCGCGATAGCGTAAGGCAAACACGAGACCTGGCATCATGCGCGAGTGTCGGTGCTTGTGCAGGTGATCGCGGCGTCTGTCATCAATCGGCCCACCCCCCAGTCAGGGCGACGACCTAGCTCAGCGCACGGATGCGGAAGGGCAGGCCGCCCTTGGGACAGAGCGTCACCGTGGCGTGGATCTTCGCCGGAACGGGGCCGACATATTCCGGCGTGAAGCGGCGGAGCAGCTGCACCAGCGCCAGCGTGTTCTCGATCTGCGACAGCGCGCCGCCGATGCAGGCCCGCTTGCCGGCCGCGAAGGGCAAATAGCTGTATTTTACCCGTTTCCTCGCCCGCTCCGGCGCGAAGCGCTCGGGATCGAAGGCCTCAGGGTTCTCCCAATATTTCGGGCTGTGATGGGCGATATAGGTGAGGATCACCACCTTGTCGCCAGCCTTGATCTTATGACCTTCGATGTCGTCGTCGCCGGCTGCGATGCGGATCAGCGCCCAGATCGGCGGGAAGAGCCGCATGGTCTCCTGGATCACCATGCGCGTGTAGGAGAGCTGCTGCACCTCGTTCCATTCGGGGTCGCGCGTGCCGCAGACGGCATGGGCCTCGGCGCGGATGCGCTCCAGCGCCTCGGGGTGCATGGACAGGAGATAGAGCGACCAGGCGAGCGTCAGCGCCGTGGTCTCGGTGCCGGCCCAGAGATATTGCTTCATCTCGTCGATCACCTGCTGGCGATCGAACTCCGGGAAATTCGGATCGGCTTCGGCGGCCTCGAGCATGCGGAACAGCGTCTTCTCGCGATGCTCGAGCACATTGGCGCCCATCACCGTGTCCGGGATCTGGCCCCAGACCTGCATGGCCTTGGCCGCGTCCTCCTCGGTGATCTCGGCGAGCTCGCCGCTTACCTTTTTGAGGCGGATGGATTTGTGATTCATCACGTCGGTGTAGGTCTTCACCTGGCCGAACACGAAATGGGGGTTGAACGGCATCTCGCGGTCGAACAGCGCCTTGCAAACCATCTCGGCGGCGAGCGTCCAGGTCTCCTCCACCATCTCGATGGTCTCGCCGGTCTCGGCGAACTCCGCCCAGCGCGCCATCTTGGAGTCGATGGCCGTCATCAGATAGGGGAAGTATTCCTCGAACATGTTCGGGTGGAAGGCAGGCTGCTGGGGGGCGCGGATCTTCTGCCAGAGCGCGCCGTCCACGGTGATCATGCTCTTGCCGAAGATGGGCCGGAGCCCGTCGAAATATTTGGTGTAGTTGTCGGCGTTGTCGACCAGCACGCGCTGCGCATGCGCGGGCTCGCTCAACAGGATGACGCGCTGGTTCTTCAAATTGATGGGGATGACGCCCCCATATTTGTCGCTGAGCGCCATGAGAACCTGCATGGGGTTCTCTTGGTTCAGAAGCGGCGTGAGCTTGAACCAGATGCTCTGCTCTTCGCCTAGCCCATGCGATGGAGAATAGGCGACGTTCATATCGGCCATTTTCCCCCTGGTCCCATTAGTGACGAGGCAGGCGGCTGTCGGGTTCGCGCCCAGCCGCAACGAAATGGGAACAGCCACCCAACAGCGGCGGCCAATTGCCTCGGTTCAAGGTCAGTCTCTAACATCCGGTGCTCGGCATTGTCCATCATTGGCGCCAAAATCCGACTGCATCTTGTCGTGCGACACGCCGCCACGTCTAGAATATGGCGTTGCGGCCGTTAATGATTTCGATCAAAGCGCCGGGGCCGAACTCTTCAAGGGAGCGGGGGCGAAAAAAGCGGTGCTTGATCCTGCTCTCCCGCGAGCCCGACCACGCGCTCGCCCTCCACGCTGACGGCACCTGAAGCCACGAGCCTAAGGGTATGAGGGTAAAGGCGATGCTCGGCTTCGAGCACGCGCGCGGCGAGGCTCGCTTCCGTGTCGCCGTTAAGAACCGGCACGGCGGCCTGCGCCACGATCGGGCCAGAATCCATCTCGGAGCGGACGAAATGCACGGTGCAACCGCTGATCCTGACGCCGGCCTCGAGGACGCGGGCATGGGCGTCGAGGCCCTTGAAGGCCGGCAGCAACGAGGGATGGATGTTGAGATGGCGGTCGCGCCAGCGCGCGACGAAGGTTTGGCCATGCAGCCGCATGAAGCCAGCATTGCAGACAAGCTCGACGCCCGCCTCGTTCAGTGCCGCGTCGAGGCATGCGTCGAAGGCCTCGCGCAAGGGGAAGTCCTTGTGGTTGATGGTGCGGGTTGGGATGTGGGCGGTTTCCGCGCGAAGGAGCCCTTGCGCTTGCGGCACATTCGAGATGACCAGCACGATGTCGGCGGGAAAGTCGCGCGCGTTGCAGGCCTCGATCAGGGCCTGAAGATTGGAGCCCCGGCCTGAGATGAGGACGCCTATGCGCTTCCTGCTCATCACGCGTGCCGCTTTCCCGCCAAGCTGCCGCTGAAGCGGACGCCGTCGCCTCCTTTTCGATGCACGATACGGCCGAGGTGCCAGGGCCTTTCGCCGGCCTCCCGCAGGCGCGCAGCGACGGTCTCCGCCTCGGCGCTACCCACCATGACGACCATGCCGATGCCGCAATTGAAGGTCCGGAGCATCTCCTCGTCGCTCAGCTTTGCCTCGCTTTGCAGCCACTCGAACACTGGCGGCAGTCGGAACGAGCCCTTGTCGATCTCCGCAGCCAGCGCCTCGGGCAGCACGCGCGGGACGTTCTCCGTCAATCCGCCCCCCGTGATGTGGGCGAGCGCTTTGACAGCGCCGGTTGTGCGAATCGTTTCAAGGATCTGCCGCACATAGATGCGCGTTGGTGTGAGCAACGCCGCGCCGAGCGTCTTCCCCGGCGAAAAGGGCGCGTCCTCATTCCAGCCGAGGCCCGCCTGCTCGACGACGCGCCGCACGAGCGAAAAGCCGTTAGCATGCACGCCGGCGGAGGGGAGCGCGAGGACGACGTCGCCCGCGGCGAGGTCTTGCCGCGGCAGGAGCTCCGGCCGCTCGACCGCGCCCACTGCAAATCCGGCGACGTCGTAGTCGCCAGGCGCATAGAGGCCCGGCATCTCCGCGGTCTCGCCCCCGATCAGCGCCGCTCCCGCCTCTCGGCAGCCCTCGGCGACACCCGCGATTACGCGTGCGGCGACGCCCACATCGAGCTTGCCGCAGGCGAAATAGTCGAGAAAGAACAGAGGCTCCGCGCCCTGCACGACGATGTCGTTGACGTTCATGGCGACGAGATCAATGCCGATCCGGTCGTGCTTGCCCGTCTCGATGGCGAGTTTGAGCTTGGTGCCGACGCCGTCGGTCGCGGCGACGAGGAGGGGATCCTTGAAGCCGCAGGCCCTGAGATCGAACAAGCCGCCGAAGCCGCCGATGCCGCCGATCAGTCCCACGCGGCCGGTGTTGGCGGCGAGGGGGCCGATCGCCCGGACGAGCGCGTTGCCCGCGTCGATATCGACGCCGGCGCCGCGATAGGTCAGGGGGGTCTTGTCCTTGGATTTTTCGGGCACGGAGCCGCTCGGGATCGAGACAAGTCCAACCGTTTCGGCATATCAATCGGGCCGAAGCGCAGCCGTCAAGCTGAAGCTTGCGCGCCCCGGCGTGGTCACATTTGCGCGTTCTACAGCTATAAAGCGAGATGCGGTGGGCGGGGGCCTCGCTGAGGCAGGGTTGGTGATGGTGATGCTTGGTAGATGGGGTTTCCCTGTCGGAGCCCATAGGAGACTGCTTCTCGGCTTCTGCCTCGCGCTAAGCGCCTTGCCGGCGGAGGCTGAGGCCGTCGCGGACGGACCCTACGCCGTCACCAAGCTCGAGGTCGACGTCACCGCCAAGGATGCCGTCGCCGCCAAGGCCAAGGCGATGGCGGAAGCGGAGCGCCGCGGCCTCGAAATCGTGTTGCGGCGGGTCGTTCCCTGCAAGGCCTATGCCCAGCTGCCAGGCCTCGAACCGGAACAGGCCGAGACGCTGGTTGATGGGCTCTCGATCCGCAAGGAGCAATATTCCACGACCCGCTATATCGCCAGCCTGGATGTGAGCTTCAACGAGCAGGCGGTGAAGCAGCTGCTTGCCAGCCGCGGCATCCCAATCAGCGAGACCCAGGCGCCGTCGATCTCGATCCTACCCCTGGTGATCGAGGGCAATCGGGTGAAAAGCGCCGGCGAGGGCTGGCGCCAAGCTTGGCTCGATCTCGATCTCACCAACGGTCCGACCCCCGCCACGATTGTGCAGCCAAGGCCCGGTCTTGACGTTGGAACGGTCAGAGCGGTCCTCGCCGGCGACGCTGGGGCCTATGCCGCCCTGCAGGCCGGCTATAGCGATGCGCCGCTCGTCGTCGTGGTGGGGCAGGCGGTCGACGGCGGCCAATTCACGACGCGGATCGCCGGCGCGGACAGCGTGGGGCGCATCAATTTCGGCCGGACCGACGCGCTCGACGGCGACGAAGCCAAGGCGGGCGCGCGGGAGGCGGCCGCGTTCGCACTTGCCATTCTGGAGAACCGCTGGAAGGTGATGCAATCGGCCGCGGGATCGGAGCCGGCGAGCTATGAGGAGGGGGGACCAGCCGCGAAGACCCCGCAAGGCGAGCCTGAGAGGAACGTCGTGGCGCTCGTGGAATTCTCTGGGCTCAAGCAATGGCAGGAGATTCGCGCGCGGCTGATGCATGTTCCGGGCATTCAGGCGCTGGAAATCAACTCGCTCTCCGCGCGGACGGCCTCCATCACCTTCGACTATGCTGGCTCGCTCGGCCGCCTGCAGAAGGAGCTTGGCCAGAATGGCTTCTCCTTCGAGAACGGGGACGAGAACTTCGTTCTCCGCGCGCGTTAAGCCAAGCCTTCGATGCCGGTCATAAATCTGCTAGGTCCTAGGACTTCAATGGTTTGAGTCGGAACCTTTAGCGGATCCGGCCCGGAGTGGCACTCGTGAGCATCCCGAACACGCTGAGTTTGGCGCGCATCGTGCTCGTGCCGCTCGTGGTGTGGCTGATCATCACCCATGAGATGCTGACGGCCTTCGTGCTGTTCCTGCTCGCGGGGCTCTCCGACGCCGCCGATGGCTACCTCGCCAAGCGCTTCCAGTGGCGCACCGAGCTCGGCGCCTATCTCGACCCGATCGCCGACAAGCTGCTCTTGGTCAGCATCTATGTCACCCTCGGTTTCTCCAATCATCTGCCGACCTGGCTGGTCATCGCTGTGGTCAGCCGCGATATCCTCATCGTCGGCGCCTTCCTGCTGTCGTGGGTTCTGACGCGGCCGGTTCCCGTCCATCCGCTGCTGGTGAGCAAGGCCAATACGCTCGCCCAGATCGTGCTGGCGGGCCTCGTGCTCGCCGAGCTCGCCTTGGGACTCGGCCTGCAGCGCCTGATCCTGTTCCTCATCCCGGTGACCGGCACGCTCACCATCGCCTCCGCCGCCGCCTATTTCTGGACTTGGCTCAAGCACATGGCGAGCTATGAGCCGCTGCCCGCGCCACGGCCGTCCCGCCAGGGCAAGTCCGTGCCGGTGAAAGGCGCCGATCAGCCGCGGGCCAGAGCTTCGTGACCGTCGAGCAGCTCAGCCTCGATCTGCCGCATCGCGCAGCTCTCGGCGCGGAGGATTTCCTGGTCAGCGCGTGCAATCTGGGCGCGGTCCGGCTGATCGATTCCTGGCCGGACTGGCGGGACAATGCGCAGCTCCTGATCGGACCTGCCGCCAGCGGCAAGACCCATCTCGTCCGGGTTTGGCAGGCTTTGTCAGGGGCCCGGGCGCTCTCGCCCGGCAGTCTCGACACGGTGTCGTTCGACACTCTGGGGGAGGGGACGGCGCTCGCCGTCGAGGACGTTGATCGCGCCGGCCATGACGAAAAGGCGCTGTTTCATCTGCTCAATCTCGCACAGGAGAAGCGGCTGTTCCTGCTCCTCACCGCCCGCGACACGCCGAACCGCTTCGACTGCTCGTTGCCGGATCTTCGGTCGCGGCTCAATGCGCTGCCCGCCATGCGCATCGGCGCGCCCGACGAGGCGCTGCTGAAGGCGGTGATGCTCAAACATTTCGCCGACCGTCAGCTCGCCATCGACCCGAAAGTGCTCGATTTCCTCGCGCTCCGCATCGAACGCTCGCTTGCCGCGGCGGCGCTTGCGGTGGCGGCAGTGGACCGGGCCGCGCTCGGCTCGGGCCGCAAGATCAGCCGCCAGCTCGTCGCCGAGGTGCTTCAGACCACGGCCCCGACCGATTAGCGGGGAGCCCTTGGCCGTAACGCAAGTGATATAGTTGACAGGGTAAACTCCTGAGGCGGCGACGGGGCGCGCGGACAGGAAGTGCATTTTACGAGGCTTTAGATGACTTTATCGGAACAGGCTCAACCGCTTGATGCAAGCGCCGGCATTGCCGCGTTCGGACCCTCCCGCTTCTTCAACCGGGAGCTGTCTTGGCTGCATTTCAACAAGAGGGTTCTTGAGGAGGCCGTGAACGAGCGCCACCCGCTGCTCGAGCGCCTGCGCTTCCTCTCCATCTCGGCGTCGAACCTCGACGAGTTCTACATGGTGCGCGTGGCGGGCCTGCGCGGTCAGGTCGTCGCCGGCATCGAGACGCCGAGCCAGGACGGGCTCACTCCCACCGAGCAGCTCGACCGCATCAACCGTTTCGTGGCCGAGCTGACCGCCGAGCAGCAGGAGAGCTGGGTGCAGCTCGAGGGGCTGCTTGGGGAAGCGGGTATCCACGTGCTTGCGGCCGATCAGCTCATCGACAAGGAGCGCACTTGGCTCGAGGAGCATTTCCTCAGCCACATCTTTCCCGTGCTCACGCCGATCGCGGTCGATCCCGCCCATCCCTTTCCCTTCATCCCCAATTTCGGCTTCACGCTGGGGCTTGAGCTCGTGCGCGAGGGATCCTTGCGCACCATGCACGCGCTCATGCCGATCCCGTCGCAGCTCAATCGCTTCATCCGCTTGCCCATGAGCGGGGGCCCGAATGAGGCGATCCGGTTCATCCGGCTCGAGACCGTGGTCGGCATCTTCGTCTCGCGACTGTTCCCCGGCTATCGCGTGAGAAGCCAGGGCGCGTTTCGCGTGCTGCGCGACAGTGATATCGAGGTCCAGGAAGAGGCCGAGGATCTGGTGCGGCTGTTCGAATCGGCGTTGAAGCGGCGACGCCGCGGCTCGGTGATCAGGCTCGAGATCGAGGCCTCGATGCCCGCGCGCCTGCAGCGATTCGTCATGAAGGAGCTCAAGGTCTCGGAGCGCGAGAGCTTCGTGCAGAAGGGCCTGATCGGCCTTACCGATACCAGTCAGCTCATCGTCGCCGAGCGGCCGGACCTCAAATTCGAGCCTTTCATCAGCCGCTTTCCGGAGCGCATCCGCGAGCACAATGGCGACTGCTTCGCCGCCATCCGCGAGAAGGACATCGTCGTCCATCATCCTTACGAATCCTTCGATGTGGTGCTGCAATTCCTGAAGCAGGCGACGGCAGATCCGGATGTGGTCGCAATCAAATGGACGCTCTACCGGACGAGCAAGACCTCACCCATCATCGAGGCGCTGAAGGACGCGGTGGAGGCCGGGAAGTCGGTCACCGCCGTCGTCGAGCTCAAGGCCCGCTTCGACGAGGAGGCCAACATCAAATGGGCGCGTGACCTGGAAAGCGCGGGCGTGCAGGTGGTGTACGGCTTCCTCGAGCTGAAGACCCACGCCAAACTCAGCCTCATCGTGCGGCGCGAGGGCGGCGACCTCGTCACCTATTGCCATGTCGGCACGGGCAACTATCACCCCGTCACCGCCAAGATATACACGGACCTCTCCTTCTTCACCGCCAACCGCACCATCGGCCATGATCTTTCCCGCATCTTCAATTTCGTCACGGGCTATGCGGAGCCGGCGGAGCTCGAAGCCATGGCGGTCTCGCCGCACGGCATCAGGGCGCGTATCCTTGACCACATCCGCGAGGAGATGTACCACGCCAAGGCGGGGCGCCCGGCGGCAATCTGGATGAAGATGAACTCGCTGGTCGATACCGAGATCATCGACGCGCTGTACGAGGCAGGCCAGGCCGGCGTGGAGATCGATCTCGTCGTGCGCGGCATCTGCTGCTTGAGGCCCGGCGTCCCAGGTCTTTCCGAGACCATCCATGTGAAGAGCATCGTCGGCCGCTTTCTGGAGCATTCGCGCATCTATTGCTTCGGCGCGGGCCACGGCTTGCCGCACCGCAACGCCACCGTCTATATCAGCTCGGCCGATATGATGCCGCGCAACCTCGATCGCCGCGTGGAGGCGATGGCGCCGATCAAGAACCCCACGGTGCACGAGCAGATCCTCGATCAGATCATGGTGGCCAATCTCAAGGACAATGTGCAGAGTTGGCGCGTCCGGCCAGATGGAAGCTCCGAGCGCATCCGGCCGGGGAAGGGGCAGGAACCTTTCAGTGCGCAAGATTATTTCATGACCAATCCGAGCCTGTCCGGCCGCGGCACCTCGCTGCAGGAGGACATGCCGCCGCGTTTCGCGCGGTTGGTCGAGTCTGGCTGACGCCGTCCAAGCCACAAGGTCATGGTCCGCAGATACGAGCTGAGCCCAGTTGCCGTCGTCGATATCGGGTCGAACTCGGTCCGGCTCGTGGTCTATGAGGGCGCTACCCGGGCCCTGACCCCGCTCTTCAACGAGAAGGTATTGTGCGGGCTCGGCCGCTCGCTCGCTTCGACGGGGCGACTCGGCCCCGACGCCGTGGGCCGGGCGCTTCGGGCGCTGCGGCGCTTTCGCGCCCTCATCGACCAGATGGGCGTGACCCATGTCGAGGTCATCGCCACGGCCGCCGCGCGCGAGGCCGAAAACGGTCCCGAATTCATCGCCCATGCAGAGCGCATCATCGATGCGCCGATCAAGGTACTCTCCGGCACCAGGGAGGCCGAGCTCGCAGGCTTGGGCGTCATCGCCGGCATTCATGACGCCGACGGTTTCGTCGGCGACCTTGGCGGCGGCAGCCTTGAGCTGATCGACGTGCGCAAGGACAGGCTTGGCGACGCCGCCACCCTGCCGCTCGGGGGCTTGAGGCTGATCGATGCTTCGGGCGGCAGCCTTAAGCGAGCGCGCGAGATCGTCGATGCGGAGCTCGCCAAGGTCGATTGGCTGGATAAGGGCCGGGACCGGGATTTCTACGCCATCGGCGGTACCTGGCGGGCGCTGGCGCGGCTGCACATGGTCCAGGCCAACCATCCCTTGAACGTCATGCACGACTACCGGATCGATGCCGCCGACGCGCTCAAATTTGCAGCCGTGCTCGATCAGCAGTCGCAAAGCTCGCTCGCCGGCATTCGCGACATCTCCAGCGCGCGGCGCGAAACCATTCCCTATGGAGCCCTGGTGCTGGAACGGCTGCTCCGCCAAGTCCGCCCGCGCGCCGTGGTGATCTCCGTCTTCGGCATCCGCGAGGGGCTGCTCTACAGCCTGTTGAGCGAGGCGGAGAAGCGCAAGGACCCGCTGCTTGCGGCCTGCGACGACCTGGCCAGGCGCCGCTCCCGCTCCGTCGACAGCGCCTATGAGCTTTGCTTCTGGACCGACGCGCTGTTTCGGGCGCCGGGACCCGCGGAGACGCCGGAGCAGAGGAGGCTGCGCCACGCGGCATGCCTCCTGTCCGACATCGGTTGGCACGCCCATCCCGACTATCGCGGCATTCAGAGCCTGAATCTCGTGGCGCATGGCAATTTCGTCGGCGTCGATCATCCGGGCCGGGCCTTCCTCGCGCTCACCGTCTACTACCGTAACGAAGGCACGATCAAAGACGAGCTCAGCGACAGTCTGATAGATCTGGTCGACAAGGACATGATGAAGCGGGCGCGCATCCTCGGGGCTGCGTTTCGCGCGGCGCATATGGTATCGGCCTCGATGCCCGGCGTGCTGACCAACACGCCGATCACTTATGAGGGCAACCGGCTAGTCTGGACCTTGCCGGAGCCTTATTCCAATCTCGAAGGCGAACGCGTCGACCGCCGGTTCAAGGCCCTCGCAAGCCTGCTCGATCGCGACGGCGAAATTCGAGTGGGCCCGTCTTTCCAGCGCGCGGCAAGCTGAACGCAACCCGCTGGACGAAGCCGCCTTTCCCAAATCATTATGGTAAGAGGGGAATCGCCAGCCTTGTCGCGTCCCGTGAAGTTGAGCCGCAAGCACCAGCCCTAAGCCCATAGATGGCAGATGATCTTTACTCAGTTCTCGGCGTGGCGCGCGGCGCAAGCACCGAGGACATCGTCAAGGCCTACCGCAAGCTCGCCAAGAAGCTGCACCCCGACCTCAATCCGGGGGACAAGGCGGCCGAGGAGAAGTTCAAGCAGGTCACTGCGGCCTACGACATTCTCGGCGATGCGGATAAACGCGGCCGCTACGACCGCGGCGAGATCGACGCGAGCGGCCAGGAGCGGCCGCAGCAGCGCTATTATCGCGAATATGCGGGCGGCGAGGACGGCGCGCGCTACCGCTCGACCGCCGGCTACGAGGATCTGGGCGGTTTCTCCGACCTGTTTGGCGATCTGTTCGGGAGAGGAGCCGGGGCGCGGGGAGGGGGGCAGCGCTTCGCAATGCGGGGGACCGATGCACAATACCGGCTCGAGATCGATTTCCTCGAGGCAGTGAACGGCGCCAAGAAGCGTATCACGCTGCCCGATGGCGGCACCCTCGACGTGACGATCCCGGGAGGCGTGCAGCAAGGCCAGGTGATGCGGTTGAAAGGCAAGGGCATGCCCGGCATGGGCGGGGCCGAGCCGGGCGATGCGCTGGTCGAGATCCTGGTCAGGCCGCATCATGTGTTCACGCGCGAAGGCGACGACATTCTGGTCGAGGTACCGATCACCTTCGATGAGGCCGTGCTCGGCGGCAAGGTCGAGGTGCCGACCATCACCGGCAATGTGTTCGCCACGGTGCCGCCCGGCTCGAACACCGGCAAGACGCTGCGGCTGAAGGGCCGCGGCATCAAGCGCAAGGGCGGCAAACATGGCGACGAGCTGGTCAAGCTGATCGTGGTGATGCCGGATCGCATCGACGAGGATTTGAAGACATTCGCGGAAAAATGGCGCGCCGAGCACCGCTACGATCCGCGGCGGAAGCTTAGAGAGCAGGCCTGATGCTCACCGAGCGCGACATCGTTGCGAGGGTCAAGCATGTCACCGTGACGCGGTTGCGCGTCTGGGTGCGGCAGGGGTGGATCCGGCCTCCCGCCAAGGCAGAACAAGGTTTCACCGAAGCCGACATGGCGCGGGCGGCCTTGATCCGAGACCTGGAGGACAAGCTTGGCTTCGACGAGGAGGAGGTTCCGGTCCTGCTCAATTTGATCGATCAGATCCACGGGCTCCGCGCGGAGCTCAAGGGCCTGCTCGAAGCCCTCGACGATCTCCCCGACGAGGTGCGCGCCACGGTGAAGACGCGCATCGCCGCCCGTAAGCGGCGGACACGCTGACATGGCCCGATACGTCCTTGGGACGATCGTTTTTTTGTTGGTTGTAGGACTGTTGACCTTCGCCAGCGTGCGCTATGGGCTCGGCAGGCTCCCCGGTGACATCGTCGTCGATCGCGGAGGCTTCGTGCTCTATCTGCCGATTACGACATCAATTCTCGTGAGCCTGCTGCTCTCACTTGTCCTTTGGCTGGTCGGCCGATAGCACCATCACCTCGCCCTTTCGGATGACGAGCGCAAGCTCGCCCCGCTTCAAAGCCAGCGCGTCGTCCCCGAACAGCTTCCTGCGCCAGCCTCGCAGCACCGGGACGTCGGTCTCGTCGGAGCGGGCGATCTCCTCGAGCTCGTCGCTTGTGGCGATCAACTTCGGCGCCACGCCGTGGCGGCCGGCGGTGGCTTTGAGCAGCACTCGCAGCAGGTCGACCACGGCCTGCGCCTCGGGCGGCATCGGCTCGCCGCGCTCGATCGGCGGAATCGTCTTCGGATCGCGCTCTAGCCCCTTGGCCACGACCTCGAGCACGGCGCGGCCGCGCGTCGAGCGGGCGAAGCCGTTATGCAGGGTACGGAGCGAACCCAAATCCTCCGCCGTGCGGGGGGCCTGGCTCGCGATGTCATAGAGCGCCTCGTCTTTCAGGATGCGCGCGCGGGGGACGTCCTGACTTTGCGCCTCGCGCTCGCGCCAGGCGGCAAGCTCCATCAGCACGGCGAGCGATTTCGGCGTCTTGATGCGCATCTTAAGCCGCTTCCAGGCCTGCTCGGGATGGAGCTCGTAGGTCGCGGGATCGGTGAGCACCGCCATCTCCTCATTCAGCCAGCTCGCGCGCTCGGAGCGGTCGAGCTGGGCCCTGAGCTTGGGGTAGAGGTCCCGCAGATGCTCGACGTCGCCGAGGGCATAGGTGAGCTGGCGATCAGACAGGGGCCGGCGGCTCCAATCGGTGAAGCGAGAGGTCTTGTCGAGATTGCGATTGAGCAGCCGCTTCACCAGCATGGAATAGCTCACCGCCTCGCCGAAGCCGCAGACCATGGCAGCGACCTGGGTGTCGAAGATCGGATGGGGGATGACTCTCGCCAGATGGTGAACGATTTCAACGTCTTGTCGTGCCGAATGAAAAACCTTCATCACCTGCTCATTGACCATGAGCTGGAAAAAGGGTGCGAGGTCGAGGCCGGGCGCCAGGCTGTCAACCAGGACCTCGGTGCCCTCAGCGGCCAATTGGATGAGGCAGAGCTTCGGCCAGAAGGTCTGCTCGCGCATGAATTCGGTGTCCACCGCCACAAAGGAGGTGCTTCCGAGCCTTGCGCAGGCCTCGGCCAGTTCTTCGGTACGCGTGATGACATGCATGGAATGCGCATATAGCTCAGCCCACGGGTTGAGGCCAAGAGCGCTGTTGGAAGCAGTTGAGAGGACCTGCTATTTGGGCTGTTCAGCGCTCCTTATGGCGCGATCGGAAACCGCCTGGACGTCCACCACGAGCGAGGACACCATCGAGTAGAGCGTTAAGAGGCCCGCCAGAGCCCACGCCGCATGGGGTAAGCGCGTTTTCACCGGAAGCGTCTCGGCGAGTTTGAGCATGGCAATTCTCCCTCGTCTTGCCCCTTGCTGATGAAACTGCGGCGGCCGCGCTTCGTTCCTTAATCCGGCAATTTCCGCCTTGCCTTGACAAGGCCGGGCGTCCCATGCGCTGTTCCGCGCGACCCCGGTTTTGCAGCTCACTCTCCTGGCCATGCACCCTTATCGCACCGACACCTGCGGCGAGCTTCGCAAAGAGGACGTCGGGAAGACCGTCCGGCTCTCCGGCTGGGTGCATCGCATCCGCGACCATGGCGGGCTCTTGTTCATCGATCTCCGCGACCATTACGGCATCACCCAATGCGTGGCCGATCCGGGATTGCCCGCCTTCGCCGAGGCCGAGCGGCTCAAGCCCGAATGGGTGGTGCGCATCGACGGAGAGGTGGTGGCGCGCTCGGGGGAGACGATCAATCCCAACCTGCCGACCGGTGAAATCGAGGTTCGGGCGAGCGCCGTCGACGTTCTGGCCGAGGCCAAGGAGCTACCGCTGCCGGTGTTCGGCGAGCCGGACTACCCTGAGGAGACGCGGCTCAAATACCGCTTCCTCGATCTACGCCGCGAGAGCCAGCACCGCAGCATCATGAAGCGGCAGGCGATTATCTGGTCCATGCGCCATCGGATGCGCGAGGCGGGCTTCTTCGAGTTCCAGACCCCCATCCTCACCGCCTCCTCGCCGGAGGGGGCGCGCGACTATCTGGTGCCGTCGCGCATCCATCCGGGGAAGTTCTATGCGCTGCCGCAGGCGCCGCAGCAATTCAAGCAGCTGATCATGATCGCGGGCTTCGACCGCTATTTCCAGGTGGCGCCCTGTTTCCGCGACGAGGACGCCCGCGCCGACCGCTCACCGGGCGAGTTCTACCAGCTCGATCTGGAGATGAGCTTCGTCACGCAAGAGGACGTGTTCGACACGGTCGAGCCGATCATGCGCGGGCTGTTCGAGGAGTTCGGTGAGGGCAAGGCGGTGACCCCGAAATTCCCCCGCATCGCTTACGCCGAGGCGATGCGGAAATACGGCACCGACAAGCCAGACCTCAGGAATCCGATCGAGATGCAGGACGCGACCGAGCATTTCCGCGGCTCCGGCTTCAAGCTGTTCGCCGGCATGATCGAGATGGACGTCAACACGCGCATCTGGGCGATACCGGCGCCGGGCGGAGGCAGCCGCGCCTTCTGCGATCGCATGAACGCCTGGGCGCAAAGCGAGGGTCAGCCCGGGCTCGGCTATATCAGCTTCGAAAAGGCCGCGAGCGGCTCGACCGCCGAGACCGATCCGCAAGGCAAGGGGCCCATCGCCAACAATCTCGGGCCGGTGCGCACGAAAGCAATCCGCGAGCAGCTCGGTGTCGAAGGGGGCGACGCCGCGTTCTTCGTCGCTGGGCTGCCCAAGGAGTTCGTCGACTTCGCTGGCCGGGCGCGCACGCGGCTCGGCACCGAGCTCGGGCTGATCGCGCCGGACCACTTCGAGTTCTGCTGGGTCGCCGATTTCCCCATGTATGAGTGGAACGATGATGAAGAGCGGGTCGACTTCTCCCACAACCCGTTCTCGATGCCGCAAGGTGGGCTCGAGGCGCTCACTACCATGGACCCGCTCGATATCCTCGCCTACCAATACGACCTCGTTTGCAACGGCGTGGAGCTCTCTTCCGGCGCCATCCGCAACCACAAGCCCGAGATCATGGAGAAGGCCTTCGCCATTGCGGGCTACCCGAAGGAGGCGCTCGAGCAACGCTTCGGCGGCATGTTGCGCGCGCTCCAATACGGCGCGCCGCCCCATGGCGGCATCGCGCCGGGCATCGACCGCATCGTCATGCTGCTCTGCGGCGAGGAGAATTTGCGGCAGGTGGTGATGTTCCCGATGAACCAGCAGGCCGAGGACCTGCTCATGGGCGCCCCCTCCGATGTAAGCAACAAGCAACTGAAAGAGCTGCATATTCGGCTCGCTCTGCCGAAGACGTAACAGCTCGATCATGCAGAATTAAATATACTCCGGCAACGCCGGTTCTCGCTGTTGCCCAAAGATCGATTCATTTTCTATGCTTAGGCGCGGCAGTTGAGCCTCTGGTCCCTAGAGCCGCTCTGCACGCCATGGAGGGTGACATGGTCGATGGTCTGGTGCGCGGATCCATCCTCGCCGGGCTTGCGATCCTTGCGATCAGCGGCGCGGCTGCGTCACCGAAGCAGGCGCTGGCAGCGAAGCTCAACACGGAGGCGTTCCTTGCCGCCTGCGTGGTGGATCCCGTCGTCACTGACGAGCCTGGATTGGAGGCCGGCGGCAAGGTTACGCCGCAAATCTACTGCGACTGCATCGCCGGCAAGTTCCCGGAGAAAAAGCTGAGCCAGGCCGACATCGACATGCTGACCAAAATGCACAAGGACCAGATCACCGATGAAGACGCCCAGAGCTACCCCACGCTCGAGGATTTGATGGCAACCAATGAAGGCGTCGAGGACGCTTGCAAGGCGAGCCTCGGCATGCCGGCCAGCACCGACGACGAGGAGGGACCTCCTCCCGATGAAGAGGACATTCCCCAGGATCAATAGGATTGCGCCAGCCTTGGCGCCGGGCAGACCAAAGCAAAAGCCCGACGCCTATTGGGGGAAGACGTCGTAGCGGCGCCAGAAATCGATCGTCGCGTTCCTCAGGGTGAAATAGCAATTGAAGCCGCACGGGACCCAGGTCCCCCCGGGGAGCCTGACCTCGTCGCCGCGAGGCGTCGGCCGCACCGGAGCGGAGATGGTCTCGGACGGGTCGTATTGGCTCGGCACGGTAACGTAGGGATGGGACGGATCGGCCGGCGTTTGCCGCCATCCTTCCGCCGAAGCGGGTGTGGCGAGCGCCAGGGCGCTTGCGCCGAAGACGCTTGCGCCGAGGATCGCGAAGAGCGGAAAGCTGCGTGTGTGGTTTCTCGCCATGACCGTCGGTCCTTCCCCCAAGTTACCGCCTGCTTTTCGCGTCAAACATAAGCCGCGCTGAGGGGGAATGGAAAGTCGCGAAGGAGGGAACCTTCGGAAGGCGCCAATGTTTCCTCACGCGAGGGGGACATAGGGACCATGACCTTAAGCCAGCACGTGTTCCTCTATTGCGAGCGCGGCACGAGCGAGGCCCTCTCGGCCGAGCCGTTCAATACCGCAAGCAATGCCGCCTTCCTGCTGGCGGCGCTCGCCGCCCTTTGGTTGCT
>Ga0208043_1000457_pt1 | contig 18421 bp, 10 predicted proteins | sample Sb_taG_12_FD_187710 | JGI IMG/M metagenome (GOLD analysis project Ga0208043, IMG submission 187710) | Peat soil microbial communities from Weissenstadt, Germany - Sb_50d_9_AC metaG (SPAdes) (version 2) | ecosystem: Environmental > Terrestrial > Soil > Wetlands > Peat | place: Germany... | reverse complement strand
GCAACGATCGCGACGAGATCGATTTGGGTATTACGATGACCGAGGCGAGGTGACACCGTGAGCGAACGAATCTTCCTGCGGACGGGAGAGGCACTGGTCGAAGGCTCGGAGGATCATCTGTGTGCCGAGCCTGAGATCGTCATCGGCGAGCTGGACGGGCCGGTCGGCCACGCCCTGGCGAACCTGATCGGCGACCAAGTCAAGGGTCATTCCCGGGTCTTCGCCATCCTAAGCAGCGATGTCCAGGTTCGCCCGGCCACCATCATGGTCAGCAAGGTTACCGTGAAGGACAAGAAATATACCAACATCCTCATGGGGACCGTGCAGGCGGCGATTGCCCATGGCGTCCTCGACGCGGTCCGCGCCGGGGTGATTCCGAAGGACAAGGTCAACGACCTGGGAATCATCTACTCGGTCTGGCTCGACCCCGCCGTGATCAAGGTTGACAACCTCGATCACAAGGCCCTCTTCGACGTCCACCGCGAGGCGACTGCCAAGGTCATCCGCAAGGCCCTGCATAACGAACCGACCATTGACTGGCTGCTCGAGAACCAGGATCAGGTGGAGCATTACTTCTATGAACTGGGTATCAAGGGGGAATTGTAAGAGCGGTGAGCAGGATCAGGATCAAGATCAGGATTAAGACAAGAGAGATACGTCGGCTACCGGACGGATCGGCCCTCACCCCTCGGCCGCCAGCCGGACCGGCCTTTTTTCCTGGTTCGATCGATAGATTGCCTGGATCAGCGCGACGACTCTTTGCCCATCCTCACCGGTCACCTCGGGCGCGCGATCCTGGAGGATCGCCTGGAGGAAGTCTTGAATCTGCAATGCGTGGTACTGGTTGATCGGGTCGGCCAGAGCGAACCGGGCCCGATCCTCGGTCTGGAACCGCTCCAGCAGATGCTCTTCGCCGGGAATGGTCCAGAGATCATTGAGTGGCGGCTCGGCGATCGAGCTAATACCCGCGATGAATGTCGCGCCGCGGTCAGTCTCGACGCCGACCGAGCTTCCTTTGGACCCGTGGATGTGGACCTTGGTGTGAATTCCCGGCTTCTGCGACAGGCTCGTGACGATCGAGCCGAGCCCTCCTCGCGCGAACCGCAGGATGGCCACGGCGGAATCTTCGACCTCGACGTAGGGATGATTCAGGTTGGCCCAGTAGCCGCACACCTCGGTGACTTGGTCGTCCATGAGCCAGATGAGCAGATCGAGCATGTGGGGCGACTGGTTGATGAGCACGCCGCCCCCTTCCGTGTCCCATTTGCCGCGCCAGGGATCGGATTGGTAGTACGCCTGGTCGCGCCAGCTATACATCGTGAAACCGCCCAGCACGGGCCGGCCGATCTTGCCGGAATCGATGGCTTGCTTCATCCTCCGTACAGGCTCATACCATCGCCGCTGGCTGATGACTCCAAGCTTGACCCCGTTCTGTTGCGCCGCGGCTATCATCGCGTCGCAGTCCTCGAGGCTCGCCGCGAGCGGCTTCTCGACCAGGACGTGGACCCCAGCCCTGGCCGCCTCGATCGCCGGCCGGGCGTGAAGGGGGTGCGGAGTGCAAATGAAGACCGACGAGACTTCGCACTCCTCGATCATGGTCGGAACGTCAGTGTAAGGACGACTGCGATACCGCGTGGCGAAAGCCTGGGCTCTCGCTGGATCACTGTCACAGACCGCGACGAAATCCGACTCGGGCAAAGCACTGAGTGCCTCGGCCTGGATCTGGCCGGCCTTGCCGCAACCAATCAGGGCCGTTCGAACGCGATTCATCGCCTCACCCCGGAAAATGGATTGCGCTCATCCGCCGGAGGAACGCCAGCGACTCGGCCATCTCTTCCATGCCGTTCATCCCGTCCTCGATGCTCACCCAGCCCTGGTAATGGTGCCCGGCCAGGATGGCGAAGATCGCATCGTAGTCATTCAATCCCCGGCCTGTGACTCCGTGGCGAAGGTTGGGAGAATAACCGAGCGTTCCGTCGGTCTGGCGAAGTTCCTCGAGCGTCGCTCCCTCAGCCAGGTACCGGTCGCTGGCGTGCATACTGACCACGCGATCGGCGACCGCGCGGAGCAGTGCGATCGGGTCGTCACCGGCCACGATGGCGTTGGAGGGATCATACTGCACGCCGAAGTGCCTCCGCTCCGGAATGGCATCGAGCAGCGCCAGGAAGACGTCCTGCTTCTGGGCAAACTCGGGATACTTCCAGAAGCCGTCCTTGTAGTGGTTTTCCAGGCTGAGCACGATATTGTGTTCGCGGGCGACGGGAAGCACGGCACTGATGCAGTCGACGACCCAGGCCAGCCCCTGCGCCTGGCTGATGTCCGGATAGCGCTGGCCGGAGAGGACCCGGCAGACGGCTCCGGGACCGCCGAGCCGCCGGGTCACGCGGATCAGCTCCACCTCCCGGTCGATCGCTCGCTTGCGCCCGTCGGGGTCAGGGTTCGTGAAGTCGGGCGAGCAGCAGAGCATCGGCATCGCAAAGCCGGCCTGGCGAATCGCCTCGCCCACGCGGTCGATGTACGAGTCGTCCAGACTCGTGAAGAAGCCATCGTACATCTCCAGCCCGTCGGCATCGAGGGAACGGGCCATGTCAATCCAGTCGAAGACCGACATTGTCCGGTTGCCGGCAATCTGCTCGATGTAGCACTTCGGGAAGGCGGCAAGCCGCAGCGGCATGGCGGGGTCTCCCGTCGCTTGGCGGGAAGAAGTGTGCCGGGGCGCGACGCTTGCGCGGCCACCTTCGTCGCCTCTTCACTTCACGGATGGATTCAGCGGCAGGCCCTGAGAAACGCAACCAGGTCGGCCAGCTCCTGGGCGCTGAGTTGCTGGTCGAGCCCGGCGGGCATGATCGACACGGACGATGCGGTGCGGCCGCTCGGCAAGCTGCTTCTGGACATTGTCGTTCGAGCCCGAAGAGTCGGCGATGTAGAGTCGACCCTCCTCGTCGAACGCGGCGGTGATCGGCCGGTCGACCAGAGGCGGTCCGGCCACTGGCTCGATCGTGAACCCCGCGGGCACCTTGAGGGTGCGATCCCCCAGCTTGAACTCCCCGGCGCGGCCCGGCACGAGACTGAACCCGATCAAGGTCAGCGTGAAAGCAGCCAGAGCGACCCGCATAAGCTTACCGTTCAATACTGATATATGCATTGAGGTGATTCCGATTAAACAGGCGCTGTTCGAGCATCGCCCGAGTTGATTCTGATGGAGATACCGGCGGCAAGCTGCAACCGACGAATGGATGCTGTTGTATTCGACGCGCCGGAACCGCGTCAATCGGGCCGGGGTCACGAGTGCCGGAATCACGGCGCAGACCCGCCTCCGGCTTCAGATTTCGGGCAGTTCGTGAGAAATTAACCGCATCGATGCACTCGGTGGTCGGCAAATGACCAGTTTTCACCGCGGCCCGAAATATCTTAAGATGTCAGATCCCCGAAGACAGCTCCTTTTCAGGGGGCAACATGCGAATCAGGGATGCGAGCTCGAGCGGCTTTGACGGGTGCCACGTTCGCGCGGCATGTCTTGAACAGGACCGGCCGTGGCATCGCGGACATCTTGCGCTCCTGGCACGGAACTTGCTATTTGTCGAGCCTGATCGTCGTGACGTCTCTGGCCATGTCAGCCGGCTCGTCTGATCGGGAGTGAGCGTTCTGGAGAACGGCAACGGCATGAGTTCCTCTTTTCTCGAGCTTCCCTCTCCCACGGCGAAGGTCACGGATTCAGAGATTCTTCCCCTGCTCGATCCCCGGCGACAGGGTCCGATACGAGCGGAGTTGCTCGGGATGGAACGGCTGGAGAGCCAGGCTCGCCGGCTGGCCGCGGCATGCGTCCTGGGGCAACGGCAGCGGGTGAATAGCCCCTTGCTGAAGCGGTTTGTCGAAAACCAGCGCGTCCTGATTCACGCTCGTCGTGAAATCCTCGGGCACGATCGCCAGGAGGTCCAGGGCATCGATGCCGACTGGCTGGCCGACAACTTTCACATCGTGGACGATGTGCTGCGTGAGGTTCGCCAGGACCTACCGCGGGGCTACGACGTGGTGTTGCCAAAGCTCGGGGCCCCTCCGTTTTCGGGGTTTCCCCGCGTCTACGCCCTGGCCGTGACGCTCATCGCGCACACGGATAGCGAGCTTGACGAGCCGAAAATCACCCGCTTCGTCCAGGCTTTCCAGGAAGTTGTCCCCCTGACAATCGGAGAACTCTGGGCGTTGCCCACCATGTTCCGCCTGGTCTTGCTTGAGAACTTGCGCCGCCTTGCTGAACAAATGCTCCGAGGCTGGGAGGAACGGCAGCGGGCCGAGCGCTGGTTCGAACAGGCCATGGCCGTTGCCGAAGGCCCCGGGATTGATCGGTCGGGAATGCTTCCAGAGGCTCGGCTTGCACCCTTGAAAGAGCCGAGCGGTCCCTTCGTCGTTCGCCTGGTGCAATTGCTGCGCGATCAGGGACCGGCGGCCGCCCCCGTGCTGCGCCGGCTCGAAGCCGCGCTGACTGCGCTTGGGCAGGAATCTGACGAGATCCTCGGCCGCGAGCACCACCGCCAGGCGGTCAACCAGATCACCGTTGGCAACTGCGTTCTCAGCCTTCGCTTGCTATCGGCTGTGGACTGGAATTCCTTCTTCGAACGCAGCAGTTTGGTCGAGAAGATCCTCCGCGAAGACCCAGCCGGGATCTATCCGCACCAGGATTTCGCCACCAACGACCGGTACCGGAAAGTGGTCGAGAAAATCGCCAGGGGATCCAAGGCCGACGAACTGACCGTGGCGCGGCAGGCCATCGAGCTTGCCCGGACCGGCTCGAGCCAGGGAGCCGCGAAAGGTCATGTCGGCTACTACCTGGTCAATCGCGGAGAAGCCGCGCTGAGAATCGCGTTTGGATACCGGCCGGATGGGCATGAGCGGTTTCTCGACTGGGTCCTGACACATCCACGAGCTGTTTACTGGGGATCGATCGCGCTCTTGCTTGGAGGATTGCTGCTCATCCTGCTGCTCGGGGCAACCGGCGGTAGTCCCCCGGTGAGATGGTTCTGGCTGGCGCTCATCGTCCTGATCTCGCTTCTACCGGGAAGCGAGCTTGCCGTCGGGCTAGTCAACCATCTACTGACCCTGCTGTTGCCGCCCCGGGTCTTGCCCAAGCTCGAACTCAAAGAGGGCATCCCCGAAGAGTTCGCCACGTTCGTCGTGATGCCCTCGATGCTGGTCCGGCCACGCAGCGCCGAGGTTCTCTGCGAGCGGCTGGAAACCCATTACCTGGCCAATCCGGGGACGAATGTCCACTTCGCCCTGCTAACTGACTTCGCTGATGCCCCACAGGAAGAGATGCCCGAAGACCGGGCTCTGCTCGACGACGCCCTAGAGCGGGTACGCGCGCTGAACCAGCGCTATGCGGCCGACGGCCCGGAGCTCTTCTACCTCTTCCACCGCCGTCGGTTATGGAACCCGGCAGAAAACTGCTGGATGGGCTGGGAGCGCAAGCGCGGCAAGCTTTCGGAGTTCAACCGGCTGCTTCGGGGAGACCATGGAACCACGTACATGGTCTCCAGTTCCGATCCCGCGGCCGTACCCCGCACGCGCTTCGTGATCACGCTCGATGCCGATACCCAGATGCCGCGCGACACGGTCCGTCGGCTCGTGGGCACGATGGCCCATCCGCTCAACCAGCCCCGTTTCGATGCCGGCAGCGGCCGGGTGGTCGAGGGGTATGGCGTGCTCCAGCCCAGAGTGAGCTTCCACCTGACGGCAGCCACGCACTCGCACTTCGCCGCCTTGCTGGCGGCGTCGGGGGGTATCGATCCCTATTCGTCGGCCGCTTCCGACTCTTACATGGACTTGTTCGGCCTGGGCAGCTTCATCGGCAAGGGAATCTACGATGTGGATGCCTTCGAGGCGGCCACCGGTGAGACGTTCCCCGAGAACCATATACTCAGCCATGATCTGATCGAGGGCAACTACGCACGGTGTGGGCTGCTCAGCGATACCGAGCTGTTTGATGACTTCCCTGCTCGCTACCACGCCTATGCGCGCCGGGAGCATCGCTGGGTCCGCGGCGACTGGCAGTTGATCCCCTGGCTTGGCCGGCTTGTGCCTGCTCTTCATGGAACGCAACCCAACCCTCTTCCGGCCCTGGAGCGATGGAAACTGTTCGACAATCTCCGTCGCAGCCTGATACCCCCGGCGCTCGTCGTGATGCTGGTTCTGGGCTGGGCCGTCCTGCCTGGCTCTCCCTGGCTCTGGACGACGATCGCCCTGGGCGTGTTGGCCCTTCCGCTCTTGAAATGGTTCATCGGTGCCGCAGTGGGCTACGCCCGCACCCTTTCCCTGGCGAGTCTCAGTTCCTGGCGCAATAGTGTCCCGCAAATGGCGGGACAGACCCTCCTGGCCGTCGTGTTCCTGGCCGATCAGGCCCGGCTGATGTGCGATGCGGTGGTGCGCACCCTGGCACGACTGCTAATCACCCGGCGCAGACTGCTGGAGTGGGAAACAGCCGCATCCACCGAGCGACGGCTGGGGACGGGGCTGCGCGATTTCCTGGCTGGCATGTGGGGAACGCTCGCTCTGGCCGCGGCAAGCGCCGCAGTGGTGGCGCTCATGCGGCCATCGGCGCTTTGGGCCGCGAGCCCTTTTCTGGCCGGCTGGTTCCTCTCGCCGGTCGTGGCGTTCTGGGTTAGCCGTCCCAAGCAGGTCCGCGACTTGATGCTGAGCGAGGACGAGCGGCGAGCGCTCCGCCGGATCACGCGAAAGACCTGGCTTTTTTTCGAGACTTTTGTCGGCGACGAGGATCACTGGCTGCCGCCGGACAATTTTCAGGAGATTCCCGACGGCCGCATCGCTCATCGCACTTCGCCGACCAACCAGGGCATGCTGCTCCTCTCGACACTGGCTGCACACGATCTGGGTTATCTCGGCCTCGGTAGGCTGGCAGATCGGCTCGAGAAGACGTTCGACGCGCTGGAACGGATGGAAAAGCACTGGGGACACTTTTACAACTGGTATGACACGCGTACGCTCCGGCCACTTCCTCCCGCCTACATCTCGACGGTCGACAGCGGTAACCTCCTGGGTTGCTTGCTGGCGCTCAAGCAAGGCTTGATCGAAAAGACCCGCGAGCCGGTGCTTGGCCTCGCGGTGGCTGCCGGCCTGACCGACACCTTCAGGCTGATCGACGAGTCATGGCGCAGAAGCGCCGCACGACTCGAGAAGTTCCTCCAGGAAGAGCCCGGCGACCTGCTCGCCTGGAATGACTGGCTTGTGCGTCTGGAACGTGAGGCCGTCGAGCTTCTCGCTCGTATCAGCGAGGCAGCCAGCAGCCAGGACGAGGACGTCGATGATTCGCAAGGCTGGGCGCAGGCGCTCGTGGCTCAGATCCGAGAGCGGCGCGACGAGCTCGCCGCGCTGGCCCCCTGGCTGCCGCTCTTCGGCGAGCCGCAGAATAAGGACGATCAAGCGGCCCGACCCGACAACGCCAAGGGATATTTGAACTCCGTTGACGGAATCGTGACAAGCCCGAGAAGTCTCGACGAGCTGGCCGATCGAGTTCGAGCGACACTGGTCAGAATCTCCGACCGGGAGACAAGTCGCGGCGAGGATGATCGCGCCATGGCCTTGGCGGCGGCATTGCAGGCGAGTGCGGCTTCCGGTCTGCGCGATCGGCTGCACAACCTGGCCAATCGAGCCGAGGCCCTCGGCGCCGCGATGGACTTTCGTCCGCTCTACAAACCGGAACGGCATCTTTACGCGATCGGGGCCAACCTCGGCCATGGGAATCTCGATGGGGCCTGTTATGACCTGCTCGCCTCGGAGTCCTGCCTGACGAGCTACCTGAACGTCGCTCGAGGAGATGCTCCGCGCCGCCACTGGTTCCAGCTTGGCCGGCCCTACATCCACGCCGCGGGACGGATTGGCCTGATCTCGTGGGGCGGGACAATGTTCGAGTACCTGATGCCTCGCCTGCTGCTGCGCAGTTTGCCCAACACGTTGCTCTCGGAAGCATGCAAGACAGCCGTGGCCCGCCAGATCGAGTATGGCCAGCAACTCGGCATTCCCTGGGGAGTTTCTGAATCCGCTTTCATCGGCAAGTTCATGGACGGCGATTATCGATACCAGTCCTTCGGCGTTCCGGGATTAGGGCTCAAGCGAGGGCTGGAAAACGACAGGGTCGTCGCCCCCTACGCCACGGCCATGGCAGCGATGATCGCACCGCGCGAGGCACTGGCCAACTTTCAACGCCTGGCGGGCGAGGGTGCCGAGGGCAAATTTGGCTTCTATGAGGCCATCGATTACACGCCGGACCGATTGCCCCATGGCCAGCGCCTGGCTGTTGTGAGGTCGTACATGTCCCACCACCAGGGGATGAGCCTGGTGGCCTTGACCAACGTCTTGCTCGACGATCCGATGCCACGCCGGTTCCATCTCGAGCCCATGGTCCGCGCAGCTGAGCTGCTCCTCCAGGAGCGGATCCCCACCGACTCGCCGATCGTCGAGGCGGCCCCGGCTTGGCTTGACCTCGTGCGAGCGGCCGATTCGGGCGCTGGCTCCTTGTTGAGCCGGCGCCTGACCACGCCGGCCACCGCCGCTCCGCGCACGCACTTGCTATCGAACACGCGATATCACGTGATGATCACCAATGCGGGGTCGGGCTCCAGCAAGTGCCAGGGTCTGGACGTGACGCGCTGGCGCGAAGACGCCACCTGCGAGGGATGGGGCCAGTTCTTCTACGTTCGTGACGCGCAGACCGGCCAGGTCTGGTCGGCCGGACACCAGCCAGTCTGCCGGGCGGCCGACGATTACGAGGTGGTCTTCTCCACCGACAAGGCCTTACTGCGCCGGCGCGACGCGGACATCGAGACCCTGCTCGAGATTGCCGTGTCGCCAGAGCAGCTCGCCGAGGTCCGCCGGATCACCCTGACCAACCACGGCAGCCAGCCGCGTGAGCTGGAGCTGACAAGCTACGTGGAACCAGTCCTCAATTACCACGGTGCCGACCTGTCCCACCCCGCGTTCGGCAAGCTCTTTCTGGAGACCGAGTATCTGCCCGGGTCGGATTCTCTGCTCTGCCGGCGACGGCCGCGGTCCGCACAAGAGCGCCCAATCTGGGCAGTTCACGTGATGGCCGTCGATCGCTCAGCTCCGGGCTGCACCATCGTGGGAGCCCTGCAATACGAGACAGACCGAGCACGGTTCGTGGGGCGAGGGCGGACGCTGGCCGATCCCGCCGCGCTGGGCCCGAACACGATCCTCTCGGGAACGATAGGTCCGGTCCTCGACCCGGTTTTCAGCCTGCGACGGAGGTTCCGGGTCGAGCCCGCCGGATCGGCCGTGGTCGGGTTCACTCTGGCCACGGCCGAGTCGCGCGATAGCGCTCTGGCCCTCGCCGACGCGTACCACGGAATCAGCGCGGTGGCCCGAGCGTTCGAGCTGGCCTGGGCACGCAGTCAGGTAGAGCATGGACATCGTCACGGCTTGCCGGAAGATCACCTGTACCAGCGGCTGGGGTCGCACCTGCTCTTTGCTGGTACCGCCCTGCGGGCTCACTCACCGGTGCTCGCCACCAATCGCCAGGGTCAAGCGGCTCTGGCCCGCTACGGCATCACGGGCGACCGGCCAATCCTCCTGGCGCGGATTGCGGAAGGGGCCGAGTTTTCCCTCGTGAGTCAACTCCTGGCCGCACGCGAATTCCTCCGGCTCAAGGGCCTTGAATTTGATCTCGTCCTGCTCGTCCAGGAGGAATCAGGCAACACCGAGGATCTGCGCCAGCAGATCTTCAACCTGATTCGTGATGCCGGTTCCAGCGATCTTCTCAACCGGCCCGGCGGCGTTTTCGTGCTCCCCAGAGAAGGGATCCCCGAGGATGATGTCCTGCTACTCGAGGCGGCGTCCCGTGTTCTGCTCGACGGAGCGCGGGGCTCCCTCTCCGGCCAGCTTGACCGGATCGAATGGGCTAGATCGCATCCCGAGCCTTTGATTCCGACTCAATCGCCGGGCCGATGGAACGACGAGCCCGTTGACTTGCCGACCGATCTCAAATGCTTCAACGGTCTTGGTGGTTTCGCCGCCGAAGGCCGCGAGTATTGTCTGCTGATCAAGGCCCAGGACGCTCACTCTGGCCAGCTCAACGGCCAGCCGAACGCCCAGACGACACCGTACCCGGTGTTGCCCCCGGCACCCTGGGTCAACGTGGTCGCCAATCCCGCGTTTGGTTTCCTCGTCTCCGAGAGCGGGTCGGGATTCACCTGGGCTGGCAACAGCCAGACGAATCGATTGACCAGCTGGAGCAATGATCCGGTCGTCGATCCTCCCTCGGAAGTGGTTTACCTTCGTGATGAAGCGACCGGCCAGACATGGTGTCCGACTCCCTCGCCGATTCCGACTCACGACCCCACGCGGGTGCGCCATGGGCAGGGATACACCATCTTTGAACGCAAGACTCATGGGATCGAGCATGAGTTGACCCTGCTTGTCCCCACCAACGATCCGATCAAGCTGATTCAACTGCGCGTGCGCAATTCCAGCAACGAGCCCCGGCAGCTCTCGGCGACTTATTTTGCCGAGTGGACCCTGGGAGCTTGCAGGGATGCCAGCGCCATGCATCTGGTCACGGAAGTTGACCCCGAAACCGACGCGCTTCTGGCCCGCAATACCTTCCGCGTCGACTTCGCCGACCGCGTGGCGTTCGTTGATGTGAACCGGCGCCCCAGGACAATCACCGCCGACCGCGTCGAGTTCCTGGGCCGGCATGGCTCGGTCGCGGCTCCCGCCGCCTTGCACTCGGTCGGGTTGTCCGGGCGCACAGGTGCCGGCTTCGATCCCTGCGCCGCCATCCAGACCAGGTTCAACCTGGGCCCCGGCGAAGCGATGGAGATCGTCTTTCTGCTTGGCGAGGCGGAAAGCCTCGGCGCGGCGCGCGACTTGATTCGCCGATACTGGCAGCCCGACTTTGCGGCGCGGACCTTGCACGATGTGACACGCGAATGGGATCGAACCCTCCATGCCGTCCAGGTCACTACCCCCGACCCTTCGTTCAATCTGGTCATGAATCGGTGGTTGCTTTATCAGGTCGTGAGTTGCCGCCTCTGGGCCCGATCCGCGTTTTACCAACCTGGTGGGGCTTACGGGTTTCGCGACCAGCTCCAAGACGTGATGGCACTTCTCCACGCATCCCCCGAGCTCGCTCGGGCGCATCTCCTGCTTGCGGCTTCCCGGCAGTTCGTCGAGGGCGATGTGCAGCACTGGTGGCACCCCCCGGCCGGACGCGGCGTTCGCACCAGGATCTCCGATGATTTCCTCTGGCTTCCCTATGTTACGGCACTGTACGTAAGAACTACCGCGGACGCATCGTTTCTGGATGAGAGCGTATCCTATTTGAGGGCGCCTTTGCTGGAACCCGGCCAGGACGACGACCTCCGGCTACCGGCGATCGCGGAGAAGTCAGGGCCGCTCTACGAGCACTGCACCCGCGCTCTTGAACGAGGCTTGCGGCTGGGGGCTCATGGACTGCCGCTCATCGGCAGCGGCGACTGGAACGACGGAATGAACCGGGTCGGCGTGAAGGGTCAGGGGGAGAGCGTCTGGCTGGCCTGGTTCTTGATAGATTGCCTTCGCTCATTTGCCCAGATTGCCGACACCCGGAATGACAACACCAGGTCGGTCCGCTATCGCGAGCAGGCCGACCAACTCTCTGCGGCCATTGAGAAGCATGGCTGGGACGGTGCCTGGTACCTCCGCGCCTTTTTCGACGATGGCACGCCGCTGGGATCCGCGGAGAATCGCGAGTGCCAGATCGATTCGATCGCTCAATCGTGGGGAGTGATCTCGAGAGCCGCTGACCCGCAGCGGGCTCGCAAGGCGATGGAATCAGTTCTCGACCTGCTGATTCGTCGGGAGGAGGGACTGATCCTTCTTCTGACGCCACCATTTGATGATGGCCCCGTGGATCCAGGCTACATCAAGGGCTACCTGCCGGGAGTCCGCGAGAATGGCGCTCAATACACTCATGCGGCCACTTGGGTGGTGCAGGCCATCGCTCTGCTCGGCGAGGGCCGGCGCGCCTTCGAGCTTTTCCAGATCCTCAATCCGATCGAACATGCCCGGGATCCAAGCGCGGTTCAGCGTTACAAGCTCGAGCCGTATGTTGTCGCTGGAGACGTGTTCAGCCAGCCACCACTCGCCGGCCGGGGAGGATGGTCATGGTACACCGGCTCGGCCGCCTGGCTCTACCGCGCGGGCCTCGAGTCAATCCTTGGACTCAGACGATCCGGCGATCGTCTTACGCTCAATCCATGCATTCCGCCCGAGTGGAAGAGCTTTGAAATCAGCTACCAATACCGGTCAGCGACATATCGCATCACGGTCGAGAACCCGCGAGGGCAGGAGCGTGGAGTCGCCACCATCTGCGTCGATGGCCGGCCCTGTGAAAATGGAACGGTTTCCCTGGCTGACGATGGACAAAGCCACGATGTACGGGTCTTCATGGGAAATTCATGAATGGAATCAACATCCTGCCTGGCCGGGATACTCTTCCAAGGCTTTGAATGTTCTTGAATCGGCGCATCGTTCAACGGCTTCGGAGTAGTCCTCTCATCTGCAGGTGGCTGACCGGAAGCGAGGCATCCTTGAGCATGCGGGTCAGTTTGCTCTCGACGACCTGCGCTGGGCGCAAGTGGGCGCGTTCGTCAACGATGAGAGCCTCGTCTCGGGGGCCTAGCAACGGCTGCTCGATCGCCTCGAACCGCGTCCGCGAGCGAACATGACGGACGTCGATCGACCCGGCGCCCCCCGCCGAAAGAGACGCTCTTAATACGGGGGACAACACGCTGTCGCTCTGATTCATGGACATAAATCCTTCCTCGTGTGCCTGATCAAAACCGGATAGAAATGTCGCAAGAATTGCGCCGGACAGAAAATGACGAGGGCCTTTTAAGGCTGTGCCGCTTCAACCATTGATGCATTGCACGTAGACGATTGTTAAACGAAAGTCGGGCTGACTTGCGTTTCGTCTGCTCTCCTCTACCAATGAATACGCGTTTTCTTCCCATTTTGTGGGAGAAGAAAAAAAGAAACTCTCCACAAAATGGAGACTCCTCTATAGGATTCTAGAATCCGCTTGGATTTCGACGTGGATGGTCGGCCTGCGGGTCGCTGCCCAGGCCGGTTCCGCTGTGAACGGGTCTCACGGTGAGACAATACCGAGCGAGAAAAACTCGCTTCTGTTAAGGAGAGTTCATGGTTCGGAGTGCGACCGGGGGGCTACGAGGAGTCTGGCGCGAGCTCCGTCAAATTGGCAGACGTGGCCGTCAGGTCTGGAAACTCGTGCCCTGGCATCATCGGTGGGCTCTGGGCGGCGCACTGCTGATCGTGTCCCTCGCCAGCGCCGGCAACACGGCGGTGGCAGTCCTCATGGGCAAGCTGGTTGACTCTGTCGATCCCCAGAGAACTCAGGGCCTGACTCCCAGCGCGATCATGAAGGGAGCCAGTGTTTACCTCGGAATGCTCGGCCTGGCTTACCTGGTACGTGAGTCCATGAACGTGCTCCGCAGGTACCTGGTCGAGAATACCTGTACGCGCATCAACAAGGATATGTGCGTTCGGCTCGTCGCCCACCTCATGAAGGTGGATCTCTCGATCCTGGCCCAGGACCAGGTGGGGACCCTGTACGGGCGGATGACCCGCAGCGCGGATGGGTTTGTCAAGTTCCTACGGATCAGCTTCCTCGACTTCGTCCCCGCCCTCTTCACCGGCATCTTCGCCCTCTCGGCGGCTCTGTCCAAGCAGCCCTGGGTCGCGCTGGTGATGGTCGGTGTGGTGCCTGTTTCGCTCTCGCTCACAATCTGGCAGCTCATCACCCAGAAAGGGATCCGGCTCGACCTGATGCGGACGCGTGAGGTGATGGACGGGACGGTCGTCGAGCTCCTCTCGGGAATCGACTACGTGCGAGCCGCCAACACGCATCGCCAAGAGATCCGCCGCGTCGCGCGGACTGCTGAGCGGCAGCGGTCCAAGGAAATCCGCCATCATTTTGAGATGTCGCTTTTCGGGTGCGGCAAGGCGCTCAACGAGGGGTTCTTTCACATCCTCGTCCTCGCCTTCGCAGTCTACCTGTTCGTTCACGGTCAGATCCCTATAGGCGATATCCTCACATTCTCCGTACTCTACCTGAGCGTGATGTGCCCCCTGAACGAGGTTCACCGGTTCATAGACGAGGCTCATGAGAGCAGCCTGCGCGTGGGCGATCTGATCGAGTTGCTGAGAGAGCCCGTGGACCGGTCGTTCAAGCCTGCCGAGCCCCGCGAGCCGAGGCTCGGCATGGGAGAGCCCGTCTTGGTCACCGAAGACCTCTCCGTGGTCTATCCCAGCGACTCCCGGGACACGAGACCCGCGCTCAACGGTGTCTCGATGGTGATCCGCCACGGCGAGACCATCGGGGTGGCGGGACGTTCGGGATGCGGCAAGACCACCTGGCTGCGGACCATGCTGCGACTGGTCCATCCGACGGCCGGAACAGCCCTGATTGGCGGGGTTCCTCTTGAGTCCATCTCGCGCGAGGCCATCGGGCGGCTGATCGGCTACGTCGGCCAGAATCCGTTCGTCTTCTCGGGATCGATCGCCGCCAATATTGCTTACGGCTCTGCCGACGTCACTCCCGAGCAGATTCGCCGGGCCGCCGGGCTGGCCTGCATCCATGACGAGATCATGAGGATGCCCGGGGGTTACAAGGCCCGCGTCGCGGAGCGGGGCCAGAATCTCTCCGGCGGCCAGCGGCAGCGAATCGCGCTGGCCCGGACCTTTCTCAAGAACCCGCCAATCCTGATCCTCGATGAGGGCACCTCCGCGCTGGACAACATCAGCGAGAAGTTCATCCAGCAGGCGATCAACGCCGCGCGGAACGACCGTACGGTCATTCTCGTCGCCCACCGCCTTACCACCCTGCTCGACAGCGATCGCATCCTCGTCTTCGACGACGGCCGGATCGTCGAGACCGGCTCCTATACCGAATTGCTCCGGAAAAACGGCGTGTTCGCGGAGCTTGTACGATCGGCCAGCGGCGACTTGCTCGACGAGCCGATTGTTGAAGACGAGGAGCCGGGGATCCCCCAGGAGGTTCGGGGAATCGCCTGAGGGTTCCTCGGCTTCATAAAACCATGACCGCGGGAGGCTCGCGATGCTGGGACGTGTACTGGTTCTTTCCGCCAGCGCCGGGGCGGGGCATCTCCGCGCAGCCGACGCGATCGAGAAGGCCCTGCGGATCCGGGGACTGGCCTCCGAGGTCCGGAACCTGGACGTGCTCAGATATACCAACAACGTCTTTCGCCACCTCTATTCCAAGGCGTACATCGACCTGGTCAACAAGGCGCCCGAGGTTCTGGGGTGGCTCTACGACCATCTTGATGTCCCCGGCAGGAACGAAAAAGTCCGCCTGGCGTTCGACCGGCTGAACACGGTTCCATTCATAAATTTCCTGAACAAGTTTCAACCCGACGTTGCAATCTGCACCCATTTTCTGCCGTCCGAGATCATCTCATGGCTCAAGTCGGAAAAGAAGGTGAGCATACTGAATGCTGTGGTCGTGACCGACCTCGATGTTCACGCCATGTGGCTCTGTCGATACACCGAACAGTATTTCGTGGCCCTCGAGGAGACGAAGGTCCACCTGGTGGCGCTCGGCGTGCCGGAGAGCAAGGTCACCGTTTCGGGTATTCCCATCGACCCGGTCTTCGCGGAAGCGAAGGATTCCCAGGCGATGCGGCGTAAGCACGGCCTCGATGAGGATCGATTCACGATTCTGGTCTCCGCGGGAGGGTTCGGAGTCGGCCCGGTCGAGCACATCATCCAGGCGCTCTCGGGCCTGTCCCGCCCTGCGCAGGTGGTCGTCGTCTGCGGCCGCAATGAGGAGCTTCGCGCCCGCTTGACGCGTGTGGTCCGAAGGTTCACGAAGGAGCCAGGCGTCGAGTTCCAGCTATTGGGCTTTACGACCGAGATGGACGAACTGATGGCCGCCTCTGACCTGTTCGTGGGTAAGCCGGGTGGGCTTACCACGTCGGAGGCGCTGGCCAAGGGGATGCCGATGGTCGTCATCAACCCGATCCCCGGGCAGGAAGAGCGCAATTCCGACCATCTCCTCGAGGAGGGCATCGCCATCCGCTGCAACAACCTTCCTGCCCTGGCCTACAAGATCGATCGGCTGATCGATGAGCCCGGCAAGCTTCACCTGATGCGCGGCAATGCACTAGCCCTCGGTAAACCCCAGGCGGCGTTCACGATTCTGGATCGACTCGACACACTGCGTACGAGACAGGAAGCCGAACCTGTCGCGACGCCGAGCGTGAGGAAGAAAACAAGCCGAAGGCTTGCCTATTGAAGCGTTAGTCGCGAACAACGAAGATTTCACCTGCGATTTCGCGAATCCCTTCGATCCGGAAACGAGCCCGCCGGCGCTGATGTCAGCTTGATCCAGTCCATGCCGACGAGGTAATCGGTGCTCCTGGGGTTCCTGCCCTTGAGGGTGATGCTCAAAGTGTGGGAGCCAGCGTCGAGGGTTGCTATCCCCGGTGGCACGTCTCCCGTGTGAATGACGCTCGGAAATGGCTCGAACAGGTCGATCGACTGGCCGAGTTCCTTGCCGTCGAGGCCTAGCTGCACGGTGCCGTAATCGCCGGCCTTGGTAAAGGCCCCCGAGAGCGAGTAGGTCCCTGTCGTCTTCACGGGTAACTCAAGGTCCAGCTTCGCGCCGGGTTGGTGCACGAACCACCAGAGTTGACGTCCTCCAGACCAGGCATCGCCGAAGGGAAGCATGTCCTGGTTGGGCACGTCGCCGGCGGTCCTGGCCCTGAGGTCTGCCGCCTCGATGGCGCCCGGTTTCCGCTTGAGCGCAGGCTTGGGATAAACCTTCCGGCCCGACAGTTCCGGGATTCCAGGTTCAATCTGCGCACCTGGCCCGGCGTAGAAGAAGGCAACGGTGGCATACTGGATCTTGACGGCCTCCCAGTGCCAGACCTGCACAGGCTGTCACTGGTTCCAGTACGTGGATGAGCCATTGACCGGCCGAGCGTACGATGGCGAAAACTACAACATTGGGTTCCTGACGGTGGCTGACACACCTTATCCCGAGCTCGTCGCGGCCGCCCGCGCCATCCACCGCCAGGCATACCAGCAGCGGTCGGGCAGAGAGTGATCGGATTCCCAGGCATGCCCCGCGCCCAGAAGCGGTCGTGGCGGTTCCTTGCCGCCACTCGTGCCCTGTGCTAAGGTCTCAAAAAGACAGGAGGGCGTCATGGAGAGACAACACGACACCTGCCGGCGACCGAGTCCCCGGGGAGAACTGTCATGCCCACGCCACGACTTGATGCAAAGCGCCACTGGCCTCTCTGGATTTCCCTCTTCCTGATTGCGCTACATCTCACGACCATGAGCCGAGCCTGGGGAAACGACATGGCATCCGAGGAGGCAGCATCCGGGACGATGTGGCTCTACGCCGGCACCTATACCCACGGCAAGACGCCCGGCGAGGGCATCTACCTGCTGGCCGAGAACCAGGATTCCGAGTCGATCGTCGTCTTCCGGATTGACCCGGCGACCGGCGGTCTCGAGCAGGTCGGCGAGCCCTTGGGAATTCCGATGCCGGTCTGCAGCCGGATGATCCCCAAGCCTGGCGAAGGAGATTGACCTGGGAGCGCGGATGAAGGCTCGCTCCCAGGCCAGCTCGTTCGAGATGAATCGAGCGAGTCCGCGTCACCCATCCAGGTCCTCGTCCCACATAAGGTCGAACCCTCTTATGGATTCTTTCTTTTCGCCCTGAGACTCGTCGGCCATGGAAGGGAAGCGACCGGCACTGAATGAAGCTGTCGGCAGTGAGTCGTCGGTAACATACGAACACGAAGGGCTGGTTCACGATCTGCCTGACGGCAAGTGCGTGGCACCGGTATTCGATCAACCCGTTTTCTCTGCGTTTGATGAAGCACGTGATCTCGATCGATTCCCCGGGACCGGGGCGCGAACGTCAAGCCAAGCTCGCATCGCTGCTTTTCTCGGCGATAGAAGTCTCGAACCGCGCGAGGCGGGTCTACGAAGCAATGCTCGAGCAGTCGGCTCAAATTCGCGCCGCCAACTTCACAGTGATCGGCACCGATGACCTGGAGCGCATGTTCGCCCTCTATGACCGAGAGTTTTTTCGCGGTCTGCTCGGCGAAATGCTCGTGGAGGACTACGCCCATCCCATGGCGTTCCGGCTTTCACGACGGCTCACCCGTGCGGCCGGCCAGACCATGCGGCAGCTCCGACGGGTTCCGGTCGCCGACAAGATGGCCGAAAGGGTGGACTACGAGATCTCGGTCTCAACCACGCTCCTGTTCAGCACCTTCCAGAACGTCGAGCGGGAGGTCATCGTGGGCGGCCTGCTCTGCCACGACCGGCTCGAGGCCTTGCAGCGAATCTTCGAGCATGA
>Ga0208043_1000454_pt1 | contig 18479 bp, 16 predicted proteins | sample Sb_taG_12_FD_187710 | JGI IMG/M metagenome (GOLD analysis project Ga0208043, IMG submission 187710) | Peat soil microbial communities from Weissenstadt, Germany - Sb_50d_9_AC metaG (SPAdes) (version 2) | ecosystem: Environmental > Terrestrial > Soil > Wetlands > Peat | place: Germany... | reverse complement strand
GAGGAGGTCGAGGCGGCGCTCAAGGGCATGCTCAAGCCCGAGTTCGAGGAAGCCCAGCTCGGCACGGCGGAGATCAGGGAGGTCTTCCGGGTGCCCCGGATCGGCAACGTGGCCGGCTGCATCGTGCGCAGCGGCACGATCCACCGCGGTAACAAGGCGCGGCTGATCCGGGACGGCGTGGTGATCTCCGACAACCTGACGGTGGAATCGCTGCGGCGGTTCAAGGAGGACGCGACCGAGGTCCGCGAGGGCTACGAGTGCGGTATCGGCATCGGCTACAACGACGTCAGGATCGGCGACACGATCGAGACCTTCGAGATGAGGGAGAAGCCAAGGGCCTGACCAGGTATCCGGGCCCCAGGTAATCGGGCAGAGCTACTCGGCCAGGAGCGGAGTGATGCCGTGTATATCGCTGCGCTGACGCTGGATGTGCTGCTCGGCGACGTGCACTCGCTGAAGGGCAAGCGTGGCGTCGTCCGCCCGCTGGTCGCCGAGTTGCGCCGGCGCTATCCAGGTGTCGCGGTCGCCGAGACCGGGCACCTGGACCTGCACCGGCGGGCCGAGATAGGGGTGGCCGTCGTGTCTGCGACGGCCACCAACGCGATGAGCGTGCTCGACGAGTGCGAGCGCCTGGTGGCCCGGCATCCCGAGATCGAGCTGCTGTCGGCTCGGCAGCGGCTGTTCAACGAAGAGGAGTGACCGAGCATGGACGCCGCGAGGGCGCGCAAGCTGGCCGACCAGATCAGCCAGATCGTCGCGGAAATGCTGGAGCGCCGGATCAAGGACCCCAGGCTCGGCTTCGTAACCGTCACCGAAGCCCGGCTGACCAACGACCTGCGCGAGGCCACCGTGTTCTACACGGTCTACGGATCTGACGCCGAACGGGCCGACACCGCGGTGGCACTGCACAGCGCAACCGGCATCATCAGGTCCGAGGTGGGCAGGCAGATCGGCCTGCGGCACACCCCGTCGCTCGAGTTCGTGGCCGACGTCCTCCCGGACAGCGCCAAGCGGATCGAGGACCTGGTCGAGGCGGCCAGGAACGCCGACGCTGAGCTCGCCCGCAGCCGGGAGGGCGCCGTTCCCGCCGGTGACCCCGATCCCTATCGTAAGCCGGCCGCAGACGCCGACGAGGACGACTACGACACGTGAGCGCTACCAGCGGTCTGGTCATCGTGGACAAGCCTGGCGGCATGACGTCGCATGACGTCGTGGCGCGGGTCCGGCGGCTGGCCGGGACCAAGAAGGTGGGGCACGCCGGGACGCTGGATCCGATGGCGACCGGCGTGCTGGTGGTCGGCGTGGAGAAGGCCACCAGGCTGCTCGGGTACCTGACGCTGACCGAGAAGGAATACGCCGCCACGATCAGGCTCGGCCAGTCGACCAGCACCGACGACGCGGAGGGCGAGATCACCGGCACCGCGTCCGCCGCGGACGTTTCCGCGGAAACGCTTAACAGGGCCGTGGCCGGACTGGTGGGCGAGATCAGGCAGGTGCCGCCCGCGGTCAGCGCGATCAAGGTCGGCGGGCAGCGCGCCTACAAGCTGGCCAGGGCGGGCGCGGCGCCGGAGCTGGCGGCCCGCCCGGTGACGGTCTACCAGTTCGAGGTCACCGCGATGCGCCAAGCCGGGGATCAGCTTGATGTCGACGCCACCGTGCGCTGCTCGAGCGGCACCTACATCCGGGCCCTGGCCCGCGATCTGGGTGCTGCCCTGGGTACCGGCGGCCACCTGACCCGCCTGCGTCGCACCAGGGTGGGCGCGTATGGCATCGAGGCCGCCCGCACCCTGGAGCAGCTAGCCGACGGGTTCGAGGTGCTGCCGCTGGCCCAGGCGGCCTCGGCGGCGTTTCCGCGCCGGAACCTGAGCGCGGACGAGGCCCGGCGCCTGGCCAACGGCGGCCGCCTGGCCGTGGCGGCCAGCACAGACCAGCAGGCCAGCACAGACCAGCAGACCCCGACGGCCGCCTACGCGCCCGATGGCACCCTGATCGCCCTGGTCACCGAGGAGTCGGGACAAGCCAGGCCGCTCGTCGTCTTCGCGTGAGGCTTTAGGCTTGTGGTCTGAAGTCAAAGGAGGAACGGGGATCGTGTACCGCTGGTACGGCTTGGCCGAGGTGCCTTCCGACTGGGGTGAGTGCGTCGCGACGATCGGCGTGTTCGACGGCGTCCACCGCGGCCACCAGCGCATCATCGGGCGCGCCGAACAGATCGCGCGGGCCAGGAACCTGCCGGTCGTGGTGATCACCTTCGATCCGCACCCCGATGAGGTGGTCAGGCCGGGTTCACATCCGCCGTTGCTCACCACCTCGCGGCGGCAGGCTGAACTGCTGGCGGGTCTCGGCGCCGACGCGCTCTGCGTGCTCCCGTTCAACCTGGAGTTCTCCAGGCTCAGCCCGGATGAGTTCGTCCGGGCGGTCCTGTCCGAACGGCTGCACGCCGCAGCCGTGGTGGTGGGGGAGAACTTCAGGTTCGGCCACCGGGCCGTGGGTGACGTCCCGCTGCTGGCTCAGCTCGGCGAGAAGTACGACTTCACCGCCGAGGGCGTGCCGCTGCTCGTGGCCGACGGCGTGACGATCTCCTCGTCCTACATCAGAGAGCAGCTGGCTGCCGGTGACGTGGTCGCGGCCGCGGCCGCGCTGGGCCGCCCGCACCGGGTGGAGGGCGTCGTCGTCCGCGGTCACATGCGCGGCCGCGGGCTGGGTTTCCCGACCGCCAACCTGGAGACCCCGCAGTACACCGCGACCCCCGCCGACGCCGTCTACGCCGGCTGGCTGACCAGCCTGGGCCTGGACGGAACCGAGGCCAGCCGCTGGCCGGCCGCGATCTCGGTCGGCACCAACCCGACGTTCGGCATCGGTGACCGCACCGTCGAGGCGTACGCGCTCGACCGCGACGACCTGGACCTGTACGGCGCCCACGCCGCCATCGACTTCGCCGCCCGGCTCCGCGGCACGGAGCGGTTCGACTCCGTCGAGGCCCTGGTCACCCAGATGCGCGAGGACGTGATCCAGGCCCGGGCCGTCACCGCCGGCTGAGCCCGCCAGCCGGGCGGCGCCTTCATCCGGCCGTCACGTTGCTCTCGTAACGTGCACGGGTGGGAGTGGATGAACGAGACAGGATCAGTGCCCCGCTCGGTCGGCCCAGCCTCGGTCGGCCCAGCCCCGGTCGGCCCAGCCTCGGTCGGCAGAGCCGGGCGGAGCGCAGGGCCGAGGCGGGCGTGGCCGGCAATGCCCGCCTGACGGCGGCGAACGCGGCCGTGCTGCTGGTACTGCTGGCGGTCGAGGGTGTCACGATCCTGCGTGTCCGCCAGCTGCTCTCACCGCATGTCTTCATCGGCATGGTGCTCATACCGCCGGTGCTGGTCAAGGTGGCCAGCACCACCTGGCGTTTCGCCCGCTACTACCGCGGCGCTCCGGCCTACCGGCGCAAGGGGCCGCCGCCGGTCGTGCTCCGTCTGCTCGGTCCGGTCGTGGTGGTCCTCACCCTGGTGTTGCTGGCCAGCGGCGTGGGGCTGCTCCTGGTGAGCCCGTCCTGGCTGCCGCTGCTGCTCAAGGTGCACAAGGCTAGTTTCGTCCTGTGGTTCGGCGCCATGACGATCCACGTGCTCGGCCATCTGGGCGAGGTGTTCCGGCTGGCCCCGCGCGACTGGCTGCGCCGGACGAGGCGCGAGGTCACCGGGGCCGACCTGCGGCAGTGGCTGATCGCCGGCAGCCTGGTGGTCGGCGTCCTGCTCGGGTTCCTCCTGCTCAGCCGGGTCGGCCCCTGGCTGGCGTCGGTACCGCACGCAGGGCAGTAACCCGGGTCACAGCGACGCGTAGAGCGTCCGCTCGAAGTCGTTGTACAGCGTGACGGCCTCAGGCGTCACGAAGGGCAGGAAGTTGCTGTAGATGGAGCCGCAGATGCCGGTGGTGCGGTCCACCCAGAACTGGGTGTTGCACAGCCCGGCCCAGGCTCCGGACCAGGCCCGTCGCATGCCCGGGATATCCGAGGTGTTGAGCAGCAGCCCGTAGCCCCACTTGAAGCCGGGGCCCGCGTTGAAATCGCAGGTCGAGGCCGGGTCGACGGTCGAAAGCTCGGCGGGGAAGTCCAGGTCGCCGATCTGGTTGCGGAAGGCCTCGTCGACCGTGGACGACCGCAGGATCCGGGTGCCGTCGAGTTCGCCGCCGCGCAGCAGCGCCCGCAGGAGCTTGATGTAGTCGCTCGGCGGCCCGTAGAGCCCGTGCCCGCCGGCCCACCAGTCCGGCGCCTGGTTCAGGATCTCGCCGATCGACACCCAGGTGCCGTCCTCGCCCTTGACGTGAACCGGGGTCGAGTTCGGCCGCTGGTCGTCGTTCATCAGGAACGTGGTCTGGTCCATGCCGAGTGGACCGGTAACGCCCTGCTTGATCGCCACGTCCAGGCCGACACCGGTGACCGCCTCCACCACCTTGCCGAGCCAGTCGATGTTGATGCCGTAGTTGAACGCCTCGCCCGGGTCGGCCAGCATCGGGGCGGTGAAGGAGATCCGGGACCCCGCGACGACGTTCGGGACGCCGGTAACCTCCTCCCAGCGCACCAGTTGCTCGTTAAAGAACCAGTAGCCCAGGCCGGTGGTGTGCGTGATCAGGTTCTTCACGGTGGCCGGCCGGGCCGGAGGCCGCAGCTTCGGGGTATCCCCGTCGAAGCCGGTCAGCACCTGCACCTGGGCGAACTCCGGACAGTAGTCCGCGACGGGCGCGTCCAGGTCCAGGTTGCCCTGCTCCACCTGCTGCAACGCGGCCACCGTACACGGCATCTTGGTCATCGACATGATCCGGAACAGCGTGTCCACCGTGACCGGGTCGCTCTGGCCGGCTTCCCGCGGACCCGCCGCGCCCTGGTAGATGACGCCGTCCCGGTCGGCCGCGATCGCGGCCACGTGCGGGACCCCGCCGGATTCCACCGCGTCCTGCAAGACCTTGTCGATGGCCGTCCCGTCGATAGATGCGCTCATCCGTGACCTCCTGGAGTCGAACAGCTCTGTTCACGCCGTGGTGGCATTCTCACCCGGACTACCACGCCAGGGCTAGGTCGCCTGTCTCATTCTGAGGTGCCACCACCGCCAACCCAATGAGTCAGTTGACACTAACGTTAGTAATAACTAACGTTAGTTCTTGTTGTCGGAAGTCATGGAAGGAGAAGCAGCATGGGTCAGCCAGTGGCGTTCTTCGAGATCATCAGCCCGGACCACGAGCGGGCGCAGAAGTTCTACCGCGAGCTGTTCGGCTGGGCGGTAGCCGCCGACCCGGCCATGGGCGGGTACGGCCTGGTCGATACCGGCGCCGGGGAAGGCGCGATCGGGGGCGGCATCGGCCCGGGCGAGGCGCGAGGGGAGAAGAGCGTGAAGATCTACATGCGCGTCGACGACCTGGACGCCCACCTGGACCGGGCCGAGCAGCTAGGTGGCAAGCGGCTGGTACCACCCACCGATCTACCCGGCGACTTCGGCCGGTTCGCCGTCTTCACCGACCCGGACGGCAACCAGGTCGGCCTGTGGAGCTGATGCTGTGGAGCTGATGCTGTGGAGCTGATGCTGTGGAGCTGATGCTGTGGAGCTGATCAGCCAGCGCTGAGGGCCCTCGTCAGGCGCCTGCCAGCATCGCCTCGAGCGCGGACCGCAGCGGAGCCAGGCGCCTGGCCGCGGCCGAGCGGGCGGCCCCGAGCGGGCGGCCCGCGAGCGGCTCGGTGATCTCGATGTAGCACTTGATCTTCGGCTCGGTGCCGCTCGGCCGCAGCACCACGCGGGCGCCGGCGCCGAGCAGGAAGATCAGCACGTCGGCCCGCGGCGCCGCCATCCCAGTAACCCCGGTCGCCCCCGGCGTGCCGTCGGCCGCGCCGCTGCGGGCGAGGTCCGTGAGGCCGGTCACGGGCTGGTCGCCGAAGGCGGCCGGCGGCACCGACCTGAGCTGGCTCATCACGTGGGCCTGGTCGGCCGTCCGCAGGGTCAGCTGGGAGGTCAGGTGCACGCCGTGCGCCCGCTCCAGGTCGTCGTAAACCGCAAGGACCGAACGTCCCTGTGATTTCGCCGCTTCCGCCAGCCGGAGCATGGCCAGCGCGGCGCCGATGCCGTCCTTGTCGCGCACCACGTCCCCGACGGCGTAGCCGAGGGCCTCCTCGTAGCCGAAGACGAACCGCGCGCCCGGCACGCCGTCGGCCGCACGGGCGATCCACTTGAACCCGGTCAGGGTCTCGGCGTAGCGGACGCCGGCCTCCGCCGCGATCTTGGACAGCAACGTCGAGGAGACGACGGTGGACGCCACCAGCCGCGCCTGCGGCGCGGCCCCGCCCTCGGCCTCACCGGCGGTCCGCTCCAGCAAGCTAGCACCGATCAGGGCACCCACCTGATCCCCGGTCAGCATCCGCCAGCCGCCCTCGGCGGTGCCCGCGGGATCGGGAACGGCCACGGCCAGCCGGTCCCCGTCCGGGTCGCTGGCCAGGACCAGGTCGGCGCCGAGCCGCCGCGCGTCGGCCAGCGCCAGGTCGAGGGCGCCGGGCTCCTCCGGGTTGGGAAACGCGACGGTCGGGAAGTCCGGGTCGGGCTCCGCCTGCGCGGCCACCACGTGCGGCACCGCGAAGCCCGCCTGCCGGAGGGCCCGCAGCATGAGCGGCCCGGCCACTCCGTGCATCGGCGTGTAAACGACGTCCAGCTCCGTCCGACCCGGGCCTGGGGGCGTCGGCCCGGCGGCGGCCGCTACCACCGCGTCCAGGTACGCCCGCGCCACCTCGTCGCCGTGCCGGGTGATCAGCGGGCTGCCGGCCCCGGCCACCGGGACCTGCGACAGCGGCCCGAGGCCGGCGATCAGCTGCTCGATCTCCGCGTCGGCGGGCGGGATGACCTGGGCGCCGTCACCCAGGTAGAGCTTGTACCCGTTGTCCGCGGCCGGGTTGTGGCTCGCCGTGACCATTACCCCGGCCGCCGCGCCCAAGTGGCGGACCGCGAACGCGAGCAGGGGAGTGGGGCAAGGCAGCGGGAGCACGTGCACCGCGATGCCCGCTCCGGCCAGCACCCCGGCCACCTCTTCGGCGAACTCCGCCGACCGGTGCCGCGCGTCGCAGCCCACCACCACGCTGACCCGCTCGCCCCGCTGAGCCCGCTGGCCCTGCTGGCCCTGCTGAGCCCGCTGGCCCCGCTGAGCCCCGTTGCCCCGGGCGCCGGAACCCGGCCCGAGCAGCCAGCTGGCCACGGCGGCGGTCGCGGCCCTGACCACGGCGCGGTTCATCCGGTTCGGTCCCGCGGCGACCACGCCGCGCAGGCCGGCCGTCCCGAAGTGGAGCCGGTCCGCGAACCGGTCCCGCAATTCGCCGATCGCACCAGCACCCGCCACGCCAGCACCCGCCACGCCAGCACCCGCGCCGGGAAACGCGCGGTCGAGCAGCGCCCGCAGCTCGGCCCGGTCACCCGCGTCCGGGTCGTCCGCGATCCAGGCCTCCGCCGCAGCCCGCAGCCCGGCCTCAGCCGTCACCTGCACCACTCATTTCAGCACGCCCTCACCCACAACCACCCCACCCCGCCCCCAAATACCCGGGTGGATTGGGGCTTCTGGGAGAGTTTGGTGCACCATAGACCCCCAAATCCCCCCGGGAGCCCATTTCCTCCCCCCAAATCGAGCTGGTGCGTCCCCGAAGGTTGGCTTGAAGGTTTCAGGCGAAGCGCGCACCCATGCCCGTTCGGCAGAAATCTCTTAGGCCTTGACGTAGGGGATGCCCTCGGCCCTGGGACCGCGGACCTTGCCGACGAGCCCGGCGAGCACGATGATCGTGACGATGTACGGGGTCATCAGCAGCAGGTTCGACTGGATCGGCGTGTTGAGGGTGGACATGATCGACTGCAGCTGCGTCGTGAACCCGAACAGAAGGGCCGCCCCGATCGCGCCGAAGGGGGTATACCGCCCGAAGATCATCGCGGCCAGCGCGATGTAGCCCTCGCCGGAGGTCATGTTCGGGCCGAACGCGCCGACCGAGCCGATCGTGAAGTAGGCGCCGCCGATGCCTGCGATCAGCCCGGCCGCGATGACGTTGCGGTACCTCATCGCGATCACCGGGATGCCCACCGTGTCGGCCGCGATGGGGTGCTCGCCGATGGCCCGGGTGCGCAGCCCCCACCGGGTCGAGAACAGGCCGACCTGGATGCCGGCCAGCGCGATGTAGGTGAGGTACAGGAAGATGGTGGCGTCGAAGAAGACCGGGCCAAGGATCGGGATGTCGCCCAGCAGCGGGATCTTGAACACGGAGAATGTGTTCGGCGAGTTCAGCGTGTTCTGGTAGGGCACCATGAGGTCGTCGTAGAGGTATGTGGTAAGGCCCAGGATCAGAATGTTGAGCACCACGCCGAGGATGACCTGGTCCACCCGGTAGCCGATGGCGAAAATGGCGAGCAGCACCGCGACCAGCGAGCCGGCCAACGCTCCGCATACCAGGCCCAGCCACAGCGAGCCGGTGACGCTGCACACCATGGCGGCGGTGAAGGCGCCGAGCAGCAGCTGGCCCTCGATGGCGATGTTGATGACTCCGGAGCGGGAGCACACGACGCCGGTCAGCGCGCCGAGCATGATCGGGATCGAATCGTTCAGCGTGCCCTGCAGCAGGTTCACCACGTTGACCGCCGTGGTCAGGCCCGCGTCGGCCCAGCACAGCAAGGCAACGATGAACAGGAAGATGACCACCGCGATGGCTACTCGCCGCAGCGCCGGGCCGAGTGGCAGGAAAGCCCGCACCGCGGCCACCAACAGCGTCAGCGCGCCGCAAACGTAGCAGGTGACGGCGGCAGGCAGGCTGAGGTTCGGCACGGTCACCTTGGCGAACGGCTGGGAGAACGCGAAGGTCGCGTCCCCGTGGTGCGCGTTCAGCCCCAGAACGAAGATCTCCACCAGCCCGAACACGGCGAAGGTGACCGGCGCGAGCCACCGCCGGAAGGCGCTGCTCGGGGGGCGGGCCGCCAAGTCCAGGTCCACGGGCGGCACGCGGTCCGCTATCGTCATCCGTTCCACCCCTTGGACATAACCTCGCCCACGCCGCCGGCTCGGGTGGCCCGCAACCGGTACATGGTCCGGATCAGCGGCGGCGCCGCGACGAACAGGACGATCACCGCCTGCAGCACCTGCACCATGCTCACCGGAGTGCCGGTGGCGGCCTGCATGAGCGGCGCCCCGGCGTCCAGTGCGCCGAAGAGCAGCCCCGCGAGCACGACCCCGAGCGGCCTGCCCAGGCCGAGCAGCGCGACCGTGATGGCGGTGATGCCGTAGGTTCCGTAGCTCTGGAAGTTAAGGGTGAAGTCGGTGCCCTGGATGACCGTGGCCCCGCTCAGCCCGGCCAGCCCGCCGGCGATCAGCATCACGAGCACCCAGTTCCGTTCGACGTTCATGCCCGCCACGCGCGCGGCGCTGGGATTCTTGCCGATGCTGCGGAACTCGAAGCCCGTGGTGGTCCGGTTCAGCAGCCACCAGATGCCCGCCGCGCAGGCCAGTGCGATGAGGAAGCCCGCGTTGATCCGCAGGTGCGAGCCGAACAGCAGCGGCAGGTGCGCGTCACCGGCGATGGGCGAGGTGATCTCGTTGCTGGTGTGGGGTGCCTGCATCAGGTAGCCGAAGGATAGCAGGTAGGCCAGAAAGTAGATCATGATGTAGTTCATCATGATCGTGACGACGACCTCGTGCGCGCCCGTGCGCGCCTTGAGCTCGCCGACCAGCCAGCCGATCGCCGCGCCGCCGACGAAACCGCCGATCACGCAGACCACGACGTGCACGAAGAACGGCAGGCTGACCCCGTACCCGAGGTAGGTAGCCAGGATCATGCCGCCGATGAGCTGTCCCTCAGCGCCGATGTTGAACAGGCCGGCCTGGTAGGGCAGCGCGACCGCCAGCCCGGCCAGGATCAGCGGCGTAGCCTGGACGCAGGTCTCCGACAGCGGGTTGAACACGGCGGACAGGTAGCCGTCGTGCACCGCGGTAGCGAACGACGCCTGCTGGAACAGCGCGGCGACCGTGTGCGGGTTGAAGATCGATCCCTCGAACATCGCCACGTAGGCGCCCACCGCGGTATCCCAGGCCGCCGCGATCGCATGGCCGGGAGCCGAGAAAAAGTTGCCCCAGGCATGCAGCACGGTCGTGTTGGTGAACGCGTTCAGCAGCCCGCCTACCACGAACCCGGTGAAGATGGCCAGGATAATGATGGTGACCGTATGACCTTCAAGGATCGAATCCCTCAGGCTTTGGCCGAACGAGGCGTGCGGCTCCTGCTCGTCTTCCTTCTTCGCCGCCGCGGCTGGACCCGACGAACTCGCCTGATCGCTCATTGTCCCGCCCCTGGTATAGCCGTGGGGGCGCTAGGGGTGGGTTCCGGTCCCGGGTCTTGGTCAGTTGCCCCTGCCATCAGCAGCCCCAGTTCTTCGGCAGGCACCGTCGGCGACCGGAAACCGGTGATCTTGCCCTCGTACATGACCGCGATCCGGTCCGCGAGGGCGTAGATCTCGTCGAGTTCGGCGGAGACGATGAGCACGGCCACGCCCTTGTCGCGTTGTTCGACGATGCGGCGATGCACGAACTCGATCGAGCCCACGTCCAGCCCGCGAGTGGGCTGGCTGGCCACGAGTACCTTGTGCTCGCGCCCGATTTCCCTGGCCAGGATGACCTTCTGCTGGTTGCCGCCGGACAGCGTGCCGACCGGGGCCTGCGCCGAGGTTGTGCGGACGTCGAATTCCTGTACGCGCTCGGCCGCGTTGCTGGCGATGGCGTCCAGGTTGAGCTTGATGCCGGACGCGTACGGCGGCCTGTCATACGTGTCAAGGACCATGTTGTCAGCCACCGAGAACTCACCGACCAGCCCGTCTTCCTGCCGGTCCTCGGGGACGTAGGCGACGCCCGCGTGCAGCCGCTGCCGTGGCGTGGCGTGGGTGAGGTCGCGGCCGTTCAGCGTCACCTGCCCTGACGCTGTCGGCCGCAGCCCCATCAGTGCCTCACACAGCTCGGTCTGCCCGTTGCCCTGAACCCCGGCCATGCCGAGGATCTCGCCCGCCCGGACCTGGAATGAGGCCCCGTTCACCCAGATCCGGCCCGTCTCGTCGGCGACGGTCAAGTCGGCCACGTCCAGTACCACGTCGCCAGGCTTGGCGGCCTCCTTGCTGACCCGCAGCTGCACGTCCCGGCCGACCATGAGTGAGGCGAGCTCGTCCTCTGTCGTGCCGGGAGGCCGCTGGCCGACGACCTTCCCCCGGCGCAGCACGGTGATCGTGTCCGCGATCGCCTGGACTTCCTTGAGCTTGTGCGAGATGAAAACGATGGACCTGCCACCCTCCTTCAGCTGCCTGATGATCCGGAACAGGTCCTCGGTCTCGGCTGGGGTGAGCACCGCGGTGGGCTCGTCGAGGATCAGCACGGTCGCCTCCCTGACCAGTGCCTTGACGATCTCCACCCGCTGCTGGATGCCGACCGGCAGGTTCTCCACCAGTGCGTCCGGATCGACCTCCAGGCCGTACCTGCGGGAGAGCTCACGCACATCCTTCCGCGTTCTGCGCCGGTCGAGCAGGCCGGAACGGCGGGTCTCCTCAATGCCGAGGGTCACGTTCTCCGCGACGGTGAACACGGGCACGAGCATGAAGTGCTGGTGCACCATCCCGATGCCGGCCGCGATGGCGTCCTTCGGGGATCCGAACCGGACCGCCTTGTTATCGAGCAAGATCTCGCCCTCGTCGGGCTGCAGCAGCCCGTACAGGACGTTCATCAGGGTCGTCTTGCCGGCACCGTTCTCCCCGAGCAGGGCGTGCACCTGACCCGGGCCTACCGACAGGTCGATCCGGTCGTTGGCCACCAGGGAACCGAAACGCTTGGTGATGCCCTTCAGCTCAAGTTCCACGTCCGTCCTTCAGTCCCGCGTCCGCACCATCATGCCCGTGGCCTCCATTTTGGCGCGGCGCCTCCCCGCGTGGAACCCGTCAGCCCGTACGCCGATGTGGCAGCGATGCGCATCACGCCGCACCGCTGCCACATCCTCGTCCCTTACGGCCAGGCTCTTACACCGGGCTCTTGGTCGGCGTCTGGATCGAGCCGCTTGCGATGCCGGCTCCCACCTGCTGGAGCTCCGTCTGCAGCGCCGCCGGGACCTTGCTGGCGAAGTCGTGGAACGGAGCGAGCACGGCCCCGCCGTTGGCCAGCGTACCGACGTACGTGCCGCCCTGGAACGTGCCGCTTGCCGTGCTCAGTACTGTGGTCTTCACCGCGGGCACGATGCCCTTCTCCACGCTGGTGATGAAGTACTTGCAGTACTGCGCTGCGCTGACGCAGCCGTCGACGTCCACCCAGAACATGTTCACCTTCTGGCTGCCAGCCGCGGCGTCGGCGTCCTGGACCGCCTTCGCGGCGCCGAGGCCGACGTTGCCGGCCACCGGGAAGATGATGTCGGCACCCTCGCTGATGAACGTCTGGGTCAGCGTCTGGCCCTTGGTCTGGTTGGTGAAGTCACCGGTGAAGGAACCCTTCTGGGTCTGCTCGTTCCAGCCGAGCACCTGCACGTGCGTGCCGTGCTTGGAGTTGTAGTACTGCACGCCGTCCCAGAAACCGTCCATGTAGATGGTGACGGTCCCGAAGTCCTCCCCGCCGAACGTGGCGACCTTGCCGGTCTTCGTCATGCCCGCGGCCAGGTACCCGCCGAGGAAGCCGTCCTGCACGGTGTTGAACGTCAGCTGGTCGATGTTGCTTTCCTTGGTGCCGGTGAGGCACCCCGACGCGTACGAGCAGTCGACGATGGCGAACTTCTGGGTCGGGTGGGCCTTGGCCGCGGCCTCGGTCGCGGAGCCCATCAGGAAGCCGACGGTGACGATGATGTTGCACTTCTCGCCGATGAATGTGTTGATGTTCGGTACGTAGTCGCTTTGCGTCGTCGACTGCAGGTACTTGACGGTGATGTTGCTGTTAGCGGCCGCGGCCGCCTGCATGCCCGCCCACGACGAGGCGTTGAACGACCTGTCGTTGATCCCGCCAGTATCGGTGACCATGCAGCCGAGAATCTTGGCTGACGTCGCCGCCGAGCTGGTCGCCGAACTCGATGTGCTGGAGCTGGTGCCGGACGGGGCCGAGCTAGTGCTGCTGCCGCACGCGGCGATGACCAGCGTCGCCGACACGGCCAGCGCCGCCGTGGCCCATGCGCTGTGTTTCACGCTTACCTCCACTGGGCCAGCACGCCGCAGCGCCTGGCCTCGCATTCGTCCTGGGTTGACCCGCAGGTTATGCCTGGTGGTCGCCGCTGGGAAAGGGACACACGGCTATCTAGCCTGCTCGTTGCCGAATCGGAACCCGATCATGATGGAATTCCTGGCTTGCCGGACAGACATCCGGGGTTCCTGCCCGGGGTATTTGGTGCCTTCCTACAAGGCAGCAGGGCTTACAGCCTGAGCGCAGCCTGCGGGGAAGTGCTGTCGGACGCGGGGACGTTGCCACTGGGCGCCGGCACGCCCGGGAAGTCAAGGATGACGGTCAGCCCGCGGCCTGGCGTCTCGGTCAGCCGGGCCATGCCGCCGTTCGAGGTGACCAGGCGGTGCACGATGGCCAGGCCGAGCCCGGTCCCGTTCGGGTTCGAGGTGCTGAACCGCAAGAAGGCGCGCTCCCGGTCCTCGGCGTTCATGCCGGGGCCGTCGTCGGCCACGGTGATCCGCGCGCCGGCCGTGGTGACCGCAGCGGTCACCGTGATGTGGCCGCCCGCGCCCAGTGCGTCGAGCGCGTTGGCGATCAGGTTGTCCAGGACCTGCTCCAGGTGGCCCTCGCCGATCCAGGCCAGCACCGATGCGCGCACCCTGGCGCTGCCCACTGCGCTGCCCACTCCCCGGGCCTCGAGCGTGATGCCCCGGTCGTCGGCCACCGGGTGCCACGCCACGACCCGCTCCCTGGCTACCTCGGCCACGTCCACCGCGGTGGGCACGGGCACGATGTTCTCCGCGCGCGCCACCGCGAGCAGGCCGTCCACCAGCCGGGACAGCCTGGCCAGCTCGTCGAGCGCGCCGACCAGCTCGTGCCCGGTGGCGGGGTCGGTGTCCGCGGCGAGCAGGTCGAGCCGCAGCCGCAGGGCGGCCAGCGGGGTGCGCAGCTGATGCGACACGTCCGCGATCACGGCCCGGTTCCCGTGCACCAGGGCCTCCAGCCGCCCGGCCATGGTGTTGAACGTCGTCCCCAGGCGGCGCAGCTCCGCCGGTCCCGAATCGACCACGGCCCTGCTGGCCAGGTCTCCGTCGGCCAGCCTGCGTGCCGCGCTGTCCAGCCCGGCCAGTGGCCTGCTGACCCAACGGGCCAGCGCGAACGCCAGCAGCGCCGCGGCGAGCATGGCGACGACCGCGATCGTGCCGAGGATGACCCACAGCTCGAGGATGTCGTGGTTCAGCGGACCCGTCGACCGGGCCAGCAGTACCGTGCCGACCAGCGGGCCGCGTGCCGCGCCGTTCTGGTAGACGGCGATGGCGGCTACCACCTGTGAGCCCATGGTCACGATGGTCGGCTCGATCGGCTCGTCCAGCTTGTTCGCGAGCTGGGATTGCTGATCGGTTTGCTGGGCGAGGTCACCCCAGTCGCCGACCGGCATCCGCTTGTCGGCTAGTACGTGGCCGTCGCTTTCCAGGATGAGCAGCCCGTCACCGGCCTGTTCCACCTCGGTGAGGAGGGTGAGCAGGGGGGCATCGGCCTGGGTGGCGCCAGCGCCGTGCTGGGTCTGGTAAATATTGTCAAGGCGGGCCTGGGCGATCGCCGCGTCGGTCCGCGCCGTCCCCGCCGTGGCCTGGCCGAACGAGCTCCGGTCGTGCGCGATCGCGTTCAGCGCGAGCGGCACCATGGCCCCGGCGATGATGACGGCGGTAAAGGCCAGCAGGACCAGGAGTATCCGCCTGGTCACGGTGCGCTGCCCTGGTCGGCGAGCCGGAAGCCGTGCCCGTAAACGGTCTCGATGAGGCCGGGTTCGCCGAGCTTCTTCCGCAGCGCCGCCATGTGCACGTCGAGCACCTTGGTCGGGCCGTACCAGTGCTCGTCCCAGGCGCGCTCGAGCATCTCCTGGCGGCTGACCACCCGTCCCGGGTCGCTGGCCAGGCACTCCAGGATGGCGAACTCCTTGGGCGTCACGGCGATGTGGTTTGCGCCCACGGTGACCTTGTGCGTGCGCAGGTCGACGGTGAGCGGGCCGTGCTGCAGCACCTGGCCGGCCGGCTGGCGGCTGCGGCGCAGCACCGCCCTGATCCTGGCCAGCAGTTCCTGCAGCCCGAACGGCTTGATCAGGTAGTCATCGGCTCCCTCGTCGAGGGCCAGCACGCGGTCGGATTCCTCGCCCCGCGCCGTCACGATGATGATGGCCGCGTCGCAGGCCTGGCGGAGCCGCCGGCAGACCTCGACGCCGTCGATGTCGGGCAGGCCGAGGTCGAGCAGCACGACGTCGGGCACCGGCCAGTCGAGCGCCGCCTTGCCGGTGGTGACGCTGCCGGTTTCGTAGCCGGCCCGGGTCAGCCCGCGGACCAGCTGGGTGGCGATGCCGGGGTCGTCTTCCACAACGAGAACCCGGCCAAGACGTGCGTTCACGGCCTCCACGTTAGGCACCAAACCGGCCTGCTCCCTACCAGACGCAGATCTTAACCAGATCTGAACTTCTTCCAGGGCAGGTCCTTAGCAAGTGGCCGGGCATGATTTCTATCAGAGTTCCCCGTCAAAGGGGCATAGCTCTTAACGCGAGCCGCCTCCCTGCCGCGGCCGCGCAGGACATGAGAGGGTCCGTATGGATAAGGCAACCCTGCAGCCTTATCCATACGGACCCTTAGTCCTTTAGAGTCGTCAAGTGATCATCGACTGGCCAGCGCTTCGCGCTGCCGCCGTGGGCGCGGCCGAGCGGGCCTACGCTCCTTATTCCGGGCTCCGCGTCGGCGCGGCCGCCCAGGCCAGCGACGGCCAGGTCATCACCGGCTGCAACGTGGAGAACGCCTCGTACGGCCTGACCCTGTGCGCCGAGTGCGGCCTGGTCAGCGCCCTGCACGCGTCCGGCGCCGCGGCCCGGCACGCGTCGGGCGCGGCCGGCCCGCTGCTGGCCGTGGCCGTCGTCGCGGGAGACGGTGAGCCCCTGCTGCCCTGCGGCCGCTGCCGCCAGCTGCTGCTCGAGGCCGGCGGCGGCGACCTGCTTGTCGACACCGCCGAAGGCCCGGTCGAGCTCAAGGTCCTGCTCCCCGCCGCCTTCACCGATACCGATCTCGCCGCCCGCCGGGAGAACCGGTGACCGACGCGGCCACCGTGATCCGGGCCAAGCGGGACGGCCGCCGGCTGGCCGACGACGACATCAGGTGGCTGTTCGAGGCGTACGCCCGGCACGAGGTCGCGGACGAGCAGATGTCCGCGCTGCTGATGGCGATCTACTTCCGGGGCCTGGACGGCGCGGAGCTGAGGACGTGGACCGCGGCCATGATCGCCTCAGGGGACCGGCTTGACCTCAGCTCCATCGCCAAGCCGACCGTGGACAAGCACTCGACCGGCGGGGTCGGCGACAAGGTCAGCCTGATCCTCGCGCCCCTGGTCGCGAGCTGCGGCGCCGCCGTGCCCCAGCTGTCCGGCCGCGGCCTCGGGCATACCGGCGGCACCCTGGACAAGCTCGAGTCGATCCCCGGTTTCCGCGCCGGGCTGACTCCGGACGAGACGCTCGCCGTCCTGGCCAGCGCCGGGTGCGTCATCTGCGCCGCCGGCTCCGGGCTGGCCCCCGCGGACCGTAGGCTCTACGCGCTCCGGGACGTCACCGGGACGGTCGAGTCCATCCCGCTCATCGCCAGCTCGATCATGTCGAAGAAGATCGCCGAGGGAACCAGCGCGCTCGTCCTGGACGTCAAGGTCGGGACCGGCGCCTTCATGAAGAGCCAGGAGGCGGCCCGCGAGCTCGCCGAGACGATGGTCGCCCTGGGCGAGGAGCACCACGTGCGCACCAGGGCGCTGCTGACGGCGATGGACGTCCCGCTGGGCCGCGCGGTCGGCAACGCCGTCGAGGTGGCGGAGGCCGTTGCGGCGCTGCACGGAGACGGGCCAGCTGACCTGATGGCGGTTACCCTCGCCCTGGCCGGGCAGATGCTCGCGCTGGCCGGTCTGGACGCCGATCCCGCCGCGGCCATCGCGGACGGCCGGGCGCTGGCCACCTACCGGGCGATGGTCCGCGCGCAGGGCGGCGACCCAGATGCGCCGCTGCCCCGGGCGGCCTTCACCCAGGTTCTGCCCGCTCCCGCGGACGGCTGGCTGACCGGCCTCGATGCCCTGGCAGTGGGCACGGCGGCCTGGCGGCTCGGCGCGGGCCGGGCCCGCAAGGAGGATACGGTCAGCGCGGCCGCGGGGATCATCTGCCTGGCCAAGCCGGGTGACCGCGTGCAGGCCGGCCAGCCGCTGCTGGAGCTCCGCGCCGACCAGGAGGAGCGCTTCGGCCCTGCCCTGGCCGCCCTGGAGAGCGCGATCACCGTCAGCCAGGACGGCCCCCCGCCGCGCGTCTCCCCGGTCATCGAATACGTCTCAGCCGGGTAGCACAATGGGGGGATGCCGACACTTGCCGAGATCCGGGCGGTCCCCAAGGTGCTGCTGCACGATCACCTGGACGGCGGCCTGCGCCCGCAGACCGTCCTCGAGCTGGCCCGCGAGACGGGCTACCGCGACCTGCCCGGTGACAACACAGAAGAGCTGACCCGGCGGCTGACCGAGGGCGCGCACCGCGGTCACCTCGAGATCTACCTGGACGCGTTCCGGCATACGGTCGCGGTCATGCAGACCGCCGACGCGCTGCGGCGGGTGGCCGCCGAATGCGCCGAGGACCTGGCCGCCGACGGGGTGGTGTACGCCGAGGTGCGGTTCGCGCCGGAGCTGCACACCGAGCGCGGGCTGAGCCTGGACGAGGTGGTCGAGGCGGTGCTCGACGGCTTCCGCCAGGGCAGTGCAGTCCGGGGCGGGGCAGTCCAGGGCGGGGCAGTCCAGGGCGGAGCCAACCAGGCCGGGGCCGACCAGGCCGGGGCCGGGCGCGGGATCACGGTCTATGCCCTGCTCACCGCGATGCGGACGGCGGCCATGTCGCGGGAGATAGCCGAGCTCGCGGTCCGCTACCGGGACCAGGGCGTGGTCGGGTTCGACATCGCGGGCGCCGAGGCGGGCTGGCCGCCGAGCAGGCACCTGGACGCGTTCCAGTACATCAAGCGGGAGAACTTCCACATCACCATCCACGCGGGCGAGGCGTTCGGCCTGCCGTCGATCTGGGAGGCGGTGCAGTGGTGCGGAACCGAACGGCTCGGCCACGGCGTCCGCATCGTGGACGACATCCAGATCAGCGGCGAAGGCAGCGTCCGGCTCGGGCGGCTGGCCGCTTACGTCCGCGACCGCCGGATTCCGCTGGAAATGTGCCCGACCTCCAACGTCCAGACCGGCGCGGCGCCGTCGATCGCGCAGCACCCGATCCGGCTGCTCCGCCAGCTGTCGTTTCGGGTGACGGTTAACAC
>Ga0208043_1000452_pt1 | contig 18518 bp, 18 predicted proteins | sample Sb_taG_12_FD_187710 | JGI IMG/M metagenome (GOLD analysis project Ga0208043, IMG submission 187710) | Peat soil microbial communities from Weissenstadt, Germany - Sb_50d_9_AC metaG (SPAdes) (version 2) | ecosystem: Environmental > Terrestrial > Soil > Wetlands > Peat | place: Germany... | reverse complement strand
AGGTCTGGAAGATGAACCCGATGCGCTCGCGACGCAGCCTCGTGAGCTCGCGGTCGCTCAGCCCGGTGATCTCGATGCCGGCGACCCGCACGGTGCCCGAGGTGGGGCGGTCGAGCCCGGCGAGGATGTGCATGAGGGTCGACTTGCCCGAGCCCGACGGGCCCATGATCGCCGCGAAGCGGCCCGCCGGGAAAGCCACCGACACGCCCGCCAGGGCGTCCACCGCTGCCTCGCCCTCGCCGAAGCGACGGCACAGATCCCGCGCGTGCACGATCGTCCGTGCGCCATTTTGAGGATCTGGCTCCGTCACTGTTGACATGGCTGGCACTCTACGCATCGGCGGTGCTCGGCAGCCAACTGAAGCGCCAGCGGCGAGACCCCAAGCGGCGAGTGCGAGCAGGTCGCTGATGGAGATCGCGCAGGCCTCGTGGGACTCACCGATCAAGACCCTGCGGAGGGCGGTGAGAGCGGCTCAGGCGGCGTGAGCCGCGAGCTCTCGCGAGAGCACGCGGTCGGTCGCCGCGACGACGTCTGGGTCGAACTGTGTGCCCGCGCAGCGGTGCAGCTCCGCGAGCGCGTCGTCGATCGTCATGCGCTCGCGGTAGGGGCGGTCGCTGACCATCGCGTCGTAGGCGTCCGCCACTCCGACGATGCGCGCCTCGAGCGGGATCCGCTCGCCGGCTAGCCCCTCGGGGTAGCCACTGCCGTCATAGCGCTCCTGGTGGCCGCGGATGATCGGGGCGACGTCGGCGAGCCGGCCGATACGCGCCACGACGTCGGCGCCGATCGCGGGGTGCTTGCGCATCGCCTTCCACTCCTCGGCGGTGAGCGGCTCGGTCTTGTGCAGGATCGTGTCGGCGACCGCAACCTTGCCGATGTCGTGGAGCTTTGCCCCCAGGTAGACGGCGCGTGCCTGCTCGGGCGTGCAGTCAAGCTCGAGGGCTAGGCGCTGAGCCAGTTTCGCCACGTGCAGCGAATGCTCGGAGGTGCCCTTGTCGCGTATGTCGACGAGCAGCGCGAGCCCGTCGACGGCGCCCATGATCACCTGTTCGTCGGGTGTCGAGGAGCCGCTGCGGGAGCTCTCGATGCTGGTGACGACGGGATCTGACGCGCTGAACGTCTGGTTGCGCCCCAGCCACTTGGCGGCATACATCGCGCGGTCGGCGGCGTCGAGCAGCGCGCCGCGGGTCGAGCCGTCGTGCGGGTATGTGGCCACGCCGAGGGACACGGTCAGATGGGTGCCGCCGGCGATGTCGAACAGGTGCGCCGCGATTGTCTGTCTGACGCGCTCGGCGATCGTCATCGCGTGCTCGGCATCGATCTCCGGGAGCACGGCCACGAACTCCTCGCCGCCCCAGCGGCCGAGCGTGTCCATCGAGCGCAGCGCCTTGTTGACCAACTCGCCCAGTTCGCGCAAGGCGCAGTCACCCGCGGCATGCCCGCAGGCGTCGTTGATCTCCTTGAAGTGGTCGATGTCCAGGAAGAGCAGCGCGCAGCTACGCTCGTGGCGCTTCGAGCGAGCCAGCTCCGCGTCGATCGTGGACGCCAGCGCACGGTGGTTGGGCAGCGTGGTGATCGGGTCGGCCCTCGCCAGCAGCGCCAGTTTGGCATGGGCGGCGCTCAGCTGCCTGTGTGCGTCCAGCAGATCGTGCTGAGAGATGATCTGGCGCACAGACACAAGCCCCGTGACGGCCAGGGCAGCGAGCGTGAGGCTGAGGGTCGGGAAGATCGGCCCCCCGAGCTGGGAGCCGATCAGCAGCGCGAAGACGACGGCCACCGCGAGGTAGGGGAGCGCGGCAAAACGCGAGCCCTGTTCCGTGAGAAGCTGTCCGTCCGGCTCGACGGAGCGCGAAACGGCAAGCGATCGTCCCTGGCTGGCCGCGGCGAACACGAACAGCGCGGTGGCGGTCATCCACAGCGCATTAATGTCGCCGCCGCCGGTGTAGGTGGAGTGCAGCTCGAGCCATCCATAGATCAGGTCGGCCACCACGTACAGCCCGATGCCCGCCCCCAACAACTGCAGTGCGCGGTGTGCGCTGCGGACCTCCACGCGCAGCAGCACATGGATCAGGCCGACGATCAGCACGAAATCCCCGATCGGGTAGCACGAGGCGACGAAGCCCGTCAGGAAGCTGCTCGTGCTCTCAGTGGCGGTCGGGCCCAGCACGAGGAACCAGACGACGCTCCCCGCGCCGATCGCGATCGTGGCCGCGTCAATCAGCAAACGCACGCCGCCGTGGCGGCTGCGGGCCATCGGAAAGCGCAGCAGGCCGGCGAAGAACAGCGGATAGAACATCAGGTAGAGCGGGTCGCTCAGCGAAGGCGACGGTTCGGACCCGATCGATTCGTAGATCAGCTGCGCGACGTCCCCGAGCAGGTAGAAGACGAGGGCGAGCGCGATCAGCGACCACGCCTGCCAGATCCGGCGGTCCGCGCGGCAGCGCCCGGCGGCGCGATGAGCGCTCGCGACCGCCACCAGCGTGATCGGCACGAACGCGGCGTCTCCGATCTGTGCCGCGTCGCCGTGAGGGCCCCAGCGAAACACGAGCCACGCGCCGTAGACCGCCAGGTAAGCGAGCACGCCGAGCAGCAGCGGCCGCGGGATTGCACGACTCGTGTAGGGGGCCTTGACGGCCGCCTCGAGACCGACCTGTGCGCCCAAGAGCGACTCGTCGATGGGTTGGGAAACGGCCATCTCGCGCCTGTATCGGCATACGCCCCACGCTTCCCAACCGTAGAACGGCACACTCCGCGTCCTAAATAGGTGAGCCCAGATGAGCCGGTCGGATGGAGCGACGCCACAGCGCCGTATGGTCGCGCTGTCTGCTTATCCGTAGTTATGTCGTCCTCTGTGCTGGGAAACTACGGTCTGGTTGATGGGATGGCGACCCGATTTGTTAGTTGAGATGACCGTTCAACGCTCGATCCAGGAAAAGGGCGCGAAGCGCGCGCCGCCGGTGGCGCCGGCGCTGCCCGCCGCGTTGCAGCAGCCGAGTGAGGATCTTCCGCCCCTTGGCGAGGCGTTGAAGGCTTGTGCCGGGGATGTGCTCTCGGAGACGGTCGCGCGAACCAGCGAGCTCGGGGAGGGCTTGGACGATGTGGTTCGGGAGCGCTTCGAGCGGATCAGCATCAGCTCCACGATGGCGGCGGCCCGCTGGATCGCCGGGGAGGGCATCGAGGCGGCCCTTGAGGCCGGCCAGGAAACCTGGGAGATCTTCGCTGAGCTGGCGGCGCGCCGCGCGGTGTCGCTGGACCAGGTGATCAAGCGCTGTTTCGCCTGGCGCAACGTGATGACCGAGGTGCTGCACGACAGCGCCGCAGAGCTGGGTTCCTCACCGGAGGCGCTCTATCAAGCGCTGAGCATAGTTCAGCTGGGCCTCGAGTTCAGCCTCGTGCGGATGTGTGAGTCCTTCGAGGCCGAGCGCAAGCAAGCAGATGAAGAACTTGCGTTCCTGGCGACGCACGATCCGTTGACCGGCCTGCCGAACCGCACGCTGATCCTCGATCGCGTCGAGCAGATGCTCGCGCGCGCCGCTCGCAAAAAGACACCGGTCGCGGCGCTGTTCGTCGATCTCGACAACTTCAAGTCGATCAACGACACGCTCGGTCACGGCGTCGGCGACGAACTTCTGCAGGCGGTCGCCGCGAGGCTCGACGGCGTGATACGCGGCGGCGATACGCTGGGGCGCCTCGGCGGGGACGAGTTCGTCGTCGTCTCCGAGGAGCTGACGCTGGCGGCCGGTCCCGAGCTGATCGCCGAGCGCCTGCTCGATGCGCTCAGCCAACCATTCAAGCTCGGGGCCAAGGACGAGAATCGCGTGAGCGTGACCGCGAGCATCGGGATCGCGGCGGGAGACCACACCTCGGCCGAGGAGCTCCTACGCGACGCGGACATCGCGATGTACCGCGCCAAGTGGGACGGCAAGCACCGCTATGTCGTGTTCGAGACCGGCATGCAGGACACCGTGCAGAAACGCATGGAGCTCGAGATGGACCTGCGCGAAGCGCTGGCAAACGACGAGTTCTTCCTCGCCTATCAACCGACGATCAGCCTGAGCGACATGAGCCCCACCGGAGTCGAGGCCCTGATCCGCTGGAAGCACCCGGTGCGCGGCGTCGTCCAACCCAACGACTTCATCCCGCTGCTCGAGGAGACGGGGCTGATCACAGAGGTAGGTAAGTGGGTTCTCGAGGAGGCATGCTCTCAGGGCGCCACCTGGCGCGCGGCGGGGTATCAGCTCGGCATGGCCGTCAATGTCTCCGGACGCCAACTCGACACCGATCAGCTCATCGTCGACATCGAAGGCGCCCTCTCACACAGCGAACTGGACCCAGGAGCCCTGACGATCGAGATCACCGAGACCACCCTGATGCGCAACATCGAGGACACCATCCGTCGCCTCACCGAGATCAAGGCACTCGGCGTGCGGATCGCGATCGACGACTTCGGCACCGGGTACTCATCGCTCGCCCACCTCCAGCAATTCCCCGTCGACGCGCTCAAGATCGACCGCTCGTTCATCTCCCAGCTACAGCACAACCAGGAGGGCGAGACGCTGATCCACACCCTCGTGCAGCTCGGCAAGGCGCTCTCGCTCGAGACCTTCGCCGAGGGCATCGAGGACCAGCAGGAGCTCTCGCTCCTACAAGACGAGGACTGCGACACCGGACAGGGATACCTGTTCGCCCGGCCCCTCGATGCAGCCGCCACCGAAGCATTCCTCCAGAACTGGGCGCAGAGCAACAGACCCATCCTGGCGCGAGCTCCGCAGCGCGTGTAGCTACGAGGCGCTCACCGAGGAGCTATAGCGGGATCACCACCAGCTCGACTTCGGAGAAGGGGACAGGCGGGCCGCTGCTCTGCATCTGGAGGCTTCACCGGTTGAGGCTTCCGAGAACGCAAACTGACCATCGGCTCACGCTCGCTCTCGCCGGAGGGGAGCGGAGGTCTCCCCGGCGGGCGCGGGACGATCGGACGTCGTCCGCGGCGATCGTCTGCTCGGCTGTTACCTGGGCGCTCGCTCAGCGTTGCAAAGCAGCGGTGAAGCGAGGTTGGTGGCCGGTCCGCGCAGGCGCCGGCCACCATTCCGCTCTGACTGGAGCCTTACCTCGCGCAGAGGCGCCGGGCCGTAGGCCGGCCCCCTCGCTGCTCGCTTCACGCTCGCTACGACGGGCCTCTATCTGCCGCCCCGCGTACCAGCTCCCATCTGGCGAGCGCTACCTGCAAACATAAGCTGATGCGCACGGATCCCAGTGACACCGGGGGCCTGTTCGCCGGACGCCGACCCGGCACCGCGCCCGTACGCTTCAGGGCGATCCCCCAACGGGGAACCGATAGGCGCCAGCGCATCGACGCTTCCATCGCGGACCTCCTGCTGTGCGCGATGGAGGCCGTCAGCCTGCTCTGCTGGGGCCCAATCCCGCTGGCCTGCCTGTGGATCGGCTCCGAGGTCGACTACCTCTCAGGTAGCGTGTTCCTGGGCATCCTCATCGCCTTCCTCGCACTGTTCCCGCTGCTGTTCGGCGCCCTCTTGGTCCTCTTGCAGCTAGATCATGCCTGGATCCTAGTTCGTCGCGCGGCCGGTTACCACCAGCGCACCGGAGCGATGGTCCGGATCTTTGGGTACACCGCCGCGGTCTGTGGGATCGCCTTCACATTCTGGTTCCTCGTCATCCATGGCCCCGGATCGAGCATCATCCCCGGCGGCGGGGAAGCGCCGGCTAACATTTGATCGCGTGCTACGCGCACGTCTGTCAGGGCGCTCCGTGACCCCGTAGCCTCGTTTAGCCACCCGTCAAACCCGCGCTCGTGTCGCTTCCGCCTGGATGCGAGCGCGTCCATGGACGCCGCTCACGCTCCTGCTCGGGACGAGGACCAGGTCGGAGGTGCGTCGAGGCGAGCGTTTTCACTTCGCCCGTCGCAGCGAGCGTGAGCGGATTGTCAGTCTTCGCAGCTCTGGGTGGACTCGAATCCGATCGGAGCGCAGTCGGCGCAGACCTCGCCCGCCCACGCCTGGCGCCCCTCGCGTGCTGCGAGTCCGACGATCCCGAGTCCCGCTATTGGGTCCAGCCACCACCAGCCGAGCGCGGCGTTGGCAAGGATGCTGAGGAGCACCGCCGCAGCGCTGACGGCGCACAAATAGGACTGTGCCGCGTCCCCGGCTGTTGCAGCGGAGCCGAGCTGCGCGGCGACAGCGCCCTTGGCGTGGGCTAGCAGCGGCATGAGGATGATCGCCGTGGCTGATACCGCGACCCCGGGCCAGCTCACGTCTGGGTGTGAGGCGCCAGCGAGCGTGTCGATTGCGTCGAAGGCCACGTAGAGCGCGAGCGCGGCGAAACAGGTGGCGATGAGCTGCTGTGCGCGGCGCTCTGCCGTCTGAGAGCCGCTGCGGTGGCCGGTGTATAGCCACAGGATCGCGCCCGCGGAAACGAGCTCGATCAGCGAGTCCAACCCGAAACCGAGCAGCGCGACGGAGCCCGCGAGCAGGGCGGCGATGATGGCGACCCCTGCCTCCACTGTCATCCAGGCGATGCTCAGCAGCGAGAGCGTCTTGGCCCGGCGGACCAGCCGAGAGCGAGTCTTGCCGATGTTCTGGAGGACAGGCAGCGAAGGGGCTCGAGAGCTCACGCTCACTCCCGAGCTAAGGGTTGACCCAAAGTGGCTAGGTCCCTCGGGACCACTACGCCGTGCCCGGTCGGACGGCGCATCGACCGCCAGCCAATCGATGAGGACACCGAGGTCGAGACGACCTACCGCTTCCGTGCGACCACCCGCGACGCCAACGAGGCACACGTAAGAGCACTGTTGCTGCAGAGCATCTCCGGCCACGGCTACCAGCTACGTGACGGGTTCCTCAGTGCAGCTGGTCGATGAACGTGTAGATGACCATGATGCTGACGAGGACGACGAATACTCGTAGTGCCCATAGGCCGGCTTTGGCGCGTGTGCTGAGCGGGGCTCGCGGTACGGGCCGGGAGGTTTCGGCTACGAACTGGTCGCGCTCGAGGTGCATGATCAGCTCGTCCTCGAAGCGCTCTTGGGGCTGCAGGTCTTGCTCTTGGATGTCGAGGCTGTGGTGTGCGCCGTTGGTGACTGGTGCTTCTGTCTTCATGAGCCGATGAGGTGGACGGTTTGTAGGAAGGAGTCGATGCCGTATGCGGCTCCGCAGAGTCCGACGAACGCGATGACGGTGATCCCGATCGCGTTGGTCGAGCGCTTGTTCGCCCATTTGCCCATCAGTCCCTTGTCGTTGGCGAGCATGACCATGAAGACGAGGCTGACGGGGAGCAGCACGGTCGCGAGCACGTTGGCGTTCAGCGCGATCGAGAGCAGCGGAGCGCCCGGGATCAGGATGACGACCGCGGCGAGCAGCGCGATGCCGGCGTTGGCGGCATAGAAGACGAGGGCGTTGCGGGGTGAGCTGTTGAAGCTGTGGGCGACCCCGATGCATTCCCCGGCGGCGTAGGCGGTGCTGGCGGAGATCGTAAGGATCGCGACCGCTCCGGCCTCGATCAGTCCGAGCGCGAACACCGTGCCTACGGCGCCGCCCGCTACGTGCTTGAGCGCCTCGGGAAACCCGGCGCCGGCGAAGCCCTGGATGCCCGATATGACCTGATGCCCACCCACCAGCAGTGCGGCTCCGGCGATCAGGGCCCCGACCCCGAAGATCGCGGCGAGAGCCGCGCCTACCGCGGTGTCATAGCGGCCGTGCTTGACGTCGCGCGGGGTCATGCCCTTGTCGGCGGAGGCGCTCTGCTGGAAGAAGATCATCCACGGCGTCACCGTGGCGCCGATCGTCGACGCGAGCAGGAGGAGGAGCGTGTTGAAGCTGCCGCCGGGAAACGGCGTGAAGTCCAATGAGCTGACGATCACTCCGACGTGGGGTTTGACGAGGATCGCCGCGACGAGGAAAAGGCCGTTGAAGAGGGCCATGCCGAGCACGATCCGCTCCCAGCGCCAGTAGCGCCCGCCGCTGAGGGTGAACGCGACCAGCGCGAGCCCGAGCGCGACGGCGACACCGGCGCTGAGGTGGAAGTAGGCCAGCCCGACGCGGATGGAGATGAACTCGGCGACGAGCGTGACGAGGTTGGTGAGGGTGAGATCGGTGGCGCCGAACCAGCCCCACACGCGGCCGTAGCGCTGCAGGACGAGCTCGCCGTAGCCGCGGTGGGTGACCGCGCCGACGCGCATGCACATCTCCTGGCAGACGAACGCCATCGCGAACAGCACCGGGATGAACGGCACGAAGAACCCGAGCCCGTACTGCGCGCCGTCGGCGGCGTAGGCGATCATGCTCGGCCCGTCGTTCTCCCCGAGCATCGCGAGGATCCCCGGCCCGACGAGCAGCCACATCAGATACCAGCGCTTACTGTGCCTGCGAGCGTGATGAACGCGCGAGCGGTCCTGAGAGCGTGCGGTGTCCTCCTCGGTCAGCGGCGGCGGGGCAAGGCCGGGAGCGACGGCGGCTTCAGTGCTGGCCATCGCCCAACCGTTTCCGGGTACGCGCTCGGTCCTGCTGAGGCGCCTCCTCGACTTCGACACGCATAGCGCCGGCAAGCCGGCCGCCGATCGCGTGCTCGCGCTTCCCGAAGCGGACGAACAGCGGGCCGCCGAAGGGCTGGCGCTCACGCACCGCGAAGCGATCTCCCGGCGAGATTCCGCAGCCGGCGAGGTAGCGCAGCATCTCCGGGTCGGAGTCCGAGACCCGCACGAAGGTCCCTTCCTGACCGTCTTGGAGGCTCTCCATGCTGTGCGTCGAGCGCTCTTCGAGCTCGAGATCTGCGTTGGGGATCGGGTCGCCGTGAGGGTCCACGGTAGGGTGCCCCAGCTTGGCCGCGATCAGCTCCTCGAGATCCTCGGAGAGAACGTGCTCGAGGACCTCGGCCTCGGCGTGAACGCGATCCCACGGCATCCCCAGGGCATCGGCCAAGAAACTCTCGATCAGCCGGTGATGGCGGATCACCTCCAGCGCAAGGCGCCGTCCATCGGCGGTGAGACGCACCCCCCGGTAAGGGATATGAGTAGTGAGGCCCAACTCGTCGAGCTTCTTGAGCATCGCCGAAACCGAGCCCGGCGTGATGCCCAATCGCTCAGCCAGAGCATTCGTCGAGACCGGCGCATCGCTGCGCGACTCCAGCGCAAAGATCGCCTTCGAGTAGTCCTCAATCGCCGGCGAACGCGACAGCTCCTTGGTAGCCATAAACCAAGAGTATGGCAAGCCAAGAGATTAGTCAAGGCATCTCAGAAACCAGAGGCGTGGCGCCCCTTATCAGCGGTGCTGCGCCTGTAACTTCTCGACGAGCGTGTTGAGCACCCCGTCCTGCACCGCGAGGTGCTCCTGGATCTTCACGGACGGCCGCTGGTGTGGGGTGGGCGCCGAGCACGCCACTTGCGATGATCAGCGCGGCGGTCGCCGCGACCTCCGGGGAGGCCTGTAGTGTCGCCGTGTGACATTCAGAATCACGACGCATTCAGGCCACGCGGCTCCTGCCGACGCTATCGATTTGTTGTGGCAGAGGCTCAGCGTCAGCGGGGAGGAGGCCCGGTTTGCCAGGGTCGGCGCCGAGATCAGGGCCACCTGGTCAGAGGATGAGCCGATCTGGGTGGAGCGCGATGAACGGGAGGGGATCGGGCGCCACGCCGTGTTGAGCATCGTGGACGACGTCTGCGCGAGCGCACCGGAGCTCGAGTCGGATTGGTTCGCCGTCGGCCCGCTTGGCTGAACGCTGGCCCGGCGATGGATGACGCGCGCGGTCGGCGTCAGCTGACCTGGGCCGGGTGTCGTGGCCCATTGGCGCTGAGCTGACGGGAGGCGAGGAGCGTCTCGATGCTCTGTGGGGGGACGGGTTGGCCGAGCAGGTAGCCTTGGGCCATCTGGCAGCCGAGCTGTTCGAGGACGGTCAGCTGGGCTTCGTCTTCCACGCCCTCGGCGATCACCTTCAGCGAGAGAGACTCGGCCACGCCGAGGATGGCCTCCAGCAGATCGCGGCTGCGGCCCCCGTCGTTCAACGCCGCCACGAAGCCGCGGTCGATCTTGAGGATGTCGACCGGCATGCGTTGCAGGTGGGAGAGGGAGGCGTATCCGGTGCCGAAGTCGTCGAGCGCCAGGCGAACGCCGAGGCTCTTGATCTCGCGCATGCGCTCGTAGGCGCCGGGCACGTCACGCATGAGCGCGGTCTCTGTGATCTCGACGGTCAGCGAGGAGGGTGCGATCCCGGATGTCTGCAGGGCGCGCCTGACTTCCTCGGCGAATCCCCTGTGGCTGAGCTGATGCGCGGATACGTTGACCGCGATCTCGAGGCCCTGCGCGGCCCACGTCGCCGCCTGGCGGCAGGCCTCCTCGAGGATCCAGCGGCCGATCGGCGCGATCATCCCGCTCTCCTCGGCCAGTCCGATGAAGCTGTGGGGGGCCATGACGCCGCGCGTCGGATGCCGCCAGCGGATGAGCGCCTCCACGCCGACCACCTCGTGTGTGGACAGGTCGAGGATCGGCTGGTAGAGCAGGAAGAACTGTCGCTGCTCGAGCGCTGTGCTCAGTTCGGCCTCGAATCCCAGGCGTGCCCGCATGCCCGCCTGCATGCTCGGGTCAAACAGCGTGTGGCGGTCCTTGCCGGCCGCCTTGGCGGAGTAGAGCGCCAGGTCCGCGTCGCGCAGGAGCCCTTCCGCGGTGTCGTACCGTCCGATCGCCACGCCGATGCTCGCGGTCACCGAGCAGGCGTCGCGGACGCCGTCGAGGTCGACGGGCTCGCGCAGCGACGCGGTCATGCGGTCGGCGAGCCGCTCGAGCGTCGCTTCCTCGGTGGAGCATTCGACCAGCACGACGAACTCGTCTCCGCCGAGACGACCGACGGTGTCCTGATCGCGCACCGCGCTCTGCAGCCGTCCGCCGACGACCCTCAGCAGCTCATCGCCGGCCGCGTGCCCGAGCCTGTCGTTGACGTGCTTGAAGCCGTCGATGTCGACGAACATGGCTCCCGCGAGGATGCTCTCCTCCCGCGCGCCTCGCGCCAGCATCCGCTCGGCTCGGTCGAGCACCAGCGCGCGGTTCGGCAGCCCGGTGAGCGGGTCGTGGAGGGCCATATGGGAGAGCTCGCGGTTCTTCTGGGAGAGCTCGCGGGTCTGTTCGCGCACGAGCGAGCGCGCCCGCCTGCGCCCGGTCCCGAGGACCAGCACGAGCAGACCGAGCAGCGCGCTCAGCAGGATCCCCCCGGCCAGCAGGGCGAACGCGTCGCGGTCGGCGAGCACGCCGCTCGCCGTCTCACCGCCGAAGCTCTCCAGGGTCCAGCCGTTGTGCAGGCTGATCGTCGTGCTCTGCGCGTCGCGTGGGGCGCTCCCGCTGGCGAACGAGACGTGCGTTCCGGCCGAGTCATAGCGGAACAGGACCGCGACGTGCGGGTGGCCTTCCAGGGCTCGCGCCAAGATCACCTGGGGCTCGAGCCGCTCGCCGAGCCAGCCCACGAACGCGCTGCGCCTGCCGGCAACGGTCGCGGGCGTGCTCCCGCCGCGGTACACCGGCGTCTCGATGCCGAGGGTGGTGGAGGCCCCGTCGCTGAACGGCCCGTACAGTGCCTGTCCCGAGTCGCGCGTCGCGAACAGCGCGGGGGCGAACGCGCAGTAGTCCAAACCGGCAGGCAGGTAGCTGGCGGCGTTTCTCGCCAGCCCGGCTACCGCAATGCAGTAGTGGGGCCGCTTCCCCGCCGGGAGCACCCGCAGGCGCCCGGCGGGCGCCGGCGAGAGCTCTCCCAGCGCCCGCATCGGATGTGTTGCCATCCACGCTTCGAAGGCCCGCAGGCGCGACGCCGCCACCAGCACCACCAGGCCGATGTTCTCGAGCTCGGGGTATCGCCGCATCGCATGCACCGATCCGGCCCACCTGTCGAAGCCCGCCGCGCTCGCGTGCGGGTCGCCGCTGATGAACGCGCTCGCGCTGACGACGAGGTCTTCCTCGTGCTGGATCGCCAGCCTCAGGGTCGAGGCGATCTCGGTCGAGGCCAGATGCGAGGCGAGCCGCCCCCGCTGCGCATCGGAGTGGGCCACCGCCCGTGCCCCGAGCACGGCCGCAAACACCCCCGCAAGCACCAGGACGACGGCGACCACCACCCACACGCCCCCACCACGACCAACCACCGACACCACACGATCCAGTCCGCCGATACGCGCCCTGGACCGCCCCGCCGGTGCAGATTGCGGGACGGCGGGCGACTCACGGGTTTGGGTGTCAGGCACGCGGTCTCATCCTCGTATGGACAGCTCGTGGCAATCGCGGAGGGCCTCCTCACGCGCTTCCGTCCTATCGGCAGGTCGCGCTCGCGGCCCCTCGGTACTTACCGTCAGACCGCACGTGGCAAACTACGGTTCAGCTCATAGTCAACCCGCCGAGATGGGGATCGAAGCCACGGAATTCGAAGACGAGCGGATCAACCGCGAAGCCTGCGACGCGCTCGAAAACACGACGGTCGACGTCAACGAAAAGACCGGCGAAGTGACATCAAGATCAAGAGCGCTGGATCGGTGAAACTGCACATCCACCTCAACAGGGCGGGCAAGAAGCTGCTGGCTCAGATGAAGCGCAAGCACAAGCGCGCCCACGTCACGATACGCCTGCAGTTCAAGCGCTGACACGTCGAGCGAGGCGCTTGGCCACGGGGACGCTTTGCTGCTCTGTTGCGGCCGGGGTCGTTGAGCTGCTACCGTTGATACATCAGGTTGGGTGATTCGCCCAACATCGCAGTGCCAGCGCTCGTAGCCTTGCTAAAGCATCTCCGCGTTCGCAGCACACAACGACGCCGGAGGAAACAATGGCTACAGGAACAGTGAAGTGGTTCAGCGACGACAAGGGATTCGGGTTCATAACGCCCGACGATCAGTCCAAGGACCTGTTCGTTCATCACAGCGCGATCGTCGGTGAGGGCTATCGCTCGCTCGCCGAGGGCGCGAAGGTCACATACGAGTCGGAGGCTGGCGATAAGGGCCCCAAGGCCGTCAACGTCCAAGCCTCCTAGGCCCTTTCGCGTCTGTCTGTCTGTCTGTCTGTCTGTCTGTCTGTCTGTCGTGAAGGGCGACAGACGCGGGCCTGTCTGGAGATACCCATGTCGCAGCAGTCCGCTGGCGATGACACCACAGTCATCGAGCACGAGGCAGTCGATCGCCTCGCCAATATCGTCGTAACCGTCGTACCGGTCGCCCTCCTGGGCCTCGCGATCTGGCTGGCGTGGGGTGGAACTCTCCACTGGCAGGACCTCGTCGTCCTCGCGATCAGCTACATCGTCACCGGCGTGGGGATAACGGTCGGCTTCCACCGTCTGTTCACTCACCGCAGCTTCAAGACCAGTCGTCCGCCGGCGCTGCGCGCGCTGTTTGCCGTGTTCGGATCCGCGGCGGTCGAGGGGCCCGTGATCGAGTGGGTATCCACCCATCGCAAGCACCACCGTTTCAGCGACCTTCCCGGCGATCCTCACAGTCCTCACACCGATCACGGTGCCGGCTGGCGAGGCGCGCTCAGGGGGCTCTACCACGCCCACGTCGGCTGGATGTTCCGCGGCGTGGATCGCGCGAGCGCCGAGCGCTACGCCAAGGACCTGCTCGCTGACCCCGTGATCCGCGTGGTCGATCGTACCTTCCTGTTGTGGGTGGCTCTCGGGCTGGCGTTCCCCTTCGGGCTTGGAGTCGCGCTGACCGGGTCGGTCATCGGCGGCCTGACCGGCATGCTGTGGGGAGGAGCCGTTCGCATTCTGTTCCTGCACCACGCGACCTTCTCGATCAACTCTCTGTGTCATTTCTTCGGGCGGCGGCGCTTCGTCACCGGCGATCACTCGCGCAACCTCGCCTGGCTTGCCCTCCCGACTTTCGGTGAGGCGTGGCACAACAACCACCACGCCTTCCCGACATCCGCGCACCACGGTCTCACCCGCTGGCAGCTGGATCCCGGTGGATGGCTGATCGACGGTCTCGAGCGGGCCGGGCTCGCGTGGGATGTCGTGCGCATCTCCACGGGCATCCAGCGGGCAAAGCTCGCATCCGAGCCAAGCTGAGCACCGGCTGATGCCACAGCCGCCGGTGTCGGGCTCGCGGCCATGCGGGCTCAAACTACCGCGGGGACCTGGCTTCCCGCCACCGCGTCGACCAGCATTGGAGACTGCCGCTGCTCGTCCAACCGACTTCTCGGTCGCAACGATCGACGGGCTCGCTATCGAGACGATCTTGGCCCAACCTCACAGCAGTACATTTCGCAATACGCGTCGCTTGCTCGAAGCGCGCTCTATCCAAGGAGACCGGCCCATGATGAGCGACGTCCCGCAACAGCAAAGCCATGCCCAGCTCGGTGATCCGGATGCTCACGCGGACGAGGTGGTGCTGGCTCGCTTCCCGTGGCTGACCAACCGCCGGATCGTGCTCTTTGTGCTGGGGTGGATGCTCCTGTTCGGGGTGATCAGCGCGTTCATCTCCAATCCGTTCCAGAGCGAGCCGAGCGCCACCGCTAGCCCGAACTACTGGCACGTGATGTTCCTGCACGGCCTGCTGATCGGGATGGTCGCGCTCGGCGGGCTCCTCGCCTGTCAGGTGTTCGAGCTTCAGTCGAAGCATGTGCGGGTGTGGATCGCGCTCGGGGCGCTCGCGGCGACGATCCCGGCGGCGGTCGGGGGGATCTTCGACAAGGGCGTGCCGGGGTATGAGGTGCCGATGTGGATCCAGATCGCCGGCTTCTTCGCGCTCGACGAGATCCTGCTGACGTTGCTGGTCGGGTTCGTGCTCGAGTACCGTCGCCGCGTGCCCGTGTCTCGTACGCTGCCGTTCCTGGGCGCGACGCTTGCCACTGCCTCTTTGCTAGTGGCCGCTGTGATGGGACATCTCGCCGGCTGGCTCTTGGAGTTCGGCCTGAAGCCGGGGATCCTCCGCTCGTTCGCCAAGTCGATCGGCTATACCAAGGCAAGCGACTGGTCCACCGCGCTGATCGTGTCGCACTCGCACCAGATCGCAGTCGCGTCGATGGCGCTGATCGTGACGCTCCTCGCGCGCCAGTTCGGATACGAGAGCCTCACCGGAGCCCCACGCCGGGTCGCGCGGGTCGGGCTGATCATGGTCTCGATCGGCGTGATCGCCATGAGCTACGTGTACGTGCGTGCGGGCTTCAGCACCTGGGCGCCGCCGGCCTGGTTCACGTCCCACGGCGGGGCGAACGGGATCGCCAGCGACGACGTGATCACCGGCGTGTTCGTGATGTTCGGCGGGCTGCTTATCGTGGGGTCGTTGGCGGTCGGCAAGCTGGCTTCGCTCGCTCGCTGGCCCGTCCGCGCAGCAGGGGTCTGGTCATGGGTGCTCAGCTTCGCCACCGTTGCCATCGCCGGCTACACGATTGAGCTCAACGAGACCCACTTCGGCGCCGGCGACCCGCACGCCAAGGGCGCCGCCAATGACGCCGTATTCACGTGGCTTCACCAGGACCTCGGACTGTTCCTGCTGCCCACCCTGGCGCTCGTGATGGTGATCGTCGAGCGGCTCGTCGCCTCCCGCCACCACGGCCTGATCGGGCGGGCGATCATCACCGGGACGTCGATCGGGTTCATCGGCTCAGTCGTGTACGTGTTCGTGGACACCGCACGGCACGGACCCGGCTACGTGATCACCTCGGTTGGGCTGGCGGTCGTCGGCGCCACGCTGCTGGCAACGATCTGGTGGGGAACGATCCGCACCGGCCCGCCGCGACCGCTGGGAGCACCAGGCGGCTCAGCCCCGGCACATCCCGTGCCCGGCACAAGCGCCTGATCGCTCTCCAGCAAGAGCGTCGCACCACGACGAGCAGTGGGCGTGGCAGTGGCGCGAACCGGCGTCGCACCCCGGTTCTCGTGCGCTTTCTTGGGGTCGTTACCGCGAGGGTGTGGTTCGACGGGGTGCACTCTCCTCGGCGATGGCCTCGCGTAGCGCCTGTGCGAAGGCTCTTGGTTGGAAGTCGAACAGCTCCATTCCTGACGGGTCGCTGACGGTCGTGTCGGTGGAGAGCCCCTCGATCAGTGGTCTCGCGACCCCTGCGTCGACGGGTGTGATGAGCCCGATCCAGTGGGAGGAGAGCCACGGTGTCAGCAGTGGCACCGGGATGCGTGGGCGGCGGCGCAGTCCCAACGCGTCAGCCATCTCATCGAGCATCTCGCCGTATGTGAGAATCTCAGGCGATCCGATCTGGATCTCGCGGGAGCGCGTCTGTGGAATCCGAGGAGCCTCGATGAGGTAGCGCAGGACGTCGCCGATGCCGATTGCCTGGGTGGGTGTGGAGAGCCACGAGGGGGCGAGCATCACCGGTAGGCGCTCGACGAGCGAGCGCAGCGTTCGGTAGCTCTCCGAGCCAGCGCCCACCACCATGCCTGCACGAAACCAGGTAAGCGGTGGTCCCTGATCGCGCAGGATCTCCCCGACGCGCAGCCGCGAGCGCAGATGCTGGGACGCGGGACGACCACCGAGACCGCCCAGATAGACGACTCGCTCGATGCCGGTGGCGAGTGCGAAGCGGGCGAAGTTCGAAGCCGCGATCGCGTCACGCTTCTCATAGTCGGAGTCGCCCCCGCGGCCCATCGAGTGGACGAGATAGTAGGCCGTCGTATAGCCGTCGCCGATCGCGCTCAGGGAGCTCGGGTCGAGCATGTCGGCGCGATGCACCGTGATGGCTGGATCGAAGCTGACCCGGCTCGGGTCGCGGGCGACGCACCCGACGGGCTCGCCGAGCGCGTGAAGCTCGCGCACCAGCCGGCTGCCTACGTAACCAGAAGCCCCGGTGACGAGCGAGTGAGCCATGCAGAACGAATCAGCATACGCTGCGCGGCCCCCGTTCGGCGGGGGTGAGCATCGCCGCGAGCGTGTGGCGCTGTCGGTCGGTCATTGACCCGATGGTCTTCGTCTCGGACATGGGGACCTGGGCCAGGAGCTTGCGGCAGCGTGTCTGACCCCAGCGGCGCTGGCTCACCAGCAGGTCGGCCACCGCCATGCCGTCCGCCTCGGAGGGGCAGTAGAGGATCACCTCGGCCACGCCGATCTTGCCGAACGCCACCCTGCGCTTGATCTCGGCGCGGGCTAGGCGGACCTCATTGGCGCGCTGGAGGGCACGCATATATTGGGGCCCGTCCGCCCGGCCGGCAGGGGCAATTGTCGCTGTCGCGTTCATGTTTCAGTCTCCCCGTTGGCGTCGCGAGGCTCCCGCGGCGCGCAACATGCTTGCTTGATAGTGACGAGTGTGCGATCACCATGACTGTTTGAGATCAAGCTGCGAACGATTCGCGGCTGGCCCGGTACATCACCCTGCAAACAGTGTCCTTGGGGCGAGCCCCGAACGGTCATTTCGAGAGCGCTCCTGGAAGCTACAGCCAGCGTGGGTGCTCGGTCAACCGCACGCACGTGGTTCGTGCGCTAAACGCGGTCTTTTCCTGTTGCGGGAGGACTTGTGAGAAAATGGACAAGTCCCGAGGGCAGCTCGAGCGCCGGGCAAGGCCGGGCCGAGCGCGCGGTCTGCGCCCCTAACAGCGGCACATATCGTCGCGCCTCTTTATGCATAGCTCGACTTTGCCGCACGGGCGGAACGATCCCCGCGACCGATTGACGCCTCAGTGGGTGCATGCTAACTTCCCTGAACCGGCAAGGGTTCGAGGAGCCTTCATGGTGCCTCAGACTAGGCGGAGTACCAGAAACGGCGGACGCAGTGGCCTCACTGGCCACGACGGGAGCTGAACAAGGTGGAAGCGCCACAGGCGGATCGGACACCTCACCTCGTCGGAGGGCATCTGCTGGCGGCGATCTCCACCAGCGTCGTCGGCATCCTGCGCGAGCACTACGGGCGCGGCCCGATGAAGGCCAAGACCTACGCGCTCGACGACATAATCATCGTCGTCATGCGCGGCAGCGGCTTCACGCCGCTCGAGCAGACGATTATGGACAGCGGCGAGCCCGAGCATGTTGTCGCGATGCGTGAGGACTTCCAACGCGTGATGGCCGAGCGCTACAAACACACGATCGAAGAGCTCACCGACCGTAAGGTCCTCGCGTTCCTCAGCCAAGCCCACGTCGAGCCCGACATCACGATGGAGATCTTCTTCGTCGACCGTCCGCTCGACGGCTTTGGCGCGCTCGAGATCGTCCAGCCCGACTAGCGACAGCCGCAGCCCCGGGGCCCGCTGGAGCGCGTCTAGGAGTCACGCCAGCGCTGTCTCGCCGCTGTCGTCTTCATCCACGATGGGGTCGCCGGCGAGCAGCTCATGCTCGATAGTGCGACGGACAATGGGCATATGCCCGCTTGCGCTCCGCAACGCGGCAGTGTCCGGGCCGATGCGCGTCAGTGCTCACCTTCATCCTGAGCGGCACTGGCCGCGGCCTCTCGCGAGACGCCTGCTCGCGTGGGTATCCGACAGCGAGGGGCCTCTCGAAGGCGGGCGAGCTCCAGATCGGGACGGCGCGACTCCTCCCTTCCTCCGGGCCTCCTCGTAGCAATCATCCGCAGGCGAATCGGATGCCGGCAAAACCGAGAGCGTAGGATTGTCTG
>Ga0208043_1000450_pt1 | contig 18533 bp, 18 predicted proteins | sample Sb_taG_12_FD_187710 | JGI IMG/M metagenome (GOLD analysis project Ga0208043, IMG submission 187710) | Peat soil microbial communities from Weissenstadt, Germany - Sb_50d_9_AC metaG (SPAdes) (version 2) | ecosystem: Environmental > Terrestrial > Soil > Wetlands > Peat | place: Germany... | reverse complement strand
TGGCGGCGGTTCCGGGATCGGGAACTTCGGACGCGCCGGCGGAGTCGGCGGAGCCCGCGCGGGCGGTCTCGGGACTGGCGCGGGCCGGGGCGGGGTAACAGGGGCTGGCGCCGGCACGGGGGCCGGCGCCAGTACGGGGGCCGGCACCGGCACGGGGGCCGGCACCGGCACGGGGGCCGGCACCGGCACGGGGGCCGGCACCGGCACGGGGGCCGGCACCGGCACGGGGGCCGGGCACGGTGGCGGAGCTTTCGGGGCGGCGGGTGGCACGGGCAACTTCGGCGACCTGGCGCACCGGGCCGGAGGTGCTGGCGGTTTTGGCGGCCAGGCGGGTATCGGGCGGATGTTCGGCTCGACGCTCGGCGGCCAGATCTCCTGGCTCATCCCGTTCGCCGCCATCGCGCTGATAGGGACCCTCATCCTCATCGGCCGGCGCCCGAGGACAGACCTCGCGCGGGCCAGCGTGCTGGTGTGGGGCGGCTGGTTCGTGCTGGAGTTCCTGGTGCTCAGCTTCCAGCAGGGCACTCAGCATCCGTACTACGTCAGCGCGATGGCTCCGCCGATCGCCGCGCTGACCGGCATCGGCGCGGTGGCCTTCTACCAGGCGTACCGCCGCTCCGACTGGTGGAGCCTGGTGCTGCCCCTGGCGATCGCCGGGACCGGCGCGTGGGCCTTCGTGCTGCTGCGCCGCACCCCCGGCTGGAACTCGTGGCTGCCCTGGACGGTCGCCGCGGCGACCGCGGTGGCGGTACTCGCGCTAGCGCTGGCCTGGCGGCGAGCCCGGGGCGCCGCGGGTAGACCGGGCGGGCCGCCGGAGCGGGCTGGGAGACCGGCCCGCGGGCGCCTCCTCGCGGCGGCCGGGGTAGCTGGCCTGATCGCGGTCCTGGCGGGACCCGCGGCGTACGCGATGACGCCGCTGTCGCAGGCGATCGCGGGCAACAACCCGGTCGCCGGACCGACAGCGGGCGGCGCGGCCGGCGGCTTCGCGGGCGGCCTGGCCGGCTTCGCGGGCGGCCTGGCCGGTGTCGGGGGCGGCGCGGGCAGGTACGGTGGCGGACTTGGCGGGGCGGCGAGCCAGCAGATGATCGCTTACCTGGAGGCGCACCGCGACGGCGCGACCTGGCTGGTCGCGGTGCAGGGTTCGTCGGCGGCCGCGTCGATCATCCTCCAGACCGGCGGCGTACCGGTGATGGCCATGGGCGGGTTCAGAGGCACCGATCCAGCGCCGACACTCACCCAGATTGAGCAGTACGTAAAGCAGGGCAAGCTGCACTACGTGCTGGCCGGAGCCAGAGGCGGCATCGGCGGGGGCGGCATCGGCGGGGGCCGTGGCGCCGCAGGCGGCGGAGGCGGGGGCGTCGCTTCGGTTCTCTCGTGGGTCGAGCAGAACTGCACGGCGGTGCCCGCGTCCGCTTACAGCAGTTCAGCGAACAGCGGTGCCGTGACCGGCACCGGAGGGCTCTACCACTGCGGCTAAGCCATCGGAGTCCGGAGCGATCGACCTGGGCGAGGCGAGCACCAAGGCCGTTCGGCCGAATCACCGCGGGGCCGGCGGGTCAGGCGGCGGCGGTGAGGTAGCTGACGACCACACCCCCGATCATCTGCCGGTAGTGGTCGCGGCGGCCCGGCCGGCCGGGTACTCCGCGCCTGCTATCCCCCTCGCTGAGGCAGAACACGCGTTCTACACCGCGCGCGAGGCCCCGGGCAATACCTGGATCAGGCTCTCGGACGCCAGGTCTGACAGCACGGCGGCGAGGCTGTCGTCGTCCGCCGGGATGCCGGCCTCGGGATGGCCGAGGCCGTTCAGCAGGACAAACCGGATGCCGCTCCGGTATTTCTTGTCGCGCAGCCACGCCTTGCGCAGCGCGTCCAGGTCGAACCGGCCGGCCACAGGCAGCCCGAGGCCGGTGAGCAGCTGCCTGTGCAGGCTCACCAGATCCGCGGAAATCCGCCCTTGCCGGCGGGCGAGGTAGGCGGCGGCCATCATGCCCATCGCCGTGGCTTCCCCGTCGTCGACTGTGTCTGGCCCGCTCACCTGCTCGATAGCATGACCGAACGTGTGCCCGTAGTTCAGCTGCAGGCGATCACCCCGCTCCCGTTCGTCACGCCCGACGATCTCCGCTTTGACCCGCACGCTGCGGGCGACCATATCGGCCAGCGTGTCCACGTCACCGTCCACCAGTTCGGCCGCGTGGTCACTGAGCAGCGAGACCAGGCCGCCCCCGCTGATCAGCGCGTGCTTGACCGCCTCGGCGAGACCGGCGCGGTATTCCCGGGCCCGCTGCCCGGACGGGACCGTGACGTCGGCCACCACGGCCACCGGCTGATGGACGGTGCCGACCAGGTTGCGGCCCTGCGGCAGGTTGAGCGAAGCCTTGCCGCCGATGGCCGAGTCCGCCTGCGCGGCCAGCGTGGTCGGCACCAGGGCCAGCGGCATGCCACGGTTGTAGGTGGACGCCACGAAGCCGGCGATGTCGCAGACCACCTCGCCGCCGACGCCCACGATCAGGTCATCCTTGTGCACGGCGTACTCGGCTAGCTCGCCTGCCACCCGCGCCACGGTGGCCAGGTCCTTGGCCGCCTGGCGGTCGGGCACCTCGATCAGGTGCACGTCGAGGTCGGTCCGGCGCAGCGCGTTCGTCACCGTGACCGCCGCCGGGTCATCGACGGCCGCGGCCAGGAGCACGGCGGTCCTAGCGTAAGGAAGGGCGGGAAGCAGCCGGTCAACCTCGGACAGCAGCCCAGGGCCGACGTAGACGTTATAGGTGCCGCCGGTGCAGGACACCAGGACGGTCGAGGTTCCCCGCGGCAGCGCGGGGACCCGGACCAGCTGAGCGAGGACGTCCTGGCTGACGGCTTCCGGGCGGCGGCCGTCGGTGGCCACAGTCAGCGTGGCCACCGACTCGTAAACCAGCAGCCTGCTCTGGTAGAGACCTTCGAGGTCCGGCCGGCCGAGCATCGGCCGGTACTGGTCGCCGGCCACTCGCAGCATCGCCTCTTGATAGCCCACGCGCAGGTAGACGACCTGTACGGACTTGAGCCGCACCGCGGTAACCGGATGATTAGCCGCACCGCCGCCGAGCGCGAGCACGGCCTCTGGCCCGTTGATCAACTCGGCGACCACCTGGTGCTCGATCTCACGGAACGCGGGTTCTCCGTCCTCGGCGAAGATCTGCCGGATCGCGCGCCCGGTCCGTTGCTCGATGACCAGGTCGCTGTCGACGAACGGCAGCCCGAGGCGCTCGGAGAGCAGGTGCCCCACGGTGGTCTTTCCGGCCCCCATGAAGCCGACGAGTACGATCACGATTTCGCAGGCTCCTTGGCTTCTTCGGCGGCCAGCCCGGCGATCGCCTGCGTGATCACGTGGACACCTCCTGGTACGCCTCCCACAGGAGTTCCTCCGACGGGTCGTCGAGAATCGAGGGACGGGCCAGGCCGTCGAGGACCACCAGCCGCAGCCGCGCGCCGCGGGCCTTCTTGTCCACGCCCATGGCCTCGCGCAGCGACGGCCACACCCCGGCCGGGTACGCCGTGGGCAGGCCGACGCTGGCCAGCAGTTCTCGGTGCAGAGAGGTTACCTGCGGGTCGAGCCGGCCGGCCAGCCGGGCCAGCTCGGCGACGTACACCATGCCGATGGCGACCGCGTTCCCGTGCCTGAACCGGTAGCCCTCCACCCGCTCGATGGCATGGCCGAGTGTGTGCCCGTAGTTCAGGATCTCCCGCAGGCCTTGTTCGTTCAGGTCCTTGGAGACCACCTCGGCCTTGACGGCGATGGCGCGCTCGATCAGCTCGCGGGCGTGAACGCCGTGCGGGACCGCGGCTCCCTCCGGGTCTGCTTTTACCAGGTCGAGGATGACCGGGTCGGCGATGAAACCGGTCTTGATCACTTCGGCCAGGCCGCTGACGTAGTCCTCGCGCGGCAGTGTCTCGAGCGTGACCAGATCGGCGAGCACGCCGGCCGGCGAGTGGAACGCGCCGACCAGGTTCTTGCCCTCGGGGATATCAATCGCGGTCTTCCCGCCCACCGCGGCATCGGCCATGCCGAGTAGCGTCGTCGGGACCAGGACGGTCGCGACGCCACGGAGCCAGGTCGCGGCGACGAAGCCGGCCAGGTCGGTGGCCGCTCCCCCGCCGATGCCGACCAGGCAGTCGGACCTGGTCACGCCGTGCTTGGCCAGCCGGGACCAGAGCCCGGCCGCCACGTCGACGGTCTTGGCCGCCTCGCCGTCGGGCACCGGTTCGGCGTGCACGCGGAAGCCGGCCGCGGTGAGCGCGCCGCAGGCCGGGCGGGCGATCTCGCCGAGCCCTTCGGCGTGGATGACCACGACGGTGCGGGCGTGCTCGGGCACCAGGCCGGGCAACTCGCCGAGCACGCCGATGCCGACGACTACCTGGTACGGCCGACCGCCGCCGGAAGGCGTGACGTCGATCCTGGTCGCGGTCAATTCTTCGTGATCCTTGCGAGTTCGGCCGCGAGCTCGTCCGGGTCTCGGTCGTCGGTGGGTACCGTTACCGCGGCGAGCCGCTGGTAGATCGCGTCGCGCTCGTCCAGCATGGCCCGCAGGCGGCCACGCGGGTTGCCGGGGACCACGACCCGGGGCCGGTCCAGGCCGATCCGCCGGGCGACGGTGCCGAACTCCGCGGACAGGTAGACCACGGGCAGGCCGTCGAGCAGGTGCTGGATCCCGGCGTCGAGGACCGCGCCGCTGCCGAGGGCCAGCACCCCGCCGCGCTGGCGCAGCGCGCCGAGCGCGTTGGCGGCCGCGGCGCGCTCGAGCTCGCGGAAGGTCTCCTCCCCGTTCTCGATGAAGATGTCGCTGACGGGCTTGCCCGCCGCCGCGCCGACCTCGGCGTCGGTGTCGCGGAATTCCACCCCTAGCCGGTCCGCGAGCAGCGGGCCCACCGCGGACTTGCCCGCGCCGGGCGGGCCTATCAGCACCACGAGGGGCCTTCGGGTCTCCTGGGGCTGCTGGCTGTCCTGGGTCTCCTGGGTCTCCTGGGTCATGAGATCACCAAGGCCTTGAGGTAACTCTCGGCGTTGCGGCGCATCTCCTCCACCGAGTCGCCGCCGAACTTCTCCACCGCGGCCTCGGCCAGCACCAATGCGACCATCGCCTCGGCCACCACGCCCGCCGCGGGCACCGCGGTGGCGTCGCTGCGCTGGTTGATCGCCTTGGCCGGCTCGCCGGTGCTGGTGTCGATGGTGTCGAGCGCGCGCGGCACCGTCGAGATGGGCTTCATCGCAACCCGCAGCCGGATCACCTCGCCGGTGCTCATCCCGCCCTCGATGCCGCCCGCCCGGTTGGTGCGCCTGGTTACGCCCTGGGGCGTGGTCTCGATCTCATCGTGGGCCACCGACCCGCGCCGGCCCGCCGTGGTGAAGCCGTCGCCGACCTCGACGCCCTTGATGGCCTGGATGGACATCAGCGCGCCGGCCAGCCGGGCGTCGAGCCGCCGGTCCCAGTGGGTGAAGCTGCCAAGCCCCGGCGGCAGCCCGAAGGCCAGCACCTCGACCACCCCGCCGAGCGTGTCACCCGCCTTCTTGGCCGTGTCGATCTCGGCCACCATGGCCGTGCTCGTTTTCGGGTCGAAGCAGCGCACCGGATCTACGTCGATGGCGGCGGCGGCGTCCGGGCCGGGCATCACCTCGCCGGGGATCCTCACCGAGCCGAGCGCGACCACGTGGCTGAGAACCTCGATACCGAGGACCTGGCTGAGCAGGCGCCTGGCCACCTCGCCGAGCGCCACCCGAGCGGCCGTCTCCCGCGCGCTGGCCCGCTCGAGGATGGGACGGGCGTCGGTATGGCCGAATTTCTGCATGCCGGCCAGGTCGGCGTGGCCGGGCCGCGGCCTGGTCAGCGGCGCGTTCCTGGCCTGGCCGTCCAGCGTCACCAGGTCCACTGGGTCGGGTGACATGACCGTCTCCCACTTGGGCCATTCGGTGTTCGCGATCCTGATCGCAACCGGGCCGCCGAGCGTGCGGCCGTGCCTGACGCCCCCGGTCAGCTCGACCTCGTCCTGCTCGAACGCCATCCGCGCGCCACGGCCGTAGCCGGCCCGCCTGCGGGCCAGGGCGGCGGCGACGTCCTCGGTGGTGACCCGCACTCCGGCGGGCACGCCCTCGCAGATCGCGACGAGCGCGCGCCCGTGCGATTCGCCTGCGGTCAGCCAGCGGAACATGCTCATGATCCTACGGGGTCGCGTGTGACAGTGAACTCGACGCCGCGGCGCAGCCGGCCCGCCAGCCGGGCCGCGATGCTGTTGGCAACCCGGTTCACCGCCGGCTGCCAGTCATCGGGCTGCCGGTCACCTGAGGCCAGGCGGAGCCGGACAGCGAGATCCGCCGGACGACTGGAGGCCAGGGTGAATCCTTCGATCACGGGCTCGTCGGCCACGGCCGCCTCAATTTCCGCCCGGAGGTCCGGATCCTCATGCGCGGGCGGGACCGGCTGCCCGGCGGCGAGCGCCTGGAGCCGGGCGCCCTCCACCGCGAGCGGCACCGGGCCGGCCACGTCGATGACCACCGCGCAGCCGTCGGCGACAGCCGCGCGGCACACCCGGCCGGCCTCCGCGGGCACCGGACGGGCGTTCGCACGCCAGCGGGCGAGCGTGTCGACGCTGGTGAACGCCAGCACGGCCGGTCTTCCGTCCCGCCCGATCAGGGTGGGCAGCACCATCTCGCTGTTCTTGTCCCTGTTGGCGGCAGAGGGGTCGGCGGCGGAGGGGTCGGCGGCGGAGGGGTCGGCGGCCAGGACCGCGACCACCGGGACGAGCAGCCGCGCCGCGGCCAGCGCGGTCAGCGCCGCCTGCTCGCTCTCCCGCCCGGCCTGGTACGCGGCCAGGGCTGCGGCCACGCGAGGGTCGGCGGCGCCGTTGTCATCGCGGAACTGCTGTCCGCCAGGGTTCAGATGCCCGGACACCTCACCGACCCTACGTCACCCGCCACCCCCGGCCGGTCAATCACCCGGCTGCGGTTACGTCATGTGGTGACTAGATAGATGCAAGGAGTAATGAATTCTCTGAATGCGTCACTTTCCAGCTAATGGCCGTCATTAACTCGGCACAATCGGATGAGCCGGGGATGTTCATGCGCACGCACACGGAAAGGAGCGTGGGTGACCCAGCCCGAGCGACTGGCCGCGATCGCACCGGGCACGCCGATGTGGAAGGCCGTGCCACCGCGCCTGGTCGGCCCGTACCTGACCGGACAGCGCACTGTGCTGGCCGGGTATGTGTACCGCGCCCAGGACGTCCGCTTCCACAACCCCGCCGAGGCCTACCTCGCCCTGAGCCTCGGCTGGGAGGACTCGGAATTCACGCCGCACATGAGCGAGATCTACCTGGTGGCCTGGCTGGCCAGGGCGATCGACGGCTACGTGCCAGCCGGCGGCCACGGTGTCCCCGAGTTCTACATCGAGCCAATCGCGATACCCGTCGGGGCGGGCATGTGCCGTCTCGGCCCGGACGGGGATCAGCTCGTGGCCCGCTATGACGGGCTGGCCTGGCAGAAGACGGAGCCGTAAGCCATGCGATACCGGCTCATGGCCACCTATCTCGGTGTCCCCTACCACGCGGGCCTCGGCCCCGACGGCAACGAGGCGACGCTGTTCTCCCCGGGCCCGCCGCCGGACGAGCTCGGCTTCACGGCCGCGGACGGGCACTGGCGCATGCAGGTCAGCGTCACCGACCTCGACGCGCTGTGGCAGTCACGCCTGGTCGGCGAGTACCGCGGCGAGCCCTGCCTGGTCCTCGATGACCTCGGCGACCGGCTGCACATCGTCTACCTGGGCCGCGATTCGGTCCGGGCCAGGCAGCTCGGCTACTGGGAAATCGACCGGGAGGTCTTCGAGGTCGTGGTGGCCCGGCAGGAAGTCACCGGGCTCACCGAGGAACGGGTGGAGTACCCGCTGGCCTCGGCCACGTTCCCGCCGTCGAACAGGGACCCGGTCCCTCAAACCGCCCAGCCGCGGCCGGAAGCGCCGGGCCGCGGGGCGCCGGCTCCGCAGGCTCCTGGCGGGCCGCCTCCCTCCGTCACCGAGAGGACCAGCCCGCTGCGGGTGGTGCCGCGGCCGGATTCGCGGCCTTCCGCGGAGCCGCCGGGCGGATACGCCGAGGCGGATCGCGCGTCGAGCACGCCGGACCGGGTCGCGGCCTGGCACGGCTCGCCCGAGACCGAACCCTGGTCAGAACCCCAGCCGGACCTCCGGTCCGATCCCAGGTCTGACCCGCGGGCAGACCCTCGGGCCGATCCCAGGTCTGACGCGCGGGCAGACCCCCGGGCCGATCCCAGGTCTGAGCCACGGGCAGACCCCCGGGCCGATCCCAGGTCTGAGCCACGGACTGAAGCCAGGTCTGAGCCACGGCCAGATCCTCAGCCTGAACTCAGTTCCGCGCCACGGCCAGATCCCCGGCCTGAGTCCTGGGCCGAGCCTGGGCCGTGGGCTGAGCCCGAGCCGTGGGCTGAGCCTGAGCCGCCGTCTGCCCCGCCGTCCGGGCGGCGCGCCGGGCGGCGGGTGCCTCAGTCGGTCTTTGCCGAACTCCTCAGCCTGGCCGCCATCCCGCACGCGGCGTACATGGTTGATGAGGAGGTGCCGGGCGCCATGTGCCTGGTCAAGGCGGACGGCGGCTTCGAGGTGTTCAGCCGTACCAACGACGCCCGGCTGGATGTGCACTTCTTCGAAGACGAGGAAGCGGCCTACTTCTACCTCTTTGGGGTGCTGGCGGCGGAAGCGGTGCGCAGCGGACGGCTGCGCCCCGGCACGCCCAACGGGCGTGCCAACGGATCGCGCGGGGCTGGCGTGCCCTCGGCCCCGCCGGAACAGGTTTCGAAGTACTTACGGCGCAAGAAGTTACCCAAATCGGCATCCCGGCCGGTTATCGTTAATTAGCCGGCGGGGCTGACGGTCCCCCGCTCCCCAAGCAGCCCCGCCGGCCTCCTTTAGCCCTAGTCCGCAAATTGGGATTTAAGGACCGCAGGCAAATCCCATTGCATTACTAGGCAAATGTGATTGATTTTCACTTCAGTCCCGATAGTCACAATCGCGGCGCCTGCATCCCCCACCTCAGCGCCTCGATCGGCGGACAGCGGTCCCAGTACTGTGGCGTACGTGGCTGATCCCCTAGCTGACGCGGCCCATGCTGAGGCGGGCGGCGAGTTCGCGGTGACCGCCGGGGTGGCCAGCCTGGCGGTCAGGGACCTGCTGCGCGGGACCCGCCGTCACGGCAAGGTCCTGGCGGTCCTGCCGCACGCCATCTACCTGGAATTCGCCGACGCCGTGCCCGAACCGCGAGTGATCGCGGTCTCGCCGCCGGATGCCATCAGGCTGCCGAACGCTATCATCACCGGTCCGTGGGAGGCGCGTCTCCCCGATCACCGGTCAAGCGCCGCGGAATGCTGGGCAGGCGGGAGCCGGGTGATGGCCTGCGGCCTCGATATCAGGATCGTCCGGTGGTGGGATCCCTCGCCGGTGTTCGGGCCGCTGTCCCGGGCCAGGCTCGATCACGGCTCGGGTGTTCTCGCCAGGCTCTACGCGGCGGCCGAACACGCGCCCGGCCTGGCGGGCCACGACGGACCCGGTCAGTTGGCGGCGTGCTGCGCGAGCGGCGACCTGGCCGGCGCGGTCGAGGCGGCCGAGCGCCTGGTGGGCCTCGGCCCCGGCCTGGTGCCGAGTGGCGACAGCGTGGTCAGCGGCGTGCTGCTCGCGCTACGACTGCTGGGCGGGGCCATCTCCGGCGGAACCAGGGCGGTATGGCTCGCGAACTGGCTCAGCGCCTCGGTGACATGTGACGCGGCGCAGCGGACCACCACGCTGGCGGCCTCGCTGCTGCACTGCGCGGCCAAGGGGCAGGCGGCGGCCGAGGTGTCCGCCGTGCTGCTGGGGATGGCGGGCCAGGAGCCGCTCGAGCGGGCGGCGGCCCGGCTGCTCGCGGCGGCCCAGGGCGTCGATCTCGCCTGGGGGCTGGTGGCAGGCTGCCGCGCGGCGCTGCTGCTGTCCGTATCCTGACCCTTTGGCATCCTCCCTCGCCTGAAGGCGGGGGATTCCAGCCCGTTCCTATCTATGGAAGGAGGACGAGCTGAGGTTCGCGGTTCACCCGCTCCGGCGACCCGGTGCGTCCCCGCGCAGTCACGGCGTGCCCCGCCGCGATATTGCGTGCCGCGTTCACATCAGCGTGGCAGGCGTATCCGCAGGCGGTGCAGGCGAAGACGGCTTGGCTCTTGCGCGACTTCGCATCCACCTGCCCGCACGCCGAGCACCGCTGGCTGGTGTACGCGTGATTGACCTTCTCGACCCTTCCGGGTGCCTTGTCCTGCAGGCGGCGGACCAGCAGCCCCCAGCAACTGCCCAGGATGCCCCGGTTCAGCCCGGCCTTGGCCCGGATGTTCCGGCCCGGCCGCTGCAAACTGCCTCTAGCGGAGCGGGTCATGCCGGTGATGTCCAGGTTCTCGACGCGGATCACGTCGAACTGGCGGGCGAGCCGGGTGCTGGTCTTTCCCGCCCAGTCCTTGCGGCGGTCGGCCTCTCGCGCCCGCAGCCTCGAAGCAGCGTGCTTGACTCGGCCGCGGCGCTGCGATCCTTTCCTGGCCCGCGCGAGCCTGCGCTGCAATCTCCCCAGTCGTTTCCGCTCGCGGCCGGACAGGCCCGGAACGTGCAGCAACTCACCGGTGGACAGGGCAGCCGAGACGGCCACGCCCCGGTCGATCCCGACGACCTCGCCGGTGACGGGCCCAGGCACCGGGTCCGGGATCACGGCGAAGGCGACATGCCAGCGCCCGGCCCGGTCCCGGGTGATCCGGCAGGACTTCGCATCTGCCGGGACGGGACGGGACCAGCGGAACCGCACCCACCCGGCCTTGGGCACCCGCACCGCGCCCCGATTCCGGCTGAGGCGGCGCACGTCACCGGGCTTGAGGGCAACGATCCGGAACCCCTCATCGCGCCCGGCCTTCCGCCACGTGGGGCGGCGATGTGTGCCGGCGAAGAAGTTCGCCATCGCCTGGGCGTGGTCGCGGATCGCCTGCTGCTGCACGATCACGCTGCCCTCGGCCAGCCACGGGTTAGCCTCCCGCGCGGCGGTCAGCTGTCGGCACCGCTCGGTGAACCCGGGCATCGGGTCGCGTCCGGCACGCCACCAGGACTCCTGCTCCACGCACAGGTTCCACACATACCGGGCGTCCGCGCAGTGCCGCAGCAGTGTTGACTCCTGCGTTTGGGTTGGCTGGATCCGGTACCGAGACATACGAACAGTATAGCGAAAACGTCATCATAAAGGAGAGAAACATGCATGCCTGTTCCGCGTTTCCCCGCCCCGAAGTGCCGGGCATCCACGCTGGAGGTACCCGGTGATTGTTCCGCTTACCGGACTGCAGCACGAGATTGAAGCCGGCCCTTACCGCGCCACGGTGACCGAACTCGGTGCCGGGCTGCGTGAGCTGGCCTTCCGCGGCCAGCCGGTGATCGCGGGCCACGAGCCGGACGAGCTGCCGCCGGCCGGCGCGGGCCAGCTACTGACCCCCTGGCCGAACCGGGTCGATGGCGGTCGGTACTCCTTCGGCGGCACCGAATACCAGCTGGCCCTCACCGAGCCTGCCCGGGCGAACGCCATCCACGGCCTGACCCGCTGGATGGCGTGGACCGTCATCAGGCAGGACGCCAGCACCGTGCTGCTCCGCAGTACCCCGCACGGCCAGCAGGGGTATCCGTTCTGCCTGGAAATCGACGCCGAGTACCGCCTGGATCCCGGCACCGGGCTGCACGCGACGGTGACGGCGCGCAACCGCGGCAGCCACGCCGCGCCCTACGGCACCGGCTCGCATCCGTACCTGACCGTCCGGACGCCCTCGGTCGACGGGTGCGAGCTGACGCTGCCGGCCGAGTCCTGGCTGCCGATGGACGATCGCGGCATCCCGTCGGGACCGCCGGAGCCGGTCAAGGGCACGGAGTTCGACTTCCGCCAGCCGCGGGCCATCGGCGCCACCCGGCTCGACCACGCGCTCACCGGGCTGAGCCGCGGCGCCGACGGCCGCGCGTGGGCGTACCTCGCCGCGGACGGTGCGGCCGGGCCCCGGGTGGGCCTGTGGGCGGGCGAAGGCTACCGGTGGCTGCAGGTGTTCACCGGCGACCCGCTCGGGCCGGACCGCCGCCGCAAGGCGGTGGCCATCGAGCCTATGACCTGCCCGCCGAACGCCTTCGTGACCGCCGACGACCTGCTCGTCCTCGAACCCGGCGACGAGGTCACCCACACCTGGGGCATCCAGGCCTCCTGACGTTATCGTGGCCTGTTACTGCCCTGATGATGAGGGCGGTTTTAGCCCACGATGACGGGCGGCGATGCGGTCGAGGTCGGCGGTCGTGTCGATATCGTCGGGGCGCCCGGTGTCGCCGCATTCGATGAGCGTGACCAGGGCCGGGCGGGCGCGCAGGAACGCCCGGGCGCCCTGGTCGCCGGTGGCGGTCGCGATGACCTCGGGCCAGTGCTCGCGGGCGAGCAGCACCGGGTTACGCGGCTTGCCTTCGTAGGCGGCGACCGCCACCGTGACGCCGGACCGGAACGCGGCGATCAGGCGCGCGACCGCCTCCGCGCCCACCAGCGGCTGGTCAGCCAGCGCGACCACCACCGCATCCACGTCCGGGGGAAGGGCTCGCAGGCCGACACGGAGCGAGGATCCCATGCCGGTGCGCCATTGCCGGTTGTATACCGCATGTGCTCTGTCCAGGTCTAGCGGGGCGGCGCCGGTCACGACGTAGATAGGGTCGGCGCCGCCAGCCCGGAGGGTATCGACGCCACGCTCGGCGAGCGTCTGCCCGTCCAGTTGGACCAGCGCCTTCGGCTGGCCGAACCGCGAGCCCTCCCCCGCAGCTAGCAACACACCCGCAACTCTCATATGCACGATCCCCAAGCGTATGCGTCCACCCTGATAGCATCCATCCCGGATCAGGAGTGACGACGCAAAATGACTACGCAGAACCCGGCTCCGGGTGGCATCGATACAACGAGGCCGAATGTCGCCAGGATTTACGATTACCTGCTCGGCGGCAAGGATAATTTCGCCGTCGACCGCGAGGCGGCGAAGCAGCTTATCGCTGCCTCGCCGGACATGGCGGGCATAGTACGGGACAACCGGTCGTTCATCGGCCGGGCGGTCCGTTTTCTCGCCGACGAAGCAGGCATCCGGCAGTTCATCGACCTTGGCGGCGGTCTTCCGACCCAGACCAACGTGCACGAGATGGCCCAGCAGGTCGCTCCGGACGCGCGCGTGGTCTATGTCGACAACGACCCGGTGGTCTGGTCCCATGGTCAGGCGCTGCTCGCCCACGGCGAGCAGGTCGCAATGGTGCACGCCGATCTGCGCGAGCCGGCCGCGGTCCTGCGGAGCCCGGAACTTCTCGGCTTGCTTGATCTGATGCAGCCGGTAGCGGTGGTGTGCGCGAGCGTCTTGCATTTCGTCTCGGATGAGGAAGACCCGCATCGGATCATCGCCGAGTACCGCGACCATATGGCGCCGGGCAGCTACCTGGCCATCAGCCATGGCACCACCGGCACCGCTGAAAACGACCCCGATGACGTCGTCGGCAGTGTGACCAGCGTCTACCGTCAGGCATCGGCGCAGTTGCATGTCCGTTCGCTGGAGGAAATCCAGCGTTTCTTCGAGGGCTTCGACCTTATCGACCCCGGTGTGGTCTGGATAAACGAGTGGCGGCCCGAGCCGGGCGTCCGGCCCGCGGGGCAGCCAAGGTCGCTACGTGGAGGAGTTGGCCGTAAGCGCTGAGTGGTGATTTAATGGGCGAACAGAACCGGGCACGGGGCGGCGTTGACACGACCACGCCGAACGTCGCTCGGATCTACGATTACCTGCTCAGCGGTAAAGACAATTTCGCCGCGGACCGCGAGGCTGCCAACCGGCTCATCGAGGCGATTCCCGACGTCGCGGGGATAGCGCGCGACAATCGGTCATTTCTCGGCCGGGTGGTGCGTTACCTGGCCATCGAGGGCGGTATCCGGCAGTTTCTGGACCTCGGCAGCGGCCTGCCGACCCAGGCTAACGTGCACGAGCTGGCCCAGGGGGTGGCGCCCGACGCGCGGGTGATCTATGTCGACAACGATTTCGTCGTCGCCTCGCACGGCCGGGCGCTGCTCGCGTCCGGTGACCAGGTCGGCATGGTGCTCGGCGATCTGCGCGACCCGGCCAGCATCCTGCGGCACCCGGACGTCCTCGGCCTGCTCGACCTGGCCCGGCCGGTAGCCGTGCTATGCACGAGCACGCTGCACTTCATCGCCGGCGAAGCCGAACCGCATAAGATCATCGCGGCGTACCGCGACCAGCTGGCGCCGGGTAGCTACCTGGCCATCACGCACGGAACCCTGGAGGACGACCCGGCAGGAGAGGGCCAGGCGGCCGAGGGCGTCTACCGCCGGGCGTCGGCCCAGTTGCACGTCCGGCCGCTGCCTGACGTGCTGCGCTTCTTCGAGGGCTTCGAGCTCGTCGAGCCGGGGCTCACCTGGATCACCGAATGGCGGCCCGAGCCGGGGACCGCGCCCACCGGGCGGCAGCATTCCATGCGCGGCGGCGTCGGCCGCAAGCCCTAGCCGACGAACTGGTGGTGGATGCGGCCTTCGGTAGCGGTCAGCGGGTGGCCGGTGCCGCCCCAGCGGAGCTGGATCAGCTCGGCGGCGATCGATACCGCGGTCTCCTCCGGCGTCCTGGCCCCGAGGTCCAGCCCGATTGGCGAGCGCAGCCGGGCCAGCTCGTCTTCGGTCAGGCCGACCTCACGCAACCGGGCGAGCCGGTCGTCGTGGGTGCGCCGGCTGCCCATCGCGCCGATGTATCCGGCCGGGGTGCGCAGCGCCACCTCGAGCAGTGGCACGTCGAACTTCGGATCATGGGTGAGCACGCAGATGACTGTCCTGGCGTCCACCTCGGTCGCGGCCAGGAAGCGGTGCGGCCAGTCGACTACCACCTCGTCGGCGTCCGGGAACCGCGACGCGGTAGCGAACACCTTGCGGGCGTCGCACACGGTGACGTGATACCCGAGGAACTTGCCGACCCGCGCCACGGCCGCGGCGAAGTCGATCGCCCCGAAGACAAGCATGCGGGGCGCTGGCGCGAAGGAGTTCACGAACACGCTCAGATCGTCCCCGCGCCGCTCCCCCTGCGCGCCGTACCGGCGGATGCCGGTCAGCCCCTGCGCCAGCATGCCGCGGACATCGTCATCGACCGCCGCGTCCAGCCGCGCCGACCCAAGGGTGCCAGACGCACCGCAATGCCAGCCGTCGCCATCGGTTGCCCGGGTGCTGTCCCGGGCCCAGATCACCCGTCGCGCGCCGATCTGACCGGGGCCGGCGATCACCGTCGCGACCGCGACCGGCTCGCCGCGTTCCACCGCCGCGGTGATCTGCCCCAGCTCGGGGAAAGTGGCCTGATCGACCCGCTCGACGAAGATGTCGATGATCCCGCCGCAGGTCAGCCCGACCGCGAACGCGTCGTCGTCGCTTACCCCGTAAGTCTGGAGGACCGGATCGGACGTCTGGCAGACGTCCAGCGACAGCTCGTAAACGGCGCCCTCGACGCATCCGCCCGACACGCTGCCGACAACCTCGTGGTCGGCTGAGGACGATACCGCCAGCGCCGCACCCGGATCACGGGGCGCGCTGCGATACGTACGCACCACGGTGGCCAGGCCGAAGGTCTCCCCGGCCTCCCACCACTTCGTGATCCTGCTCAGGATGTCACGCACTCGCGTCACCTCGGCTGTAAATGTCCTCGCACGTTTCCCACGTTACGCGGACAACCCTGTCGACGGAACCTGCAACACCGCCGCGCCTATTCCCGCTGGCTGGACCGGCTCCGGTGGCTATCGGTAGCGGACACTGGCCGCCGCGGCGCGGATCAGGTCGGGGATGTCGGGATGCGCGGGCGGATTGTCGGCGCCCAGGTCGCCGGGCGCGAGCCAGCCGTACGTGTCGGTGGTGGCCTGCTCCCACTGGTCCAGGCCGTCGAGGCTCACCTCGGCCGAGGTGACCAGAACCGCGTAGAAGGTCTGGTCCTGGAGAATGCGGTGACCGCCCCAGGAGAACTCGATCGTGTTCTGTGCGATGGGCTCACCGAGCTGCGCGGGGTCGACCGAGATGCGGGTCTCCTCGTACAGCTCGCGGGCGGCCGCGTCGCGCAGGGACTCCCCACTCACCTCCCCGTCCCCCTCCTCTACCGCGCCGCCGATGGTGAACCAGAAGGGGTGATCGGGATGGTGCGGATCCCAGCCGTGCAGTAGCAGCACGCGCCCTTCCGGGTCGACCGGAAGCACCCGGGCGGTCGACCGGTGCAAGGGGGGTTCGGGGTGATGGCCAGAGGGGTCTGGGGGGATGGATTCCCCCCGGTCGCGGGGGGTTCCGGGGGGTCGTCCCCCCGGGCCAGCACTGCTCACGGCTACTCCACGATCTTAGAAATGGGGATCTCGAGTATGTCCTGGGCGCCGGCCGCCTTCAGGGCCGGTATCAGCGTGTTGACGCCGCGCTTGGGGACGACGGTCTCGACCGCGTTCATGTTCCCCCGGGCCAGCGTGGTGATCGTCGGCGAGGACAGGGCAGGCAGCATGTCGGTCACCGCGGCCAGCCGGTCCGCGGGCACGTTGAGCTTCAGCAGGACGTTGCCGCGAGCCTGGATCGCGCCCCGCAGCAGCAGCGCGATGTCCTCCATGGCCGCCCGCTTCTCGGCGTCGGCGAACGCCGGTCCGGCCGCGATCAGCTCGGTGTAGCTGGACAGCAGCGTCTCCAAGATCCGCAGGCCGTTCTTGCGCAGTGAGGAACCGGTCTCGGTGAGGTCAACGATCGCGTCCACGATGTCGGGCACCTTGGCCTCGGTCGCGCCGTAGGACCTGATCACCATCGCCTTGACCCCGTGCTCATCAAGGAAACGCTTGGTCAGCGCCGGGTACTCGGTCGAGATCCTGATCCCTTCCGGCAGGTCGGCCATGGTCCGCCAGGGCGCCCCTTCCGGCACCGCGAGCACGATGCGGGCGGGATTCGACGACACCTTGGAGTACTGCAGTTCGCCGAGTGAGACTACGTCCGCGTCGGTCTCCGTGATGCAGTCGCGTCCGGTGATCCCGAGGTCGAACAGCCCGCGCTCGATGTAGGACGGGATCTCCTGCGGGCGCAGGAACCGGACCTTGTCGATCCGCGGGTCATCGATCGACGCGTGGTAGTCCCGGTCCGAGGACCGCCGCACGGTCAGGTCGGCCGCGTCGAAAAGCTCGAGGGTGGCCCGCTCAAGCGAGCCCTTGGGCAATACCAGTGAAAGCATGAGTGATCCGAGTTCTCCGAGTGGTTGCGCGTGCGAGTGTGGCGGCACCGCGAACGGGGCCAGCCGGTGTGAGTGTGCCCCTGCGTACCTTGTTGGGTACCCGGGGGCCCACCGACGTCACCAGACGGCTAATGTCGGTGCGCGGCGGGGTGAGGGAGGAGGGCGGGTGTGACGCGGGGGGCGTCTGGGGAGGAAGGGGCATCTCGGTGGGTGCCGCGGATGGAGCGCAGCACCAGCGCGGTGTCGAGCGCGGCCACCACGGCCTCCCATCCCTTGTCCTCGTGGCTACCGGGCAGTCCACACCGGTCCCGGGCCGACTCTACCGTGTCACAGGTCAGCACGCCGTTGCCGACCGGGGTGCGGGTGTCGAGCGCGACCCGGGTCAGGCCGGCCGTCACCGAGTCGCAGACGTACTCGAAGTGCGGGGTGCCACCGCGGATGACCACGCCCAGGCAGGCCACCGCGTCGTGCTGCCTGGCCAGTTCGGCGGCCACCACCGGCAGTTCGATCGCGCCTGCCACCCGGAGCACGACCGGGTCGGGTACGCCGCAGGCGATGGCCGCCGCGGTCCCGCGCGCCACCAGCGAGTCGGTGATCTCCTGGTGCCAGCGGGTGGCCACGATCGCCAGGCTCAGGCCGGACGCGTCCACCGCGGCGGCGCCCGGGCTGCCCGCGCCGCTCACGCCGACTCCGCCCCAGAAGACCCGAAGGCCCCAGAAGACCCAGAGGCCCCAGAAGACCCAGAGGACCCGAAGGACCCGAGGACCGCGGTGGCGCCGGCGGGATGCGGTGTCGCCGCGTGGCCGTTCAGCGGAGCCGACGGACGCACCACGGCCCGTTCGGCCTCATCAAGATCTTGAATTTGATGCCCGAGTTTGTCCCGTTTGGTGACGAGATACCGCAAGTTGTACGGGGTGACAGCGGACGCGAGCGGGACCCGGGCGGTGACGTCCACGCCGCAGCCGACCAGGCCGCTGACCTTGGCCGGGTTGTTGGTGAGCAGCCGCACCGAGCGCACGCCCAGGTCGGCGAGCATCTGCGCGCCTGCCGAGTACTCTCGGGCGTCGACCGGCAGGCCGAGCTCGGTGTTGGCGTCCACCGTGTCGGCGCCGGCGTCCTGCAGCTCGTAGGCCTGCAGCTTGCTCAGCAGCCCGACGCCGCGGCCCTCGTGCCCGCGCAGGTACAGCACCACCCCGCGGCCCTCGGCCGAGATCGCCGCCATAGCCGCCTCGAG
>Ga0208043_1000449_pt1 | contig 18564 bp, 21 predicted proteins | sample Sb_taG_12_FD_187710 | JGI IMG/M metagenome (GOLD analysis project Ga0208043, IMG submission 187710) | Peat soil microbial communities from Weissenstadt, Germany - Sb_50d_9_AC metaG (SPAdes) (version 2) | ecosystem: Environmental > Terrestrial > Soil > Wetlands > Peat | place: Germany... | reverse complement strand
CGATTTGGTGAGGGAGTGCATGGTCATGTGCAGGAGCCCGGCAAAATTGGCGAGCGGTCCGCCCATGCCGAAGGCGAAGGCAACGATGCCCATGTGCTCGATCGAGGAATAGGCGAACAGGCGCTTAATGTCGCGCCGGCGGTACAGCATGAACGAGGCGAACAGCAGCGACACGAGGCCCATGCTGATCATCAGCGGGCCTGGCGCGAGCGCTAACGGGTTGGCTGCAAGCAGAATCTTGAAGCGCAACAGCGCGTAGAGCGCGACGTTGAGCAAAAGCCCCGAAAGCACCGCCGAGATCGGCGTTGGACCTTCGGCATGGGCGTCCGGCAGCCACGCATGCAGCGGTACGAGGCCGACCTTGGTGCCGTAACCGAGCAGCAGGAAGACGAAGGCGACGTTGAGCAGCGCCGGCTCGAAGCTCTGCGCATGCGCCACGAGCTCGGTCCAAACCATGGAGTTGATGCCCTCGCCGATGACCGGCTGGGCGGCGAGATAGACGAGAATCGTGCCAAACAGCGCAAACGCGATGCCGACGCTGCCCAGGATGAAATATTTCCAGGCCGCTTCCAGCGCCGCATGGGTGCGGTAGATGCCGACCATCATCACGGTGGTGAGGGTTGCAAGCTCGATCGCAACCCACATCACGCCGATATTGTTGGTGACGAGCGCCAAGTTCATGGCAAACATCAGCACCTGATACATGGCGTGGTAGAAGCGCAGCACACCCGGTGTGAGGTTTCCGGTCTCGAGCTCATGCCCGATATAGTTCGCGCTAAAGACGCTGGTGGTGAAGCCGATGAAGGTGGTGAGCACGATGAAGACGTTGTTGAGGTCGTCAATCAGAAGGTAGGGACCTGGCTCTGGGCGCCCGAAGAAGAACAGGGACAGCGCGGCGAGAAAAGTGAGCAGCGTCGCTGCCACATTGAGATAGGCCGTCACCCGGTAGCTTGGCAGCAGCGCCAGTAGCAGTGCTGCCGTCGCCGGAATGGCCAAGACCGCCGTTACCGCATCGAAGCTCATAAGCCGCCCCCGCGGGAACGGTCGAGCGCGTCCAGGTCGACCGTGTCGAAGCGTTCGCGGATGCGAAACAGGAAGATGCCGATCACGATGAAGGCGATAAGAACGGAGAACGCGACGCTGATCTCCACCACCAAAGGCATGCCTTTGGCTCCAGTGGCAGCGAGCACGAGCCCGTTTTCGAGCGACATGAAGCCCACCACCTGGCTCACGGCGTTGCGCCGCGTCACCATCATCAACAGGCCAAGCAGAACCACGGCAAGGGCGAAGGCCAGATCTTCGCGCGCGAGCGGGTCGGCCTCGGCCGTCACCCGGAGCATCACCACCATGGCCAGCGCCACGAGGGTCATGCCGAGCAGCATGGTCGGGCCGATGCCGACTACGGTCTCGATCTCGCGATGCATGCCGAGCTTGACGATCATCCGGTGCAGCACGACCGGGATGATGATCGCCTTGAAGACGAGCGCGATCGCCGCCGTGACGTAGAGATGCGGCGCGTCCTGCGCATAGGCCTGCCACGCCACGGACAGCGCGAGAACCAGCGCATGCAAGGCATAGACGTTCAACAGCGCGTAGAGACGGTCCTGGTAGAGCAGCATGAAGCTCACCAGCACGAGCGAGCCTGCGAGCAGATGGGCGATGTCGAAAGTGAGGCTATGCATCAGAGACTCCTCGACACAAACATAAGCAGCGTGGCAAGCAGTCCGAGCATCAGCGCCGCGCCTAGGAATTCCGGCACGCGGAACACTCGCATCTTGGCGATCGAGGTCTCGAAAAAGGCGAGCAGAAAGCCGCCGACGGCGAGCTTGACGAGGTAGGCAAGGAGACCGATCGCCAAGACCGCAAGCGAAGCGCCACGATGGGTCAGCCCCCACGGCACGAAGAGGCAGGCGATCAGCGAGATGTAGAGAAGGAGCTTGAGCGCGGCGGCAAGCTCGATCAGCGCCAAATGCCGGCCGGAATATTCAAGCACCATGGCCTCGTGCACCATGGTGAGCTCAAGATGCGTCGCCGGGTTGTCGACGGGAATGCGCGCGTTCTCGGCGATCGCCACCATGATCAGCGCGATGAGCGCGAGGCCGAGAGAGACGCGCAAGCCCACTTCCGATGAGACCAAAAAGCCCGCCATGGTCGAAAGCTGCGTGGAGCCCGCGACCAGCGCCAGGGTGAAGACGATCATCAGCATGGCGGGCTCGGCGAGTGAGGCGATCATCACCTCGCGGCTCGAGCCGATGCCGCCAAAGCTCGTGCCGACATCGAGCCCGGCAAGCGCCAAAAAAAATCGCGCCAACCCCAACAGGCCAATGATGGCAATGAGATCGGCCGACCAGGAGAATAGGAGCCCGGTGCGAAAGGTCGGTACCAGCGACGCCGCGACCCAGGTGGCGGCGAAGATGACATAGGGAGCCGCCCGAAACAGCCACGACGCGCTCGTCGCCAGTACCACGTCCTTGCGCAGTAACCGAGCGAGCTCGCGGTAAGGCTGAATGAGCGGCGGACCCTGTCGGCGCAATAGCCGCGCCTTCATCTTGCGCAAGAAGCCAATGAGCAGCGGCGCGAGCAACAGCACCAAGACCATCTGCGTGCCCTGGACGGCGAGATCGAGGATCAGGGCCATACGCTGAGCACCAGGAGCAAGCCGACAAGCGCGGCGAAGACGAAGCTGAGGTAATGACGGATGCTGAGCGACTGGAAGACGTTCAGCCGCTCGGCGACGAAGGAGACCGCCTTGGCGATGGGAGCAAACAGCGTGTCCCACACCGGATCGCTGAGCGTGACCACGAAGCGCGCCGGCCGGCTATCCCCCGGCTCCGGCATCTCCACAAGCTCGCGGGCATGAAACACCGTCGTGCCGAAGACGCGGCGGATCGGTGCGGCGAAGCTCGAAGCGGTGTATTGCGTGGCGGGGCTCGCATCGGGATAGCCGCAGTCCCAGGCCGGCGCACGGCGAAGCCGCTTCGAGGCGAACCGATGGATGGCCGCGGCCGCGAAGGTGCCGGAGAACAGCATGAACAGGAACACGAGCGGGCCGTCATAGGAGCTGCGGCTCTCGGCGATCGGCACGATTGCGAGATAGGGGACGCCCCTTTGCAGCGGCATGCTCTCGCCGATCAGGCCCTTGGTCACCGGCGCCAGCGCATCGATGAAGAAGCCCGGCAGAATCCCTGCGGCGAGACAGAGGCCCGCGAGCACATACATGGCGGCAAGCGAGAATCGGTCCGTCTCCCGCGCGCGCTCCGCTGGCCGTCTGCGGGCGCGGCCGAGAAAGGTGACGCCGAACGCCTTGACGAAGCAGGCGGCGGCAAGGGCAGCGGAAAGCGCGAGCAATGCGCCAACGGTGGGCACCAAAAATTTGAGCGACCAGGACGGCAATTGCGGACTGAGCAGGATCGCCTGGAAGGTCAGCCATTCGGACACGAAGCCGTTGAGCGGCGGCAGCGCCGAGATGGCAATGCAGCCGATAAGGAAGGCGAACGCCGTCTCGGGCATGCGGTGAATGAGCCCGCCAAGATGCTCCATGTCGCGTTCGCCCGTGGCGGTGAGCACGGCGCCCGCGCCCAAGAACAAGAGGCTCTTGAACAAAGAGTGGTTGAACACATGCAGGAGCGCCGCGGTGAAGGCGAGAGCCGCCGCCCAGGCCATGCCATGCGCCTGGAAAGCGAGTGCAAGCCCGAGCCCGATGAAGATGATGCCGATATTCTCGACGGTGTGATAGGCGAGCAGCCGCTTCAAATCGTGCTGCATCAGCGCGTAGAGCACGCCCATGACGCAGGTGACGCCGGCTAGCACCAGCACCACCAGGCCCCACCACCACTCCGCTGGCCCGAGCAGATCGAAGACGATACGCACAAAGGCGTAGACCGCGACCTTGGTCATCACCCCGCTCAACAAGCCGGAGACGTGGCTCGGCGCCGCGGGATGGGCGAGCGGCAGCCAGACATGTAGCGGAACGAGACCCGCCTTGGATCCCGCGCCGATCAGGGTAAGGCTGAGCACCAGCGCCAACACCATGGGTGAGGGATGGCTCTCGCGCATGGCCGCGAAGGCATATGCGCCATCTGGGCCTGCGAGCAGACCGAAGGCGAGCAGGAGAGCAAACGTGCCGAAGCTCGCCATCACCAGATAGATGTAGCCCGCGCGCAAGTTTTCGCGCGAGTGATGGTGCGCCATCACCAGCGCCCAGGAGGACAGCGACATGGACTCCCAGACGAGCAGGAAAGTGAAGGCATCGTCGGCCAGCACCACGAGATTCATGGCGGCAAGGAACGCCGGGTAGAACGGCAAGACGCGCTCCGGGGCCTGCTCATGCCGGCCATAGCCGAGCGCGTAGAGGCTCGCCAGCGCCCCGCCGAGATCGACGATGAGCAGAAAGAAGGCGGAGAGCGCATCCAGGCGGAAATGCGCGCCGAGCCATGGCAGCCCAAGGGGAAGCGTTGCCGTCTCGGTCGGGTTGGCGGCAAGAAGCGCTTGCAGTGCCGTCACCGCCGCGATCGTAGAGATGGCAAGCGCCCCGCCATAGACGATGGCGCGGCCCGGCGCCGCGTGGACGACGGCAATCGCGATGGCGGCAAGCGCGAGCAGCCCCGCGACCGACCCAAGCGCAATCGTGAGGGTCATCACCTCCTCAAGCCTTGAGCCGTACGCCGCGGCCGCCGCCTGGGCTCGCAGTGCCCTCGGCAATCAGCACTATCCCTGCCGCATCGAGCGCCGCGATGAGCTTCATCAGGGAATCGACATTGCCGCGGATCACGCCGTCGCTTGCCTCCATGCGCTGAATCGTGGGAACGGAAAGCGTCGCGAGCTCAGCAAGCTTGCGCTGATCGATGCCAAGCAGGGCTCGAGAGGCTCGCAACTGCGCCGCGGTGATCACGTCTCCGCGCCTTCTTGTTGGAGATGCGCCAGTCCGTAGCTTCTTTATTAGATGATTTATAGTATATCAAGCTGCATTATTTAAGTTTTTAACATCCTTCTGGGACGCAGACTCTGTCGTCCAGCTGCTGCCGAGCTAGAATATCGCCTCAAATCAGTCTGTTATGACGAGTGTGCGGGCTCCTCGCCAGAAGGAGGGCCCCGGGCTTAGGCGCGCGGCAGAGCGCTGAGAGCCAGACTAAGTCAGCCCCTCAGAATGGCAATGTGAGTGGTAAGGCTTCGTTAGCGGCCGAGCTCGCGCCAGCTCTTCTCTCTGACGTCGACGCCGTAATGCGCGGCCGCCTTCTTGATATTGGCGAAGGCGAGGTCGCGATCGGCGTCGGAGACGCCCTCGACCTGGTCGAAGCGCGCAAGCGCGTCTCTCACATGGTTCGCGTCGGTGAGCGGCTCTTTGCGTTGGCGCGGGAAGGCAAAGACGCTTTCCGGCAGGTTGCTTCGGGTCGTCAGATCACCGTGTTCGGTGTGGGGCTGCCAAGTGGTTAGTGCGGGCATGTCTTAGTTTCCTCCATGGTCCTTCGAGCTTTCAATACAGCAAAGCTCCCTCGTTCCACCCCGTCCCAGGGCGTCAGCGGCCTCGCTTGCGCGCTCCGGCTCCTCTTAAGCGGCTGACGTCCGGCACCTCCTCACCAAGGGCGGTGGCCAGATCGATCTGATGGTCCTGCTCTTGCACCAGAATTTCTCGGATCTGTTCGGCCATGGCAAACTCACCGAGTGCTTCGCATTGCCGAACTCTTTCACGGTAGTTGCGAATGGTTTCGTTCTCGTTATCCAGATCGAAGCGGAGCATGTCCCTTGGTTTTTCCGAGATCTTGACCGGCTTCGGCGTGACGCTCGGCATGTTGCCGAGATAGTCGATCTGGCGCGAGACGATCAGTGCGTGCTCCAGCTCCTGATGCGCGTGCTGTTCGAGCTGATCGGCGATGTTCATATATTCCGCGCCCTTCAGAACCTGCGAATAGACGACATAGGCGATAATTGCCTGATATTCGCGCGACAAATCTTCGTTCAGTAGCTCCGCCAGCTGGTCACGGGTAATCGCTTGATCCGCCATTGAGTTCCTCCCGTTCATGAAAAGCGTGTTGATCCGCCGCCTCTGGTGGCTCCGCCCTCGCCCAGTCGCGGAAGGCCCCCTCTACTAGATAAAAATCCTTCATAGTTATAACTGCATAAGGCGCGATGCGGCAGGCCGAGGCTTGGGCTCGAATTCGTTGACGGTACCAAGGCGGTAGACAATGTCAAAGGACGCGAAAGCTCCGTCGGAAATTCAAATCACCGAAGACGGCCCCTATCTTGTCTCCGGCCATTTTCCGCTCGCCGAGGTCACCATCGGGGCCAATGCCGAAGGCGAGTCGGTGCGATGGGAGTGGGGCCGGAAATTTCCGGACTAGGCACGCTATGCGCTCTGCCGCTGCGGCGGCATCGCCAACAAGCCTTATCGCGACGGCACGCACGTGAAGAGCGGCTTCGACGGCACGGAGACGGCAAGCCGCAAATCCTATCGCGAGCAGGCCAAAATCATCGCGGGGCCGGCAATGTCCCTCACCGATGTCGAGAGCCTTTGCGCCTTCGCACGCTTCTGCGATCCCAACGGGCAGGTCTGGAGCCTCGTGCAGGAGTCGGATCACGCCGAGGCGAGACGGAACTTCGTTCGCCAAACCTGCGACTGCCCCTCTGGTCGCCTCGTCGCGTGGGACAATGCGACCGGAAAGCCCATCGAGCCGGAATACGAGCCCCCTCCATCGGGCTCATCGAGGATCCGGTCGAGGCTTGCTCCGGTCCCCTATGGGTGCGCGGCGGCGTGCGCGTGATCAGCGCCGACGGCTTCCAATACGAGATCCGCAATCGCGTGACCCTGTGCCGTTGCAGCGCGTCGCGGAACAAGCCCTTCTGCGACGGCTCGCACGCAGCGATCAAATTCAAGGACGACATCTCGCCGTGCGACTGACGCTATTGCGCAGGAGCACTCAGTTGGCTCCGCAGCGTCTCGATCAAGTCCTTGAGTTGGGCATTGTCCGGCTCCGCACTCGCGAGCTGCTCGGCATAGTTGAGCGCCGTGATGAGATCTCCCGAGTCGCGACTGAAGCTGATCAGCGCAACCAGCGAGTCGTGGTCATTCGGATGGCGCGCCACATTGTCCTTGAGCACCTGGATCGCATCGCTGCGGCGCCCGCTTGAATCGAGCCCCACCGCGTAGACATAGGCATATCGCGCACGCTCCGGCGCAAGCTCCGCGGCGCGGCGGAGCTCGACAAGAGCCTCATCCTCGCGCTTGAGGCGCACCAGCGTCAGTCCCAGCGCATGGTCCAGTCCGGCGTCTTGCGGCGATAATTCGATTGCCTTGCGCAACACGCCTTCCGCGTCGGTTTCGCGCCCAAGCTGGCGGTAGAGGTCTGCGAGGTTGGCCGACGCAGGCCCATAGGCGGGGCTCAGGCGAAGTGCAGCCTTGTATTCTGCTTCAGCCTCGGGCATCTCGCCGCGTCTTGCATAGATGCCTCCGAGCATCGCGCGTGATTCGGGCCTGTCCGCATTCAGGTGCTCCGCCGCAATGACCTCCTGGAGAGCCCGATCGAGCCGCGCGTGGTCGCTTGCCGACAGTTGCTCGGCGGGTGTGCCGGCAAGCATTGACGCGGCCTTGAGGCGCACGCCGCGCACAGGATCCGACAGGAGCGGCGAGATGAGCGGCCAGAGCTGGTCGGGCGCCGTGGCGTCGAGCATATCGAGGGCGCCGATGCGCACCAGGGGATCGGGATCGGCAAGGCCCTTCTCGGCCAAGCCGATATTGGACCGGGAGAGGTACGCGGCGAGCTCGCTGAGCGCGCTTGCCCGGGCGAAGCTCGGGGCCTTGGCATCGGCGGCAACGGCGGCAAGGAGACCCGCAGCGCCCGGCTCGTCGTGCCACGCCGCATGGAACGCCGCGCCATAGGTCTGAAGCCCTTCTCGATTCGGACCGAACCAGCCCTCGATGACCGCAGCCGCCCATGCGGCCGGCTTATCGGTGTGACAATCATTGCACGCATTGGTGGTCCCGAGCTTGTCAGCGAGGTCCGGACGCGGCACGCGGAAACTATGGTCGTGGCGGCGATCGACCACCATGTAGCTCCGTGCCGGCATATGGCAGGAGACGCACGTGACCGCTGGGTTTGCTCCCTCGTGACGGGCATGTGCCGTCTTCGCGTAGGTGTCGGCCGCGTGGCATTGCAAACAGACCGCGTCGCCGGAGAGCCTGAGCTTGGCGCTGTGCGGGTCGTGGCAATCGCTGCAGGTCACGCCCGCGGCAAACATCCGGCTCTGCTTGAACGAGCCGTAATTATAGACCTCGTCGAGCATCTGCCCGTCCGGCTGGTAGACGCCTTGCGCAAGCATCGCCACCACATGCGTGTCGGACAGCGGGCGCCCCGGCACCCAGTCTTCGGAGAGCTGGCCCCTACGCGCATGACACCGGCCGCAGGTTTCGACCTCCTTGCGGAGAGTGGCAGGCGGAGCGCTCCGCTGCGGATTGCCGGTTTTTGCATCGTGACCCCACGTCACATCGGTTCGTTCGTCAAAACGCGCCAACAGCCCCTTCGCGGGGTCGCTCTCCCCGAATGGCCACCAGTCTTGCTTGGCCCTCGCCCAGGCGACATGGCGCGAGCCTTGTCCGTGGCAAGCCTCGCAGCCGACGCTGATCTCGGCCCAAGTCGGGGCGAAGTGATCCGTCGCCGCGTCGTAATTCTTGCGCACGCCGGTCGAGTGACACTCCGCGCACATGAAGTTCCAATTCTGATTGAGCTTCGTCCAATGCAAGATGTCGTCGTGGCGGATGTCCTCATTGGGATAAAGGTGGAACCAGCGTCGGCCCCCCTTCTCCTTGGGACGGCTGTCCCAGGCGAGCGGCAGCGCCTGGATGCGGCCGTCGGGAAACTCCACGAGATATTGCTGTAAGGGATCGACGCCGAAAGTGTACTTCACCTCGAAACTGGCGAGCTTGCCGTCGGCGCCATCGGTTTCCATGAAGAACTTGCCGTCCTTGCGGAAGAAGCGCGAATGCACGCCGAAATAGTCGACGCTGGCATCGTTGAAATCGCCGAGCACTGATTGCTCGGAGGCATGAGCCATAGCGTGTTTGTGCTGCGATCCATGCCAGAGCTCCGCTTCGGCGCGGTGGCATTCGGCGCAAACCTCGCTGCCGACAAAGCTCGCTGCTTCCGCCGAACTCCCGACCTCGCTCCCAGGCGGCGCGTTGTTTGAGCCATAAATGCCGAAGACCAACCCGGCCGAGACGACGATCGCGGCGGCGATGACGGCCACAATCCAAATCTTGGGTTTCGCCAGCAAGCCGGAGCGTGGTCCTTCGGTTGGCACCTCTTGCCCCCCTGCTGGCTGCGCTTCTGGCGCAGGCCTCTTTCGGGTCCCGGGCCTCCTGGACGATTTATGGCGGTTGCGGGTCAAGGCCTTTTCATCCGCAAGGAGAGTTCAATTGGCGCCTACGGCGCGGGAGCCCACAAAAGGCGGCGATTTATGGGATTCTTGATAAATCGCAAGGACCATACGCGACCCTTTTGCACAATTGAAAATCGTCCTTCAGACTATATTTCCGTCCACGGGTGTGGTTGAAAGGGGCGGCGCAAATCGTCGGCTCCTCAGGTAGATAGACATGGACTATGAGACCTATTTTCGCGAGCATTTGGACGCGCTGCACCGCGAGGGCCGCTACCGGGTCTTCGCCGATTTGAAGCGCCGTTGCGGGGCTTATCCCGCCGCCGATCAGTTCACGGGCGACGGCACCCGCGACGTGACCGTGTGGTGCTCCAACGACTATCTCGGCATGAGCCAGCACCCCGTCGTCCGCGCCGCCATGCATGAGGCGATCGACGCGGTTGGCGCGGGCTCCGGCGGCACGCGCAACCTCTCCGGCACCACCCATTACCATGTGGAGCTCGAGGCCGAACTCGCCGATCTGCACGGCAAGGAGGCGGCACTCCTCTTCACCTCCGCCTATATTGCCAACGACGCGACGCTCTCGACGCTGCAGCGGCTGATCCCGGGCCTCGTGACCTTCTCCGACGATAAGAACCACGCTTCGATGATCGAGGGCATCCGCCATGGCGGCGGCGAGAAGCACATTTTCCGCCACAACGATGTGGAGGACCTCGAGGACAAGCTCAAGAAGTTCCCGAGAGGCACCCCGAAGATCATCGTCTTCGAGAGCGTCTACTCCATGGACGGCCACATCGCCCCGATCGCGGCCATCTGCGACCTTGCGCAAAAATACAACGCGCTCACTTATCTCGACGAGGTGCATGCGGTCGGGCTCTATGGCCCGCGCGGCGGCGGTATTGCCGAGCGCGAGGGCGTGATGGGCCGCATCGACATCGTCAACGGCACGCTCGCCAAGGGCTTCGGCGTCATGGGCGGCTATATCGCCGCGAGCCGAGCCTGCTGCGACGCCATCCGCTCCTACGCACCTGGCTTCATCTTCACCACCTCGCTTGCGCCGGCCATCGCTGCGGGCGCGCTTGCGAGCATCCGGCATTTGAAGCGAAGCGGCGTGGAGCGCGAGCGTCTGCAAGAGCGCGTAGGGACGCTGAAGTGGCGTCTGGCCGAGGCGCGGCTGCCGGTGATGTACAATCCGAGCCACATCGTGCCGGTGATGGTGGGCGATCCCGTCCACTGCAAGGCCGTCACCGACATGCTGCTTGAGCGCTATCGGCTTTATGTGCAGCCGGTCAACTACCCGACGGTGCCGCGGGGCACCGAGCGCATGCGCCTCACGCCATCGCCGGTGCATACCGACGCGCAGATGGCCTCTCTGATCCAAGCGCTGCAAGAGCTCTGGGCCCGCTGCCCCGTCGCCAACGGCCAGTATGTGAGGCTCGCGGCCGAGTAGGCCTTCGCGCGAGCCAAAATCACAGGCGTCATTCCCGCGCAAGCGGGAATCCAGTAACCACCACCCTCTCTATCCCTTCACCGAACTCTCCGCCTCCGCGAGTCACTGGATCGCCCGGTCAAGCCGGGCGATGACGAGCAAAAGGACAACGAGCAGCTCGTCCCTCTTCTGACGCGCCATCGTCGCTGGTTCGGCTGGCACGATCTCAGGCAGCGGCGCTTGCTCGGCCGGGTCGTCGCGGATGACGACGGTGTTGACGACCGGGAAAATCTGGTCGCCAGGCATGCCGACGCGAGAGATGATACTGCCGAAGATCCTGCCGGGTGCCGAGCATCTGATCGCGTATCATGTGGTCACTGAGGGCCGTTGCTTCGCCAATATCGTCGGCGGGGAGCCGATCGCGGTCGAAGCCGGCGAAGTTATCGTCTTCACCAATGGCGATCCGCATGTCATGTCGAGCAGCCCAGGCATGCGCGCCGATGCGGTCACCCCGGGCGCGATCGACGCTGCCACCACCAGTCAATTGCCGTTCTTCGTCAACTATGGCGGCGACGGGCCAGCGGCCAAGCTCGTCTGCGGCTTCCTCGCCTGCGATGCGCGGCCATTCAATCCGCTCCTCGAGAACCTCCCGCCAGTGATCAAGGCCGGAGACCCACAGGACAGTGATACAGGCTGGCTCGGTCAGTTCACCCGATTTGCGATGATGGAATCGGCGGACAAGCGCGCCGGCGGCGAAAGCGTCCTCGCCAAACTGAGCGAGCTGATGTTCATCGAAGTGGTTCGTCGGCATCTGGAGGCCCTGCCGCCAGAACAGGCCGAGTGGCTGGCGGGCCTGCGCGACCCATTCGTCGGCAAGGCATTGTCACCGATGCATGGAGGCCCAGCGCGTAACTGGACGATCGAGGAACTGGCCAAGGACGTGGGGCTATCGCGCTCGGTGCTGGCGGAGCGTTTCGCCAACCTCGTCGGCATGCCGCCGATGCAGTATCTCGCCAAATGGCGGATGCAGATCGCTTCGGGGCTTCTGAGCGGTGGCAGCGCCATTATTGCAACCGTTGCCGCCGAAATCGGCTACGGATCCGAGGCGGCTTTTAGCCGCGCTTTTAAGAAGATGGTGGGGGGTGCCACCCTCGGCCTGGCGTTGCCGCCTCGGGCATGACGGGTCGCGCCCGATGTTGCGAACCGTCAGATCACCCTCCGCGGATTCTGGGAGTCGAAAGCCGGAACATTGAACTGCGCCTCGGGGGCAGACTTCGCACCGACGGTGACCTTGTACCGCTTGAGCTGTTCGAACATGCTGCGCCAGCAGGTGATCCGCTGCCACTGTTCTGGGCAGTCGTTCGCGTTGGATCCCCTGGAGGCGACCATTTATGGGTCCGGACCCTAAGGAGGCGGCGCATGTCTGCCCGAAGCCTGACCTCGTTTGCCGTTGTCAGCTTGTGCCTCGCATTCAATGCGGCGCCGGCTGTCGCTCAGGACGCACAGATTTGTTTTGCCGCGGCGGACCGGGCGAAGGAAGGCACCGCGCTTCGAGATGAGGAGAAGCGCGCGGCGCATGAGGCGTGTCTGCGCGCCTTTGCGGACTCGTCGAACGTGGTGCAGAAATACCATCTGCAGGAAGCCGATTTCGACATCATGGGCACCCGCCCGAAACAGTGAATCGGGATGAGCTGCCAAAGGCCGTTGCCCCCTCAGGGCAAGGCTCTTTGCGTCAGCATCGGGCAGTCGAGGGTTTTCCTGAGAGCCGCGGTCAGATCCGCGGCCGTCTCGGCGGCGATATAGAGCCCGCCGTTCTGCTCGGCCAGGCACTCTGCGTCGAGGATGCTATGCTCGCCCGTCCAAGAGAAATCCTTAACGCGATAGCCGATGATGTGGATGGTCAGCTGCTTGGCCGCGGCATGGAGCTCCTTGCCAAGGTCGCAAGGCGACCCTCCGCAGGTCTCTTCGCCGTCGGTCACAACCACGATGAGGCCAGGCTTGTTGCGGTAGTCGAGCACGTCGGCGGCCTGCTGCACGGCCGATACCAGCGGCGTGCGGCCCGCCGGCGTCAAGGCATTCACCGCGCGCATGATGGGGTCCGCTGCGTTCGCCGTTGGCTCGAGATCGAGGTGAACGTTGCACTGTTGGTAAGGCCCCGGACCAAAGGTGATGAGGCCGACGCGACGAAACTTCGTGGCGCTCGGCAAAACCTCGGCGAGCGCGTGCCGCGCTTCGTCGATTCGCGGGATCGTGGTCCCGATGCCTTGCCCCACATTTCCTGCCATCGAGCCGGACGCGTCGAACACGATCATGGCGTCTTCGTTGCACGGATTGGGTTGCGGCTCCTCCGCGCGGGCGACGGTGCTGGAGGCCGTGAGCGCAAGGACGCCGGCCGCGGTGAGCGTGAAGAGCTGAGTGCGCTTGAGCGGGACCATCGCGGGAATCTCCTTCGGCTCAAGACCATCCTGAGTTGAAGGAATCATGCATTATCGCTCGGACGAGCGCTGTGGCATTGGCCACACGATAGAATTTCATGCGCTCCTCCTGCCCACCGGGTCGCCGGGGGCGCCATACCGTGCGACACGGTCAACGCGATTGCGGCGCGGCGAACAAAGCAAGCCAGCAAGGCTATGCTCCGTGCTCCACGGGATTATTGGACTTTAGTCCGAAACCTTGGCGTCGGGTTGGCCCTCAACGACGCATCGGCTTTGGCGAACCTCAGGGTCGGGGCCCGCTTTCTTGCGGAAAATGCACGGCGAGCCAGATTGTCGGCGGCTCGCTTTGCGTCACCGTGACGCGATGGCGGCAATGGGCGGGCAGCAAGATCCAATCGCCTTCAGTAAGCTCGCGGTCCTGATCCTCGCCCTCGATCCGGAGGCGCGCGGCGCCGGCAACCAAGAGCACCCACTCGTCACTCTCCTGATCGTACCACTGGCCTTCTTTTGTAGTCTGGCCCGTCGACACGATCCGCTCGATGCGCATGGGCACCCGCTCGACCAGAATTTCCACGACCTCCTCGGGCAGCGGCCGCGAAGGCAGGTTCCGCTTAAGGCTTCCGGCCTTGACCATGCTTGGCCCCCACAATCACCAATGCAACATTTCCAGGATATGTCCTTCAGAGAGGCGGAGCCAAGCGCGTGGTCGGCCGCTCGGTGGAGAAGGCGGGCAGGTTGTTGAGAACGGCCGGCGCCGGTAGTCTGAGGGTCTTAAGTCATGGCTTGGAGGAAGGACAGGAATGGTCACGCGCGGCTTCACGGGACGGCAGCGACCGCCGGACATCGCCAAACGACTTCCGCCGGGACAGTCTTTGACCGAGGATTTCCCCGTGCTCTCCGCCGGCCCCACGCCGCATATTCGCGCCGAGGACTGGTCTTTCACCCTAAAAGTCGGACCGAAGCCCGTGGCGCGGTGGAACTCGGCGGAGTTCAACGCCCTGCCCCAGACCAAGCAGACGCGCGACATCCATTGCGTGACCAAATGGTCGAAGCTCGACACGCCATGGCAGGGTGTGCTGATCGACGATGTCCTAGCCGCGGCCGGTCTCGAGCAGCCGCCCACCCCCTTCACCCTCGCCCATTCCTACGACAGCTATTCCACCAACGTGCCCACTACCGATCTTGTCGGGGGCAAGGCCATGGTGGCGCTCCGCTACGAGAGCGCGCCGCTCCCGCCCGATCATGGCGGGCCGGCCCGGCTGTTGGTCCCGCATCTCTATTTCTGGAAGTCGGCGAAATGGGTGAATAGCTTGCAGTTTACCGAGCGCGATGAAGCTGGCTTCTGGGAGCTGCGCGGCTATCACATCTATGGCGACCCCTGGCGCGAGCAGCGCTTTACCGGTGACTGAAGCTGAAGCCGCCAATTTGGCCGGTGAGCGCGGCTTGCGCTGGCAGCAAGCGCCCATCACCGCCATCGTTCCTCAAACATCGCGCGTAAAGAGCTTCTTTCTCGCGCCGACGCATCCCTTCTCCTTCCGCACCGGACAGCATGTGGACGTGCGGCTCACCGCTCCTGACGGCTATCGGGCGGAGCGCAGCTATTCCATCGCCTCGACGCCAGAGACGCGGGACAGGATCGAGCTTGTCATTGAACGGCTCGACGACGGCGAGGTCTCGCCCTTTTTCCACGAAGTGGCTGAGGTCGGCGACGACATCGAGCTGCGTGGACCGATCGGCGGCCATTTCGTATGGGACACCGCCGATGGAGGACCGCTTGTGCTGTTGGGCGGCGGCTCCGGCGTGGTGCCGCTCATGTCCATGATCCGTCACCGCGCGGCGCAAGGCTCAACCATTCCGACGCTGCTGCTCTACTCCGCGCGGAGCTGGGACGAAATCATCTTTCGCGACGAGCTGCCGGCCTTGCATGACCGGCAGGACGGCTTCGAGCTGGTGTTCGCGCTCACCCGCGAGGCCGCCCGGCGGGAGCGCGATTATGGACGCCGTGTTGACGCCGAGTTGCTCGCCGAGCTTCTGGCGCGGCTGCCGCAAGCGCCGAAGCAAGTCCTTATCTGCGGCTCAAATCCCTTCGTGGAGGCCGCGGCCGAAGCAGCGATCGCGGCAGGAATCGGCGCCAACATCATCCGCACCGAGCGCTATGGGGGCTAAGCCGCGCGATACTCGGCCCGGCCCTCGCGGTCGAGCGTGGCGAACTCGTTATCCGACAGCTCGATGTTGACGGCGGCGACATTCTCTTCCAGATGCGCGACTTTCGACGTTCCCGGAATGGGAAGCATGACGGGACTGCGCTTGAGCACCCAGGCAAGCGCAATCTGGCTCGGCGTGGCGCCATGCGCCTTGGCGATCGCATCGAGGATCGACCCGTTCTTGGCGAGATTGCCCGCAGCCAACGGATACCAAGGGATGAAGCCGATGCCGTGCTTCTCGCAAAAGTTCAGCACGTCCTCGCTGCCGCGATCGACGAGATTGTAGCGGTTCTGCACGGTCGCCACGGTGAACACCTTCGAGGCGGCTTCGATGTCGGCGACGGAGACCTCGCTCAAGCCAGCGTGCCGGATGATCCCATCATCTTGCAGCGACTTGATCGCGGCGAATTGCTCGTCACGCGACACTTTCGGGTCGATGCGGTGCAATTGCCACAATCCGATCTGCTCGAGCCCAAGCCGCTCGCGGCTCTTGATCGCCTCTTTGCGCAAATAGTCTGGGCGCCCATCCATCTCCCAAACGCCAGGACCAGGGCGCCTGAAGCCCGCTTTGGTCGCGATGAGCATGCCGTCATAGGGATAGAGCGCTTCGCGGATGAGCTGCTCGGAGAGGTCAGGTCCGTAGGAGTCCGCCGTGTCGACGAAATCGATTCCGAGCTTGGGAAGGTGTTTGAGAGTCCGGATAGCCTCCGGCTTGTCGGTGGGCGGGCCCCAGATGCCCCGGCCGGTGACGCGCATCGCCCCGAAACCTAGCCGGTGAATTTGGATATCACCGCCGATCTTGAATGAGCCCGACTTGCGGGCATCCAGTTTCGTTTTTGTACTCGCCATGATCACTCCATCCTCTGTCCAAGAATGTGAACTCCCGCGGTCCTCTTCCGGTTCAGCCTGCCTCTAGGCAGAGTGTCGCGGGTGCTATCTTGCTTGTTAACGGCGCGCGGATCATTGACAAAAGACCCATGCCAGCCCCGGTTCGGCGTGAGCCGGAGATAGGACACGGGCGATGGCGCGGTGATGGCCGTGATCGCCGGCAGATGATGCAGCACGCGGCGCAGAACTGCGCGGCGGCTTGGCTCAAGCCGAGCGGTCCGTCCTTGTCATCGGTCGCCGGCGCGCCTTTGGCATCATGCAGACTGAAAATGGATGTGCACGCCGCTGCCGACGCCGTCCGCCACGGGCATGGGCGAGAAGATGGCGCGATGGCCGAGGCGAAAGGCGGCCGCGCGTGCCATCTCCCGCGTGATGACGGCCTGATCCGCGTCTGCGAGCGCAGGCGCGGGCGCCACCGTGACCTCATATTGGCGCGGGCCGTATTCCGGCAGGAAGGTGTCCGGCATCAGGCCCGCGGCGCGCAGCGCGGCGATCAGGCTCTCGCCGAAGCCGCCCTGACGGCGCCAAGCGCCAAGGCTATAGGCGTGTCCGGGCCGGTCCTCGACGCCGGTATAGACGAACTCCTGCTCGAAGGCGGTGATGAGGTGCAAGCCGCTCGCCTGTTTCAGCGCCTCGACGGCGCGGCGCAAGAACTCGCGCGGGCAGCACTCCCAGGGCGAGCCGTCGGTGTTGCGGATGTCGCCGAGGAAGAAATGCTCAGGCGAAGAGCCATCGCCGAAATCGACCCGCACCTCGGCGTCCTTGTCTCCGGCACCACCATCAGATCGCCGCCGGTGCCAAAGGGCGTATTGAGGATCGGGCCAAAGGCCGTCTGCATCAAATTGGAATGGGTCCAGCCGATCCCCTTTTTGTGCCTTGCCTCGATCTCGCTCGCCGGGAATCCCTTGCCGCGCACATGGCCCGCGATGTCGCAGGTCCCGACGAAAATCAGCTCCTCGCGGATCATGATGCTTCCTTACCCCCTTTAGCCAAGCGGAAGCAGCTTACGCGAGCGCCAGAAATAGGCCAAATTGTGCCATTCGTTGCGCGCTTGCGCGGTAGGGCTCGGACTAAGCGACGGGCCCGAGACGAAGCCTTGAAATCCTATGCAATGAGCCTGGCCGTCGATCCCGAATTCTTCGCCCTGCTCGTCGGCAGCTATCGCCGCATCGTCGGGGCGCCGCCGGTGTTTCTCGAATCCGGCCAGCCCCAATCGGCCGAATGGCTCTACCGAGACGCAGCCTATTGCGTCATGGCCCACAATACCGACCCCGATCCGCGCTTCATCTACGCGAACAAGGCGGCGCAAGCCTGCTTCGAATATGATTGGGCCGAATTCACCTCGCTCCCCTCGCGCCTGTCCGCCGAGCCCGCCGACCGCGCGCAACGCCAAAACTTGCTAGATGCCGTCGCCCGCAACGGCTTCGCCACCGGCTATCGCGGGCTTCGCATCGCCAAATCCGGACGGCGATTCTGGATCGAGGATGGCATCGTCTGGCAGCTCGTCGATCGCGACGGCGCCCTTCGCGGCCAGGCCGCGAGCTTCGGCGGGTGGCGCAGCGCCTGACACACTTCGCCTGACCGGCTTCGCATGAGCAAGCTCATCAGCTTGCGCAAGCGACCATCGCCGACGCCACCGCCCTTCCTGCACCAAAAGCACCAACTCCATAGCGAACGGCTATTGGAAGAACGGCGCGCCACCAACCACCTATCAGATGTTCGATCGGACCAACGGCCAGCCGGTTGAAACATCGATCAACAGGCCGACACCAGATAGGAGAACCCCAATGAAGAAGCTCTTCCTCGCCGTCGCTTTGGTTGTCGCCTTCGCCGCCGCGCCGACCATGGCCGAGCAGTTCGCCAACCCCTTCAGCCAGCACTAAGCTTCGAACGCCGTGCTTCGGTGATCTGATGACCACCAACCTCTTCCTGCTTCCCTATTGGGCACCCCGCGTTCCAGCGGGTGCCCCTATCTTTTCCGGTCCCCGACGATAATTCCGTGTCGGCCGAGCGTTGCTCCCAAGGCACGCGCGCTCGTCGCCGCGACGCCTTCCGGGTCCAGGCTTTGCTGCACTTCCCCTCAGCGCGAGGGGGATGGTGCGCCGAAAAGCGCAACTCCTAACGGTTCGCGTCCGTCGCCAGACGCGCGGGCGCCTCTCGGCGCGCCATGAGCGGCGTTTGTTCGGGTGCGAAAGGCCCGTCATTCTAGATTCGTCCCGCCACACGACGCCTCGCGAAGCGC